>Ga0209303_1001896_pt1 | contig 11790 bp, 12 predicted proteins | sample SidtaG_3_FD_187449 | JGI IMG/M metagenome (GOLD analysis project Ga0209303, IMG submission 187449) | Marine algal microbial communities from Sidmouth, United Kingdom - Sidmouth_Asex1 metaG (SPAdes) (version 2) | ecosystem: Host-associated > Algae > Red algae > Unclassified | place: Sidmouth... | reverse complement strand
GTTGATGTTGTTTAAATTCATTGAAGCTAGGGCAATTAAGTAATAGCCCTAGCTTGGCATACTGGCAGGATCGGTCAATAGCTAAAAAAGATCTTTAGAAAATAATTTTCCCTGGTGAATAGTTACAGTTTTTTTTCATAAAAATTAACAAACTCTTGAATTAATAACTTTTCATCAAATGTATTTTCTATTCTTGTGCGAGATTTTTCTTTCATCTCTTTTAATGTCATTGGGTTTTCAATTATTTGTTTCATGCAAGACAATATGGCAGATCCGTCTTTTACAGGGTGTAAAAGTCCTGAAACATTATGGCTAACAGCATCGCTAAGCCCGTAAATATTTGATGCTATTGCAGGCAATTTACATGATGCAGCTTCAATGATTACATTTCCAAAACCTTCACGATGACTCGGTAAACAAAGTACGTCAGCCATAGAGTAGTAATCACTTATATTGGTTTTAAAACCTATGTAATGAATGTTTTTTTCTTTGGAATACAATGAGGTTAAATTATCTTCATCAGTTCCAATAAGAATTAGTTTAGCGGCATGTGTTTTTTGTAACGTTTTAAATGCGTTTAAGAGTTCTGGAACACCTTTTTCTACTTTTAAACGACCCACAAACAAAAAAATAAAATCATCGTTTTTAAAATTATGTTTAGCTCTTAATTGTTCTCTTAATTCGGCTGAAAAATTAAAATTTTCAATATTTACACCCGAAATAGAGCCGCTCGCGAGTACGGTTGAATTAGCGTTTGTTAAAAGCTTTTCTTCAATTAAAAATTGTTGTTGTGATGGACTATCAACCAATGAGTGAGTAGATAGCGTGGCGGTTATGCTATCTAAAAACCTGAGTAAAAATCGACTGGCACCTGATTTTGTAGCCCAAACTTGCCCTGTAAAGGTATGAAACCTGTACTCTATTCTAGCGGCGTAACTACTTAGTTGGCTCAACAAACCAGCTTTAGGTGTAAAAGAATGTATTACATCATACTGTTGTTGTTTGAATAATTTATATAACTGGTATAAAGCGCCAATGTCTCTAAAAATATCAGGATTTCTAGCAATGTTAATATCATGGACAATAAAATTTTCTGGTAAGCCTCGTACCGACGATAAACCATTTAAATTCGTTATAACATGTATTTCATATTTTTCAGCTAGTGCTCCAACATAAGCAAGTAAAAATGAGCTAATTGTTTCTGGCGAGGCCGTTATAAAAGCAATTTTTTTCAATTTTTATCCCTTATATTATTTAATTCAGCTTGTAATTTTTGTAAAGTTTGATTGTTTTGATGAGTGTTTTTATTTCTTATTTTTACTAAATAAGCAGTAAAGTTAAAAATATTTAATAGTGTTACCGTACAAATTTTAACAACTGTTAATAATGAAAACTTGCATTTTTCATAAAAACTTAAATGTTCAAAATAGGTTGAATAAACTAATTGATACTGATTTTTATAGGCATTGATTGCTTTTTTAGACGACGTGCTACTCTCTTCTCTGTAAAAGTACAAAGGAGTACTAATATAGCCCACAGCAAGATCATTTTTAATAGCCGCGTCAATCCATAACTGGTAATCTTCCATCAATTTTGCTTTTTCATTATAACGATTACGAGCATACCAAGATTTTCTAGCCATAATAGTTGCATGAGCAATGTTAGCTTTTCCAAAAATAACACTCGACACACTTACGCATTTATTATTTTTTTGTACTGCTTCCCTATAACCTACAACGACACTGTTATTACTGATTGAGCATATACCTGTTGAAACTAAATTTAACTCCGGATTTGCTAAGAGAAAATCAACTTGTTGTTGTAGCCTATGTTCGCTTATTAAATCATCAGCATCCATTCTAGCGATAAAATCCCCTGTAGATATATCAATAAGCTCGTTAAGCCTATTCGGTAGACCTTTATTGGTGCCGTCACTGATGACTATAATTCTAGGATCTGAAAATGATTTGGCTACCTCTAGTGAATTATCGCAAGACCCATCATTTAGTAGTATAAGTTCGAAGTTGGTGTAGCTTTGCTTTATAACCGACAAAATGGCTTCTTTAAAATCATCTCCTGGATTATAAAATGGAATTCCAATACTAACTTTCATTTACCACCTCAACAATTGGATTAAATTTATACGGAGCTAATTGGCTAAATGTAGTCGTGGTGAGATAAAAGTAGCCCGTCATTAAAATAATGGCAAAAAAAGTAATAATATAGCGAGTATTATTGTCTTTGTAACTCATGATACTCATTGGAATTAAAAAAATATTCATTTGAATAAAATACACACTCATTCTTAAAAAACCAGATGGATCAATTTTTAATACTATAGACAATATGCTAATGAGTGCACCTAATAAATAAAGTGATAGTAAAATATCATAAGTACGATTTCCGAGTGTATTTTTATTAGCAATTCGACATAAAAAAAACCAAAAAAACAAAAGCACATTAAAACTAGATACTACTATTCCTCCATGCGAATCCTGTTGGTCTCCATAGCTTGAATAGCGGTCATCTAAGCTTGAGGCCATATTAATAAAGCTTTGAAAAAAAATAATAAAAAGTAAGAATAAAAATATGATTAATCCTATTTTTTTAGGTTTTACTTCATTTCTAAAAATAAAATATAAAGGTAAACAGATAAGAATAGATTTATGAAAAAAGAAACCAATCAAAATAGATATTACGTATTTGACAGGCTGTTTCTTTAAAATAAAAAAAATAGAAATAGAAAAAATAGCGATAGTTATTGCTTGCCTATTACCATTTAATTGAAAGTAATAAGGGCCGATTGATAACAGGGTAAATAAAGATAAAGTCTTTAAATTTGATAATTTAAGACTATAAAAATAACAACAAGTAACGATTAAAGAGGTAAATAAAAAAACAATAAAATAGTCATCTGTAAATACATGCCCAATATAAGTTAAAAACCAAAAACCAGCTTCACCTTGGTCATCTATAATTTTAAGAAATGCGCTGTATGTCTTTATTTTATCGTAAAAGTAAACATAGCTAGCAGTATCAGTTCCAACAGTGATGTTTTTAAAGCTAGTAATAAAAATTAATGGTAAAGCAGCCAATGTATAAGCAGCAATTAAAGACGTATTATTAAATTTAAAACGATAAGCAATATGAATAATAGTTAATGCAAACATATTGACAAGAAAGTAATGAAGCACTTTATACGTCAATCAAGTTGGTGGAGTTCATTATTTTGTATAACTTAGTTAATTCCTCTGCGTTGTTATAGTTTTGCGTGGAGCAGTAATCACTTAATAATTCCCTTTGTTTTGCATTTTTGTATAAATTTATTATAGCCTCAGCAATATCTTCAATTGAATTTTCACAGATCATTCCGTCTAAAGAATGATTAATCTGACTCATGGCCGTTGGGTAATTGGTTACTAATATAGGTTTTGCCAATATTTTAGCTTCGGTAACCGCAACTGACTTACCTTCATATCGAGAGGGTTGAAGATATAAATCACACTGCTTTATATAAGGGTAAGGATTATTGATTTTACCCAATAATATAAAACTATCAGTTAGTTCCTGCTTTTTAATAAGCTCTTCTAAAAAAATTTTATCTGGGCCATCACCAATGACATACCATTTTATATCTTTAAAGCCTTTTTGATGTATTAAGTGCAAAGCTTTTATTGCATTATCAATAGCTTTTGGGTGACATAAACGACCTACCGTTAACAAATTGAAATTTTTTTGAATAAAAACATTATCAAATTTCACTATAGACATTTCTTTTATAAAGTCTGGAGCAGTAATGTTCTCAATAACGATTAATTTATTTTGAAGGCTGGGGTACTTTTTAAGAAAGGCTGTTGAACAATCATCTGATATTGAAACAATGTGATCATAATCTCTCCATATAAGTAAATCTGATTCGATATCAGTTTCAATAGCTGAATAATCGGTATGGATCCAAGCGATTTTCACATTAGCTTGCACCTTTTTTGCCACATAATGATGTGGCCATAAGTAACTAATGGCAATATCATATTGTTTTTTTCTACTAGGTAAAAAAGGTAAGCAATATTTCCATATTAATTGAGTTTGTAAGTATCCACTTTCTTTATTTTTATTAAAAAGTGTACTCACTTTAGCCATTAACCTAGCAAAACCTAAAGCCCACATTTGTAGTTTAAAAATTTGCTTTATAGGTAACCTAACTGTTTTATATTCTTTAACTTCATCAAGCAGCTTTACTTGAGGTGGTAGTAAGTCAAGAAAATCTCCACTTTGGCTATAAAGAAAAAGTTCTAAATCAAACTGTTGATGATCAAAATTATTGAGCATACCTAATAAACTTCGCTCTACGCCTCCAACTTCCATATCAAAAGATGTAATTAATACATTTTTCATTACTTAACCCGTTAGCTTTTTAAAGTAGGTTGATCCAATAAGCTTAATAAGTGCTTTTTTAAATATTTTTTTAAACTTAAATGATGATGAAGCCCAAGTAGCACCAAAATGATGAATGGCATAGGTTGTTTCATCGGTATAATTAGCTTGTGTAAGATAGTCATAAGGTGAAAACTTAACGCGATCTAATACCTTCACTATTTCATTATTAGGCATATAAACCTGTTGTTGCTCTCCATTTTTTACCAATCCGTATTGCTCAAGTAAGGTAGTTAATTTTGTGACATTAGTGGTTAAATCAAAACTTCCATCTGGTAAAGTAAAATGTTTATTGTGATATAGATTCGTAAATTCTTGTATAAAAACAGAGTTTGCTTTTGCACAAATAGTACTAGTTGCTATGTAGTTTTTTTCTTCAAAACCTAAGACAATCTCATTTTCAAGTAAATCATCAAACCCCTTAATAACTTCTACATCGGTATCTAAATAAATACCACCTTGTTGAAATAATGCAAATAAACGAGCGTAATCACTAACAAATGCATATTTTTTTGCTTGATAAGCCTCTTTAACATAATCATTAATATGTATATCAAAGTTCTCTTCATTCCATTCAATAATTTGATAATTAGGTAACTTTATACGCCATTGGTTAATATACTTTATTACATCTTCTGGTTTATCGCCTTTGCCAAACCAGCAATAATGTATAATTTTAGGAATTGTCATTGAGTAAACTACCTATTAATTTGATATACGTTTATTTTTACAGTTATTTAAGTAAGCGAACTAAATTTTTAATACTATTTATTATTTTAAAACCGTAATGAATTGCTTTAAAAAGCATTTTATTTTTAGCACTTATTAATATTAATTGGTGCTTTATTGCCAAAAAACGGATCGTTTTTTTATAGTGGCTGTTTAAGTTTTTTCTCAACAGAACTAAATCACAGTAACGGTTTTCATCAATTATTTTGTTAATGGTTGAGGTAATAAAAATATTATGCCATTGCTCAGGTAAAGTATTATTCATGAAACTTATTGATGCATTAAAATTAAATGTTGAACTCATATTAGAGCCCGTAGACACACTGTAATTGAGTCCATAATAATCGGATTGACCCAAGATAAATTGGCGGGTGTAACGAATTAAAAAATCCCAATCTTGGTGCTTAAATAAATTATTATCAAAACTTATACTGAGTAAAGTATCTTTTTTAATAACTAAACTTGAGGTTACTAATATCCCACTTTGAACAAAAATAAACTTACAAATATCGGTTCGAGTTTTGTAGACCGGCAAAGCGTTATTCACAACTTGATCGACAATTAAATTAACACGCCCAAAACAAGCATCTAATGATTGCTCTTTTATGGTGTGCAAACACGAAATTAAATGTTGCTCATTCCAAGTATCGTCAGCATCAAGAAAAGCTATATAGTTATAAATGGCTTTTTTAATGCCAATATTTCTTGAAATATTGGCATTCCCCTTAACTTCTGGTTGCAATATTGTTATTTTGCAACACGTTAAATAAGGAGCTACATTGCATTTAAGTAATGTAAAGTCGTTTGAACAATCGTCAACAATAATAATTTCAACATTTACTGAACATTGTTTTATCACCGACTTTATTGCCGTAACAATATATTCAGCACTGTTATAAGTAGTGATAATGACAGATACACTATTTTCTCTACTCAAACGTTCTCTCTTTATTTTTAAACAAAATTAAACACATAAATATGTTATTCATTGATTGTTTTTTTTGTTGGTAATTTTTTTATTGGTAATAAGTTAGCTTTTAACATGTGTAAATTAAACACCCCGAGTAAAACCAATAGTACGGAGCCTGATAACAATAAATTTATAAAAACTATTTCTGTGACTTGTGAGACATACAAAGTAAAAATAGAGTAAAGCAATATAACGGGTAAATACTTCATTAATATTGTTGCTATTATTTTGTAAAACTCTTTACTTGATACTAAAAATCCATAATGAAACAGGAAAAAATAAATAACTATAAAGCTCAAAGTAAAGCCAATACACAAACAAATAGCAACTGAAGTGATATCACCTATATACACACCTAATATAATAAATATTATATTTATTACTGCTGCAATCGCTCCACTATAAAAAAGCAAATTTGGCTTATTAATTGACTGAAAAAATGCGCCTGAACTAGACAACAACATCTGAACCGGAACAATAAAACTTAAAACGCTAACTAAACCATCTACTTTTCCCCATTGTTCACCAAAAAGTAAAAGTACTATTGGCGTGCTATTCATTCCCATAAAAAGCGCGATAGGAACAGATATAATGAGTAGTTTTTTTATTAGCTGGTTGTGCTCTTCAATAATTAAAGTTAGGTTCTGCCCACTAAGAATAGGTTGAATTGCTGGATTTATCGAATAAGTTATTAATTGTAATGGGTACCTCATTAACTGATAAGATTTGTCGTAAATACCTAGCGCTTCTATACTTAAATATTTTCCAATTAAAATATTATCTAAATTTCTAGAAAAATAATTTACTACATTAAATAAAAACTGGAATGAAGAAAACCTCATCACTTCAGATAAACACTTAAAATTAAAACTTAATGTTGCCAACCCTAGTTCAGTTTTTTTAGAAAGCACATACAGCATTAAAAACCTTAAAACTGACGACAAAAGCAAACGAAGGAATAAAATAATAACCCCGTAATCATATTGATATAAAATAATAACGCCTACAAAAGTAATAATTTCGCTCATAATATTCACGATTGCGATTGAATAAAACTTTGTTTCGCGATGTAAACCAACGGTTGGTATGGTCGCCATAGCCTGAAACAATATGGAAATTGATACAAATATACCGAAGAATGAATAGGATGGATTTTGGTAATATACATTTAAGAAATATGAAAAAAGATAGAAACTGCCACCTAAAGTTACACCAAGAATAATTGTAAACGTAAAGACACTATTCCTTAGGTTATTCCCTATTTTTTTTAAGCTTAGTAAGGCTGGAGATAATCCTAAATCGGAAAATAACTGAAAGAAAATAACAAAAACGTGTACGGAAGCAACAATACCAAACTCTTCTGGAGTAAACATTCGTGCATAAAAGATCATCGATACTATCTGCAAAACATAAACAGAAAGATTTCCGAAAACGCTTTTTTTAATTGAACTGTAGAGTTTATTACTCATTATCTTTTTGGCCACAATTTGCCAAAATGTTGTTCTTGATCATCTAGAATCTGATACTTTATCAAATCTCTATGCTTTATTGTTCGTTGAGAGGAACCAACAACTACTTCACCGGCTTCAATGTTTTTAGATACTATAGTACCCATACCAATGATTGCGCCATCACCTATTGACACCCCAGGCAATATCATTACATTCATGCCTATCCATACCGATTTACCAATGGTGACAGGTTTTAACACATATTTATCATCATAAGGTATCGCTTCACCATCAACGCTGTGATTTGCTGAGTATATAACTACATTTCGACTAATTTGAGTATTATTACCAATGAATATTCCGCCTAATGCAAAGAAAAAACTTCCAAAACCAACTCGAACATCATCACCTAATTGCAAACCATCAGAATAATATACTTTAACATCACCATGAAATTTACAATTTTCTCCTCGATGCTTAACCGAATTTAGAGAAGCGATCCCAATTGCATCTCTGACTTTGTCTTCGAGTATGATTTTATAAAATGATACTATTTTATTTATAAGCCATTTATTAAATACTACTTCTGAGAATGCACGAAGCGTTTTTTTTAGTATCCTTTTTATCATTAATTATAAATTCCTAATCGAATGTTTAAATTTGCCAAGTTCAACTTGTTATAAGACAATATGGAGCTTCTTAAAACTAATAGGGAAATGTAAGAACTATGATAATTAACTATAGACTATGAATATCTTTAGAGTATATTTTTGTTAAGTATTGTTTATAAAGAACTTATAAATAGTACTACTTGTTTTTTTATTAACTTAAATCCTATAAATTGGTACGTATTTATCACATGTATTAAAAAGGTTGTTTACTTGATATAAATCAACTGATGTAAGCTACATAATATAACTTTCTCACTTTATAATAATAAATCTGTTAATTAGCTTTTTAGATAAAATTAATAATTAGGTATTTATGAACGACAATAATTCAACATTGGTCTACTCTACTAATAGCGGTAGAGTAAAAGAGCAAAATAAAAATGGAACCATTACACCTTCAGACGGCTTCGCAAAGGTAAGGCGTGAAACTAAAGGAAGAAAAGGTAAAGGCGTGGTTACTATTACGGGTTTAGGTCTTGATAGTTCAGGTTTAAAAACTCTTGCAAAAAAAATTAAAAAAACCTGTGGTTCAGGCGGTAGTGTAGTTGGTGAAGTAATTGAGATTCAAGGCGATAAAAGAGATACCATTAAAGAAGTGCTAGAAAAAAATGGTTATAAAGTTAAGTTTATTGGTGGCTAATTGCTGATAAATTGAATCAGGTTAAGGAAAAATATGACAACAATGCACCCGAGTGAAATTTCTATTTTAGTAGTAGAACCATCAGATACTCAACGAAAAATAATTACCAATGAGTTAAAAAAACAAGGGGTAACCGAGCTATCTTCGGCTAAAAATGTCAGTGAAGCATTAAGTATTGTTGAACGGCACTCTTATGATTTAATAACAAGTGCTATGTATTTTGATGACGGCACGGGATTAGATCTGCTTAAAAAAATAAGATCAAATGATAAAATTGCAGATACCGCTTTTATGTTAGTGAGTAGCGAACATAAAAGAGAAAGTTTAGAAGAATTTAAACAATCAGGGGTTATTGCCTTACTACCCAAACCATTTACGCATGATCATATTGCAGCTGCAATTAATACCACCATTGATTTATTGTCTGCTGATGAATTAGAGCTTGAACATTTTGATGTCCACGAAATACGTGTTTTATTAGTAGACGACAGTCGTTTAGCGCGTAATCATATAAAGCGTGTTTTAAACAACTTAGGTATGACAAAAATCACAGAGGCTGTTGATGGGCAACAAGCAATCAATTTACTACAAGACAATATGTTTGACCTCATCGTTACAGATTTTAATATGCCAGAAGTAGATGGTAGAGAACTAACTCGTTACATACGAGAACAGAGTCAACAATCTCATTTACCGATCCTCATGGTAACCAGTGAAAGTAACGACACCCACCTTTCCAATATTGAGCAAGATGGCGTAAACGCATTATGTGACAAACCTTTCGAACCCCAAGTTGTTAAACAAATTTTGTATAAGTTATTAGAGCACTAAAGTTAACTCAACTTAATTTATTTTTTATTGCCGTGCTTAGTTCATTTAATACTTAAACACGTCAATAAAAATATTGATCAGAAGCAAGTATTATACCTATAGATCATCGGGTTATATTTTTCAGTGAAACCATGTTCATCCCTAAACTAAATGTTCATCTTAAACGTCAAACAACAACAAAGTCTATTAATTAACCACCTTTGACAAAGCTTTAGCTACTACTAATTTGATTTCATCTGAGACTTTTTCACCATAAGGTATTGCAGGGAAAGCTCCCCAGACAGGTCTAGGCCATGCTACATCATTAGTAAACCGTACAACATGATGGATGTGTAGCTGCGGACAAAGATTACCAATTGCAGCAACATTAAGTTTACCATCAGGGTATATTCCCATTATAATTTCGCTCAATAAGCTAGATTCATTAAGAAATTGAATTTGCTCTTTCCATTCTAACTGATAAAGATCGACTACATCGTTAACTTTTGGCACTAAAATGAACCATGGATATTGGCTATCATTCATAAGTAAAACTTTACATAATGGAAGTTCGTAAATCTCTATACAATCTTTAGACAGTTTTTCATTAAGTTTAAAATCAGAGTTCATTATGTATCCTTCATCTTTTATTTTTACGCCCACGACCACGTGCTAACTTTTTAGCTTCACGTGCTGCAACTTTGTCTGCTTCAATTTGATTGAAATGTGTGATCTCTTTTTCTACCATTTCTGGTGTTTCAAAAGTAATGGCACCTAGCGTTTTATCACGTATTTCATTAATCAAAATTGATGAAGCCTTGTGAAAGTCTATTTGACCACCGCCTTTCATACACCCCCTTTTACGGGCAATTTCATTTAAAAGATCAATATCAGTACTAGATAATTTCTCAATACTATAGCGCTTACGTAAGCATTCAGGATAAAATTCAAGAAGATATTCAGCCGCAAAACAAGCAATATCATCGTGATCAAAAGCTGTGTCTTTTACTGCACTAGTAATTGCTAAACGATAACCACTGTTTTCATTTACTATTTTAGGCCAAAGCATTCCGGGGGTATCGTATAAATATAAGCCATCATCTAATTTTATTCGTTGTTGACCTTTAGTTACTGCCGGTTCATTTCCTACTTTGGCTTTAGCTTTGCCTACCAAAGTATTGAGTAATGTTGACTTACCAACATTAGGTATTCCCATTATCACAGCATTGATTTGTTTACCCGTATCATTTTTATTAGGGGCAAGTTTACGTATTATCGCAGGGAGTGTTTTAGCTACACTGGGATTGTCAGTTGTTAATGCTATAGCTTTTACATTTTGTTGCGATTCAAGATAATCTAACCACATTTGAGTTTTTAGTGGATCAGCTAGATCAGACTTATTTAAAATTTTAATTAATGGCTTGTTGCCTCTTATTTCAGTGATCATCGGGTTTTCACTACTAAAAGGCAGACGCGCATCACATACTTCAATAACAACATCTATCTGAGGAAGTATTTCTTTTATTTCTTTTTGTGCCTTGTGCATATGACCAGGAAACCAATTAATTGCCATTTCTTATATTTTCAAATAATTAAGATAATTCATACTATCAAACATACCTATTTCAAACATTAAATTAAAGTTAATTTATTAACATGATAAATATTTAATATAGTAAAACTTGATATTACGAGGGTTATCGTATCTATTTAAATGACGTTAAAATAAAAATCTGTCTCGAATTATCTTTACCATTTGAGTGTTGTGGTTGAATTAGCAGGACACTTCAATAAAGGATAATATCCAACTATTGAGGTGTAAAATGACTAAACGTGTAAACAAGCAATATCCAAATGATTTTAAACAAGAAGCCGTAGCACTGGTAACTGAGCAAGGTTACTCAGTGGTTGAAGCGGCCGCTTCGTTAAATATCACTGACAAGCTACTCTATAACTGGGTTGCGAAGTTTAAGCAACAAAATGAAGATTCTGCGTTATCGACGGACGAACGGGCTGAACTCATTCAGCTTAGGAAAGACAAAAAACGCCTAGAAATGGAACGCGAAATATTAAAAAAGGCTTCCG
>Ga0209303_1001887_pt1 | contig 11856 bp, 9 predicted proteins | sample SidtaG_3_FD_187449 | JGI IMG/M metagenome (GOLD analysis project Ga0209303, IMG submission 187449) | Marine algal microbial communities from Sidmouth, United Kingdom - Sidmouth_Asex1 metaG (SPAdes) (version 2) | ecosystem: Host-associated > Algae > Red algae > Unclassified | place: Sidmouth... | reverse complement strand
GACCAGCGTTTCAACCAGCGCCTCGCTGGGTGTCATTCTAACTGTAGCCATTTGTGTCTCCTTAAAAATCACTAATGTTTTGGTTACTAATGTTTTGGTTACTAATGTTTTGGTTACTAATGTTTTGGTTACTAATGTTTTGGTTACTAATGTTTTGGTTACTAATGTTTTGGTTCTGTAAAATAGTTTTTGTATTAAAGTCGATTTAATTTATTGAACCTAGCGTGATCAAAGCTGAGTATAAATTACCCTTTGCCACGCCACGGTATTAGCTTGTTCTCTATCATGCGCATGAGGATGTCCATACCAAAACCAATAACGCCGATCATGATAATACCGATCATGACGATTTCAGTGAGGAAAAACTTCTGTGCCGCCCAAATCATCTGGCCGATCCCTTGTTGCGCACCGAGTAATTCAGCGGCAACCAATGTTCCCCAACAGACGCCTAGCGACACGCGCATTCCGGTAAAAATTTCGGGCAAGGCGTTGGGCAAAATTACATGACGCAATACCTGAAATTTTGATGCACCTAGCGAATAAGCCGCATGAACTTTGGAGAGCTTAACGCTTAATACGCCTGAACGGGCCGCAATTGCCATAATCCATAAGGCTGCGAGGAAGAGCAACAGCACTTTAGACTCTTCGCCGATCCCAACCCAGATGATGACTAGCGGAATAAAGGCCAGTGGCGGAATCGGGCGAAAGAATTCGACAATTGGATCGAGCAGTCCACGCATTACGTTGGACAACCCCATTGCCAGCCCTAGCGGGATCCCGACAAGGCAGCCCAATGCAAAGCCCGCAATAATGCGAAATAGGCTTGCTCCTAAATGCTCAAATAGCGTGACATTGCGATAGCCATTTGCTGATATATCAATAAATCGATCCCACACTAAGCCTGGACCTGGCAGAAAGATCGGATTTGTCCATTCGTAGACACCAGAAAGAGTCCAAAGAACTCCCAGAACAACAACAGAAACAATGCTCCAAAAGAGGCTGCCCGTAATGGCCGAAGCATCGCCAAAGGTAACGGTTTTGCGTTCGACATCGCCAAAGCGGGCAAGCCCAAGCCGAGCCAACAGAGATGGACGCGCAGGTAATGGTGTTATTTCTTCAGACATATTAGAGTCCCCCCCCTTGATGACCCATAATTTGTTCTTCCATCTCCCAGATCAGCGACAGAATTTCCTCACGACGCTCGATAAATTCGGGCGACGTTTTCAGCTCGCGTGGATTGTGCGTTAGCCCCAGCTTCGCGAAAGGTAGCTCATATTCACGTTCGATGCGCCCTGGCCGTGGTGCCATGACAAAGAGTTTATCGCCCAAGAAAAGTGCTTCTTCAACGCTGTGCGTAACCAGCACGATTGTTTTACCAGTGTCGTTCCACAATTTTAGGATCAGGCCCTGCATCTTTTCGCGGGTTAGTGCATCGAGCGCGCCAAGTGGCTCGTCCATCAAAATAAGCGCCGGATCGTTGGCAAGGCTGCGGGCTAACGCCACACGTTGCTGCATTCCGCCAGATAGTTCATAAACAGCTTTATCGCCAAAACCCGAAAGTCCGACTGTATCGAGTAGCTCTTCGACTACGTTGCTCGTTTCGGCGGCAGGGCGACCATTCATCTTGGGGCCAAATCCAACATTTTCGGCAACCGAGAGCCATTCAAAGAGCGCACCTTGTTGAAAAACCATGCCGCGCTCTTGACCTGGCCCATTGATCTCTTGATTGCCCAAGCTAACGTGACCACTAGTTGGTGCAAGAAAGCCAGCTAAAATGTTTAGCAACGATGTTTTGCCACAGCCCGATGGACCAAGCAATGTTAGGATACGGCCTTCTCCTAGCGTAAACGAAACATCATGCAACGCTTCGACTGAGCCGCCATCTGGTAATTTATAAATCATGCCGACTTTGTCGGCGACAAGCTCTTTCATAGAAAAATCATTTACTAGGTGTGAATGGGTGAGATTGAGAATATTTTAATGAAAGTCAGTTCATGCATCTTCAGCCGAGGTTTGCAGTTGGGCCCAGCAAACCGCATCTGATGGTACTTGAGCCGATATAACCAGCTCGTAAGGGCACAGTATTATCCGTACCCTTACGAGTCATACGTCTTTTCCCAAGTCGACAGGCATCTTCCCACGCCCGATAGAATTAGGCATGAATGAGAGAGGATATATTGTGTGAAGCACACCCTCTATCATTTAACATGACGCCTTTAGTTAACTTGTTCTAAGAAGCTGGTGTCGATGAATGGTGCGTAATCATCAAGCGAGGAATCTAGCTCACCTTGTTCGACGAAGAAGTCGGCAACTTCCTGTACGAAGTTCTGCACTGTGCCACCCATCCATTCTTCTGAGAGCTGCTCTTCGGCTGTGATGAATGTGAAAGTACCTAAAGAAGTAACGGCAGCATCTACTTCCATACCAGCAGCTTCCGCAATTGTCTCGTGCATCGATTCTGGGTCCACTGCATATGCAGCATTTGCTTCTTCAGTTACCTGAAGGAACTTAGTGACCAAATCGCCATGATTTGTAGCGAACTCATCGGTAACCGAAACGACATCGAAGACGAGAATACCAATCTCTTGCATTTCGGCACCCGTCATCAAAATATCGCCATTTTCCAACATGCGGAGGAGTGCACCACCCCAACCACAAGCCATTGCAACATCACCACGCTGTAGCGCAGCAGCGCCATCGGCTGGTGCTAGGTCAACAATCTCTAGTTCATTAACGTCTACACCTAAGTGCTCCATTTCACGCAGCATTTTGTAGTGTGCAACCGTACCGATCGGCACAGCAACCTGCATACCGTGTAGATCGGTCACGTTGTCAATGCCAATGCCGGTGTCTGAACCAACAACACAGTTGTCATTTTCTGCGTAAGACATAGCAATACCTACCATCTTAAGTGGAAGACCAGCAGTTACAGCATTCGCAAATGGTACAAGACCCTGAGAATAGGCAATGTGTACATCGCCCGATGCCATTGCGGCAGACATGGCGACACCGGTGTCAAACGCGACCCAATTGACTTTTACACCCATTGCTTCGTCGTAGGTTTCTTCGAGCTGTGCAACTTGATTTGGCGTTGGCCATTCGAGGAAGTAAGCGACTGTGAGTTCTTCCATATCACCTTCCGTGCTATCTTCCATTGCCATTTCGCCATCACCATCTGCCTCGGCAGCAGTGTCATCATCACCGGTTGGGGCAGCAGTTGGCGCAACACAAGCGGTTGCGGCGAGCGCCAGCACCATGAGTATGGACATTAACCAGAATGTTCTCTTCATGTGAATCTCCTTCAATATGAATAGACTTATTAATTTTTGATTTGGAACTGTTATTGATTGAAATATACTAAATTCCGCACTTCGCAGCATTACACAATGACATTTTTACCTAGGTAATTAATTAGATTGTTAAGAGAAAAATGCTAAATGCAAGGGTGCAGCTTCGTACAAGTTTAGCTACAGATAAGCGAGAGCGGTACAGTACAAGACAAACAAAAAGGGGGGCAAGATATTTGCAAAACCACACCTGCTGTGGATTTAATATGTAGATGGGCTTGCTTATTTATCTTGACTAAATACTAGTGTTAATGTTTTGAAGTAAAATGTCAATAATTGGATAGCTTTGATACCTACAAGCTGCCTAACAAATTCTGACACATAATAGCCTTCAGAAAAGATCTGTACCGCATTTTAAAGAAAAGAAATCGGACAGAACTTTTGTGGGCAAATATATCATTCGAAAGGGGGGAAGTTGACTTTTCGTCAATTTACTTCATAATTGGTTCTATCACAAGTGCCATTTGCAGCAAAATCAATGGATCCAATCTACATGCCTAAAATTGCTTCTTTTATTAGCCTCGGTTTTGTTGAGCTAGATTCTAGCCATGCATTGCCGCTCTATCGACAACTTTATGAAATATTGCGCGAATCGATTCTAACAGGACAACTGAAGGCGGGAACACGACTGCCTTCAACGCGTGCGCTCTCCGATGAATGGTCTGTCTCGCGTAATACGGTGATTAACGCATTTAGCCAGTTGACCGCTGAAGGCTACTTAGAGAGCCGAACCGGCTTTGGTACACGCGTGACCGAGGAGCTGCCCGAGGAGATTTTACAGGTCGCACGATCGCGCATTGTTCAGGCCAAAACGCTTGCGGCGCAACCCGCTGTGCCCCCCCAATTGTCGGAGCGGGCCGAAGCGGTGGCAAAAATTCCTTATAGTTGGGAAGGCGCACTGCCGCGTGCCTTTTGCCCGACGCTACCTGCTTTGGATGCTTTCCCGATGGGGCTGTGGCAAAAGGTTACGGTGGCCAGTATGCAAGATCTGTCGCACACGAATTTGGGGCAGCTCTCGGCATTGGGTTATGGGCCGCTGCGCGAGGCGCTGGCAATCTATTTGCAAACGGCGCGCGGTGTGCGCTGTACGCCCGATCAGGTGATTATTACCAACGGAACGCAGCAGGCGCTTACCACGACGATCAACTTTTTGCTCAATCGCAATGCGCAAGCGTGGATGGAAAACCCAAGCTATATTGGGATTCGGGCGGCATTGCAGGGCGCGTTGGCGGATATTGTGCCTGTGCGCGTCGACGAAGAGGGATTGGTGGTCGACGAAGGGATCGAGGCTGCGCCCGACGCACGATTGGCCTTTATTTCGCCTTCTCACCAGTACCCGTTGGGGGTGACAATGAGCCTAGCGCGGCGTTTGCGGCTGTTGCAGTGGGCGGCAGAGAAGCAGTCGTGGATTGTGGAGGATGATTATGATAGTGAATATCGTTATGCTGGATATCCACTTTCGGCTCTACAAGGGTTGGATCACGATGGGCGCGTGATTTATATCGGCTCATTTAGCAAAGTGCTTTACCCTGCTTTGCGGATCGGCTACATGGTTGTGCCGCATTCGTTGATCAAGCCACTGCACGCTGTGCGCGCCCACGCAGATCGCGGCGTGTCGCTCTTGTCGCAGATGGTGCTGGAGCGCTTTATTACCGAAGGCCACTTTGCGCGCCACATCCGGCGGATGCGCACGCTTTATGCGGATCGACAGCAGGTGCTGGTTGAGGCTGTGGAAACGCATTTGGATGGGTTGCTTGATGTGGTGCCCAATGATGCGGGGTTGCATTTGGTGGGGTGGTTACCGCCGCAAGTAGATGGTAAATTAGTCGATGATCAGCTGGTCTCTAACAAGTTGTTGAAAATAGGAATCGACGCGCCGTCGCTTTCTTCGCTTTCGATGCAGCCATTAACCCGAAGTGGGCTGGTGTTGGGGTATACTTCCGTCCCCGCTGTGGAGATTGCGCCCGCAGTGGTCAAGATGCGGTCGGTTTTGGCGCAATTTGTGTGATGGATATTTGAGCTAGATCCCCTTCTCCCAAAAGAGCGCCTTCCCCATTTGTGGGTCCAACTCGTAGCCAGCGAAACCAAATTTCAAATAGGATCGTTTGGCTGGCTCGTTTCCTTCTAGCACCTCTAGCGTAATCTTGCAGCAGTCGCGCTCGACGGCAATCTCCTCTACTTTTGCTAGCAGGCGATGGCTTAATCCGTGGCCACGAAAGGCTGGCGCAACGTAAATATCGTGTACGTTGATAAGTGGTTTGCACTTGAATGTGGAATAGCCAACAAAGCAATTTGCCAAGCCAGCGGGCGCATCATCTACATAGCAGAGGATAGACAGCGCGTTGGGGACTGTCGCCAAGTTCGCCGCAAGATTCTCCACCACGTTTGGATCAAGCGCCTTGCCGCCGCCCATTGGATCCTGCGCATAGGCGTTGAGCAGCGCGCCAATCTCGCGCGCTTGCTTTGCATCTAAGTAATCTGCAACAATTATTTGGACATTCACCGAGAGGATATGCTCTTCTCATTGCGGCTGCGCACCAGTAAATACGCGCCACCCCCGATCAGCGCCAATGGCCCAACGTAAGCGACCAGTGCTGCTAGATTCACGCCAATTAATAGACTCACAATCAGAAGGGCTGCTGCTGGAATAAAGGCCCAGCGCGTCGACTCTTTGCCCGCTGGCAAAATGGCAACGAGCAGAAAAGTTAATCCTAAGCCCAGAAAGAAGATGCTGCCACTTTCGAAATTGGTCCATTCCCAGCGCGAGGCAAGTTCATCCGAAGCGGCCACTATGCCTAGCGTCGTCAGGATCCCAAATGGAATGATAGCCCACCACTGCTCGCGATTAAAGAGATAAACGGCCAAAAATCCGATGCCAATCGATGCGAGGAAAAAGCCACCGACCAGATCCGCAACAAAGGGACCAAAGTAATCGGCTACTGCTGCAACAAACAATCCAAAAAGCGTGAAGCCAGGAATGGCCGCCCACCAATTTGCTCTTGGGCTACTGAGAAAAACGGTCAAGAATGCAGCGCTGCCAATCGCAAAAACCGCTGTCACAACGCTGCTCCAGATGAGACTAAAAGCGCTATTAAACAGCCCCGATACTTGCAACAAAAAGAATAGCCCGCCAAAGACCAGTAACGCGCCCCAGAATGTTCCTTCCTCGATACCCCATTTTTCTAGTTGATTTTTCATGATGATTTCCTTTGAAATGATCCGGTTATGGACGCGATAGTGAAGAGCTCAGCCTGATTGCATAGTCAGGTCTCACAACTCTTCGAGAGGTCGTGTGGGTGAACCAAGGTCATTTAGCCTCTTCCCATAAACTTCATTACGAAATTTCTTTGAATAGGTTTCTAAGCAACCTACCGATTTGGGTTCAACCGGATCTCATGTGGGTAAGAGAGTGCGAGGCTAAACCAGAAAAATGATTATACGGATTTTAGCGATTTTCTGGTTTAGCTTGCAGCCATACTATACAATATCTGTATAGTTAATTTTCTGGAATGACCTAACTATGGTTACTTCTCTGCATAAGGCCAATCGGCGAGTCGATGCATGTTTGCTCCGAACTTACTCACCATCTCTTGGAAGACTTTCACTGTCTGTTTATCGCGCGGTACGTACGTAACCAAAAAGAGATCCTCTTGCCCCGTAAAAGTCTGCACCTCGGAGACGATATATGTCAGCGGACCATAGCTAGGGTGGTGGTAGTTCACCCCTTCCCAGTTGTAAAAAATATCCTCACCAACATATTTTGTACGACTCCAAAAGTCTTTGAAGCGCGCATATCCGCAAAGTTCATTGAAGATCTGCTCGAAGCGTTTAGTGTGGCGATATTGAAGCGAAGTTGCTCGAAAATGCTGTACGTTGCGAATTGCAAACCGCTCCCATCCAGGACCCAGCACTTCGGGGAAAGGGGTATCGTCCATAAAATAGTAGCGCAGTGTGTTAAAGCCAGCAATGGTATCGTGGCCCGATTCGAGCAGCGAGTCCGGCGCGTTCGACAGCTTGAGCATCAACGTATTGGCGGCTACCACATTATAAAACGAGTCATAGATCCAAGCTGGCAATTGAATATTGCGCGCGGCATCAAGCAGCATTTGCAACACATCTTCTGGCTTGCCCGGCACAGCCGACCGCGGATCAATATCTACCTGTGCAGCCGCTGCATAAAAAGCAGAGCGCTCCATGCTGGTCAACCCAAACGCATCGGCCAAGCTGGCAATAATCTGTGGTTCTAAATTGCGCTTGTCCCCTTGTTCGATCTGTCCAATGGTTCGGGTCGAATGCACTATTCTTTCCGCAAGATCTTCTTGAGTCATCTGTCTACCTTCGGGCAAGATGAAGACCTCACTCCGCAGTGCTTTGACCAACATTCCGAACTCTTTTCGATTCATTTATTCCTCAACATCACTCACACGTTGAACTTCTTCCCCGCCAGATCTAATAAAAGCAGAAACTTAATTGTTTTAGGACTGACGGCTAAATAAGTCATCCGTTTCAGTTAAAGAGTACAGAGACCAATCCGCCGAAATGTATCACTTATTTGATTGCAGCCCCTTAGGCTGTAATGACCATCCTTAAAAAGCCAAATTTGCTAATACTTACAGATTTCCGTAAGTGACAACACCTACACCCGTTGCTTTGAAGTAGATTTTGGTTAAAACAGTTAGTATCTTTGTCAATATAGGTCGATCTTGCAGGCAAAAGTATACCATATAATTGTGCGGATTTTGAACTCAGATTGGCACGGAAAATTGTGTGTAGTGGATCCCCCAAGATAAATCCCCGAAGATATGGATAACGCAACGGACAAAGGAATAAACTATGTTTGAATCTATAATTACCTGCTTACTACCCCTCTTTGCAATATTTATTTTTATACTGTTTCTACTCTACCGCTTATCTGGCAACAGTCGCACAGAAATAAACGCGCGCATCACACAACTAGAGCAAGATGTAACGCAACTCGAAAGGATGCTCACTCAGCGCGATGTAGACAGCTTTGACACTATAAACATTGCTGCCCAAGTTGCTCCGTCGCCGTTACAGCATTCCGATACGCCACTCGCTCCCCCTACGCCACCCGATTCCCCTGTGGTAGATAAAACCATCGCGCACATCCCTGAAAATGCACGAACTCAGCCCAGAAAAGATGAGAGGATAGATGAATCGATACCGATGAAGACTTTCTCACCGCTTCCACCGGCCACGCCATTGTATCCGCTGCCGCATCTAAGCCCCGCCGCATCTGACTTATCAGATTCCGCAATCGCAGAAACAACAGAAACCACAGAGAACACCGCACGCAAACGTGCAACCGTTCAGGCCGAAAACGAGACCGAGTTAGAGTGGTCGCTACCCCTGATCGGCTGGTTTTTGCGCAGCAACGTTCTCGTACAGATCGGCACCGTCATACTTTTCTTTGGTATCGGCTTTTTGCTCAAATATGTAGCCGATCTTGGCTTACTCTCGCTCGGTATGCGTCACGTCGCGGTTGCGGCAAGCGGCATAGCCATCAGCGTCATCGGCTGGCTTCTACGCAAAAAAGAGCGTTTCTACGGGCTGGCACTACAAGGTGCGGGGCTGGGCATCCTCTATTTGACCACCTTCTTTGCTTTCCGCATTTACTACCTAATCCCCGCGGCCATCGCCTTTCCCGTGCTCGTCGCACTGGGCGTACTGTGCGCGGGCCTTGCCGTAATCAACGATGCCCGCGTACTCGCGTTTTTGGCCGTCATCGGCGCATTCCTCGCGCCGATTCTAGCGTCGACCGACAGCGGCAGCCACGTCATGCTCTTTAGCTACTACGCCGTCGTCAACGTGGCTATTCTGGCAGTTGCATGGTTCAAAGCATGGCGCAGCTTAAACTTAGCTAGCTTCTTCTTCACTTTGGCGGCTGGCCTTCTCTGGGGCCTCAGCAGCTACACGCGAGAGCTCCTGAGCAGCACCGAACCATTTGTCATTCTCTTCTTTGGCTTCTTTCTCGTGATTGCCATTTTATATGGCCTGCGCCGGGCCACGGATCCAACCGCACAGCACATCGACCTGATCGATACGACCCTTGTCTTTGGTAACCCCTTTGCAATCTTTGCCATTCAATCCATCATCATGCAGCCGATAGAAAATGGCGTCGGCATAAGCACCGCTGCAATGGGTCTTATCTACGGTGCCGTCAGCATCCGCTTCCTGCTGCGCGATAGCCGCACCGAAGCAAATCACCACCCGCTGACTGAAGCATTTCTCTTCCTCAGCTTCTTCTTCCTTGCATTGAGCGTGCCGTTGCTTGTCGAACCAACCACCACCACCGCAACGTGGGCCGTCACCGGCGCAATCTGGGTGTGGATGGGCACGCAGCGCCAACGAACCTGGACTCGGCTCTTTGGCCTGCTGGTTCAACTGGGCGCAGGGGTATTCTTTGTTTGGGATTTTGGAATCGACACCTTTTTTTCGGCTACCGTGGAAAGTATACCGTTTATGAATGCGACCTACGTTGGCACACTTTTGCTTGCAGGATCAGGACTCTTCTCAGCTTATCAACTGTGGCGCGGCAAAGTGTTTGTGGCCAATCTTAGCGATGAAGAAAGCAGTAGCGCAGAGGTAGAAGTTGTAAATCGGATCGGTCGCTGGCCTGCTGTTTCCGCACTGGTCTTGACGTGGGCATTGGGCTGGTGGTTTGGCGGCGGCATCATGCAAATTGTGGATCTGTTCATGCCCTATGATTTCGTCAATTCAATCGAACGTCTATTCTCTGGCACCGCATCATCAGCAACGATTCCAGCAAATTTGTGGACCACAATTTTGCTTTTCATCGCTGGTTCGGCTGCGCTTTTTGAAGCGTGTGGACGGGGGCTGCGCTGGCACACATTGCGTCGCCCGATGATTCTTTTACTGCCCGTTTTGGCACTCTTTTCAATCATTCAGCTTGCTTATGTACCGCACCACTTTGCAGGAATGGGTTGGCTCATTTGGCCCACCGTTGTGTTCCTTTACTACTGGATCCTCTTCCAACAGCAGGTCGACTTTGGGTCACATCTTGAGTCAGACGGAAACGAAACCAAATATGCCGACGCACCCTCTGGCTTTAGCTGGGCACATGCCGGCACCTTTTGGCTGCTTACCTTTATTCTAACGTGGTTTGCAGGCTGGTTTGTCAACAAAGAGTGGGCTAGCGACACCTGGATGATTAGTGCCGTAGCAACTGTGCCATCCTTGTTCATCTTTGCGTTGAGCGTCGGGATCGATCAATTTCCGCGCTTTATGCGCACACATAAAAATACGTACCTTGGGATAGGCATTTGCCCCATTGCACTCTTTGTTTTGGGATGGAGTTTACTGGGCTTTGGCAGCAGCAGCGGCGGTATCGATCCTGTGGCCTACATTCCGCTACTCAACCCGCTCGATCTATCGCAGGTGGTCGTGTTTGCCGCACTTTTTGTATGGTTACGCAAGCACGAGCAGCCCACAAGAACCATGCTTGGTCGATCTTGGGGCATGCTCGGTTTTATTGCATTCAATCTGTTGATCGCGCGAACGGTCCACCACACGATGGCGGTTCCATTTACATGGGATGAGCTCTTCTACTTTGGGCCGCTACAGATGATCTATTCAGTACTGTGGGGCGCGCTCGCATTGCTGCTCATGTTCTGGTCGCGCCGCAACGGTCAACGCATTTTGTGGGGCTCTGGTGCCCTTATTTTGGCGCTAACAATTGCCAAACTCTTCTTGGTCGATTTAGCCAATTCGGACTCGATTGCGCGTATCGTTTCATTCATCGGCGTCGGGCTTCTGGTCATGATCATTGCCTATTTCGCACCCGCACCCCAAGGGAAAGACTTTGAGGAGCCGACAATCTTATCTGACTCTGTATAGGAAAACCGCTTGCCTTACTGCTTTATCGTTCCGCACGAGGCGCACTTAAATAGCCTCGGTTCAGATAGAGTAAATAAAAAAGCCGCGCTGACATGTCAGCGCGGCTTTTTTATTTACTCTATCTGAAAAATCTACAAGTTTTCGCCAGAAAAATAGTGAGAATAAATACGCATTATTGCGGATATAAATTGAAATATTTTTCTGATAAGCTAGTTACCATAGTAGAACAATCGCGACACGACATCGCAAAATTAGATATCAATGCTTGTAGATTCTACATATCGCACTTCCCCTTTGAAACATCGCACAAACGAAAAACCGAATTCGCATAGGGTGAATTGCTACGGAAAATATTATTACTTGGAGGTTTTAACCAATGGATCATGATTGGATATACAACAATAATTGTAAAAGGAATTCTTTGCAAGCATCTCAAATAAAGACGATTCAAGTAAAGACGGGAGGCAAAAATGTATGGCGATCCCTTGTTGCTAGCTGCTTAGTCACCATACTCTGTTTTGTGACAGCGTGGCAACCAACGCCGCTGTATGCGCAAAGCGGGCCGATATGTTTTGGCGTAACGGATGGGTCGGGTAACCAGAATGGTGGCGATACATTAGTAAGCTTGGAT
>Ga0209303_1001885_pt1 | contig 11861 bp, 13 predicted proteins | sample SidtaG_3_FD_187449 | JGI IMG/M metagenome (GOLD analysis project Ga0209303, IMG submission 187449) | Marine algal microbial communities from Sidmouth, United Kingdom - Sidmouth_Asex1 metaG (SPAdes) (version 2) | ecosystem: Host-associated > Algae > Red algae > Unclassified | place: Sidmouth... | reverse complement strand
GGCTGCACGAGATGGATAAGGGTGATAAACAAGAAGAGTAAGAAGCTGTCGGCGAGTGGATAGTGCTATAGAACTTACATCAAATTGAGTCCTCGATCACCTGCCGCAGTGCGGGCGTATCGAGGTCCTTTTTGCCTAGTAGCGCGACCGCACCTGCTTCGAGACCGCGGCGGTGGAACTTGCGGTCCGGGTAGGCTGTGAGCAAGACGATGCGCGAAGCGGGCGAGAGTGCCTTGACGCGACGCGTACACCGGATACATCTTCATCGCCCAGCACGACGTCGATCAATACGAGTTCAGGCAAAAGCTGAATCGCCTGTTCTGCGGCATCCTGGATCGAGTCGGCTTAGCAGATGCTCGCGTGAGCGCACGCTTTCCCCACCATGCGTCGCAGTTGAGCATCTCGGGTCCATTTGCCACTTTAACCCACAATATCTGACTGCTCTATACTGGTTAATGCATTGCGAATCTCCGCGCTCACCACTTTGTGATCGTCTGCTAAGGCGGTTCATGTCTTCTTCATAGCATTACTCCTAGCTGTGACGATAGCATATGTCCCGAATCAAGGTGGGCTTTAGGGAGAATCCCCTATCGAAATGAGGGGCGATGGGAGTTTACATTTATATACTGATGCGATATGCTAACTTTTGGTTGACTCGACAGTCAATAATGCACTCCCCTTCTAGAAGTAACCATTGTACTTTCGAGCCGAACAAACCAATCCTTATTTTCTACAATTTTCTATCAACATAACATATTAACTTACAGTTTCATCAGACTCTTTTTAGATTTGTGCTACTTTGAAGGTTGCATAATAGATTTTAGCAATCTAAAATCTATTACGCTGCTCACAGGGCCACTCATCGGATCCTGTTGAAGACTGTATGCGCTAAGGAGAAACTATGCGTAAATTTTTGTCATTTATATTGATGGCGCTCATGCTTGTCGTATTAGGCGCTTGTGGCGGTGGTGATGCCCCAGCAAGTTCAGATGCGGCCGCCGAAGCAACCGAGGCTCCAGCCGAAGCACCCGCAGCTGATGCCGGTGATGATGCCATGAGCGAAGGCAGCATTGCTGTACTTTTACCAGACAGCGCATCCTCTGCTCGCTGGGAGGCTGACGACCGTCGCTTTCTAGAAGAAGCCTTTGACGCTGCTGGCGTTGAGTATTCAATCCAAAATGCAGAGGGCGATGCCCGCACCATGCAGACGCAAGCCGAACAGGCGATCACCAATGGTGCTAAGGTGCTGCTGATGGTCAACCTGGATAGTGGCTCTGGTGCTGCAATTATTGCCCAAGCGCGCGAAGCTGGCGTCGCCGTGATCGACTATGATCGCCTGACAATTGAGGGCGATGGGGCCGATTTCTACGTAAGTTTCGACAATGAATCGGTTGGTCGCTTGCAGGGTGAAGGGTTGGTTGCTGCGGTTGATGCTGCTGGTCTTGAAAGTCCACGGGTTGCTGTGCTAAATGGTTCGCCAACGGACAACAACGCCACACTTTTTGCTAATGGCTACAATTCGGTCATCTCTGAAAAGTTCGACTCGGGCGAGTGGACGCTGGTGGACGATCAATCCGTGCCAGATTGGGACAATCAGCAGGCGCTGGTGATCTTCGAGCAGATGTTAACTGCTGCAAGTGGAGAGATTGATGCTGCAATCGCCGCAAATGATGGCTTGGCTGGCGCAGTCTACTCGGCGCTGGCAAACCAAGGTCTGGACCCAATTCCGGTGACGGGCCAAGATGCAACCGTTGGCGGTATTCAAAACGTGCTTGCTGGCCGCCAGAGCATGACGGTCTACAAGGCAATCAAGGCCGAGGCCGAGGCTGCCGCCGAGCTAGCTGTGGCGATTCTCAAGGGTGAAGACACATCGAGCATGGCGACGGGCAGCGTAAACAACGGCACGAGCGACGTTCCATCTGTGCTGTTGGTTCCTGTCTCGGTTACGGCAGAGAATGTGGCCGAAACGGTTATCGCCGATGGCTTCCGCACATGGGATGAGATCTGTGTCGGTGATTTCGAAGAGTTCTGCCCCGCGGATCGATAGTAGATGAACTGTGTAAGGATCCTGCTAGGCTGCTTGTAGATAGTAGGATCCTCTTCATGGTGCGTGGACTAGTTTAGATTATTGTGTGTTACGGGATGCAACTATGACAGATTCGCTGCTTGAATTCAATCCTTTAGCACAACCATATCGCTCATTAGTTCACGCACCACGCATGACGCAGCACTTATATTTTTAAAATATTTTGGATCAAACAACATATGTCTCTTCTTGAACTAAAAGGTGTCTCGAAAAGTTTTGGCGCAGTGCAAGCTCTGTATAAAGTAGATTTTAGCGCCACCGAGGGCGAAGTGATGGCGCTGGTCGGCGACAATGGCGCGGGCAAATCAACGCTGATCAAAGGAATTGCTGGCATCTATCCATTTGATGAAGGTGAGATCTTTTTTGATGGGAAAAAAGTAACCATCAACAATGCACGCGATAGCGCCGCGCTCGATATTGAAATTGTATATCAGGATTTGGCCTTGGCCGACAATTTAGATGTAGTTGCCAACATGTTTTTGGGTCGCGAACAATTACAGGGTCGCTGGCAATTAGATGAAACCAGCATGGAGCACGCTGCCGTGCAGACGCTCGATTCGCTCTCGGTGAACACCCTGCGCTCGGTGCGTCAGCCCGTTGCCAGCTTGTCTGGTGGTCAGCGTCAAGCTATTGCCGTAGCCAAAGCGGTCATGTGGAACTCGAAGCTTGTTATTCTCGATGAACCAACCGCCGCATTGGGCGTAGCACAAACGCGCCAAGTGCTCGACTTAGTTAAAACGCTGGCATCGAAGGGGTTAGCCGTTGTCCTAATTTCGCATAACTTACACGATATCTTCGAGGTTGCGGATCGCATTACAGTGCTGCGGCTGGGCCAAAAAGTAGACGAATTTGCTACATCCGAAGTCACCCAGCAAGATGTTGTCCACTCAATCACCGCTGGATCCATGGAACAAGTTCCTGGTATGGTCGACGCGTAGAATTTAGATCTATCAAGCCATGTATACAAAACCATTCAAGTTAAGCTGAGTAAAGAAAGCTGGGTTGAAGAAAGATGAGTATAGATAAAGATATTCAGACAATCAGTGGGCAAGAAAGCGCATTACTTGCCAGCCAAAAATCGCAATCATTAGGCGAATATATTGGCGGCTATTTTAAACGAGTTCGCTCTGGTGATTTAGGATCGATTCCAATTGTTGTTGGCCTGATTATTATTGCAATTATTTTTCAGACACAGAACGAAAACTTCATCACACCACGTAACTTTGTCAATTTGATCGCGCAGATGGCGGGGATCACAACGATTGCGATTGGCGTTGTTTTTGTGCTGCTGCTCGGCGAGATCGATTTGTCAATTGGCTACGTGAGTGCTGTTGCTGCTGTTGCCATGACGCTGTTGCTGCGCGTCCCCGGGGGCGATCCATCCACCTGGCCGTGGTATGCAATTTTTGAAGATGGCTGGCCTTGGTATCTTGCCATTCCTGCTGCGCTGGCCCTCACCGCCGTCATTGGGCTGATCCATGGGCTGATCATTACTCGTTTTCAGGTGCCATCCTTTGTCGTTTCGCTGGCTGGTTTGCTGGTGTGGAACGGGATTGTGCTGATGATGATCGGCAACGGCGGCACGGTCATCTTGCAAGACAAACTTGTGATCGGTATTGCCAATGCCACGTTACCCGTAAATATTGGCTGGGCGATTGCGGTTGTACTTGTTTTACTCTACGCCGTGAGTCAATTTGTTCAGCTAAATACGCGGCGCAAAAGTGGCCTGTCGACCACACCGATGTTTATTATCATTCTGCGCATTTTGCTGCTGGCCATCATCGCCGGTGTGGTAATGTATGTGGCAAACTTGAATCGCGGGCTACCTAACGGCAATCCGCTTGCTGGCTTTCCCGGCGTGGGGCTTGTTCTGCTGGCACTGCTTGTGGGCTTTTCATTCTTAGCGACGCGTACTCAATTTGGGCGCTACGTCTATGCAGTTGGCGGCAATATTGAAGCTGCTCGGCGGGCGGGCATCAGCGTAGAGCGCATTCGGATTTACGTTTTCATTATTTCCAGCGTGATGGCGGGTATGGGTGGCATTATTCTTGCCTCTCGTTTGCGTTCGGTCGATACTGGTGCGGGTGGCGGTAATCTGCTACTTAACTCAATTGCGGCAGCCGTGATCGGTGGCACGAGTCTTTTTGGCGGTAGTGGACGCGTGTCGAGCGCGCTGCTTGGTGCGCTGGTTATCTCCTCGGTCGAAAATGGGATGGGGCTGCTGAACTATAGCTCGGGTCGCAAATTTGTGATCACGGGACTGGTGTTGCTGATTGCAGTGATTATTGACGCCATCTCGCGTCGTAGTCGGGCGCAATCTGGTATCGCGTAGAAAAGGTGGTGCGTTGTGCGTGAACTGAAGGGAGCCGAGTTCTGCTTGGCAGGGATGACGGTAAAATGATTAACCGTGTCGTATCTGCTTTATTTGTGACAGAAACAATTTTTATCGCAATAACAAGAGGCTTTAAGAGTCGCAAAGAAAAATTTTAATCCGCGTAATCTGTAGATATTTATTTTCTTTACCATTGCCCTAAATGCGGCCCACCCACCATGGACCTACTTCTGCGAGCCGTCAATCTCTCTAAACGATTTGGCACCCTTACCGCCTTGGAACAAATGTATCCGGGCGAAATTGCTGGCCATAGCAGGGCGGGGAAATCGGATCCATGCCGCGGAACCGCAAGAGTTGGCTGTGACAATTGTTATCTCTATAAACGCAACTTTGATCACGCGTAATCGACATGATTTTAAACAATCCCCAACCCTGAAAATCGTAGACTGGGCCTGAATTCCCTATCCCCGTTTATACTTTCTTATCCATAATTCTTATCCATAACCCATTCCGCGAATCTAGAATTTTTGAAAATAAATAAGCAACCACTCGGCACACCGCCATCACCGATGTGGGCGGGGATACGGTTGGGCTTGCACCACCATAGAAGAGGTACAATCTACTGGGATGGGTCCATACTCTCATCTGCTAAAAGTGTACGCAATGATCATTATGATTAACGGCTCATTTGGGGTCGGCAAAACCACGGTCGCGAGACTTATTTGTGAAGCGATTCCCGACAGCACATTCTACGATCCCGAGTGGGTTGGTTCGGTCTTGCGCCGCTTGCCCCGGTGGATTCCACTGACTGGTTCAGGCACAGACGACTTTCAGGATATTGATTTGTGGCGACGTTCTGTAGTAACGGGCATCCGCCTGTTTCGAGCGTTTGCTGCTGGCCCAGTGATCGTGCCTATGACGTTTACTCACTACCCCTATCTTGACGAAATTATGGTGGGCATCAGGCGCTTTGATTCAGACGTGCAACTCTTTTGCCTGCAAGCAAGCTTGGCAACTGTAAAGCAGCGACTTGCCGCGCGTGGCACACCAGCCGAAGGGCCAGATGGTGCATGGCTGGCACGTCGCATCGAAGAATGTGCGGCGGTCCATGGCGATCCACGGTTTGGTGAGCCGATTGACACAGAAGAGCGGTCCGCAAAAGCTGTGGTAAATGAGATTCTGAAGAGAGTATAGATTCTTCAATGTGATTGAATTTGAGATACATGCAATAGATTATCGCTCTTTGTAAGAATGACCGATGATCCAGTAAAATCAGCAGTAGAATTTAATGCAAATTGTTTGTATTGCCCTAAATAATTTTTGTATAAGTATCCTCTCAATAAATGGCGGTGACCGCTTCGGCTTGGACCATTTGTACAGAGTGCAAAGCTCAGCCCGCGCTATTTGTATCCCAAAATATTGAGAAGATACTTGTATAACCCAAAAACTGGAGGTCATCTCCCAACTCTACAACCCTATACTGGAGTTTATTTTTTATGGAAGAAATGGTTCAACTCACGCTTAATGATCTTCTCGTTGAACGTCCATTCACCGACCCTGATCACGTTGCTGCTGATTCCGCTATCATGCGCACAATGGCGATGCAGGCTTGGAATCTTTCTAGCCAAATACATTCACCCGTAAATTACTATCCATGTCCGAACGCTTGGCAAAAACGAACCATGTTATTTGACACTTCGGCGATGCGAAATCACGAACTATTATCGTGTGTTGGCTTTTTTGGCAATAAGCGCGTTGACGTTTCGCCCGATTTGGAAAGAGAAGTTTCCGACGCAGGCAAGAAGCTCTGCGACGCGCTATACGACTTGTCGAGTATGGTCTGTTACATCACAAACCTCTTGGCCGATGCGCACAACTATGCTAATTTTGTCGTAATGAAATCTCCGCAAACAATCGAAGAATGGCGTAAAAATGAGATCCATCAGTCAGTTACTGCGCTTCTGTCGCCTAGCTATTATTACAACGTACGCATTTATACTGGAACGCTTTCCGTGCTCGATTCATTGTGTGCATTTAAGTTAGATTTGCAAAGCGTTAAATATTTCGACTATACACAAACCGAACCGTGGCGTGCAATGCGCACACTTAGACTGGTGTAGTTGGATTGATGTAGAAGATAGAACTTAGCAGTGAATGCTGTGCCCGTCCCGTCACCATTGTCATATACAGATGCAATTGTTTCAATGGCCCAAGTCACAAAAGGCAACCACGTATCTTATGTCTATTCCTACCCCAAATATGAAGCGCTTGATGCCCGGCGTGCAAACAATCATCGCAGTGGCTAGCGGAAAGGGCGGCGTGGGTAAGACCACTTGCTCGGTAAACCTGGCGTTGGCACTGTCTCAGAGTGGCGCAAGTGTAGGCATTTACGACGCGGATCTCTATGGCCCAAACGTCGCGCTGATGCTGGGCGTACGGCGTAAACAATCCAAAGCTAGCGACGACCCAATCGACATGATCCCAACTGTACGCGCGTCGAGCAAACCATACATTCCGCCGCTGGAACGCTATGGCCTCAAGGTAATGTCGATTGCGCTGCTCATGGGTAGCAACGACGCCATCACGCCCGACCCGCGCGCCGCGGGTGACATTATCCGCCAGACGTTGCAGGATGTAAAGTGGGGGGCGCTCGACTATCTTGTGATCGATCTGCCACCCGGCACTGGCGAACCGCAGCAGACGCTCCTGCGTACGATTCAGATCCACGGCGTTGTGATTGTGACAACGCCGCAAGAGATGTCGCTGATGGATGCCAGTCGATCAATCGGGCTCTACGAAGGCGCGGGGGTTCCGCTGCTAGGCGTGCTCGAAAACATGAGCTATCTCAACTGCCCACACTGCGGCGAGCCGATCGAAATCTTTCCCAATAGTGATGCAGAGTGGACTGTGCAAAAAGATGCATTGGAGATTCTAGGCCGCGTGCCGTTGGATCCGCACGTGGGGCGCAAGGTAGATGAAAATCATGCGCTGTTGACCGAGAATGGAGCGAGTGTATTTCGCGAGATTGCGGCAAAGGTGATTGAGAAGGTGGGGCAGTAAGGCTAATCCAGAAAAATAATTATACGGAATTTATAGGTTTTTCTAGAATAGCTTGTGGCCATGTGGTATATTTTATTTTTGGAATGGCCTAAAATAAGAAACTGTCTTAGATTGTACGTCAATAACGAAAATGCTTACCACGTATCAAGTACAAAAAAGGAATAAATGAACCACAAATATGGATTCCACGTTAACCGCACAGGCCAAGATATCTTTGACGCGATTGTGCGGATCAAGCCTAAGGTTATCAAGCTGCTGGATTACGACGTTGGCTTTTGGACGCGCGTGCGCGAGGCACACCCCGACGTATTTTTGATTGGTCGCGACTATATTCCCAATCACGAACAGGATCGGTTTGCATCGAATCCGACTGAAGCGGGTGCAAATTATGCAGATAAAATTTTGGGGCTAGAGGTTAATCAAAGCACGGTCAACGGCAGGCGGTTGATTGACGGCTGGGAGACCTATAATGAGCTGCTCTTTGGTCATTCTGACGATGAATTGAAAAAGAAATACGATGACTTTCAGGTCGCTTTTGCGCGCAAGATCTCGGCGGCTGGGTTTGAGCCTGTCGCCATGAACTTTGCAACGGGCAACATGCTGGGCGAAGATTTTCTCAACTTTTTCCCTGGCACGCTGGAAAGTTGCCGCTATTTAGGCTTTCACGAATATGATTGGCCGACTATGTGGCGCATCCACGAGCAGAATATCAAAGAGAAGAATGAGGGTGGTATGTGGCTCTGTTTGCGCTATCGCCGAATTATGAACGAGGTGCGGCAGCGCTACGGCAACCGCCATATTGTGGTCATGACTGAATGTGGCATGACGCAGGGTGTGCAGGGCGGCAACGATGTGGGCCCGTGGCACGAAAGCCACCCTATTTCGGAACAGTCTTACTGGGATTCGCTGATGTGGTACAACGGTGAGCTTATGCGAGACAGCTATGTGATGGGTGCAGCACTTTTCGTCGTTGGCGCGGTGGATCCGTGGCATAGTTTTGAGCATTTGGGTGGCATCGTCAACCGACTGGATCAACTGCAGAATGGCAACCCACCACCCGTCCTGAGCAAACCCGAGCTGCCAGCACCCACGCCTGCGCCCAATCCAAGCACACCCGCCGCCCCACCGCCGCCACCGAGACCAGTTGATCCTAGACCGACGCAACCTGCCCCAACCCGACCTACCCCATCCCAGCCTGCACCCACAATGACGCTCCAGCAGCAGTTGCGCACTGCGGGTCAAGAGCATCAGGTGATCCAATTTAACCCGAACGCCGCCCTGCAAAAGCGCATCTTTGCCGACGACTTTGTACCCAACTCGAGCGAATTCACGCTTGATCACCAGCGGATCCGTTACGTGGCGCAGCGCGCGGAACATCTCGGCACGGGGGAAGTGAGGATCTACTATGTGCGCGATGGCGATTGGGGAAATGTGCAAGTTGCGTGAGATTTGGATGTGAAATGATGTCTGGAGTTGGGGGTAACGGATTTCTTGACGGATCAACTATTTAATTGATAAATATTGTGTAATCGTAGAAAAATATTGCATTACAATCGGAACCAAAATAGATATATGCCACGAAAAGACGCTTACCACGATATTGTTGTCACTGCACTTGAAGCAGATAGTTGGGTAATCACCGACGATCCACTTGCCGTATCCTATAGCGATAAGGATCCATTTATCGACCTTGGTGCAGAAAAACTTATTGGAGCGAAGAAAGGTACTCAGCCTATTGCTGTAGAAATCAAGAGCTTTTTGAGTCCATCAGATGTAGACGATTTAGAATCCGCTTTGGGACAGTACAGTCTTTATCGTGAAGTGCTGACTGCTGTAGAGTCTGAAAGGGTTCTTTACTTGGCGATTCCAAAATGAGCGTACACGGGCATTTTAGCACCTCAATCGGCCAGTTGATTGTAGAGAAGCAAGAGTTGCGCTTGATCGTATTTGATGATGAAATGGAGAAGATTATTTAATGGATCCCCTAAACAATCATCGTGAGAAGGTGCGTGAATTAATCATAGAATACTTGCGTGATAAGCCATCAAATGGCGAAATCGATACAGAAGTGATCATTGACGACAAATAGAATCATTTTGAACTAATGCATGTCGGTTGGGATGGGCAGCGGCGGGTTCATGGCAGCGTTTTGCACATCGATATAATCGGCGGAAAAATTTGGATTCAGCATGATGGAACGTCGCCAGGCGTTGCGATTGAACTGGCAGAAGATGGTATTCCCAAAGACGATATTGTTTTGGGCTTTCGACCTGCACACTTGCGTCATCATACGGGATTTGGTGTTGGTTGAACGATCCAAGATGAAAATGGACAGATTTATGCCTAGCAAATTTATCAATACATTCTTGAATTTATGGATAGCCAACCCTCTCATGAAGAAGTGCTAGAATTCGGGCCACCGACAGCCATGTAAGCGCGCGCTGATGCTTCTGAAAAAATCGAATGAGTTGGACAAATATATGCGGACCGATCATCTGGTTACTATGTTCAAGGCTCGAGCTTTACCCTTTTTCCGAAGCAGTTCAGATTTATCTATAACATCTTTTCTTTTCGAAACTACTATTTTTTTGATATCCCGATCAAAGACAAAACCCAACCTCAACCGATCCTAATCTCGCGTACTCTGCACGGATCGAATCGCCTGCTTGCGCGGCGTAAACGTTTGTGGTCGTGCCTGTGCTGATAAGCGCGTTTGCGGCGAGGGTTTTGCCATGGGATTGCAGCGTGTTGGCAAGCCATGCAACCACATTCAGCGGATCTCCTAGCGCATTGGATCCTATGCCTTCTTCGATTAACTTGTCATTCAAAAAGAGCTTGACTTCGACTGCTGCAAAATTGATCATTTGCCAATCTGGTATCGACTGACCGACGATTGAGACGCCCCAAACTGCGTTGTCTGCGACGAGCGATGGCCCGCCAACTGTGCCAAAATCTTCGTAGCTGGGGTTGACGATTTCGATGGTTGGGAAGGCTGCGCCGATGTATGGACGGATGCTCTCCGCGGTGTAAGGTATGTTGGCGTGCGGCACATCTTGCTTGATGCGAAAGCCGATCTCAGGTTCGATAATGCGGGCCCGGAAGTCGCTAGCCGCGAGTTCGACTTGGCTTTGGTAGATGTCGTGAGATTGTAGCTGGCCGTAAAATGGCTCGTCCACGCCAAGCAGTTCTTGGGCGTAGGTGCTAGTACAGCCGATTTTGTATCCGACTAATTTTGCGCCATGTTCGTCCAGTAGCTGCGATACCAGCAGATCCTGCGCTGCGTAGCCATCCTGAATGGTTGCGGGGCGGAACGTGTCTGGAATGTGGGCCGTTTTTTCCCGATTTAAGCGTAGGCTTAGCAGGAAGTCGGCACATTGTTGGGTGTTTTTCATTACGATTCTCCGATTAGAGTTTTTTGCCCCAGAAAGACAGAAGACATAAAAAACTATACGCAAATTTAGTCCCTCTTTTGATAGGCACAATGATTTGGGCGAGGGCCAACTTCTGGGTGGTTACGGCAGATTTCGGGCCGCTTTTCGTAGACGGTGCAGCGGCGGCTTTGTGGATCGAGAAAGATGCAGTCCAAGTTTGGGCGGCGGGCGATGGTAAAGACGTTTCGGCTTGGATTGTGGCCGTCAATTAGCTGCAATTTTTTGAGTTTGCGCACGATGAGACGTACTTTATCGGTGGCTTCGAAGGGGGTAATTAGCTCTAAGCGAACGATGTCGTCGATGGTGGCTTCGACCGGCATCCGGCAGCAGTTGGCAACGCAATCATCGCACATGCCCGATTTATAGCGGGGCCACGTGCTGGTGTCATTTATGTTGACTAGCGTGATTTTCTTTTTTGGCATAAGGTACCACCGATTGAAACTACTTGAGAACCGCAGATTACGCAGAATTTTATTGAGATCTGTCGTGTTTTATTAATTTTTAACCGCAAAGGCACAAGGACGCGAAGAACTCTTAAGAAAAGCTTTCTAATCTGCGAAATCTGTGTACTATCCTCATAGAATTGTAATTATCACCTGATTGACTGACAGATCTTATCTTGGAACATTAATGACACTTTTGGCTGTTCCCAGCCGCCCGTATTTAGTGGTCATTTATTTTCACGTACTAAATACGGGTGCCAATGATGCGCCAAAATCCGTACATTAAGGAAAGATGAGAAGAAACATTAAATCTGTCAGTCAATCAGATAACCATGCTGTATATTTTATTTTTTAGAATAGCGTTACACCGATGGAGAGTGCGTCTAAGGGTAAATGTGATACAATGTTCACCATATTAATTCAATAGACAGAGCAAACAGTAGATTACGTAATAAAGTATATACACAGTATAGCGCAAGAGCATCATTGATGTCAGAAAATAGCGAAGA
>Ga0209303_1001883_pt1 | contig 11867 bp, 12 predicted proteins | sample SidtaG_3_FD_187449 | JGI IMG/M metagenome (GOLD analysis project Ga0209303, IMG submission 187449) | Marine algal microbial communities from Sidmouth, United Kingdom - Sidmouth_Asex1 metaG (SPAdes) (version 2) | ecosystem: Host-associated > Algae > Red algae > Unclassified | place: Sidmouth... | reverse complement strand
GCTACTCGAACATACGATAACGACGTATAAATTTCAAACAGGTACTGCCCTCTGGGTTCATTTAAAACGAATTTACTCATTGCTGTTCGCTTCTTTAATAGAATAACGATTAGACAAAGCTCACATTGCGATTAAATTCGTTTTAAATTGAATAAAATTTAACCCTGAAAGATCAACAGACCCTAGTTCATAGCGGTTTAATGATAACAGGCATGCCTATTTGTTATAAAAATCTACAACCTATAGAAAGCAGCAATCATTACAACGGATATTTAGCTTCTAAAGCAGCATAAAGCTGTTGTTGAAAACTTGTGCTGCTAGGGTCTAACGTAGCAACTAGTTTAGCTAATACTTCATTGTCTTCTTCGCCATGCCAAACTTTAATATAAGATCCTTCTTTGTAACCATGGTCTTGACGGAAGAAGTTTAAAGTGTTCTTTCCTACATATTGGCGAAATAACTCATCTAAATCCATGTTCATTAATCGCATACAATCAGCAAGGGCAATCGCGTCAAAGCTTTTATTTGAAACAGCGGTCGAGGCTAAGTTTTCAAGTGCAATTTTAAAGTCAGTTTCTGCTGTTTTTTGAGTTAATTCAACGGCCAGTTGATTCGCAATATCGTTTACCGATGCTCCTGACATTAGGCGTAAGCTCAAACCAAAATGAAAAATATCAACTAATTCTAATTGTACTTGTGCTACTTCAATCTCTTGGTGTTTCCACCATTTCCAACCGTGATGATCAAGCATTTCAGCACATTCTACCCAAATTGCACGATACCATTCGTAATTATTATTTTTCCATGTATCACTTACGCGAGAATTCATAGCGTTTTGCATGGTTAACATTTGGGTAATTTGAGTTGTTGCAGTAGATAGATCGCTCATGAATTTCTCTTTAAATATAATAGATATTAGTTTTCACTAAAACCAGTATTTTGAATACTAATGGGTATATACCCGTTACCATTGAAAGTGCTCTGAAACATGCATCTTGAATACTAATGGGTATAGATATATTGTGCCGCACGATTGATAAACCTACAAGCATTCAGGCAATAAAAACGTTACAATAAACATCATTATACAAATTGTATCTAACTATTTATCTACGAGCTAAGTTATTTATGAGTCAAGTTACGAATCAAGTAGCCTCAAAAGAAACACAGCAAAAAGCTGTAACAATTGCTAAATCTATTCAAAAACCCGGTCAAACTAAAGAGCAAACAAAATTAATTGCTCAAGGTATTGAAAAAGGTATAAGCGAATATAAAAAACAGCAAAAAATTAAAGCGCGTTCGCGTGATAAACAACGAAAACAGCAGCTAAAAACTAAAGATTTTTTAGAGGGTGACACTTCTCAAATAACGGACACAAAAACCGGCGCTTTAACTCGTAGTGCGTTTAAAAATAAATCAGTTAATCAATCATCAAATGCCAATAAATTTATAAATAACAGTGGAGTACTTTGGTTTATAGTTGTTGCTAGTTGGGGTTTGTTTGCCTCTTATTACCTCAATACTCCTTAAAGTAGTAATAATCTTTTTTATTGAAAACATGAACTACTGCACTTTTTATTGTAATTATTATTGAAATATCAGCACTTAATTAGGAAAAATTATGCGCAAAGCGTTAGAAATATCTAACTTGAAAAAAATATATAAAGGTGGATTTGAAGCACTCAAAGGTATTGATTTAACTGTTGAAGAAGGTGATTTTTTTGCTTTACTTGGCCCAAATGGAGCAGGCAAATCCACCACTATAGGTGTGATCACCTCACTGGTTAACAAATCGTCAGGAACAGTACAAGTGTTTGGAAAAAATATTGATACTGAATTAGAAGCCGCTAAAAGTTATTTAGGTTTAGTGCCACAAGAGTTTAATTTTAATCAGTTTGAAACCCTTACAACTATTTTAGTTAACCAAGCCGGTTATTATGGTGTAGATCGTAAAACGGCTCATCAACGAACTGAAAAATACTTAAAAAAATTAGATCTTTGGGATAAACGTAATGATGCCTCGCGCATGTTATCAGGAGGCATGAAAAGGCGCTTAATGATTGCGCGAGCATTAATGCACGAGCCTAAAGTTTTAATTTTAGATGAGCCAACTGCTGGTGTAGACATTGAGTTAAGACGTTCAATGTGGCAATTTTTACGAGAGTTAAATCAACAAGGCGTTACTATTATTTTAACAACTCATTACCTTGAAGAAGCTGAAATGCTATGCCGAAATATCGCCATTATTGATAAAGGTATTATTGTTAAAAACACGGATATGAAATCATTATTAGCTACATTAAATGTTGAAACGTTTATTCTTGATTTAGAAGTAAATAGCTTAAGTAATAACCAAGCTATTGAGCTTAAAGATTTTAATAGCCGATTAGTAGCAAATAACACGCTAGAAGTTGATGTTGATAAATCTCAAACCGTAAATGAAGTCTTTAATCAGTTAACTAATCTAAATATTAATGTAAAAAGTATGCGTAATAAAAGTAACCGCTTAGAAGAGCTTTTTGTTAGCTTAATTGGTAAATCACCAACCGTATCACAGGAGCAATAATATGAGTTCGTCTGTTAACTTTATTGCATTAAAAAGTATTTTATACAAAGAAATTCATCGATTTATGCGTATATGGATACAAACACTTGTACCACCAGCCATCACCATTAGTTTATATTTTGTTATTTTTGGGGAGTTAATTGGATCACGAATTGGCAGCATGGGCGGTTTTGATTATATGTCGTTTATTGTGCCCGGTTTGATCATGATGAGTGTAATTACTAACTCTTATTCTAATGTTGCATCATCTTTTTTTAGTGCTAAATGGCAACGCAACGTTGAAGAAATGCTAGTAGCACCAGTGCCTAATTGGGTTATTGTGGCTGGGTATGTAGGCGGAGGGATGACCCGTGGTATTTTAGTTGGGATTATTGTTACGTTAATTTCATTGTTGTTTGTTGACATTCAAATTCATAATATTTGGATTATAATTATAACTGTGTGCTTAACCTCGGCGGCATTTTCATTGGGGGGGTTAATTAACGCGATTTTTGCTGGTAGCTTTGATGATATTTCTATTATTCCTACCTTTGTTTTAACACCGCTGACCTACTTAGGTGGCGTGTTTTATTCTATTAGTTTGTTGCCTGAATTTTGGCAAGGTATTTCACAACTTAATCCTATTGTTTATATGGTTAACGCCTTTAGGTATGGTTTTTTAGGGATCACAGATGTTAGTTTAACATTAGCTTTTTCGGTATTAAGCATTTTTATAGTGAGCTTATTTACTATTGCTATGGTGTTAATTACCAAAGGCGTAGGTTTACGCAGTTAAAAATGGCGCAGTTAATGAAAAAAAAAATAGAAAAAACCGGCGACTCTAAAGCGATTGTTACTAATCAACAAGGTATTCATGAAAAGCTTGAAAATGTGGTATTAAAACACCTACAACACCCGTTTAAAAAGCCTTTTCAACAACATACTGAACAGGCTTTTGCTGAAATAAATAAGGTAGTGCAAGCATTTTCTGGCGAAATTATACTCGACTCATGCTGCGGTGTTGGCCAAAGCACTCGCATATTAGCAAAAAAACACCCCAATGCTTTAGTTATTGGCGTTGATAAATCGGCCAACCGCATTCATCGTAATGTTGATGAGTTAGTTACAAATGAAGGCACCACGACAGTTAATAATTTTTATTTAATTCGTGCAGATTTAAACGACTTTTACCGTTTAGTATTAGCCGCTAAATGGCACGTAACTCAACATTATGTGTTGTACCCAAACCCTTGGCCTAAATCTAAACATTTACAACGCCGTTGGCACGCTAGTGCTGTATTTCCTGATATGCTTAAAATAGGTAATATCTTAATATTACGTAGCAACTGGCGTTTATATTTAGAAGAGTTTAATGTTGCGGTATCTTTAGTTGGTTTAGCCGGAGAGTTTTCAATAGTAGACGATACTGAAGCTTTAACGCCATTTGAAGCAAAATATCGTGCAAGCCAGCAAACGTGTTTTCAGCTTACTATTACTTTAAAATAGATGTTTTAATATAACTACCTTAAAACATAAATTGAAATAAAGCCAATTGATACGCTGCACACTTATAAAAATAGAGACTTTCACGCTATTTTTTATTAAAGTGCCGCAATAATAAATATGATACAAAAAACCAAGTAAGTGATCAGTATGCCTGCTAATAAGCGTAAAGCTAAAGTAACTTTAAAGTCTTTGCATCGCATTTTTACTATTCCTGAAGCACCTAATTCAACGTTAGGTGAGATTGAAAAAGAAATATCTGAAAATCTGGCTGGCTTTCTTGGCAATCATATTGTCGCAACCAATCAAGCACTAAGCGACATTGAAAAAGACTTTGCCTGTTCTTTAATACCTGAGGAACCTAGTTTTGTATCTGATCACATGCATCACTTACTCGACAAAGTGGTTTCTCAATCAGTGCATACATCAAGCCCAAGTTTTATTGGCCACATGACCTCTGCATTACCCTATTTTATTTTACCTTTATCCAAGTTAATGGTTGGCTTAAACCAAAACCTTGTAAAAGTGGAAACATCTAAAGCATTTACTCCTCTTGAACGCCAAGTATTAGGTATGTTGCACCGATTAGTTTACCAAGAGGACGACACCTTTTATGACCATCTGATGCACAGCCCAAACCATTCATTAGGGGCTTTTTGTTCAGGTGGTACTGTCGCCAACATTACCGCACTTTGGGTGGCTAGAAATAATATATTAAAACCTGATGGTAAATTTAAAGGAGTAGCTAAAGCCGGTTTATACAGCGCACTTAACCATTATGGTTACAAAGGTTTAGTCATTCTTGTTTCAGAGCGTGGGCATTATTCACTTAAAAAGTCGGCTGACGTTCTCGGTATTGGCGAAAACAGCGTGATTAAAATACCCACTGATGAATACAATAAAATTGATTGTGATAAGTTACGTGAAAAATGTGAAGAACTCACCAAAAATAATATTAAAATACTCAGTATTGTTGGCGTAGCAGGCACTACTGAAACCGGTAATGTTGACCCTTTAAATAAAATGGCTGACATTGCGCAAGAGTTTTCGAGTAATTTTCATGTTGATGCTGCTTGGGGCGGAGCCACTTTATTATCCAATAAGTATCGCGATATTATGCAAGGTATCGAACGTGCCGACTCGGTGACTATTGATGCGCACAAGCAAATGTATATTCCGATGGGCGCTGGTTTAGTGGTATTTAAAAACCCTAAGGCGGTTGCTTCAATTGAGCACCATGCTGAATATATACTGCGTAAAGGTTCTAAAGACTTAGGTAGCCATACGCTTGAAGGTTCTCGTGCGGGTATGGCAATGTTGGTGTATGCAAGTTTGCATATTGTTAGCCGCCCCGGTTATGAAATGCTGATTAACTTGAGTATTGATAAAGCTCATCACTTTGCTGATATGATCAGCAAACACCAAGATTTTGAACTGATCACTCGTCCTGAGCTCTGTTTGTTAACGTATCGTTTTGTGCCTAAACAAGTTCAACAATACTTAGCAACAGCAACGATTGAACAACAAGAAAAAATTAATAGTTTGCTTCACCAATTAACTAAATTTATTCAAAAACGACAACGTGAGAATGGTAAATCTTTTGTATCTAGAACCCGCATTGAAGTTGCTCGTTATCAAGGTAATAAAATATTAGTATTTAGAGTGGTATTAGCGAATCCACTCACTTCCACTAAAATTTTACACGCTATTCTTGAAGAGCAACGTGTTTTAGCGTATGAAAGTATCAATTTTATGCCGGAGTTATTAGCGATTTGTCGTTAATCTTTTAGCTAGTTTTGATGCAGATTTTTTGATACGGCTCTGCTTTGATACAGCTTTGTTTGAAATAAACTGACTGAATTAAGCAAACTTACTTAAGTTTTTGGCGGCAACGATACTCTTAAATTATCAATCAATCTTGCTTTGCCACAAAAAGCCGCGGCTAAAATAACTAATTCAGTATCATTTTTAGTTGCTGGTAATAATGTATTTGCGTGGCAAACATGGATGTAATCAGTTTTTAAGCCAGCGCTATTAATTTGTATTGCGGCCTTATTAGCTAAACCACTAAAATCACTTAAGATATTAGTGCTATTTTCAGTTTTAAGCTGATGAGCAAGCCACTGTATATTTTGACTTAACGCTGGCGCAATATTGAGTTCTTGCTTTGTTAAATAACCATTTCTTGAACTTAACGCCAAGCCTGATGGTTCTCTTATCGTATCAACAGCAATAATCTTTATTGGCATGGAGAGGTCGTTTACCATGGTTTCAATAACTTGTACTTGTTGGTAATCTTTTAATCCAAAACAAGCTACGTCAGGTTGTACTAAGTTAAATAATTTGCATACAACCGTTGAAACACCTCTAAAGTGCCCAGGGCGACTTTCACCACAATGTCCTTGCGACACGTTAGGCACGTCAACATAGGTTTGCTGGTCTAACCCTTTAGGATAAATCATTTTAGCGGTAGGAATAAACAGTAAATCGGTATTGGCAGCGCTTAGCTTTTGTTGGTCGGCTTGCATCGAACGGGGATAGCTATCAATGTCTTCATTCTTTCCAAATTGCATTGGATTAATGAAAATACTAGCAACCACTTTATCGGCATGCTTGTGCGCTTCAGTCACTAGTGAAATATGGCCAGCATGTAAATTACCCATGGTAGGTACAAAACCAACCGTTAAACCTTGCTGACGCCACGCCGTAACTATTTGACGTAAATCGCTAATATTTTCAACAACTTTCATATATACCCGTTACCATTCAAAATGCATGTTTCAGAGCGCTTGAGCGATTTCAATTCAAGGCGCTGTGATGAAATAATGGTTATTCCCTTGTAAATCTCAGCAACGACGAAGTGATGTTGCTCAAGCCCTTCTTCGATGGGTTTAAAATGGCTTTATGCCGCGGTCAATAATCAAAACATAGAGTAATTATGTTTAAATTATTCTCCTTGCCTAAAGCCATGTTAATTCCCACTGAAATCGAGCACTTTGAATGGTAACGTGTATACCTATTAGTTACCACACTCGTTATTATTCAAAAATATGATGTTGCTCTGGAAAATTACCTAAAGAAACTTCTTTTATATAAAGCTCTATTGCTTTTTTAATGTCGCCAGTATCCTTTAAAAAGTTTCTTGAAAACTTAGGCATATAGCTGCAAGAAATCCCCAGTGCATCATGCATTACTAGTATTTGTCCGTCAGTGTCTTTACCTGCGCCAATGCCAATAGTTGGGATTGAAATTGCTTGGGTAATGGCTTTACCTAAACTTGCTGGAATACATTCTAATACTAATAACTGAGCGCCAGCCGCTTCAAGCTGTTTAGCATGTTCAATCATTTCAAATGCTTTGGACTCGTCTCTACCTTGTACTTTAAAACCGCCAAATACGTTAACCGACTGGGGAATTAAGCCTAAATGTGCACATACCGGAATGCCACGCTCTACAAGATGCTCTATGGTACTTATTAACCAGCTACTGCCTTCCATTTTAACCATATTAGCACCTGCTTGCATAAGCTTGGTCGCGTTTACTAAGGCTTGCTCGGTAGTGGCGTAACTCATAAAGGGCATGTCAGCAATAATTAATGTGTTTTCAACACCTTTGCGTACGCATTTTGTATGGTAGGCCATGTCGTCAATACTTACTGGTAAGGTGTCGTCTTCACCTTGTAAAACCATACCAAGCGAATCACCAATTAAAATAGCGTGAATACCTGCTTGATCAAATATTTTGGCAAAGCTTGCATCGTACGCGGTAATAGTTGATATTTTTTCGCCTTGTTGTTTCATTTTTATCAAGGTTGACGTCGTGATTTTAGTCATAATTTTTTCCAATAAATTTTCAATAAAAATACCTGAACAATGAAGTTGATATCAGTTTAACGGACATAATATTTTTAGTGAGTTATGAGCAATATTATTACTCAAATATTTTATAGTTTCACCATCAGGAAGGGTTAAATCTGGTGCTATTTCATAAAGCGGCAATAATACAAATTCTCTTTCTTTTAAGCCATAATGAGGGATAATTAATCGTTCGGTATTTATAACGCAGTTATCAAATAAAAGTATATCAAGATCTAAAATTCGAGGGCCCCATCGGTTATCTTTTCTAACTCTGCCAGCTTGGTTTTCTATTTTTTGTAGTTGATCAAGTAATTCAATAGCAGACAGATGTGTAGTTAATTCAGCTACGCTATTCATATAGTCAGGCTGATCTTGAGGACCCATTGGGCGACTATAATAAAGCGATGAGATAGTTGTTACCTCAGTGTTTTCTATTTTTTTAAGATGAACAACCGCCTGCTTAATTTGACGCTCTGGGTCAGCTAAATTACTGCCTAAACCAATATATGCGGTAAACATTTATGTGTTTTCAGAGCTGTTGATCTTTGGTTTTCGCTTTTTTCTTTGCGAACGTTTTGGCGTTGAGCGGGTAGTTATAACGCTTTTGATCATGTGTTCTCTGGTATCAGGTAATACGGTTTGAAAATCAGTCCACCACTTAGCTAAAGCCGTTAATGCTAATGCATTATCTGCTCTAGAGGCTGAACTAACAGATGAACTAGAGACGGATAAAGGCTCTGTGGGTACATCGTTGTTGTTTGCAAACCCACTAGCATTTAATTGGTTTTCAGGCAAAGATTCAATCTCAGCACGCAATAAAAGAAAATCGTAACCGGCTCTAAACTTAGGGTGTTCAAAAGTTTTATAAGCTCTTTTGCCTTCTCTGCGAGCTAACTTATCTTGCAGGATCAAAATATCTTTCATGACCGCTTGAAAACGTTTAGGTATGGCGATACTACGTTGTTGTTCGGCCATAATTTCACTCATGGCAGTAAAAAAAGCATCTTGTGGCGTTAAATGAGCGGTCTTGTTTAATTGTTTTATTTGCTGTTGTAGCGGATACCACAACATGGCAGCAAATAAAAATGCCGGAGTTACTCGTTGTTCATTATTAACGCGTGTATCTGTATTTTTTAACGCTTGTTTGATAAAAGGCAGTAAATAAGGCGCTGAATTTTGATTGAGTACTTGGTCAACTAACGGAAAAAAATAGCTGAACAATCCATATTCTCTAAGTTGATCAAAGTTTGCTTCGGCTTTACCTGACATAAACAGTTTTAAAAATTCTTCAAACATTCTTGCCGGTGGAATATTTTCTAACAACGAACCTAGTGTTTTAATGGGAGCTTTAGTTTCGCTGCTTATTTCCATATCAAGTTTGGTTGCAAACCTAATGGCGCGTAACATGCGTACAGGATCTTCTCTGTAACGAGTATCCGGATCGCCAATGAGTCTAATTTGTTTGGTATTAATATCGGCGATGCCGTTAGCAAAGTCGTGTACCGTAAAATCTTTTGCTGAGTAGTAAAGTGCATTAATTGTAAAATCTCTGCGTTCGGCATCTTCATCAATCGTGCCATAAATATTGTCACGCAGTAACATACCTTCATCACTTTGTTTAGATACCTTAGAGGCTTTATCTTCTTTGTTAGAGTCGTGATGCCCTCTAAAAGTAGCCACTTCAATTATCTCTCTACCAAATACAATATGTGCCAATCTAAATCTACGACCAATTAATCGGCAGTTTCTAAACAAACCTTTTATTTGCTCTGGAGTTGCATTAGTTACAATATCGAAATCTTTAGGAATAATGCCAATTAATATGTCGCGCACTCCGCCACCAACCAAATAGGCATCGAAACCACCACTATTTAATCTATATAAAACCTTTAAAGCGTTAGGGCTCATTAATTTGCGAGAAACAGGGTGCTGATCTCTTGTTAATACAACCGGTTGACGAGTTAATGGTGTTTTAGATTTTTTAGTAGTACTTTTTTTAAGTACTTGCTTACATAAATTGATAATGCTTTTGATAGTGCAGACCTTAAGATAAATGGGTATTTAAACAACGGATTTGTTTTACTGTCGTATGATATAACAGAGTAGTTATAAAGAGAAAGAAAACAGCCTATTTTACAATATTCGCTTTATTATATAACGATTTCTTTGTTTTTAGTTATTTTGTTGATTGACCAATGCTTTATTGCCCACGCAATAATGGTATCAACAGAATTTGACACTAATGCCTCAGGTGGATTTTGTCCTAAATAATGTAGTGCAGCAATTAAAGCCGGTTGAGGATTTTTATTATTTATAGCAGAGGCATTATTTTGTTTACTGAGTTTGTAGCCTTGTTGCGTTACCGCTAAGGGAATATGGCTATAATGTGGTACTTTTTTTTGTAATATATCAAAAAAGCTTAATTGGCGTAATGTTGGCTCTAGTAAATCGCAGCCACGCACAACATGCGTAATATTTTGAAAAATATCGTCAACCACCACCGCTAATTGATATGCGAATAAACCGTCTTTTCGAACTAATATAAAATCTTCAGCAGCGGCGTTTTTATTAAAGCTAACATGCCCTTGTATATTATCAGTAAATTCAAAAATCCCTACCTGATTTATTAAGCGAATAGCGTTATGCTCAGTGGGTAAATTTTTATATTGGCAGGTTGCAGGGTAAATCCCACCAAGCTCTTTTATTTGGGCGCGCGTACATTTGCATGCATAGGTGAGTTGTTGTTTTGCTAAATCGTTAAGTGTTTTTTGATAAAGTAATGATTGCTGGCTTTGATATAAAACTGGTTCATCCCAATATAGCCCAAAGCTTTCCAAAGTTTTTAAAATTTCACTGCTTGCTCCAGCTAACGCTCTAGGCGGATCAATATCTTCAATGCGTACAAGCCACGTACCATCATTATGCTTAGCATCTAAATAGCTCGCAAGGGCTGTAACTAAAGAGCCAAAATGAAGTAAACCAGAAGGGGATGGAGCAAAACGACCACGGTATAATGGTGGTCGCTTAATGTCAGTTTTTACCATAAGTAAAATCAATCACCTAAAAGTAAAAAGCAGGAGTTAACCCGCCATTTGACGTTCTTTAATTTCTTGAAGTGTTTTACATTCAATACATAAATCTGCAGTTGGGCGCGCTTCTAAGCGACGAATACCAATTTCAATACCACAAGATTTACAGAAACCAAAATCATCCTCTTCAATTAATTGTAAGGTTTTTTCAATTTTTTTAATCAGTTTACGTTCACGATCACGCGTACGCAATTCTAAGCTGAACTCTTCTTCTTGAGCTGCACGATCTACAGGGTCAGGAAAATTTGCTGCTTCATCTTGCATATGAGTAACTGTACGGTCTACTTCTTGGCGTAATTGAGAACGCCATGCATCTAAAATTAGTTTAAAATGCTCTAACTGTGACTCACCCATGTATTCTTCGTTAGGCTTTTCTTGGTATGGCTTAACGCCTGCTAATGCCAGAAGTCCTAATGCTTTATTCGCGGTGTTTGGCATGCTTTTTCTCCTAATGCGACTTATCTTTTATTGAAGCGAAAAACAATTGCCTGAGTTCACATCAACTTAAATTAACGTTACTGCCCGTTTATAGACACTAAATGTCCCAACTATATGGTGTTTGTTATGCGTAAAAACAAGTTGTTTAACGTGAAAAATAAATTTAACGTTAATAATCAGGTGTTTAACCTTTAACGTTTAAATCTATTTGGCGGTAGCTATTTTTTACCCTGCCCTTTTAGCAGCCTTTACTAGTACGAGTCAATCTTTTTCATGGTTTACTTAATAAAAAATAATTTTAAATTTATTAGGGTCTGTTGATCTTTCGAGGTTATTTTTACAGCAAGGTGTTTGATATTTAGACAAGGCAGAGTATGTGAAGTGTAGCTAGCTACTCGAACATACGATAACGACGTATAAATTTCAAACAGGTAC
>Ga0209303_1001879_pt1 | contig 11890 bp, 19 predicted proteins | sample SidtaG_3_FD_187449 | JGI IMG/M metagenome (GOLD analysis project Ga0209303, IMG submission 187449) | Marine algal microbial communities from Sidmouth, United Kingdom - Sidmouth_Asex1 metaG (SPAdes) (version 2) | ecosystem: Host-associated > Algae > Red algae > Unclassified | place: Sidmouth... | reverse complement strand
GTGGCGTTGGGAGTCCATCAGCGGCGCTTGCCGCACACCGCGCCCTTGTAGTAGGTGGCATCACTGAAGCGGATCCCCCCCTTCTTCAGGAAGCAGTTGCCGAGGTTCCACGTAAAGTGGGTGCAGCCACTCGTGCTGGCGCACAAGCCGCCACAGTCTTCGCCCCTCGTCAAGGAGCGCACCAAGTCGTTGCCGTTAAAGTCGCAGTCGAGGGCGTAGTAGACGCGGCCACCTGAGCCGATTTCCCAGCGGAACGCCGAGGTGGGGCACGCCATGACAGCAACTACTGCGACGGCAACGGCCACCATCAGGCGGAGGACGCCGACAAAGGAGCGGGCGGACGGTGCCATGGCGGCGGAGAGAGCGGGCGGAGGGAGAGACGCGCAGCGACAGAGGGAGACGACGCGCTCGCACTTGGCGGTGGGCGACGGGGGATGGGTGGGCAGTAGCAGTGCCAGTGGGATGGGTGGTGGTGGTGGATGGCGACTGTGTTGACGCCCCACATGGCCACCCGCGCCGCCTTTTTATACTCATGGGGCGGCGCCCGTGGGTGGACCTCGGCTGTCGCCTCACGGCGTGGGTGGTGCCACCGCGCACGCCCCCAGCAGCGCCGGCATCGCGCAAACAGGGGGGGCGTGGGGACGCCCGTGGGGAGCATTGCATCGACAGACCTCTGGTGTTTGGCAACAGCGCTGACCGACCGGCGGCCGTTCGCGGTCGCCGACCCCCTCGCCACGGCCGGCCGCCCGTGTCGGGCCTGGCAGGTGCTACAGCTGTGGATGCCAGTGGTGCGGCGCGGCGTCCGCTGGGGCGCCCACGTACCCCGATGGCGCCCCTTCAGCTAGCCCACTCTGCCGTCACGGCGTGGGCACTGATGCCGGCAAAGTCACGGCCGGTGCTGACCGCTCTTTCAGTGGCCGCCGTCTGTCAGGAGTGGGGGAGCCCCCTGCTCGGCGCCAGTCGGCGGCGGTACGCAAAGGGGATTGCCGACGGTGCTATTGCGTCTTTTTTTGTTTTCAGTGCACTCCCTCCCACGATGGTTTCCCACACAGGCGGGAATGGGGGTGGTGTGGAGTCGGCGCACGTACCATGCGGGCGCGGCGCAGGGAAAGCTCCGCACCCTCGCTGGTTTTCCTGAGACACATCTGCGTCAGATAAATGGTGTAGCGGACACCTGTATCGACTGAGGGAGGGGAAGCGGAAGGGGGGCTGACGTGGTCCGCGTCGGACGGCGAGCGGCCACGGTTAACTCGGTCGGGCAGGCCGGCGGACAGCTGCTCGCACGGGGCGCGGCGCCCAAGACGTCGGTTGGCAGCGGGTCAAGCGCCGTGCAGCCAGACGAACTGGCCGATACCTTCTTTGCACACGCGTGCAAAAAGAGGAGCTTGGTGGAGGGGGCACCAAGGCGCCTGAACACACGGCGGCGATGTGGTGGACCGAGCGTCACGAGCAGTGACTCAGCCGACTGCGGCCGCATCGCGAGCCCCGCTGGTGCTGTGCGTCGTACAGCAACGAACAAGACGTACCCGAACGACATGGAGTTCACTTGCGAAGCTTCTGTACGAACCGAAAGGCTGGGCATGAAAAGCGCCGATCGTGGTGCTTTAGACATGGATGAAAATACATGTCCACTTTTTATGATAGTACTGAAGTCGATTCGTCGACCGATTGATGGAATAAACATCGATTGTCAAACTAACAAGTGATTGATTTTCCGTCTCCGAACTTGACGGTGAGCTGTCCAAGAAGTAGTTAATATTCAAGCCCCGTGAGTGAGTCACAAGTTTCGTGGCAAGCTCTACTTGTCGGAGAGGGCGTTGCTGGCCGTGGCGCGCCAACGTGCTGGCTGCTTGGTGTGGTGGCCGTGTCTTTTGCGGTCGACGTCCGCGACGCAGCATGCTGCCATGGCGCGAGGCGTGAGCGGCAAACGCAAGGAGCCCAAGCCGGACAGCCGTCCCTTTGTTGGTGGTAGCGGTGGTGCTTCTGCATCTGGCGCGGACGGCGCTCTTCCCCCCCCTCCTCCCTCCGGCGGTAGCCACAACGGAACGGCCTTCGCTGCACCATGAAGACGGGACAATAACAGGTTGTGACACTGTTCTTCTGCTCGGCCGCTGTTTTTCATACCTTCCTACTCGTGGACAACATGTAATGCATGGAGTTCTACTTGACTGCAGTGCATATTGGCATGGCTCGGCGGCATGAAACATGGTGTTCTCACTCCATCTTTTTGTCGACCAGACGGCTGCGCTCACGCCGACTACGTTCCATGGCGAATCCGTCAAGCGACTGTCCAGCCTCGCTTGACACGCAGGGCCACGCGTGATGCAGAGCTACAAGGGGGCTCGCGCACGGGGTCCAACGAAACTGTTGACTATCCCTTTCGCCAACTTGCCACCCCTTGCGCGAGAGACCCACGTTCCGATTCTGTTCTGACGCGAGGGCACACACTGTGCCAAGACCTGGGTTTTGACTGTGCACAAGGAAGCACGAGCGAGGGAGCCAGGGCATCTGCCAACGCTTGCGCGGGGTGAGCAAGTCCTCGTGCACAGGCACTCGAGCAAGTGCCAGAATCTAATGGCACGCTGTGTGGTGGATGCGGCGCGTCAAGCGCGCGGCGACCTCGCCCGAGAAGCGAGTGGCAGTCGCCCAAAACAGGACAAAGAGTGCGTGGCGCAACATGAGAGGCTGACCGGAATCGCCTCCTGGGCGCACATCCACTCTGCCGTTCGAGTGGATCTGCGTTGAGCCTGCCTGGCCTGGCGCGGACTTCCGCCCTCGGATGACGTACACTACTGTACCTGACTGGCAGGCAAGACCCCCCTGGCTGTGGCCACCAGGCGACGAGGAAGATTCATTCGGCTGGCCAACTCATTCGTACAACCAATGAGATCCGCCAGAGCTACTTGAGCCTGCCCGTGGATCGTCTCTGTGCGACCACGGACATCCAATCCGGGTTCCCAATTGCATGAGGCTTGTGCGGCGGTCGCGGCGCGGTGATCGCGATCGCAAGTGGCCCGACCTGTGAAAATGACTCAAGACATATTTATAATGAAAACTGTTTTCAGATAATAGAACATTTTACTGTAATATACTCTATTTCGATTAAAGTCCCACTTACACAAGCAGAGGCCATATCTCACGGAAGTCCAACGTTCACAGTGTCAACTCCACCCACCTCGCACAGCTGCCGGGATTGTCCCTTGCCCAACATCCACGGACAGGCTCGCCTCATGACGCTGAAGCACTTTAAAGCTGTCCTTGATGCGCTTCCGGTACTCCAGGGGACTACCAGATGTGCAAAAGACACTCTGACCTCATTTCGGGTCGATGGTACTGGTATCAACGAGGACAGGGACGAGTTCGCGTCAGGCGCTCTCAAAACCTGAAGAAGACCACCCATGTCACACGACTGGCACATGCGCATCTAGGTAGCGCCCATTGTGACGCCTGTGTCATGCAAGTTCATGAGAAGAGGAGAGCAAGTGCCTCCTTGACTGTCAGGCCGCATGAACGCCCCGCACTTTGACATGTACTGTACACGACAACGAGTCAGTCCTTGGTGACGGATCGTTCTTGATCAAGGCATTTAGCGAATATTCTTTCACTTGCTGAGAGTAAATGTCTTGTGATGTCAATGGGGAGCACCGATTCTCATTCACAACAATACAGTTCAACACTGGTTTGCCTCTTCCCAAGCAGTATTGTGGTTGACGTCTACCCTGTGTTTTAACCGACCGGATGCACGTCGCAACCTCCCACGTTGGGCGTGGCCTTGAGGGCTCTCGACACGCAATGAGAGGGTGCCTGGTGCCGAGACCTTTCCGTCCTTCGCTCGCAGCCACCTGCATTTGACGCCCGGGCCAACGGCGATTGCCGTCGACGGACAGCCGGCGTGACAGCGGCAGCGTTCTCTGTGAGGTCTTCGCTCGACGTGCGACCCGGGTGGGGTTTCTCTGTTGTCCACTGTAGCTCTTCGTCGGGCGGCGTTCGTCGTCGTCGTCGTCCTTCCGCTTGTATCGCACCGCCATCATGCCGGGCGGGGACCCTGGGAAGGTAAGCGTTCCAACAGTCTTCGGGTGTGTTGAAAAGAATTACGCGCTGCTCAGGTAGCCCCCTGCATGCCCACTTTGTGCGTGGCGACCCAAAACGTCTGTCATCGCCTCATATTGGCACGGACGCATGGCAGACCATCGTTCCGCGCGGAAGTTCTGCAGTGTGGAAGGGGGTCGAATATGGCCTAGTACATGCCATTTCAGCCTGTACGGGACGCGTTCGGAGGCAATTTGAAAATTGTGGGTACCGGCGCCAGTACAGCAAATCAGCTTATGCCCCACTTTGCAAACGATCACCCCCGATATGCGAACGGTCGACTCGCGTTCAACGCGATTCATCTTTGAATGTAATGTACTTACTCGGTTGCGATATCTGCTGGATATTCAATCTAGCGCCAAACGAGGACGCATTCGACGGCCTTTCTGCTTCCACCGACGCTTGTTCGGCCACGTCGCACCATATATGCCACGTCTCTGCAACGTGTCGTAAATATGGCGTCGAACGCACGTTGGTGGCTCCGCCCTTAGGGCAATCCCAACAACGTCGGCCCCATCTCATATTCATTACACGTTGTGCCACGAAGCAGAAACGTGTCTCTTTATTAAGGAAATGGGGCCACTGGGCTTTTCTGTCAACGCGATCGACCCCATTCTGGTCTTCAATGGTCATGATGGAATCCTGGAAGTACGAATCAACTCCGAAGCGCAGAAATGGGGCAGGCGCTGGACCTGCCCCATTCGTGAAGCGAAATGGGGGTCGATCACCGCCGACCACGAATCGGGGGGTTGCGGGATTCCCCAGTGGCCCCGATGGCGCCCCAAGCAGTGTTCCCGGAAGGCTCTGTGGCCAATCCTTTCAGGCCGACTCCCTCCATCAGAATCTTGGGTCCTGGCGGGTGCGCTTCTTTGACAAGAGCCACGACGAGTCAGCCAGAGTGTCCACTGGTTTGTATCAACACGCCGCGGCACGGCAACAAACTGTCGCCCTCATCGTGCCACGTCAAGAAATAGGATTGGGCTCGTTCACGGAGCTGCGCAGCGGCTTGCAGATCTGTTCGCAATCTCTCCCCTCTGGACGTCCGCGCCATTGTAAAAGAAGCACAGAACGGAAAGTGCCTGCACCCGGCAGCGGGATGCCCGACCTTTGTGTAACGCAAGTAGCTGGTCCCCACTCTAGCTGCATTCCATTGCTCGGTGGAGTGGCCACAGCTACATGGTGTTGTTGTCTCCACTGCAAGAAAAGCATAAATTATTGACACGAGCACACATGAGAGATACGCTATCATAGCCGCTCCGACCAACCATGCTGAAGGTAACCGCAGAAAGTCAACGTAGCCAACCTTGTCCTCGCAACAGTGCTCTGCGGTCCAAGCTGGCGCGACAACTATTGCAACACGGGGCAGAAAAAGGAGAAAAAAGACGAACACACAGCGGGAGAAGAGAAAAAAAGCGAGCAGTGGAAAAGCAAGATGAGCATCTCATCGATTGGGTCCACCCTGTGACTGCTCCTGTCCTGACATTCTTGGCTGGCCTGTGGCAAACAGGGTGTCGAGTGCGAAAGCGGCACCGACAGGGAGCCCCTCCTGCGACGCTGTGTCCACACCTTGTGTCGCTGTCGACACCATGGGTGTCGCGGCGGCCGCAGCAGAGCACACTCCAGCATCACCCGGCGTGTAGTTCCCGGTCGGTTCAACTCTTGGCGCCCCGAGCTCCATCGACCGTCCGATGCGATCGCCCAGCAGCGACACCGACGCGGGGCTTAGCACCATCCCGTTCCTCCGCGAGCCAGCAGATAGCATAGCCTGCAGCTCCGTGTTGACACCCCGGTACTGGTTGAGGTGCTCGTGCATCTCGGCCACCGCGATGATGAGCATCCTCTTCCGCTTCATCGAACGCGCCAGCTTGATGCGCCGCTTCTCATTAGAGACCCGTGCGTGGAAGCGGTTGCGCTCCTTGCGTGTGATCTCGCGCAACGCACGCTGCTCGTCAGTCAGCTCGGACGACCGCGGACCACGCTTGCGCTTGGGCTTGGGCTGCCCCTCCCGCCCGCCTTGCTCACCGTCACCTTCGTCTTCGCTGTAACAGCAAGAAAGTACGGTAGCGGCGAGCGCACGGTAGTTTGGCACAATCGCCGTCACCATGGACATATCGGCCAGCGGCGACGATAGGAGAAGGCCGAGTTGGTCCAACGTCTGTCGCTTGAGCGTCCGTGTCTCTTCTTCCATCGTCAGCGACGACGACAAACAAGAGTTGGAAATGGTCGTCCGAAGCAGGTGTCCGCTCTCGGCTACATACACCAGCGTTTGGCAGTAGCCCCGGAAGTCGCCGCGCATGTCGGCCATGTCAAAGCCCGAAAAGTCGACGGGCGACGTGGGCGAACGGCTCAACCGCCTAGGGGGGCACAGGCAGAGCTCGCCGACGCCGCCGCATTGCTTGCACAAGCTGTTCTCCACAAAACTCATATGCGTTAGGACGTGTTGCGGCTCCTCGTCGGGTGTCCGCGGCGCCAAGAACATGAAGACCGCCCGGTCGCGGGTACGGCTGTCGCGCGGATAAAACCAGGAAGCAATCACCACAGCACCGTGCCAGGAGTAGGTCAGGCACTCGCCAGTAGCTTCCTCGTACACAAAGCGCGTGTTGGAGCGGCTCGCGTCCCACCCATAGTCGCCGTTCGAGCTGGCGCCGTAGATGGAGCCCATCGTAGTGCCGTTGACTGTCGCGAAAGGCAGCACAAGCAGCTTTGAGTTTTGTTGAACCAGGTCGCCCTCCCGCAACGGCCCGACGCCCGAGCTCTCGAACTGCATGTTCATACTGATCGCAAAGGCGTTATCAAGCGCTCCCTTGGACGGCCGCCCCGCATTGCCGCGTAGCAGCCACTCGCGCACGAGGCTGTTCTTCCGCATTAACTGCAGAGCTCGTTCACTGGAATGCATTGGCTGCGTCGGGGATGTGTTGACGCCGTTCTTGTAGTCGTCGATGATGCAATCAGCCAGCTCCATCGCACGTGGTTGTTTAATAACGCCGTCACACACCTCAATCTCGTCGTCGACAACCTGCACGTCGGCGTCCTCGTCCAGAGATGGCGTCACGCCGGGAGTCGTCATAGGAAGCGGTACAGCGGCCGCAGGATGAGGTGGCGTTGGCAGCGTCCGAGGCGGCGGAGGTGCCGGCTGCAGCGGCGGTGTCATTCGAACGATTGCAGTTGACGACACATTGGCATCCCCGTCCGTACTCCCCCCCGCGCTTACAATGCTGCAGCTGGGAGCCAGCAGCATCTGCTGGTTCATGTCCTCTGGAAAGGGCTTATGATTCAGCAACGGGTCGACTGGCGTGGTTGTCGGCACATTTCCAGCCAACGGGCCCTCCAGGTGCAGGTTCCCGAGCATCTCTCCCGCAGACGCACACGACGTGGTGGGTGGAGGTGGTGGCGGGACTCGCCCGATGAGATCGGCGCCGCCGCCACCGCCGCCTGGGAGACTGGCCAGCGGCGGTGGCGCCCCCGACCACGACAGCAGTACAGGTGACGCGACGTCCTCCGGCCAGTCGCGGAGATCGCTGACGCCCCCCGTCAAGCTCGCGCTACCGCCGGGGAGGCCGTCCGCCTCTTCGCCCCGGGCGCCACCTTCAACCCCACGAGCAGCCGCTCCAACAGTTGTAGCCGGTGCCGCCGCGGGTTCGCCAACAAACGCCTCGATGCCGGGTGGACGGCCGGCGCTGCGTCGATCAGTACTTGCGAGCGCGCAGCCCGCGTCGTCGGCATCAAACAGCCCGCTGCCGATGTAGCCGGCAAAAGCGTTGCCGATATCGCTCGTCTGCGGGTCTCCTAGCGGCAAGGACCCGAACGGCGCGCCGCCGCCGGTGGTGGTAGTCGTCAAGCTCCCCTCCACGTTGCGTGCGTCCTGAAAGACCCCGTCCATCGCTCCGTCGAGAACAGGTTGCAAACGCCAACGACGGCGAACGCGGTAGGCGCGAGACACTGCTCCCACGTACGGAGATGCAGCAGCAGGCGCCACGACGTCATCAACGAGCTGCCCAACTCGCACGCGTTCTCCTACCGCGCGTCTGTGGGCTCGCCGCGTGTGTGCGGCGGCGCCTACGTAGTTTCTGACGGAGCGGCCGCAGGCGGCGGAGGATGGCAGAGGAGCTTGTGACACGCCTTCTCCACAGAGGCAGCGCGGCCTTCCACTCGCCTACGGCTGGCGCGGCGGTCGGCAACGGCCCCTCACGGGGGCCACCAATCACACAGGCGGCAGGGCCAGCGGCGGCAGGAGCGACGTGGCGGGGGGGCGTGAGGTGTGGAAAAGCCGACCAGCAGTGGCCTTGTAAAGCGAAATGCCAAGGATGGCGAGCCACCAAGGCGCGTCCCGTGCCAAGGCGAAGTGTCAAGCAACAGAGAGCTTGGAAAGGACCCCTCCAGTACCCTAGGCTAGGGCAGACGCGCAGGCGGCCGCCGCGCAGGCGTGTGGCAGCGGCTTGGACAGTGGAGGCAAGGGACACGCAACCAGATTTGTGTAGTGGATTCGCCCATCCCCACGTGCGACGCAGTAGGCTTGGCTGCCAACGCCAAGCTGCGGTGAGGTTGACCAACCCCCCCACCCACCGGGGGGTGTTGCCAACGACAAACCCGGCAAGGCGGCACGCGCGGTAGGGGAAGGGCCGGCGCGGTGCGACGGTTGGTCCAGCAGTGCCGCCAAATAGTCGCTCGGGAAGCGTGACGGCCGCCCGTCTGACTGCCTGGCCGGCCCACACGGGTGCTCTCTCCAGTACGGTTCCGCCGAGGCAAAAAACGGGACAGAAATCAGCCTAATCTCGGATTCAGCAGGCTCGTACAGGCACAACGCCTGCGTGGCACCTCGAGCGATTGACGAGTCGCACTGGGTCTCTCGTGAGCCAGACCATCTTGCCGGCCTTTCAATTTACCCACTCTCACGGGCTTGACCTTGATGAAGCTTGACATGGTGCCCTGCGGCTTTGGGCTCACGGCCAGACCAGCTGTCGCTCGATCTTGCTCGACGGACCAGAAGCTAGCGTACATCGAGTCTCGCGGCAATTCTGCTCCCCCGTGACGGAGCGTGTCTACCACCGTCGAACCGACGGTTGGACCCGCAGACAGGTGGATCGACCAATGAGCGGAGCCGATCCGAGCTGTCTCGTCTACCCCGCCCAGTTGGGCCCACTGTATCCCGGGTTCGAGCCAGCTCGTGGCTGAGCCGCCGTCGCGACACACGTCGCCTCGCTGCGCACAGTGAAAAAGGGCCCCACATCCACGCCTCCTCCTTGCGTCAGCCGACCGAAGCGGGTGAAACCACCACCAGGACTCACAATGTGGGTCGTGATATGGTCGAGGGATTGGCCTTGTTCCCCCCCGTGCTTCCATGTCTCCACGGCCGTTCCCACAACATTGGACTGCCGCTGTCGAGCCGGATCGACCCGCACGCACGGAGCAGCAATATGGCCCCCAAGCAACGTTGGCACATGATCCACGTGTCTGCCGGCATCAACTGCTGTCGTCATAGCAGCGGTCATCCTAGGATCCTAAGTACCTGCAGGATCCCTTACATGTAAGGGATCCTGCAGGTACTTAGGCTCATGACAGCAAAGCAGCCAACCGCTGACGTAGATGTGGCTGTTTAAGGACGCGGACTTGATTCTAGAATGGAATAGCCGATAGAGATAGCCTGAGTTGTTTACAATGCTCTCAGGCGGACGGAGCCCTGCAGTGGCGTGCCGAGGACGAGCACACGCAAGCGCAATCAAGCCGGGAAGGCGCGTCAATGACAATGCCTCTCACAGAAGACCGCCGCCACTGTTTTCGGACAAGGACTGGGGAGGAGGAGCACGTAGACCGTGCTCCCCCAAGCCTGGTGTCAGCCGGCGGTACGAGCGACCGGGACAGGGATGCGAAGAGACGACCCGAGCAGCACGAGTGCTGACACGGAGAGATATGCGTGCGTGGCTGGCCAAGGGACTCGGGTAGCCAAACCTGCCAGTGGGGGAGCAGGGGAGGCTGTCGGTCGGTCGGCGCTGCGGCGTGCGCCTGGGCCAGAGGCAAGAGCAGGACGGGGCACGAGTCCAGGACGAGAAAGTGAGAGCAGCGGGGCGAGGGGTCCGACTGAGGGCTGCGGGCACCACCTTGAGAGGATACAGCTGACTGCAGCGGGGACTAGCCCCGGAGCAGTGGAAGAAGACGAGGCATTCCTTTTTCATCCATCTAGCCTGGGTTGAAGCGCAAGCTCACGGACGGCGTGCTTGTGTGCGGACACACTACGCGCGGGCGACGCATTTGTGTGGGGTGTCTCACGACAGCCACGACCGCCGCTCACCACATCCGCCGCAACAGCGACGGCCGCGGCGTTGCCAACAGCTCCCGTCGCTGGGATACCCACCGGCGCCGGCGTTTTGTCTCGAGCGGCCTTTTGAATGTCCCTGGCTCCACCGAAGGCTTCAGCGGTGATATGCCCGCCGGACGTCCGCCCGGCGGCTGGACCAAACACTCCGCCAAAGGGCCGACCCGGCCGTCACTGCCTACCATTGTGCCGCCCGAAGAGCGCCGTATACCTCCCCGCCTTTAGTCGCGCGGTCGGCCCCGGGTTCTCAATGGCCACAGCCACAGCGGTGACGCCGGAAGCTCCAGAGCGACAAGTCTGTCGGTCAGCCGCCACTTTTGGCGCGAGAAGATAGGGGGCGGGGGGGGAGGAGTTTTTGCCTGTTGGGGCCGGCGAAGCGAGCGGCTGGTACCGTCGTTGCCATCGCCAACATGCTAGCTGGCGCCACATGGCGCGGCAGCAGTATGGAGCCCTTGTTTCGCCCCACTGAGGTCGTGGCAGTTCGTGCAGTGAAGACGAAGTCAAGCTGAAAATCGACTTTGTGCAGAAGCGTGGAGATGAGATGGACTGTACTGGGACTTGGGCCCTGAAATGTGGATTTACCGATGAATGAGTAGCCTGAATAAGCCCCCGCTCAGTGTGACCACGTGGACGATCCCTGGCCGCAATAATCAAATGGCCGATTTCAAAGATGCTCCCTAGATAACGAAAGATAATGTTCGCATCGACCAATTCGAGGCCACTTTTTCTGAGATAACCTACTCTTATTCGAGGTAGGGGTAACCTACTGATAACCACCTCGAGCCATGGGGACTTGGCCCATCGACCCTCGCGATCACGGCTCGACACCACGCCCTTCGCTGACGCTGCTGCTCGAGCGTCGCGTGGCAGTGATGGCCGCCAACGGCGGCGGTAGTGGCAGCGGTGATGGCCATAGCGGCAGCGGCGGTCGTGATGATGGCGCCCTTCGAGCCCTCCCCCATGTAACCACCGATGGGTTCACGTTGCGGCGGTTGGTCGCCGCTGACTTTAGCAGCAACTACATGGCGTTATTGGGGCAGCTGACGCGGGCGCCACCAGTGGCCAAGGCGGCGTTTGAGGCCTTTGTCGCTGCCGCCGACGCGGATGGCACGGGCCACCTGGTGCTCGTCGCCCAAGCGCCGCTGCCGCCGGGCGCCGACGCGGGGCTAGCGCCCCCGTCCTCCCCCCCGACGCCGATCATTGCCGCGACGGCGACGCTGCTCGTCGAGCGCAAGCTCGTGCGCGGCGGCGCGCCCGCCGGCCACCTGGAGGATGTGGTCGTCGACGCGCGCTTTCGGGGCACCGGCCTCGGCCGGCGGATGGTCGACGCGTTGACCGCCGAGGCCCGGCGGCGGGGCTGCTACAAGGTGATCCTCGATTGCGCAGAGAGCAACGTGGAGTTTTATCGGCGGTGTGGGTACGAGACCAAGGAGCTGCAGATGGCACGCTACTTTTGACGCTGCCGCCCGCATCGTGGTGCGTGCCCGGCCC
>Ga0209303_1001868_pt1 | contig 11938 bp, 6 predicted proteins | sample SidtaG_3_FD_187449 | JGI IMG/M metagenome (GOLD analysis project Ga0209303, IMG submission 187449) | Marine algal microbial communities from Sidmouth, United Kingdom - Sidmouth_Asex1 metaG (SPAdes) (version 2) | ecosystem: Host-associated > Algae > Red algae > Unclassified | place: Sidmouth... | reverse complement strand
ACAAAAATAGGCTTACAATTTTGACGTGGTTATTTTTTCGATATTTTTTCTTACAAAAACCGCACATAGCCTACGCTACGTAAGGATTTTTGTAGGGAAAAATAGCGGAAAAAGAAACCGTCAAAATTGTAAGCCTATTTTTGTCCCACTACTTAATGGTTCGTTTTACGTAATTAGTATTTTCCATTAGGCTAATTTACGTTAATTAGCTCAATGGAAAAAGTTTATTTACGTTAATTAGTGAAAGAAATTAAATAAGATGTCCCATAATGCGAAGTATTTTTTTTGTCTAAGGATTTTTTGAAAGCCACACATAGCCTTAGCTACAGCCTGTCCCGAACCCCGATTCGGGATAGGGATTTCAAAGGATTCTTAGAATGCCGAAAGATATTGATTTTGAGTCTTTGCTTTATATTGCTGCAAATGCTTACGAAAAACAAACTAACACACCAATGCAATACGCCCCCGCGATTAGTGCTGAAACTTTCAGCAATAAATCAGCTTGGAATATCAAATAGACCCAAATGACACCGCACGGAAATTCTAATCAAAGCGACCGTCCGCAGCATCTCTACGAAATCAGGGACAAATAGGAAGATAGCGTTTTCAAATACGGTATCAGCGATAATCTGATTGGTGAGGACGGGCTTTCAAAACGCATTCGCAATCAATTGATTCTCTTAAATTTAGCTGCGAGTTGGGAACGATATTATGGCATCATTCTCCTTCAAAATATTGAAGGGCGAGAAGCCGCACGAAAACTCGAAAAACAATATATTGACGCTTATCAAGAAAAACATGACGTAAAACCATGCGGCAACCGACAATAAGTACCATAGCGTAACGCCTCCGGGGCAAACGCAAATCGTCCTTATATCGTAGGGGCAGGGCATGCCCTGCCCCTACGATATAAGGACGATTTGCGTTACGGTGATATTATCGAATCAAGGTCACATCCCCCTGATAAGTTTCCGTATAACCATCCGAAAATTCCACTTCTGCATGCCATACGAAGGTTGCGGGGTTCATATCTTCGCCTCTGAATGTGCCGTCCCAACCGAGTTCGCGATTATTCGCTTCGATGTCGAATTGCTCAAAGACGAGTTCGCCCCAGCGGTCGAATATGCGTAGTGCGACCACGCGCGAAATTTTTTCATCGCCTTGTACGAAAAAGACATCGTTTGCGCCATCACCGTTTGGTGTGAAGGCGTTGGCGACAAAGACATTGCGTTCGGTATCTACGTAGATAATGACCTCATCCGTATCTGTACAACCAAATTCATTGGTCACTAAAACCTCATAAGTCGAAGTCGTCGTGGGTCGGACGATAGGGTTTGGACATTCGATACAACTGGGTTGGGCGAGGTCGAATGTCGTCCATTCGTAGCTATAAACGCCAAATCCGTCTGTCATTGCTTCGAGTTGGATGGAGTCGCCGATTTCGATGGTCATATCATCTCCTGCGCTGACTGAAATAGGTTCAGGTTCGTTGATGGTGGCTATGTCCGTGTAGATACAGCCGCCCAAATCTCGCGCCGAAATCGTGTATTCACCTGCCGAAAGTCCGACAAAAAACGGGGATTGAATCCAAGTCGCGCCGCCATTGATACTGTATTCGTAAAAGGGTGTGCCGCCGCTTGTCGTTAAGGTGATTTCGCCGTCTGTATCACCTGGACACTCTACATCTACGCTGGTAGATGTGAAGAAAAACGGCTCATCGGGCTGGTTGACGGTGGTGCTTCCTGTTTGAGTGCAGCCATTTGTATCAGTGACGGTGACGGCGTAATTTCCTTCGCTTAGATTGCTAATCGTCGCGGTATTTTGTGCGGTCGAATCACTCCACATATACGTATAAGGTTGTGTGCCACCAACTACGGAAACGCTCGCCGTACCCGTTGATTCGTCATAACAATCTACATCCGTAGCCGACATCGTAATCGCTAATGGAAGACTTTGCCCGATGTTGATTTCGGCTTCGATAGTACAGCCGTTTTGGTCGGTGACGAGGACTTCGTAAGTGCCCATTGGAAGATCGATGAGGTCGGGCGTGGTCGCGCCGTTGGCATTGGTAGACCATTCGTAGCTGTAGGGTTCGATACCGCCTTCCACGCTAACGCTGACCGAGCCGTTGGTATCGCCAAAGCAGTTTGCACCCGTGCCTGTAATCGTAGCAAGAAGGGCTGGCGGCGCAATAATTTCTACCGAAGTGGTCGCGGTACAACCGTTCAAATCCGTGACGGTGACGGTATAGTTGCCTTCGGCTAAATTGATGGCAAACGGTCCATTTTGTCCGTTGCTCCATTCGTAGGAATAATTTCCTGCGGCATTGGGTATGCCGCCTGTTGCGCTTGCGCTGGCTTCGCCGTCTGCGCTATTGGCACAACCTGTATTTTCAGCGGTCGCTACAATGTTTAATTCGGTGGGTTCGGTGATAGATGCGGCGGCGGTAACGGTACAACCATTCGCATCGCTTACGGTGACGGTGTAGTCTCCAACACCAAGATTTTCAGCCGTTTGTGTGCTTTGACTTCCTGTATTGCTACTCCATTCAAACGAAAATTCACCTGTACCACCTACGGGAATTACACTGACAAAACCATCCATATCGCCCGCACAACTTACTTGCGAATCTACGCCCGTAGCCGTGACCGCCGTAGCAGGTTCAGTGACGACGACGCTTGTTGTTGCGAAGCAATTATTTTCATCAAAAACAGTCACCGAATAAGACCCTGCGGCTAAATTGGTCGCGGTTGCGTTTGTTTGGTTGCCGCTTGCTGCGTCCCATTCAAAGGTATAATTTCCTGTGCCGCCCGTAGCGGTTACGGTTGCGCTTCCGTCGCTGCCGTTGATGCAATTTACAGGCATCATTTCAATCGTCAATGCAACTATGTCCGGTTCGGAAACTGTGACATCGGTTGTGAAGTCGCAATCGTTGGCATCTGTTATAGTTACGGTATAATTTCCTGCGGATAATGTGGTGACAGTTGGCGTGGTTTGGTTGAGGGCGTTGGCATCCCATTGGTAAGTGTAAGGCGGCGTACCATCAGTACCTTCTACGCTAACTGTACCATCACTTAGTCCATTGCAAGAGGTGGCGGTACTCGCTGTATTTCCACTTAAAGCGGAAGGTTCGCTTACGTCAATATTCCCCACAATCAAACAGCCTCTTTCATCCGTAATACTCACGACATAACTGCCTTGCGGTAGATTGGTCGCGGTTGGTGTATTTTGTAAAGAAGGTTGCCATGTGTAGGTGTACGCGCCTGTGCCGCCGCTTATGGTCACACTCGCACTGCCTGTATTTTCTCCATTACAAATAACTGATGTAGAGTTGATATCATCAATTACAAGTGGCAGAGGTTCAAATAGTTCTACGCTGGATGTGGTGGTACATCCATTGGCGTCGGTTACAGTTAATGTTTGGACTCCTGCGAGGAGATTGTCTATATTTTGTCCGGTTTGACCGGAAGGTTGCCAGGTGTATGTGAGGGGCGCGATGCCGCCTGATGCAGCCGCCGAAGCTGTGCCATCCGTACCACCGCCGCAAGTAATATCTGTTCCTGAAATGTCGTCAATAACGAGCGTTTCAGGTTCATTTATGGTGACGGATTCGATGGCAGTACAAGCGTTTTCATCGGTAACGGTGACGGTGTAAGTGCCGGGTTCGAGGTCGGTAGGATTTTCTCCGAAGATGCCGCTTTGTTGCCATTGATAAGTGTATTCGCCTGTTCCACCAGATACGTTTACGGTAGCTGTTCCATCATCAAAACCATTGCAGGTGATGTCTGTACCATTGAGTGCATCTATCGTGAGTACGTCGGGTTCTGTGACTTCGATTTCGGCGGAAGCCGTACATTCATCTTCTCCCGTGATGAGAATATTATACGTTCCTGCGGCGAGTCCTGTGGCGGTGGCGGTGCTTTGTCCGCCGGGTGTCCAGAGGTAGGTGAGATTGCCGACGCCTGTGGCGTCGATGGTCGCTGTACCTGTATTGTCGCCGTTGCAAAATAGCGGGGTCATCGTGAGGCTGTTTATCGTGACGGTTTCGGGATTGGCGACATCTACGTTAGTAGCTTCTTGGCAGCCATTGCCATCGGTGACTGTGACGCTGTACGTGCCAACGCCGAGATTGGTAGCGGTGGCATTGGTTTGTCCGATATTCCAGAGGTAGGTGTAGGGAAGTGTTCCGCCTGCAACGGTGACGGTGGCTGTGCCGTTTGCATTGCCTGTACAATCAGCGGTGCTACCTTGTATGTCTGTAATTATGAGGGCGTTGGGTACGATTAAACTGACGTTTTGTGTCGTCGTACAGTCGTTTTCATCTTGTATTATTATAGGATAATTTCCTTCGGGTAAATTGTTGAATATATTATTATTCTGAAAAGAAAGTCCATTATCAATACTAAAAGAAATCGCACCTGTACCGCCGGAGGCGAGGATGGTAATTGAGCCGTCACTTTCTCCTGTACAAGAAACATCGGTAGTTTGTACGTCTGAAATAAGGAGGGGTGTGGGTTCATTAATTTCGGCAGAAGCTGTGACGATACAGCCGTTATTATCTGTGACGGTGATGGTGTATGTGCCTGCATTTAGATTGGATGCGAGGGGCGTAATCTGTGTCCCCGGCTGCCAAAGGTAAGTGTAGGGTGCTGTGCCTCCTGCGGGCGTTATTTCGGCAGAGCCGTTATTTTGACCATTACAAATAGCGTCATTTATTTCCAAATTATCAACTACTAAAACATTGGGTTCGGTCACTATTACGTCGGTGACACCCTCGCAGCCGAGCGCATCTATGACGGTGACGCTGTACGTGCCTGCCGTCAAGCCTGTAGCTGTTCCGGTGCTTTGTCCGTCTTGCCAAGAGAAGGTGAGTTGACCTACTCCATTGGTGGCGGTGACGGTGGCTGTACCGTTGGCATCGCCGTTGCAAAGGGGTGCGGTGAAGTCGGAGACTAAGAAAAGAGCGTCTGTTTCGGGTAGTATGATTTGTTGGATGAGGTCGCAATTATTTTGGTCGGTAATGGTGACGGTGTATGTGCCTGCGGCAATGTCGCTTATGGTTGGTGTTATTCCGCCTAAATTACTCCAAACATAAGATAATGTGCCTGTTCCGCCAGAGGCGGTGACGGTAATACTACCGTTTGCACTGCCATTACAACTTGGTGGGGCGAGTCCAATATTGATGATTTCTATCGGTGGTGGAGCGGTGATTTGGACGGTCGTTATGGCAGGGCAGAGGAGTGCGTCGGTGATTGTTACGTTGTAAACTCCTGCGCCGAGACCTACGGCAGTTGGTCCGTTTTGGTTGCTGGCGTTGGCGTCCCATTGGAAGGTGAACGGTCCTTCGCCGCCATTGAGGGCTACGGTGGCTGTGCCGTCATTGGAGTCTTCGCAACTGGCTTGGGTCTGGGCGATGACTTGACCATTGACCATGCAATCGACGGCGATACAGGTCTGTGCGCTGCTTGGATTGTCGCTGCAATAGAGTTCGCCACCAATCGCACGAACGAGGATGTCGATGACATCGCCTTGCGTGAGTCCTGCTACGGTGTGTGAGGTGTTGCCGGAGGCGGGTTGCCATGTCGTTCCACCATCGAGGCTGATTTCGTAGCCCGTCGCATCGGGGACGGGATCCCAGGCAAAAGAAACGGCTTGTGCCGTGACGCTACCGCAGGAAAGCGGCGGCGCAGTGAGTGGATGTTCTTCGCCGATGGTGATGGTGAATGTTTCGGTTTCGCAAACGGAGGTTTGGACTTCAAAGGTGACGGTTTCGGTGCCTTCGTCTAGTGCATCGACGATAGGTGTAACATTAATCGTGACTTCAGCAGAACCCGCTGGAACAAAGATACTGCCCGGCAATGTCTCATAATCCGTACCGTTTATCGCCGTACCGCTTATTGTAAATGGGATAGAATAATCTGCTGCTGCCGCTTCATTTAAGCTAAATGTAATCTCCGCAAAATCGTCGCAACCTTCGGCTACGGTAAAATCTGCTGAAACACCGCCGTCGGCATCAACTGTAACGACCTCTATCTCAACAGCATCGGCTGCGAAGCTATTTTCTTCAAGAAAAACAGCGGAATCGAGTACGCCGTCGCCTGCATCTGCGATAGCGATTTTGATGTGGTAGGTTTGGCAAGGGATGACATTGGCGAATGCCTCTAATTTATCTGTAAAACCGTCGAATTGTACGGTTGTACCATTATTATTATTATTGTATAAAGAGCTGAAACCGAGCGTTCCTGCCGAGCCAACGCAGCCAAAGGGACTACCTTGTGAACCGGGCTGACCGGGGTTGACCGTGTTGATGGCTACGGGGATTGCGGTGCCGGGGATTCGGGCGATATTGACTTCATTATAATTGCCACCTACGGGATTGGGTCCGGAGATTAGGAAGGCGAAAACGTCGTTGAAATCAGAGCAGACATATTCGGGGTATTCTTCGGAACCAAAGACGTAATTGAAACGAATGATATCAGATTGTGGAATAAAATCAAATTCCAAAACTGCTGCATCAAAGGTCTGTGTAGAACCTGCAAGGATATTGTTCAGATCGCTATCACCGGGGCGGCAAAGTCCGCCGGGACCTGTGAGTGGCGGTGGGTCGTCAGGTGTACCGCAGCCCGAATCTTCGGGTTGGGTGGCATTGTTGAGGTCATTGGGTCCGGTGGCTACGAAGACGTTTCCGGTGGAAAGTATGATTCCTGAATTGATGCCGATATTGCTGGACGCACCGTTGAAAAAACCGCGCTGAACGTTGTCGCCTGTAAAGCTAACATTATTGACGTCAACGCCTTGTCCGACCAAAACATCTTGTACGAGTTGGTTGGTATTGAAGGTGTTGGAGTTGACGATAAGTTGTGCTGCCAAGCTAAAGGGTAGCATTAAGATACTCAGTATAAACAGGCTGTATTTTGCTTTCATATTTTTTAATGGTGGATAAATGGACAATTTCACCTCAATAAGGAACGAGGCATAAATAAATTAAGGGAAGACGAAAAAAATAATCTACCCGTCTGAATTGTTCTTTTTCTTATATGTTTTACTTAGTGAAAGAAAATAAATAACTTCTTCATTTGGGGTAGATTATTTTCTTCCTCTTCCCTAAGTACAGAGCGTATTCGCGTCATTTTTGGGTTGATTCATTCCAAAATAAACGCCCAAAATGTAAAGAAACTTTCTGGAAGATGTACTAAGTACACTGTTTCACAAATTACCCAGTTTCCTAATTACCGCAATGTGCAAGGTCTAATATAACCGTCTTTACCGAATAATATTTCCTAACGGACACCCCTCAAGGGTGTTTTCCCTGATTTCAGTTATGATATGTAACGTTTTATTCACTTGATGTGTTGTGAAAATAAGTGTTTGGAGGGAGACTTTTTGGCTTTATATGCTTTTTTTGTTTGAAAATTTTGTTACATGGAAATATAGGTGTATATTAGCGTTTGATATGCGTAATCATTCATCCATTCAGACATAACCCGATATGCACATACTGCTCTGATTTTCGCCTGAACTTATCCACACACGACCTCAAAAACGCTGTCTTGAATTTTATTTTATCGGAAATAAAAAACGACGAACTGATGTGTTCGCCGTGTTTTGATTTTTGTTTTGAAATGTAGTTATTCTGCTAATTTGTAGATGACGTCGTATTTGATGGTTGCCATGGTGTCTCCTTGAATGAAGTTGGTGGTGTCTATGAAAGAATATGCAAAAGATTGCGGAAGATGCCCTCTCAAAATTGTTGGGTTTTGAGAGCTTACTTTATAATATGAATAATAGGGTATAGTGAGTTTTTTGGTTGTTTCATCAACTGTTGATTGTATTTCTATATTATTAGCAGTTGTGATAACATAATTATTACCTATTATTTCGTAAGTAATTGGATTATAATCATCTTGTGCGTTAGATTCGTTTTCAGAAAGTACAATTTCCGAAGGTGTACCATCATTATGCAAAATTATACTTGGGTACAACCACTCTTCACGTTCGGTAATGATATTATTGGAAAGTTCTATGACGACACCAGAAGTGGGATCGGCTATTATTTCACCACCTTGCGTAAATAAATTGACGGTCATATTCGTATTGTCTTGAATTTCTTCTAATTCAAATGTAAGTGGATAATCCGTCAAAGAAGGACCTGTCGTCACTTCGTCGTCTTTGCAATTGCTAAAAATCACAAGAATAGAAAGTAATAGTAATATTTTTTTCATTTTAAATTAATTTTTTGTAAATGTATATTTAAGCAAAAATAATACATTAATTTTGTGAAAGCGATATTTAAGATTTTTATAACGTAAGAATTGTTAATTTATGATATATACCTCTATGAAAAAAAAAATATTTTCTATAATATTCGTTTGTATAGCAATAGCATGTAATTTTAACGCATTTGGACAATGCGACAATCCTCCGATGTGCGACATGAACGATTTGGCATTTACGCCTCTTCCAGATGCTATAATGTCCTTACCAACGTTCAATTTGGATTGCAGTACTACTACAATCGAAGCTAATTTTGGTGCATTCGGAGCAAACAACATCAATTATACTTGGTACGATTCCAATAATATTCCTGTATCGAATGATGATGAATTGACTGCTCCGATACCGGGAAACTACACCTTGGAGGTAGATTATATGTTTCAAGGCAACTCAATATGTTGCGCTCAAGAAATCACCGTCAACCCGTGGAGAGCCGAAGATGTGAGTTTTGTATTCAGAACACAAGGCGCGAACGCAGTGGAAGTAAATGAAATTTGTATAGGAGAATCAGTCAACCTTTTATCAGTACCAAATACATATTGTTCCTCATATATTTGGACATTTCCTGACGGCAGTATGGAAACTTCGTCAGATGCAGGTACAGATTTTACCCCAACAATGTCAGGCATAAATACAGTAACTCTCCAAGTAATTGACGGTACTGGAAATATCGCAACTGCGGGTGTTAATTTAATGGTCAATGAGCTACCTAACCTAACGGTTACTGCCACACCTACAGTTATTTGCGAAGGAAATAATGTTATTGTCAGCGCAGTTGTTCCTCCGCCCATATCTGCCTATACCTATGTCTGGAACACTGGACAAATGACAAGTGATTTTTCTGATACTCCTACCCAAAACACAAACTACGAGGTAGAAGTAACAGACATGAACGGATGTAAGTCAACAGGTGATATAACCGTAGAAGTAAATCCTGCTCCAGACGCAACTATAATTAATGGAGATTTATCAATCTGTTTGGGAGATAATATCACCCTAATGACAACAGAAAATGGTGCGACATATTTATGGTCGAATGGTGACACCGGACAGAGTACAGCAACTATAACACCGACAGAAACCAACTCGTATAGTGTCACTGTTACTAAAGGTGGTTGTTCGACCTCCGATACTGTCACTGTCACTGTTATACAACCTGAAGACATTACAATTCAGGGTGAAAACGAAATATGTGCCGGAGAAAGCACCACACTGACAGCCCCACAAGCAGACACCTATATATGGTCTACGGGAGCAGAAACACAATCCATCACTGTATCTCCTATAATGGACGAAAATTTTAACGTTACCATTACAAACAGTGGATGTATAAGTACAGGTCAGATTTCTGTCACCATAAAACCTGCACCTACTGCCACTATAACGGGAGATACCGAAATATGCGAAGGGCAAAGCACGACCCTCACCGCAGGAGGTGGAAATTCTTATACGTGGTCTACCAATGAGACAACACCATCTATAAGCATCAGTCCGACCAGCAACCAATCGTACACCGTCACAGTGACAGCAAGCAATGGATGTACTGATGTAGAATCACGCATCGTAAATGTTACTTCAGTTAGTCTTAATATTAGTGGAAATACAACGATATGCAACGGAGAAAGTACCATGCTGATGGCTTCCAGTGGAGGCACTTATCTGTGGTCTACGAATGCGACAACACAATCCATCATGGTCAGCCCAACTACGACAAGCACTTACGAAGTCACTAAAACAGTCAACGATTGTTCATTGACCGAAGAAGTTACCGTAAACGTCAACCCAACATATGAGGAGGATATTACCGAAACCATCTGTCCGGGAGATTCCTACATGGTTGGCAATAATACCTATACGCAGACCGGTGAATATAGCGACGTATTAAGCACTCTTAATGGTTGCGACAGTACGATTAATCTTAGTCTCACCGTACAACCCATTCCAAGTTTTCAATTTTTGCAAGACTCGTTATTTGGCAGTATTTGTAGCGCACAAACGATTACCGTTGATGTCCAAGATGGATTATATGACTTTGTATGGCGTGCGCCTGATAATGATAATGTCATTGTTGGAGACGGATGTACAGCTTTAAGCATTCAAGACGACCCCGCTACTTTCTTTTTAGATGTTTCTGCTAATGGCTGCACAGCAACAAGTACATTTAACATCAACCTCAACGCAGCCCCCACAAATACCAAAGTGTTCTTATTCGGCAGTACCAATACGCTATTTTGTAATCGAAGTGACTTTGATAGTTATCAATGGGGAAAGGAAAAAAAAGACATACTTTGCGCCGAACCAATGGCAGGTGAAACATTTCAAGATGTAGTCGTAGCCGACCTCGATACCGACACTTATTATTATTGGGTAATAGTAAATGAAGGGACTTGTACCCACAAAGTTTACCTCAATGGCGATGATAATTCTCCATTCGGCAAACTCGTAGCAGATCCCAACATCGAATACGGCGACCTCGCCCTACAAATCAACCCAAATCCAAATAATGGCGCATTTGAACTAAGTATCACAGGCGATGAAGTCCGTGATTTGGACGTACACATATACGATGCACTCGGACGCATGATTTACCAACAAGACGTCCCTAAGATTTACAGCGTACACACGCATTATATCGCCGTTCCAAAGCTCACGCAAGGAGTGTATTTTGTACGAGTTACGGGGAATAACGGAATTTTATTAACTGAAAAAATAATTGTGAAATAGCGTTTTTATTGATGTCGTGTTATATTGTTTTATTGTTGAATTGTGTTATTGATATATTGTTTTTGCTCCGCAAAATGACAATAAAACCGTTCAACAATAAAGCAATTCAATAGTAAGGAACAAGGCATAAATAAATTGAGTGTGTCACAAATCAGTGGTCAGTTCAAAAAATAAAGGTTCTTTGATAAGGGAAGAGGAAGAAAATAATCTACCCGTCTGAATTGTTCGTTTTTCTGCCTCGCGATTGTTCGTCCCTTGCGTAAGGGATAGTAGGTGTTGTTTGAACGTAAGGGAAGAGGAAAAAAATAATCTACCCATCTGAATTGTTCTTTTTCTTATATGTTTCACTAAATCTTCCTTACGTAGCTCGGCTATGCGCGTCAAATTTAGCCAAACATATAAAAAAAATAACTTCTTCATTTGGAGCAGATTATTTTCTTCCTCTTCCCTAACGTAGCGATAGCGGAGTGGAGAGAGTGCCGGATAGCCCGACCCCCGACTGATAAGGAGGGGGATACGCCCAAATTTTCATTCACTTCACTGGATTTGTCAAAGAACCAAAATAAAAAAAAACAAAAGTCAACCGTCTTTCTGAATTTATTTCAGAATCTCCCAAGCGATGGAAAACAAATGTGGTTCTTTGACAATTTTTGCAAAAAAGCCCCTCCCTTCCTCCAATGTGGTTTTAACCCATTGTCGTTCAGCTATTTATTGCAATGGGCTAAAGCCACATTGGAGGAAAATGCAAAAATTGTCAAAGAACCACAAATGTTACAAGGAAGCTGCAATTTGTTGATTTATAATAGACTTTATTTAGAAATATTTTGTATGCAGCTAACATTGTCTTTTTCCGATACTCTTCTCCTATTTTTCGCTCCGTACCGTAGGGTATGCAGCTCAAAATGAGGCTCGATTATCGAAAAAATACAAAATTCCATGC
>Ga0209303_1001842_pt1 | contig 12048 bp, 10 predicted proteins | sample SidtaG_3_FD_187449 | JGI IMG/M metagenome (GOLD analysis project Ga0209303, IMG submission 187449) | Marine algal microbial communities from Sidmouth, United Kingdom - Sidmouth_Asex1 metaG (SPAdes) (version 2) | ecosystem: Host-associated > Algae > Red algae > Unclassified | place: Sidmouth... | reverse complement strand
ATGCAAAACCACTCGACGGGATCATTCTTATGGGTCCCTTTGGGTCAGGCAAATCATATCTAGGGAATCGACTCAACGTGCGAGGGATTGCGCATTATGCGGATTTAGAAGGACTTATCTATCAACGGTACAGTAGAAGAGTTTCAATTGGTGGCGGTAGAATATCTACAAAGTGCCAGCAAAGCAAAAGTTGAAACTCTTGCCACAGAACTTCGATTTGCAAAAGCGTGGACAATTGTAGAGCTACTGAGCAATTTTCGGACAAATGGATCTGTCAATGAAGAACTTGTTTCTGATCTAGTGGCAGAGTTTCCAAAATGGCTGAGTAACGGTTCTCAAATTGTTAGATGCAACAGCCTAACTTGAAACAACCGGAGGGTTAAAAAGCTGTTCATACATGTCTTGCTTGACTCTTTGACCGGCTTTATATTGTTCAATAGAGCGGGCCAAATGGGCGGAATTAGCCGAAGATTTGAGTGGATGAAGTGTCTCCATTAGGCTGTTAGGCTAAACCAGAAAAGTAATTACACAGATTTTAGCAATTTTCTAGAGTAGCTTGCGGCCACACTGTATATTTACTTTTTGGAATGGCCTTATAGTAATCAAGCGACACCACAACAGCATCATCGGCATAGCGGAGCGTGATGATCATACAGATAAAATCATCAATAACTTGATCGAGAATTCTTTTTAGGTCGTTTTGGGCCTCGGTAAAGGAAACAACGTTCATAGTTTACCTCATTTTGTAACTGTTCACCCTTACCTGGGCGTAGAAAAATAATGAAACTAAAATGTAGATTTGGAATCCCACAACATGGCTGGCTACCGATTTTTATAACATGTGATGATTTTCAGCATGAAATGAAAGTTTCTGATATGCCTGTAAACTCAGTTGATATGCTAATTCAGGCTCTCTCTCGTATACTTGATGGAGTCGACTCCAAAGTCTGGTGGCACCTAAAACCAGCAAATTACACTCTTGATTTTGTGCCACAGGAAGTGGGCGGATATAACTATTCGATTTGAAAAATTCTGTCAGTCAATCAGGTCAGGTTACTTAATAAGACGAAGTCATTTACACGCTTTGTGGTATAGTCTAAGACTGTAAAATAAAGTAAAATCTGCTCCCCGCTAACCAATTTTCGTTTTCCCGTTATGCATCTTCATCCTTAGGAATGCATATGATTCAATCACAAAACTTCCCCAAAGTTGATCAATTTATCGCAGATGGTCAACTTGGTAGGGCGCGAGATAGACTGCACGGGTTGCACTCTGCTCAGCCCGACAATTTAGCTATCCGTCGACGGCTTGGTAAAGTTTACAGTCTGCTCGATTACCCCGAAATGGCTGGGCGCTACTGGTATTTGGAAGCGGAAAAGAGTGCGGAGATGCAGGCCGCGTGCGCAGAATTTGAGCGCTCGTGTGGGGGTGATCCGCTACGGATATTACAGCAACTGAAGTTCCGCGGGCACATCGAAAAGTTGGAAGATGCCTATGCCCAAGAGACGATTTTGCGCTTGCTGGATCAGATCAAAACGAGGCATGGGATCATCTACCATTTGCGCCCCAAGGGTGAAGGCGGCGTGCGCTATGAACGGATGGGCCGCGACGGTTGGGTAATTTTAGGCTGTATCGGGCTGGCGTTTGCGCTGCTGATTATTCTGGCAATTGTTGGGCTCTTGGCTGTTGTACGGTTTCTGTTTTAATCATCTATTGCGCTGCTTTAGTTGATTATAAATTATGGCTATCAAACGGGACGTTGTGTCAAAGCGCAGAGCTAATTTTCTCACGGACGGAAGGGATCACGGACAAAGCCTTTCGACATTTTTTGTTCGCGTTCCTTTCCGTCTGTGAGAAAATCTTTATCATCTTTGGCAGAAGATCAATATTACTATAATTCACCTATGGAGCACATTCTATGACCCAACAAATCGATCTCATTTTAAAAGGCGGCACCGTTGTCACCGGCACAGGACAGCAGCGGGCCGATGTCGCGATATCAGGCGAAACTATCTGCGCGGTGGGGTCAAATTTGGCTGTGGAGGGCGCGAAGGTGATCGACGTGAGTAGGCGTCTTTTGCTGCCCGGTGTGATCGATGTGCATGTGCATCCGGTCTACGAGGATGATATGGAAGCGTGCTCGCGAGTTGCGGCCTACAGCGGCACGACGACACTGCTGCACTTTGCCTATGCCTATAAGGGCGAGAGCATGTACGATGCCACCGCGCGTTTTATCGACGAAGGGTTAGCCAATTCACGCACCGATTTTGGGCTGCACACAGGCATGTTCGATGCGCCCAATCACGTGCCCGAAATCGAAAAAACCATGGAGTTGGGGATTCGCACCTTTAAGTTTTTTATGCCCTACATCAAGCAAGGCTGGACAACCGATGATTACCAGCTGATGAAGGCAATGGACATTCTGGCAGCGAATGGCGGCATGGCAATGGTACACCCCGAGAATGGTGGTGGCATCGATTATTTGGAAGATAAATATCTGACGGGGCCCAACGCATCGGCTGAGTTTTTCAACATTTCGCGCCCCGCAGCGTTGGAAGAAGAGGCCACTTTCCGCGCTATGCGATTGGCCGAAGTTGCGGAGTGTCCGCTCTACATTGTGCATGTGACTACCGCGCGCTCGCTGCGCCACATTGAGCACGCGCGGGCGCAGGGGCAAATTATCCACGCGGAGAGTTGCGCCCACTATTTGACGCTAACCGAAGAGATCATCAAGACGCACGGAGCGTTGGCCAAGGTGGGTCCGCCGATCCGTACAGCAGCGGATCGCGAGGCGCTGTGGGGCGGACTGCGCGACAACATTTTGCAGGTCGTTTCGTCGGATCACGCGCCCAAGCCCAAAGATCCGAATGGCGAGTTTCTGGAGCAGGGCTTTGGATCACCGCAGGTGGAAACGGTGCTGCCGCTGACCTACGATGAGGGGATCAACAAGGGGCGGATCAGCCTCGTACGCTTGATCCAACTGTTGAGTGAGAATCCGGCCAAGATATTTGGCTTGTACCCCAAAAAAGGGACAATCGCAGTTGGATCCGATGCCGATATTATCGTTTTTGACCCGGCACGCGAAGTGACGATCACCAAAGAAAATCAGCATTCCAACGTGGGCTACACGCTCTACGCTGGGCGCAAAATTTTGGGCTGGCCCGAGCGGACCTTCCAACGCGGCCAACCCGTTCTGCAAGATGGCGAGATTGTGGCACAGCCGGGGCAAGGCGAATTCTTAACAATGAGGCCCACGAAAACACTCGTGTAAAAAGTGATTCGTGATTCGTGGCGTCAGGCAATTGTGGTGCTGAGAAAAGATTTAAGGAGGTTGGTAGCCCAATTTTCATTTCTCAGCACCATCTGATTGGTTGCACACGAATCACGAATCATCTCCTTCAACCCACCAAACAACCTCGACCCCTTATGCTCTCCATTCCCGTATCAAACATCAAAACGCATCTGACTGTCTTAGAGAAGATAGGCAACCTTGGTTCGTTTCGCGAAGCTGGCTTCCTACGTGCTTCTTGGTCCGACGAAGAGAGCGCTGCGATGGCGTATGTGCGCGACGTTGGGGCGGAGCATGGGTTGAGAACCAAATATGATGGCGTTGGCAATCTCTATCTATCGACGCCGGGATCAGGCGACCAGGTCGTTCAGGTCGGCTCGCATGTGGATACCGTTCCTTTTGGTGGGAACTATGATGGGGCAGCAGGAATTTTGGCCGGGTTGGAGGCCATTTTGGCTGTACGCAAAAGTTGGCCAATCTTTTCCAAAAGGCTGGAGCTCGTGATTTGGCGGGGTGAGGAATCAGCGACATTTGGCTCGGTCTGTAAAGGCAGTCGGGCCGCATTTGGTGTGAACGACCGCAATATTCTGCTGCGCAAATTTGATGGGCGCACGCTGGAGCAGGCGATTATCGGCCAAGGCTTTGACCCATCGTTTATTGCAGAGTGTCGCCCTGCGCTGGAACAGGCTCACATCGATTCGATTGCGGCTTATTTCGAGCTGCACATTGAGCAAGCGCGCAGGCTTGAGATCGAGCGAAAGGAGATCGGGATCACGACGAGCATTCGCGGCACGATCCGCACGCGCTTTGTGGTGACGGGCGAGGCCGCGCATTCGGGCGGTACGCCGATGGGTGTCGACTATCGACGCGACGCAAATTTGGCAATTGCAACAATGCAGGTCGAGATGGAGAAACTGGGCCAACAGCGGCTGGCCGAGGGAGCGGATCTGGTGCAGACGGTGGGCGTGCTCAACTCGGATCGGGATTACAATGTTCAGAATCCGGCGGTCCACGAAAATGCGATTACGAAGGTGTCACCCTATGGCTATTTTACGACCGACGTGCGCAGCAACAATGTCTCATTTTTAGAGGCGCACATGGCCGAGATCGAAACATTGTTTGGGCAGATTGCAGAGCGACTTAACGTATTGCTGAGCGTGCAGCGCCTGATGTTTTTGGATCCGATTGCGGAGATGGACCCAACATTGCAGGGAGTGTTGGTCGAGGCGTGCCAGGAGTCGAGCGCATCGCACATTAAGATGCCAAGCGGCGCGCTGCATGATGCGGCGGTGGTTGCGATCCACCCGCGCGGCGACGGCACATTTATCCCGACGGCGCTGCTTTTTATCCCATGTCGCGACGGCATTAGCCACAACGCACGCGAATACGCGACGCCCGATGCGATCCGAATTGGGGCCGAGGTGTTGGCGGTAGCGCTGCAATCGATGGCCTCGTAAATGATAAGAGCGTGATGCCGAAAGCGGCGGCTACGCCATCAAAATGAGTTATAGCATATGCAAGTAATCTTAGTTTCGATACAGCCGCTATGCTATCAAGGCAAAATACGGCCTACTCAACCGACGCTCCTTAGTCTGAATAGTTACGCATGGAGAACAAAATGGATCTTAGCTGCACGTCGGTAATGTTACCGAATTGGACAATCGATGAGACGTTTGATGCGTTGGCTGAATATGGCTATGATGCAGTAGAGTTACGCTGCCGCTATAATCCCGACGATGCCAATGTCGCTCCCTCTTTTTGGGGGCGTCACCTGACCGATATTAGCCCCGACAATGTGGTAAATAAAGCCGAACAGATCCGTGCTGCGTCGCGGCGGAGCGGTGTGCGGGTGGTGGCATTGGCCCCGCGCGCAACCTATGATCAAACGGAGCTGGTGCAAAAACTCTTTAATGGCGCGCTGGCAATCGATCCGAACAATCCACCGTTGATCCGCATCGGCGCGGCACCACATGATCGGACGCAGCCTTACTTGCCACAGTTTCTGGCGGCACGCGCTGGCTTTGCGGTGCTGAGCGAAGTGGCGCGCGAGTATGGGGTCAAGGTAGTGTACGAAATTCATGTGGGTACAGTGGCTGTGTCCGCCGCGCGTGCGCTTGAGCTTTTGCGCGATCTGGATCCGGACCACATTGGCGCGATTTACGACGTACCCAACATGATCCGTGTGGGTATCGAGGAGACGCGCATGGGCATGGAGTTGCTTGGCCCATATTTGGCGCACTGTCATATCGGCAATGGCGTTCCTGTTGCTGTCGAACGGGATGCAGACGGTAAAATGCAGTGGCGGTGGACCTTTACGTCGCTCAAGGAGGGGGTCGCCAACATTCCACAGATTATTAAGGATCTGAAGGCGGTTGGGTACACCGGCGCAATTTCGCTCGAAGAATTTGGCCCGGGGGATGATCATGCCAAGGTGAAAGATGAGGGTGCGTATCTGCGCCATTTGCTAAAGCAAGGTTGATGGGGGTTTCTCACTGCATTTTGGTCTACTGAATGTGGGCGAATGTTGCACATAACGGGTATAATCAGCGGACGTAATTTTTAATCAAACTTCGTTGAAAAATAGACCGTTCCGAATATGACACATTTGTACCTGCGCCGCATGTTGCAGCTCGACCAACCCGTAACGATTCTCACCTCAGCCGAAGCTGAAAGTGAGCGGGATCGCAACTTTAGGTGGAATCTCTTCTTCAATTCGTTCGACGTTATCTTCTTTATGGGCGCGCTTAGCCTCCTCTCCGCGACGACGATTCTTCCCCTCTTTATCAGCAAATTGACCACTAGCACAATCCCACTGGCCATCGTGGCGATGCTTTCGCAGGGGGGACACTTTTTGCCCCAGCTTTTTACGGCAAACGCTATCGAACGGCTGCACCGTAAGAAGCCAATTGTGGTCAATTTGGGCTTTCTGAGCGAACGGGTGCCAGCAATCCTCTTTTTTGTTGCACCTTTGGCTGCATATCGATCCCCAACATTGGCGCTACTCCTCTTTCTGCTGCTTTATGCTTGGTTCAATCTAGGTGGTGGCGTGGTTGCCACAGCTTGGCAAGAGTTGATTGCACGCTGCTTTCCAGTCACGCGGCGCGGGCGCTTCTTTGGCGTCAACGCATTTATCGGCACCCTGCTCGGGATCGGCGCAGCAGCCGTCGCGGGCACGCTGTTAGAAACGGTGGCCTTTCCGCTTAATTTTGCCTATATTTTTGGGGCAGCGGGCATCAGCATCATGATCAGCTGGTTCTTTCTAGCCCAAACGCGCGAACCGGTGGAGGCTGCCACCGGTGCCGTGCGGACGAGCCGTCAATATCTAGCCGAGTTACCCAAAATTGTGCGCGCCGACAGCAACTTTCGCAACTACTTGATCGCCCGCTTCACGCTGGCAGTGGCCGAAATGGGCACCGGATTTCTGACCGTCGCCGCAATCGTGACGTGGGATATTGCAGATGGTATGGTGGCAACATTCACCACCGCCACGTTGATTGGCCAGACTATGGGCAACATCAGCGGCGGCTTCTTCTCTGACCGCTTTGGGCATCGCCTTGCGCTCGAAATCTCTGCACTTATGTCTTTTATTGCATTTGGCGTTGCTTGGTTCTCACCACAGGCTTGGTGGTTCGTCGCAGTCTTCTTTCTATTGGGGCTGTTCCGAGGCGTGCAAATGGTTTCGACCACGTTAGTTGTGTTGGAATTCTGCGCGCCCGAAAAGCGTCCCACTTATTTAGGATTGGCAAACACGCTTACTGGTTTGGGGAGTATACTTGCTCCACTTTTGGGTGCAGGGTTGGTGATTGTTGGGTATTCCTGGGTTTTCGCGGCCAGCATGTTGACCAGTTTGATTGCGCTGCTGATGTTGCGGTTTTGGGTAAAAGATCCGCGTTTTGTTTAAGTAGCGATGGCCACTTAACTCTGAGATCGGGCGAGAGTAAGTAAGCCCCATGCAAAATTTAGATAATTAAAATGTCAAATTAATATTCGAGATGATTCGAAGCTATAGTATAATGAGCGCGGCAAAAGCCAACAATCTATCTTAAAGCCACACTCTTAAGGAGATCCCCATGACAAAAACCAGCCTCACCATCTCTGGCGAGAAATTTCTCATCAACGGTAAACTCACCTATGCCGAAATCCCAAACAGCAAACCCGAAGCGCATGGCCTCTTGATGAATGCGCGCTTCATTCAGGGGATTTATGACGATAAACTCAATCCACAACGCTATGCTCGCTGGGGTAAATCGACTTGGAATCCAGAGCAACATACGGATGAACTGATTGCGGCCTTGCCTGAATGGTATGGCTATGGGTTGCGCGCGTTTACGGTCGGCTTCCAAGGTGGCGGTCCCTGCTTTACCATCAACAACCGCACCATCGAAAACAATCCATTTGGCGAAGATGGTCTCTTGCTTGATCCCGCGTACGCCAATCGCATGGATCGACTGATTCGTGCGGCGGATGAACAAGGTATGGTAGTAATTGTGAGCTATTTTTATGGGGATCAAACAAGATTTCTGCGCGATGGGAAGGCGGTTCGAAACGCGGTGACAACGGCGTCGAACTTTCTAAAGAGTGGCGGCTATACCAACGTGATTATTGAAGTTGCGAACGAATATGACATTCCACCCTTCGAGCAACACTCACTTCTCTACTATCCCGAAGGCGTGGCCGCACTGTGCGATCTCGCCCGCGCGGAATCGGGTGGGTTGCCGGTTGGCTGTAGCGGCGTGGGCGGCTCCTACAACCGCGAAATCGCCGAAGCCAGCGACGTCATTCTGATCCATGGTAACGGCACCACGCGCCAGCGGCTCTACAATATGATTACCCAAGTACGCAGTTGGGAGCTAGATCGACCGATAGTCAACAATGAAGATTCGCACGCACTGGGGCAGATGGACGTCACGTACAAAACTCAAACGTCGTGGGGCTACTACAATAACATGACCAAACAAGAACCGCCCGCGAATTGGGGCGTCATGCCTGGCGAGGATCACTTCTTCGCTATTCGCATGGCGCAAGGAATCGGCATTGAAGTTGACGATCCGCCCGAGGCAGAACAGCTGGTGTTGATGGGTGTCGAACCGAACATGGCCTACGATGGACTGCGCTACATTCGTCTTGCCAGCCTCTATCCCGAATCGATCAATTTCGTTGAGTTCTTTCGTAATAATGAATTGTACTATATCTCATACGATGAACCATTCCCCATCCACTATCTCAGCAACTGGCGGCAGGGCGGCGTAGAATCACGGCCAGGTGATGTGTGGAAAGCGGTGATCTATCTGCACGATGGGCGCGTGCTTGAACGCGAAGAGACGGTACCTGCATAACAACGGTGCCTACATAATAATTGAGGCTCTTTGACACTTTATGGAGTTAGTATCGGTTGGTATCGGTTGGATGCGGGATACTGAAGCGATAATAAAGCTAAACCAGAAAAACAATTCGGTATAAGCTCTCCAAAAAAGTTTTGTCCCGCTCGGCTAAGTATAGTCGAAATCATCTTAGCTTTTTCAGATGTTGTACAGAACTTTTCTAGGTAAATATAGTACTTATGGCCTAGTGCCTCTACGCTATAACGATGATAGACTTATGCCCGATAGACTTTCTCCTCCTTTGGGTTAAGTTTTTTCTTTTTGGGTGCAGGAATGGGTGAAAAAAGCTCGGCTTAAAGCCGAGCTTTTTGCTTTGTGTAGGATTATCCATTCCTTACGAAATTCTGTCGTCCAAAGGATTTTGCTATTTATAGCGATAGAATAGGTGTACACGATTTGCCTACGCAAACTATACGATGTATATATAATGATGTATAAAGCACAACAGACAGAAATCTGTCTTATACTTTAACCAAGCATATACAGTACAGCTCGTTATAAGATAGTCTATAAAATACCAATAGGTTACATATTAAAATTGACCATAACATTTTAAGTTTAAAATAGTCTATATAATAGCGAGTTAAAGTACATTACTTTTTTGTAAGTAACATCTGTAAGTAATAATCGTATCCTCAATAAGTAGCGGTAACGTAATCCGCTTGGTTTCGGATACACTGCATATGGCAGTATTCAACCGACGCTATCGCTGATCCTTAAGAAGATACTATAGATCGAAGGGTTTTTAGTGCTGAGCAATAGTAAACAATTGAATATCTTAGTCATTATTTAAGATGACACGAAAGCTCTTTGGTACAATCTGGATGGGCTCTATTTGTGTTGGCACAAATGATGCATAAATCAACCAAACTATTTATTCATTTAATTAGGCTAAATCAACTACATAACCGTTATTGAACCTGTATTACACCCATTGCGCATTTTATATCGCAGTCGCTACATCAAGCAGCGTCGAGAATTAATATCTTAGGCAATTCCAAAACATAAGCTATACAACATAGCTGCAAGCTACTCCAGAAAACCATCGAAATCTATGTAATTCTCTTTCTGGATTAGCCTTATTCTGCTTTCAAATAAGAAGATGTAGCTTACAGCGCTAACCAAAGGTAAACTGCGTTTCCTTTTCAGGGATCTGATTAGGAAAGTATATTAAGGAAGAAGGTATGACAACAGAGAAACTAGGTGTAATGCCCAGCACGCGAGATACGGCGATGATTGTGCTTCAACAGGGCTTGGAGTCGGCAAAGCGATGGGCATTAAATCGCACCAAACCAGTTACAATTGGCCGAAATGATGATTGTGAAGTAGTGCTGCCAGATCGTCAGGTTAGTCGTTATCACGCTCGCGTCAGCTGGCATAAGGATCACTACGAAATTGAAGATCTCGGGAGCAAGAATGGCACCCATGTGAATGGCCATTTGGCCGAAGCATCTACCACGCTAGCCGATGGTGATGAATTTCAAATCGGCCTGCGCTTTAAGCTATCATTTATCGACGCTGATGCAACCATGCCGCTGTCAATCACAAAAGAAGTAACGGGTCTACAGCTTGATAAAGAGACACGTCAGGTCTGGATCAATGGCGAACAAGTTAATCCGCCCTTAAGTTTGCCGCAGTATCGCCTATTAGAGGTTCTGTGGGATGCGGGTGGCCGCGTGGTTACGCGTGACGAAATTGTCGATGCCGTCTGGCCAGAAGATAGCATGGAAGGAATTAGTGAGCAAGCAATTGACGCGCTTGTTCGGCGGCTGCGCGAACGCGTTGGGGATCTAGATGATGAGTTCCGCTATGTGGTTACGGTGCGTGGTCATGGTTTTCGATTAGATAATCGCTAAACGTTAACACTTTTGGTTACCATTCAGCCCCCCTTGGTCTCGATACACCATAAACGGCCGTGGGCACTCAACCGGCGGGGGAACTGAATGGTAACCGATTTTATGTAGTAACTTTAAACCCGCTATAAAAGAAGCCAATAAAAAAATTGCCCTGCAGGGCAATTTTTTTATTGGCTTCTTTTGGAATATTAATATTGAAATATTTTATAGATTAGGCTAATACAGAAAAGTAATTATACAGATGTCATAGGTTTTTCTTAGAGTAGCCTGCGGTCATGCAGTGTGTTTTGTTTTTTGGAAAGGCCTTATTCTTGCTCAGCTGGAGCCTGCGATTGAAATTTATACCCAATCCCCCACACTGAAACTACATATTGAGGTTTCGATGGGCTTTCTTCTATCTTCATGCGCAACCGGCGAACAATTGATTGTATAATCGATGCGTTTGCATTTTCCTCATATTGCCAAACATCGCGCAGCAGCGTTTCGTTGCTTACAGGCTGATCGGGCCGCAGCATCAAATAACGCAGAAACTTATACTCCATCGGCGTCAACTGCACCTCGCGCTCATTCAACGTCACACGTCCGGTCTCATCATCTAATGTAACACCCTCCGTAGATGTAAGCGAGAATGTTGAAATTCCTTTCGTCCACGAAATTCTGCGCAACATTGATTCTATACGAACATTGAGTTCATTAAATGAGAATGGTTTTGTAATATACTCATCCGCGCCAAGTTGCAGACCACGCACAACGTCATCTGGGCGATTTAATGCAGTCAGAATAATAATCGGAACATCTGACGTTTGGCGAACCTCTTCGCAAAATTCGAAGCCATCCATCTCGGGCATCATAATGTCGAGCAGGACTAAATCAACCGGATTATTTTGCAATGCCTCCAGTGCCCGCAAGCCATTCTCTGCAGAGATCACATTGAAACCACTTCGATCAAGCGATTTTCGCAATAGATCGCGCAAAATCTCTTCATCTTCCGCGATTAAAATTGTTTTTGGCTCTTCATTGGACGTAGATGGCATCGGAAATGCTGATTTGCCAGTTGCTAAAGTTTCGATCGTCCTAACTCCTTCATAAACTATCTAAAAGTTTGCCACTAATATGGCGGAATGCGGGTTTCTCCCTTCGCATCCATTGCGTTCTACTGTTTGTTAGTACAAGTGCCAAAACCTGTACAGCATTATCTAGACGAATTATACTAAAAATTCATCAGAAAAATCTTACAAATAGATAATTTTTTCCCTAGTTCTGTCGGATTTGGTGGGAGACGGTTACGACAACAGATTTTCCCCCTATTCTATAATAAACTAATCAGCAGTACGCAGCTTAACTCGAGTCGACCTTTCCAAAAACAGCTACTACGTTTTGACCACCAAAGCCAAAAGCGTTCACAATCGCATATTTTGCATTAACCTCTTGTGCGGTGTTGCCAACAATCGGCACATCGATCTCCGGGTCGGGCGTATAGTTGATCGTTGGGGGCACAATGCCAGTCTGCAAAGCGCGAATG
>Ga0209303_1001838_pt1 | contig 12059 bp, 18 predicted proteins | sample SidtaG_3_FD_187449 | JGI IMG/M metagenome (GOLD analysis project Ga0209303, IMG submission 187449) | Marine algal microbial communities from Sidmouth, United Kingdom - Sidmouth_Asex1 metaG (SPAdes) (version 2) | ecosystem: Host-associated > Algae > Red algae > Unclassified | place: Sidmouth... | reverse complement strand
GGCGTGCAGCGCCCCAAATTGAGCAATTTCGTTGGGCATCAACCTGTGCGCGAGCACGATGACACGTGGTAGCCTCGTGCCGAAAAACGCAGACCCGCGCAGGACACGGTGGCCACCGGCAGCAGGGTACGAACCCCCACGGAAGCACAGACCTGCGTCCCGGCTTTTGCCGTGTCGCCGGGGTAGTCAATTCCCGACGAAGCAGGCGCCAACCGGCAACGACGTCGGGAACCCCAGAACGTGCTGCACGACACGCCTGCACACCGACGGTTCTGAACTCCGGCACTCGTCACAGGCCACTCGGCCTCCTGACCCGCACTCATCCGCAGACCCGCCTGCGCGGGCATGCTTACGCGTGAGCGTCGATCTGACCCGCAGCGCAAGCTTCTAGCCACACGCGCACGCACGTGCGTGGCCGGACGGTCGCGACCGGCGACGGCGAACCGCCAACTTCCCTAGATCGATACGAAGAGGCGCCCTTCCTCGACTCCCGCCGCCCGGGCGGTTACGTCCGCGCGGGCCCGTAAGAGTCCGCGATCGCCCAATCGGGTGTCACCATCCTCGGATCTCACCGGGACGGTTTGAATCTCTCGTAAGAGGTATGTAGCATATCTCTACTCGCAGTTTGCAAATTGGCACAAATAGTCCTCTTGTCTGGCCAAAGCCCCTGTACTGTAGGAATCGGCCTGTGGCATGCCATTTGGGGGCTCATTTTCGCGTTGTTCATTTTTATTGTTTGTTTGCGTGCCTATCTTATCTGTATGCCGGCACTCATTTCGATCGCTTGTGATCGAACGGTCGATCGACCAGTGCCCTAGTTCATTGCTGATCCCCGAATTTTGTCCTGGTGGACAGAGAATGACATGGGGACCGACTCTCTCCACCAATCAGATGCGCCCCTGGGACTGAGTTGGTGCTCCTGATTGCTGACATGTGCCCATGCAGCCCGAAAATTAACTTCAGCTCCTCTTCTATTCTGCACTTCGGGCGAGGAGACAGTAGAAAATCTCAAGATCTCGCGTGGGCAGCTTGCTCTGTGCGAAGAAAAGCGGATCTAGCGGCAACAAACAGTGAGTTCAGTCGATGCAAGGTCCTGGCACAGAATGCGGGCTGTCTTTTGGCTTCGATGCCTCCTTTCTGTCCTTCTAAACCAATAGAGTGCTCTCATTCAGAGTCAGTCTCTGTCTCTGTCCCCCAGGACAAATTTCGGGGATCAGCAATATATTGAATCATGAAGGGTCTGGGGTCGACGTCGTGGGCACCACCCGGCTCCCCGTCGGATTCCCTTGAACAAAAAGTCTTTCTTCCTCGCCGCGACGGCGATAGAACTCGCTTTATTGCTTGGCTACCGTCGGTCTCATTACACAGGTACTTGAACCAACGTCATGAACACCACAAACCGGGTTGCCAAGCATGGCGAGCTCGTCCCGGATCATCTGGGCTCGCGACGCAAACTTGATGATGTTCTTGTCGCCGCCCTTCTTATGTCTGCTCAGCTCTTCCATGAGCCGCAGCAGCTGCGCGTTCTCTCGTGCCTCGAACACGACCTTGAGCGCGTCCCACGCCTCCTTGGCCGTGTCCATCGACGTGACCGTATTGAGATTCCCGCACTTGACCGACATCTGAATGGTCGTCCGCGCCTCCTCGATCTTGGCGTCCCACGCGTCGAGCACCGGGTCAGACTTCTTGTCGTCGGACGGAGATGCCGGTCGGTCTGTCACGACCGCCGCCCGGAGCTTCTCCTTCTTTAGCTGCGCCCGCTGATACGCTGCCCACACCTTGTAGACGTCGTCCAGCTGCCCGAACCGGGGGTCGCCATAGCGGCCGTGGTCTTCCAAGCTTGTGGCCGAAACCCCCTCCTCTGATGTTGCGATCCCCCCGGTATGAGCCGGGGGAGGGGCCGCGAGCACACACGCAATGCCCCTAGAGGGAGCGGTGTGCGGCGCCCCTTCGGGGCGCCTACCACGTGGGGCTTAGGGCCGCCCCCGAGGCTTACATCCCCCTCACCCAAAGGCCGAGTGGGGCAGGGCCTGACGCGGACGAGGGGCCACGCGACCCCTCGATCCGGGCCCCCTAGAGGGGCCTGGAAGCTTGTGGAAGCTCCTTTGACCAGGGACAAGCCCGCGGCCGAGATGAGATCTCGGCCACAGTCGATATCCCACGAGGACTTCCATCGGAGACTTGAAAATCTGTGGATAAGTCCCTAGTGATGTATTGGGCAATTTCAGTCCAAGATGGCTTCATTTCAGGGACCATATCTCGTTTCCAGTGGAAGGGGGTCCCTTGATCCGTGGCAAAGGGCGCCAGGACCCCGCATCAGGGACCGCGGCCCGCCGGGCCCTGGCCCCCGTACGACCGTCTCTTCCCGGGTCGGGATTGTACGCGTCCTGCGTCTTGTTTCTGAGGTTATATGAGGGTATGCTGTGGGGTCATCGTGCGTACTCGAATAAATCAGCATTGCGTTTGCGTTAGTTCCGGCGTTCTGGTGCGCTCCGCGCCCTGTGATCCAGGCGTTTGTGTTCTTTCTCCTTTGTGTCGCTCCACATCCTGTGCTTGGTTTTCTGACGGGGTTGTGCCCCGTCGGCTTTGCGGGCAAAAACCACCACATTTGGTGGATCAGCTGGGGACAGGGTTTGGCCTTTCTTGATCAATCGGGTCTACCCTGTGTCAATTCTCACGGTGGTCTTTCTGCTGTGCTTTGTCTTACCTTTGGGTGTGACTGTTTTGTTGAGATTGTCTTTGAGGATTGATTGTTTCTGCAGGAGGACGAAGTCGTCACGCCATGGACAAAACTGGGGTAACGGAGACCGGCGCCCCGGGCGCCGGCAACCCGTCACGGGGCGACCGTGACGGAGCGAGCGAGAGCTCGGAGTCTCATGACCCAGGAGGGATATCTCCTCGGCATGAGCGTCACGCCGGCACTGCCACGCCAGAGCGTGGCGTTCCGAGCGACGGGGGTGGAGACAGAACGGAATTGCCGTTGTTTCCCCCCCATGGTGCGGGAGGCACAGGCGGAAGGGTATTCCCGTCTCTTTCCCCTCAAGGAGCGGGGGTGTAGACGGAGGGGTATTCCCGTCTCTTCCACCCGAAGGTGCGGGGGGCAGAGGTGAAGCTGAATATCCACCTCGTTCCCTTCAAGGTGTGGAGGGTGGAGCCGGAGGGGCATTTTCACCTCCCCCTTCTCTACCCCCGGGAGGCGGGACCAAGCGGTACCCCGCGTACCATGGGGACGATATGACAAGCGGGCGAGAGCCGCCGGCCCGCTTCGAACACCACCTTGTGGAGGAGGTGACCGGGCCCCAACGGGGGCCCAAGACGCTTCTGCCATATCGGCAGCCTTATGGGTTTCGTTGGACGCTTTGCTGAGCCCCTGATACGATCGATTGTCTCTTAAAGAGACAGCCCTCGGGCCCACTTGACGGTCCCGGCGTCGGCGTCGGCTCTTGAGTATCTCCTGTTCGGACAGAGAGTACTCCGGGGGAGATTGGGGCGGCCATGTGCCCCGTCGATCGGTCACCCGTGCCCTAGGGCACGAGCTGGGACGGGAAACCCACCGTCGGATTCCCCCTAAGATTGTCCCCGCGGACGATCGCTATGTAACAGTCTTATATTGCGCAACTTATGCTTTGGCGAATACCGACATCCGGTACGACCGCACCATGGCGCACGGCCGATGCTGTCTGCGTAAGGATGTATCGGCCACTTTTGGCCGTGACGCAGAGTGGAGTGGGACGCCCTCCTTAAGCGTCTTTGAAATCCCCAGCCCCTTCGGAAAAGCGGGAGACGACAAGGATGTCTCGGAGGGCCGGGCCCTGTATCTCCTTCCCGAGTTCACTAAGGGTGACCTCAAGCGGGAGCTGTATACGATCATTCCGTCCCTCCTCGGAGGGCGGCGTGAAGAGGTCAGCTCCTACGTGGAACTGATCAATTGGCTCCTCCGCAAATACGCGGATGAGCAGTCGCTAAGCGATCAAGATGCCCTGTTCCATGGGGCCGCCCAAGGGGCGGATGAAGCAGAGAATGATTAGTACGTACGCTTTCGGGGTTTACGTCGCCTCTGTGGTTATAATCACACGGAAGGACAGATGAAAAGTAGCTATATGCAGGGGCTTGGTTGGGGGATTTGCGCCGATGCGCTCGATCATAATACCCCCAACATGCCAATGGGCTTGCTGGTGCAGTATGCCCAGTGGAAGAAGGACGTCTGTCGTAGACGCCTCCAGGAACAAAAGGATGAAGAGGACAGACGTGCCGAGGCCCGTCGTGTACGTCGCGCTGCCCGGCCACCGCCACTGAAATACGTAACCGCGGCAGTAACAGCCCCACCTCAGGTGGGGGAAGTTCCTCCGGGTCCCTCCTGATGAGGCCCACCTAAGGTAAGGGAGGCGGATCCCTCCCAAAGGGACCCCCCGAAGGTTGGTGAAGCAGGTCCATCACGATGGGGCCCAATTAAGGTGAAGGAGGTCCCTCACGGCCAGACCCAATGGGCTTCCGCTAAGGTGGGGGAAGAGCCTCGAGGGCCTTCCCCACGGACCTCCACCAAGGTAAAAGAAGCGGGTCGTCCCGGGCGACCCTGGACGAATAACTATCTCCCATGTAACATGCGGGGGCATTACTTTAGAGAGTGTCCCCGCCTTAACGCGGGGACAAAGGCTCTGTTGATTAAAGCCTCTGTAGAGAGGTACGAAGAGCGCTGCAAGACAGCGAAGGAGGTGCGTAAAGGACAACCGGTCGCGGCGGTGAGGGAACATGATGGTCCTTCGTAATCGTCTTCGGACGCCTCACCCTCCCCAGGGAGGCACGCGGCCGAGCAGTACGAGGAGGACAACTCCCCCTCGGGAAACGAGTAGCGGGTGGGTTTGTCCCACCCGCCCGGGAGACTAGTAGGGTCGACCGGAGATGCAAGTCATCTCGGAGGGCCGGGAGGATTCGGCCCAGTCAAGAAGTGGGGGCCTCACAAAAGAGTTCCCGAAGGGCACGCCTTGCGCTTTCATGCCCTCCTCTAGTTCCCAACTAGCCGTCCGGTTATTCCTGACGGCAGGATTTGATCTCACTACCCGGGCTATATTGGATACGGGTAGTGGCCCAACTCTCATAGACCGGCGGCTATTGCCGGTCGACACCCTGCTACAACCGCTGGGTGGTCTCGCGAAGATGTTTCATGACGTCAATGAGGGCTGGCTCCCCATTGTTAAAGATGTTTATCTTGGTGTGACCCTTGCGGGTCAGACCTCCTACTTCTCCTTCGGAGTTTTGATCAATAAGAGTTTCCCAGCTATTCTGGGCACCTCCTTTATCAATGTTGCGACGAAAGACATTGCGACACAGGAGCAGGGGTTGTCAGAATATGGGTTTCTGGCCGTATCCCGGCCAGAATACGGATATACTCCAGAATATGTCGCAGAATAATCGTCCATGATTGTCCATTGAAGAAAAGGAGACCACCTATGAGATGTTCTTGACGCCACAATGTCAATATACTGAGCTGCTCGTGCATCATGACGTCGAATGTAGTCGTTTTGTTCGCCATTACAGTAGCCCCGAATATCGGATATTTATCCTGACAACCCCTGCACAGGAGAAACATGTGGAACTCCTCGACGGCCCGGAGGTGCCGATCAAAAGGAGGGGAGCCCCTAGGGAACGTCCCGATCCCTCAATCTTGGCTGTCTGTGCTTGCCCCGAGGGGTTAACGGCTCAACTGAAGCCAGCCCGGAAGACCAGGGTCCAACTCGGGACAATAGCACATGTTCCCGTAAGAAGTACGTTCACGGGGCATGGCCTCGTGAGAGGGCGACCGCCTTTGTACCACAAGCGTGGTCTACAGGTCGCCCAAGGCCCTGCCATAATGATGGCAAACGAGCCCATAACCATCCAGGTGATGCATATGGGCGTTACGCCGTTGCGGCAAACAACCAATGTGACAATCGGGTACATCGACGCCCATGAGGGGCCGAAGTATGAGGTCTCGGAGAGCGAACTCAAGGAGCTCTCTACGCCCCCTAAGAAGGTAGAGGATTTACCTCTGCCGAAGGTGGATGCTTCGTCGGTGCCGGCGGAGTGGTCGGGACCCGTAAAGACCTCTCTCCAACAGCATTCCTCTATTTGAGAGGGAAAGCTCGGCTTAATACGAGGTGTGGAACGACGGATCCCACTGAAGCCTAGGGCTTTCCCCGTGAGACAGCACCCGTACAAGGCCGGGCCAATCGCCCGCGAGAGAGAGAAAGGGGAAGTCGAGCGTATGCGCTCGATGGACGTTATTGAGCCCGCGAGCGGGAAATGGGCTAGCCCCGTGGTGGTGGTACCGAAGAATGATGGTTCGGTACGCTTCTGTATCGGTTACAGAAAGCTCAACTTGATGACTATCAAGGATGCGTACCCCATCCCACGGATGGATGAGTGCATTGACTCCCTAGGGGATGCCAGGGTGTTCTTCACCCTGGATTGTAATGCGGGTCACTGGAAATTACCAGTAACCGAGGAGGACAAATACTTCACAGCTTTCACGTGCCACTCGGGCGCATGGCAGCGCCACCGGTGCGCCTTCCCTTTGGGTTGTGCAACGCCCCTGAGGCTTTCCAACGCGCCATGGATATGATCCTGGCCGGTGTGAAGTGGCAGATATGGTTGGTGTATCTGGATGATGTGATTGTTTTCCCGGGATTCCCCGAGAAGCACTTACAGCAGCTTGATGAGGTGCTGAACCTTCTCGGGAAGGCAGGGGTCACCTTGAAGGCGTCTAAATGCCAATTCTCCCAGGAGGAAGTGGAAAACCATGGTCATATGATCCGACCAGGACGGGTACATGTCCTGGAGAAGAACCTCCAGGAGCTTTGGGGTTTCCGTTATCCGGAAACCCAGACCCAGATGAAGAGCTCTCTGGGTATGTGCGGTATATACCGCCGCTTCATAGCAGACTTCACTAAAACAGCGAAGCCATCAACGACGCTTACAAGCACCAGGCTTTCGAAGAAGCTTCCTCCACCTACAGAGAAGGAGACGGACGCCTTTGAGATACTCCGAGGACATCTATTGGACGCCTCCATCCTCGCGCTGCCCAACAGGCACGGGCATTCTATCGTCGACGTCGACGCAAGCTATGAACAGCTGGGTTGTTTCCTACAGCAACATCAGTCCGACGAGGAATACCACCCCATCGGCTACTATAGCCGTGCGCTTCTCCCTGAGGAGAAAAACTATTTCGCCACGGATATCGCGGCGCTAGGCGTCGTTCGGGCCGTGACCTATTCACGGTCCTAACTAGAAGGTGTGGAATTTGTGGTGCGATGTGATCACCGCGCCCTGTTATCGGTTCTCACTTGTATGAGTCCGAATGCTTGGATTGACCGATGGCGGCTCCGACTATCGGAGTACAATTATGAGATACGGCATACGCTGGGAAAGTATCAGAAGGGTTTGCAGACACGCTTTCGCGTCTCCCTACCGAGGGTTTGGACACCTCGCCCCTGGACGAGGACATCCCCGTCTCAGCGGTCGAGACCCGGGCCAGTGACGCGTCACAAGAAGCGGGACCGGAGGAGGCCTCTATGGGGGCCCTGACGGCCTGAGCGATCATCCTGGGCCAGGCTGACGACGCCTGTTGCCAGGCCAGGCTTACAAAGCTCGATGCTCTTTCGCCTCCCGCTCCCACGTGGAGTCTTCAAGCGTTCTTCTTCCGAGAGAAGAACGGGTCACTCTGCCGTCGCTCGATGCACGGACGGGACCCCCAAGTGGTTTTCGCAGAGGCGCTAAAGAAGCGCCTCCTGATTCACCAACACCAGTCGGTGCTAGCCGGGCATCCCGGCTCGAGAAAGATGTGTAACACCCTTCGTTTGTATGTGTACTGGCCTACGATGCTCGTCTACGTGTACAAGCACTTGGAGCAATGCCCCGCGTACGCCAAGAACCGTCTCTCAGAGAGAAAACATACGACAGTGATGAAACGTTTTACCGCCGACAACCCCTTCTAGGAGCTCGCCATGGACCTTTTGGGACCAATGCCCACCTCTAAAGGGGGGCACAAGCGCGTCTTGGTCATCTGTGACCGGTTCATGAAGTTTACAAGAGCCATTGTTCTGAGGGAGGCCACCGCACTGACCGTGGCATCGGCCTTTTTAAGTACATGGGTTGCCGCATACGGCATCCCCGACACGGTCTTTACGGACAATGGACCGTAGTTTGCCTCGGTAAAATACCAGGGCATCCTGGGTTCACTCGATTCAGCTTCGAACTATACCTCGCTCTATCACCCGCAGACGAACGGGCAGGTGGAGCGGTAAAACCGCATCCTCGTTCGACAGCTCCGCTGCTATGTGGCGAAGCACCAAGCCAAGCGGGACAGCCATCTGTCTCTTTTGACGACTGCGTACAATTCGCAGGTCCATTCTAGCACTGGGGAAACCCCCTTTGCTTTTGTGAGCCCAAGGCGGCTCCAACTCATTGGTATTGAGAGAATGCCTCGGCTGAGACAAGCAGAGGAACGACCCGTCGACGCCAGCTCGGCGGCGGAACAATATGTTTAGGACCTGAACGCCCTCATTCCCAAAGTCCGGGAGCACTTGGGGAAATCTCAGGCAGCGTTCAAGCGCGCCTTCGATGCGCGCGCTCGAGAAAAGGATCACCAGCTTAAAGCTGGGGACTGGGTCCATCGGGATGCCCACTATCGCTCGCCAAAGAAGCTTGGGTTCAAGACTCAATGGCCTTACATGGTACTACAGACCGATGGGTACCGATTCCTGATAGAGGGCCCAAGGGGCATCAGGAAGGTGTGCAGTGACCATGTCACTGGAGCTCTTACGCCCCCGGCGCGGGATGCCAAATGGACCCGTGCCCGTAGGGCACAAGCCCTCTTCAGGAGGGGATCCACCTTAAGGATGGTCCCGAATACGTGTTTGAAGTTTTTATCAAACATGGTTGGAATGATGACGGGCAATTGAAGCTCTTAGTCAAATGGTTTGGGTTTCCCGAAGGCGAAGCCACGTGGCAATTTACCTCTTCTCTTCCTAGAGAAGCCGTCCGGAAATACTGTCTCCGGAAGAACATTAAACTCCCCGTCTTGACGCGGGAAGGGGTATACTTCTCTGACCAAGTTAAGAAAAGGGTACAAGACCTGCAAGTCGCCCGGTCTGTCATGGAGAAAAGGGTCACAAAGAAGAGGAGCTAAGCCCCTTCATTCCCTACGGGACCCTCTCACACTCTCCTTCACAGTGCGGCTTCTTCCCTTAAAAAAGACGGTGAACGTAACACAACCAATGATCGAGGGACAGGGGTGCCAAGCACCCCCGCTGACAAGTCACCAACCCCCAGAGCGAGAACCAAAGTCAGGGTTATAGCCCTGACCGGGCTCCTCATCGCGCGAGTACTACCCCGGCCCCGGGAAGGTCGGAGGTGTCGCCGTGGGACCCGTCGCCGTCCCATGAGGGACCAGAACAGCAACACCAGAGCCCGCCCCATAATGAAACGGGGTAGCCGATCCCGAGCCCGCCCCATAAGGGGACGGGGCAACCGAACCCGAGCCTGTCTCATAGCGGGGCGGAACAGAAGAGCCAGACCCCACCCCGTAGTGGTGTAAGGACGGGGACGGCGGACGCTGCGGCGTCGCCGGCGAAGAACCCCCCCCGGCCGGAACCGGGGGCAACGCGAGGTGTCGGATAGAACATCCCGCCATAAAGGTGTTGGTCTTCGCCACTGCAGCGCCATATTCCTCCGCCAGGAGGGGGCGGACCGAGTCAACACTACTCAGAGAGTACAGCATGTCCGCTTCGCGGTCACCCATAGAGCGTCACACAATAAAGGCCATCTCGTTGCGACGCCGCACCAAGTTGCGGCTTAGTGCCATCATCTGGGTGTGATCCACCTCGTTGGTGAGGATCGGAGGGAGCTCTTCTAGGAAGCGGGCCAAGCCATCCCACATCGCGCGCCGCAGAGGCCGAGGGGTCCCCAGTTGGGCGGCCCCGTCCCAAGAGAATAAGCAAAGGGACGCCAACGGCGGACCCGAACGCCCCCCAATATGGGGGACCGACCTACCTTCGGGGTGCGTACGACGCAACAGACGATAACGCCCACCCCCACGGGCGGTATTGGGACGAGAGACCGCCCCCCAAACGGGCGTAGCCGGCTGCGGCACCTCCGTGGAGATCGCGGGAGGCGACGGCGGCAGTGTCGCCAAGGAAGCCAAAAGGGCTGCCGGACCGTAACGGTTCGGCCCGGCCGAGTCCAGGTCCCGATCTGGGGGACGAAGACGCAGCTCATGAGTGACATCCCCCCCATAAGGGAGGGTGAAGCCACCAAGGCCCTCCATGAGAACCAAGACTCCGTCGTCGTCAAGCCCCTTGGCGCACCGGAAGACCCCTCGGGGGCTCCCGTCATAAAGGAGGCAGGACTCCTTCCCAAGCTCCTTCACAAGGCGAAGGAGCTCTAAACCGGCCTCCAATAGGTCCCGAGCAGACAAGTCGGCCGAGCACAGTCGCTCGGCCGTGAGCTCAACCAAAGCCGTCTGTAGGACCAGTAAAAGACGCCACAAGTGGCCGTGGTGGCGGATGCTGCCGACAAAGACGTTGGCGACCTCTACGGCCCAAAGGGTCGCCAACATGACATGGTAGGGCCCCTCGAGAACATCTCCCATCAGATTGCTGCCACGCAGCGCCACCATCTGGGGCATCCGCGCGGCCATGCCGTGTGGTACATGTACGGACGCCCACCAAAAGTGGCCGATCGGATACAGGGCCTCACGCCGGGATACAGGAACGTCTTGGATCTCCCGCTGCTCATCGAGCACCAGAACGCCCAGAAAAATGCGAATTATCAACTCCCCCAGGGCGCCGGGTACATAGAACCCGCGGTCCTCCACCCCCATCTCAGAGGGAGTGCCAGGGTAATAGTCCCCAGAGAAGTAGGGCTTTTCGCCCACCTCCGGGGGGAGGTCTCGCACCGCCAATTGGCGAAGCACCCGGCACACTCGACAATCCTTCTGGCGGCGGAGAAAGGGGAAGTCCGTTGCCGTCCCCTCGGGGATGGCGTACAACGGGCCGTAGTCTTCCCGGATGGTCGTCCGTAGACTGACCATGCGGCGGCCATCAAGGACCGCATACCGCTGTTCCACCAAAGACCCCCCGAAGTCCCAGGGGAACCGGCGATGATAGTCGTCAACGACGGCGGGAGTCGGCCAAGAAGCCGACAGGAGGGAGGCCAAGGTGCCGTCAATCACCTCCTCCTCCCCGAGGACGTCACAGAAAGCGCCGCCGCGACTGCCGACCGCCATGGCGGCCGTACCGTGGGCCGCATCGGCCGACGCCATCGGACCCCGCGAGACGGGGCCCCAATGAAGTCCGATAAACCTCACGCACGGGCGGGCCACGAGGTCGCCGAAAAGGGGGGACGAACCCCGGACACGCGCTCTCGGCGCTGTCCCACATCGTGTAGAAGCGGGTGCCCACGGGACACCCGAGGCGTCAGGTCCCCCCAACAAATGGGATCGTCTTGAGAGCCCAGGTTAAAGGGGCTCACCGGGCGCCGAAGGAGTCCGGGGGACGGCCCGCAAGGGTATCCTACAGAGGGTCCCTCGAGGGGCAAGGCCAAAATAGTCGCCGGATGCTCTCCCTGGCCAGTGTGGGGCCGGCGGGCACTGCCCCGGTCCTGCGAGACGCAGGCCCTGACGTGGCGGATATCTTGGGGAAACCCCCTCTCCTCTGAAGACGCGATCCTCCCGGTATGAGCCGGGGGAGGGGCCGCGAGCACACACGCAATCCCCCTAGAGGGAGCGGTGTGCGGCGCCCCTTCGGGGCGCCTGCCAGGTGGGGCTTAGGGCCGCCTTCGAGGCTGACATCCCCCTCACCCAAAGGCCGAGCGGGGCAGGGCCTGACGCGGACGAGGGGCCACGCGACCTCTCGATCCGGGCCCCCTTGAGGGGCCTGGAAGCTTGTGGAAGCTCCTTTGACCAGGGACAAGCCCGCGGCCGAGATGAGATCTCGGCCACTGTCGATATCCCACGAGGACTTCCATCGGAGACTTGAAAATCTGTGGATAAGTCCCTAGTGATGTATTGGGCAATTTCAGTCCAA
>Ga0209303_1001827_pt1 | contig 12115 bp, 18 predicted proteins | sample SidtaG_3_FD_187449 | JGI IMG/M metagenome (GOLD analysis project Ga0209303, IMG submission 187449) | Marine algal microbial communities from Sidmouth, United Kingdom - Sidmouth_Asex1 metaG (SPAdes) (version 2) | ecosystem: Host-associated > Algae > Red algae > Unclassified | place: Sidmouth... | reverse complement strand
CGCCGCCGCGCAACAACTGGGCGCCGCCGGCTGATCGCGACCCAACGCAAGCCGGTGTCAACTGGGGTGGGGTGCAAGGACGGGCGCAGTCGCCGGAGCGCAACAACTGGGCGCCGCTGGCTAATCGGCATCCACACCAAGCCGGCGGAAACTGGGGCAGGGGGCAAGGACGGGCGCCGCCGCCGCCGCGCAACAACTGGGCGCCGCCGGCTGATCGCGACCCAACGCAAGCCGGTGGCAACTGGGGTGGGGCGCAAGGACGGGCGCAGTCGCCGGAGCGCAACAACTGGGCGCCGCCGGCTGATCGGCATCCACACCAAGCCGGCGGCAACTGGGGCAGGGGGAAAGGACGGGCGCCGTCTCCGCCGCGCAACAACCGGGCGCCGCCGGCTGAACGCGGCCCAACGCAAGCCGGCGGCAACTGGGGTTGGGGGCAAGGACGGCTGCAGTCGCCGTAGCGGAACAACTGGGCGCCGCCGGCTGATCGGCATCCACACAAAGCCGGCGGAAACTGGGGCGGGGGACAAGGTTGGGTGCCATCGCCGCCGCTCTAAAGCTGGGCGCCGCCGGCTGATCTGCACTCACAACAAGCCGGCGGCAACTGGGGCGGGGGACAAGGACGGGCGCCGTGGCCACCGCGCAGCAACTGGGCTCCGCCGGCAGATCGCTGCCCACCGCAAGCCGGCGGCAACTGGGGCGGTGGACAAGGACGGGCGCCGTCGCCGGCGCGCAGCAACTGGGCTCCGCCGGCAGATCGCGGCCCACCGCAAGCCGGCGGCAACTGGGACGGTGGACAAGGACGAGTGCCGTCGCCGCAGCGCAACGACTGGGCGCCGTCGGCTCAGCCTCACCCACACCAAGCCGGCGGCAACTCGGGGCCCCCGCCTGGTGGTCGATCGCCACAGGGCGGCTGCAACTGGGGTGGCGGGCAAGGACGGGACTCGTTGCCGCCGCGCAGCGACTTGGTGCCGCCGGCTGGTTTCATCCCTTCTCAAGCCGGCGGCGGCGACGGACGGCACCTGACGGGCGGGGGACTGCCGCCTTGTGGCGTGAACGGCGGCGGGCTGCCAGACCAAGGTCGCCCCCCGCCGCAAGTCGTCAGCGCGCCGGCGGCTCGCGGCTGTCTGCCACTCGCCGGCGGCAGGTTGGCGCCTCCGCCCGACGTTGTGCCGCCTCAAGGTGGCGGCCAATCGCGTGGGGTCAAGGGACGGGCGGCGTTGCCGCCGCCGGCTCGTTTTGTAATGCCACGAGCCGGCGACAACTTTACACCTTCGGGGGCCAGCCGCCGTGAAGCCGGTGGCTGGCGAGCGCCGCCGCCGGCCAACGTGCTGCCTGAAAGCAACGGGGAGTCGGCACCGCCGGCTGCAGATCAACACCAAGCCGGCGGCGCACAGCCCTCACCCGCCGAATGCCGGCCGCCGACAGCCACCGTGCACCCCACGTCCGTCCCGACGCTGGGTCCAGGGGCTCCAGGGGAGGCGTCGGCGGAAACACTGGCGGCGGGCCACGACAAGCCGGCAGGCCACGACAAGCCGGCGGGCCACGACCAGCCGGCGGGCCCTGGTCTGCCAGCGGGCCGAGGCACGCCGGCGGGCGAGGACCCGCCGGCGGATCACGGCAAGCCGGCGGGCCACGACCAGCTGGCGGGCCACGACCAGCCGGTGGGGCACGGCTTGCCGGCGAACCAGGACAAGCCGGCGGCAGCGCGGGGCGCGTCGCCGCCGGTGGAGAAATAGTCGACGTTGACGGAGTTGGCTGTGAAGTTGCTGCGCTTAAGTACGTGGCCCTTGCGATGGGGACCGGTCCGGGCTCGACCAACGAGGAGCGTGTTGCGCTGTGCAAAGCCTGCCTGACCACGTCGCAGGACCATGTTCAGGGGGCGGACCAGAGTGGCCAGACCATTTGGACTGCGGTGGTTTCGGCATGGAGGGGGTTGCTGGCGGGACGCCCTGGCGTCCGCCGGCGCACTGAGCGAGGATTGAGGGGGGTGTAGAAGCAGTGGGACAACATCCGCGAGGGTTTCAACTAGTTTGGCTGACACTACCTGGCGGTCAAGCGTATGGAACTGACGGGGAACCCAAGTGAGAAGGACATGAGTAGTGCGGCGATGGCGCGCTCCTGCGGCGCAAATGTGTACGAGGCGATGTGCAAGGACCGCGCGGCGGAAATGGCCAAGGGCAAGACAACCGAGCGCAAGGCAATGCAAGTGCACTGTCCGCGAGTCTCGTGCTGGCTGGTGCTGGTATTGGTTTCTGCCCGCAAAGCCGACATGGCACGGCCCCGTCAGAGAACTCAGCGCAAGATGCAGAGCGACACAAAGGAGAAAGAACACCAACGTCTGGATCCCAGGTCGCAGAGCGCACCAGAACCAGGGGTTGTCAGAATATAGATTTTGGGCCGTAATGGGATACGGATACACGCCGATCCTTCGTATCTGATTACGGATAAATCCATCAGCTGAGATCCGGATCAGGATATCTCTCTCCGGAATTGGAAATTTGAGTAGATTATAATCGTTTCCGGATACCATTTATGGATCCAAATATAATCCCCCAAGTCCGACGGACAGTTCGATTAGAGCCCGAGAAGAACGCCATCTAGCCGTTGTTTGAGTGCATAATGGACGTCAGTTCGACTTCAAATCCACACTTGATTTCAACGCCCCAACGGGCGCTGTCCAGGCGGTTCCTCGCCGTTTGTGTAAACGGACGTCAGAAAGACCGTTCTGAATCTCGTTCTCCACTTGGACAACAACGCAATCGGGTCGAGTCCCGCGATTGAACAGTTCCACCAGGGTCGGGCTGGATCGCGGCATGTCGCCGCCAAATGTTCGGACTGTAATCCTTCGATTGTCGCCACGCGAAAAGAGAGGTAGACTGTGTTTAACCAGAATTTTGCAGGCGCGGGAAGCCTCATAACCGTACATATCCCTGTATCCCGACTCAAATATCTGGGATACGGATCCGATATAATCTTGCAATTTCTGTCGGACAGGATAGATATATCCTCACCTCCTTTTCTCATAATGCATTTTGGATACGCGTCCCCTGCTCGTATCAGAAGTAGATATGGATATAATGCACGGATATAATCCTCGGGGATGTATCCATGACAACCCCTGATCAGAACGCCGGAACTGACGCAAACGCAACGTTGATTATTCGAACACGCACGATGACCCAAAAACATACACTCATATACCCTCAGAAAGAAGACTCAGGACGTGCACAATTCCGACACAGGAAGAGACGGGTGTAGGGGGACCGGTGCTCGACGGGCTACGGTCCCTGACGCGGAATCCTCGTAGCCCCTGCCACGGATCAAGGAACCCCCTTCCACTGGAAGAGAGATATGGTCGCAGGATTTAAGCCAGCTTGGACTGAAATTGCCCAATAAATCACTGGCGACTTATCCCCAGATTTTCAAGTCTCCGATCGAAGTCCTCGTGGCGTATTGATCGTTGCCGAGATCAAATCTCGCCCTCGGGATTTTCCCCGATCAAAAAAGCTTCCACAAGCTTCCACGCCCCTCTGGGGGGCCCGGATCGAGGGGTCGCGTGTCCCCTCGTCCGTGTCAGGCCCTCCTCCCACTCGGCACCTGGGGGAGGGGGAAGTAAGCCTAGGGGGCGGCCCTAAGCCCCACCTGGCATGCGCCCCGAAAGGGGCGCCGCACACAGCTCCCTCTGCGGGCATTGCGTGTGTGCTCGCGGCCCCTTCCCCGGCCAATACCGGGGGGACCGCGTCACCAGAAGATAGGGGGTTTCCGCCACATATCCCGCACCTCCGGGCCTGCGTCTCGCAGGATCGGGGGCGGTGTCCAACCGCCCCACACTGGCCAGGGGGAACCCACGGCGACTCGTTCCGCCCTGTTCCTCGAGGGGCCCTCTGTGGGGTGCCCGTGCGGGCCATCCGAAGCCCGAGGACTCCCCCGGCGCCCGGTGAGCCCCTCGTACCAGGGCGCATAAGACGGTCCCCTTTGTGTGGGGGGACCTGACGAGCCGGGTGTCCCGTGGGTACCCTCTTCGTCACGAGGTGGGACAGCGCCGAGAGCGCGTGTCCAGGGTTCTTCCCCTCTCTCCTTCGACCTCGTGCCCCGCCCGTGGGTGGGGCTTATCGAACTTCCTCGGGGCCCCGTCTCGCAGGGTCCGATGGCTTCGGCCGATTCAGCCCACGGTACGGCCGCCATGGCGGTAGACAGTCGCGGCAACGCTTCCAGTGCCGTCCTCGGGGAGGAGGAGGAGATTGACGGCACCTTGGCCTCTCTCCTGTTGGCTTCTTGGCCGACGTCCGCCGTCGTTGACGACTCGTTTCGCCGGTTCCCATGGGACCTCGGGGGGCCCCTGGTGGAACAGCGGTATGCGGACCTTGAGGGCCGCCGCATTGTCAGTCTTTGTACGACCAACCGGGCCAACTACGACCCGTTGTACGCCGTCCCCGAGGGGACGGCAACGGACTTCCCCTTTCTCCGCCTCCAGAACGACTGGCGGGTGCGTCGGGTGCTCCGCCACTTGGCGGAGCGGGTCCTCCCCCCGAGGTGGGCGACAAGCCCTACTTCTGTTGGAACCATTACCCAGGCACTCTCCCCAAGATGGGTGAGGAGAACCGCTCGTAGTTCGTACCCGGCGCTCTGGGGGAGTGGACAATCCGCACCACTCTGGGAGTCCTGGTGCTCCATGAGCAGCGGGAGTTACGAAAAGTGCTGGTGTCCCGGCGTAAGGCCCTGTACCCGATCGCCCCCCTTTGATGGGCTTCGGTAGAGGTACCGCGCCGCGTGGCCGCGCTGATGCCCCGGATGGTGTCGCTGCGTGGCAGAAAGCTGATGGGAGAGGTCCTTAAGGGACCCTACCACATCATGTTGGCGGCCCTTTGGGCCATCGAGGTGGCAGACCTCTTTGTCGACAGCATCCACCACCTCGGCCACTTGTGGCGTCTGCCGCTGGCCCTACAGACGGCTTTGTTTGAGCTCAAGGGCGAGCGATTGTGCTCGGCCGACTCGTGGGTTCGGCCCCTCTTGGAGGCCGGGTTAAATCTCCTCTGCCTCGTGGAGGAGTTGGGGAAGGAGTCGTGGATCCTTAATGATAAAAGCCCCCGAGGGGTCTTCCGGTGCGCCAAGGTGCTTGACGACGACGGGGTCTTGGTCCTCATGGAGGGCCTTGGTGACGCCACCACCCCTTATGGGAGGGATGTCACTCATGAGATGCGACTTCGTTCCTTGGATCGGGACCTGGCCTCAGCCGGGCCAAACCGTTATGGGCCGGCGGCCCATTTGGCTCCCCCGGCGTCACTACCGCCGTCTCCTCCCGCGAGCTCCGCGGGCGCGTCTCATTCGGCGTCGCCCCTTTGGGGGGCGGTCTCTCGTCCCTTTACCCCCCATGGGGGTGGGTGTTATGGTCGGTCGCGTCGGGCGCACCCCGGAAGTGGTTCGATCCGCCTTATTGGGAGACGTTTAGGTCCGCTGTTGGCGTCTCTTCTCCTATTCTGTTGGGACGGGGCCTCCAAACTGGGGACCTCTCGGCTTGTGAGGCGCGCGTTGTGGGAGGGCTTTGCCCGCTCCCTAGACAAGCTCCCCCCGATCCTCACCAACGGGGTGGATCACACCCTGATGATGGCCTTAAGCCGCACCTTGGTGCGGCTTCGCAAAGAGATGGCCGCTATTGTGTCACGCCCTATGGGTGACCGCGAAGCGGATGTGCTGTACTCTCTGAGTGCAGTCGACTCTATCCGCCGCGTTTTGGCAGAGGAGAACGGCGTTGCCGTGGCGGAGACCAACACCGTTTTGGCGGGGTGGTAAATCCGCAACTTGGCGTTGCCCCCGGCCCCGGCCGGGGGTGGTATCTCGCCGGCGACGCACCAGCGTCCGCCGTCTCCGTCCCCACGCCACTTCAAGGCGGGGTCTGCCTCTTCTGCTCCGCCCCAATCTGGGGCGGGCTCGAGTTCTGTTTCCCCGTCCCATTATGGGGCGGGCCCGGGCTCGGCTACTTCGTCCCACTATGGGGCGGGCTCTGGTTCCGCTATCTTTGTCCCTTATGGGACGGCGACTGGTCCCTCTGCGACACCTCAGACCTTCTCGGGGCCAGGGTATTATTCGCACGATGAGGATCCCGGTCAGGGCTATGATCCAGACTTTGGTTCTCGATCCGGGGGTCGGTGACTCATCACCGGGGGTGCTTGGCACCCCTTTCCCTCGGTCATTGGTTGTGTTATCCTTCACCACCTCCTGAAAGGGGTGATGCCGCACGGTGAGGGAGAGTGCGAGAGGGCCCCGTAGGTAATAAAGGGGCTTGGCCCCTCTTTTTTGTGACTCTTGCCTCCATGCCGGCCCGGGAAACTTGCCGGTCTCGTACCCTTTTCTTGACTTGATCAGAAAATTATACTCCTTCCCGCGTCAAGGCGGGGAGTTTAATTTTCTTCCGGAGACAGTATTTCCGGAGGGCTTCCCTCGGAAGAGAAGAGACAACTTGCCACGTGACCTCCTTTTCGGTAAACCCAAACCATTTGACGAAGAGCTTCAATTGCCCTTCATCATTCCAGCCATGTTTGATAAAGCTTTCAAACACGTATTCTGAACCATCCTTAAGTTGGGTCCCCTCCTTAAAGAGGGCTTGTGCCCTTACGGCACGGGTCCACTTGGCATCCCGCGCCGGGGGCGTGGCAGATCCAGTGACTGCTTTCCGTTCTGATGCCCCTGCGGCTCTCTATCAGGAATCGGTACCCATCGGTCTGTAGTTCCATGTAAGGCCTTTGAGTCCTGAACCCAAGATTCTTTGGCGAGCGGGAGTGCGCATCCAGATAAACCCAGTCCCCAGATTTTAGCTGGTTATTCTTTTCTCGAGAGCGCGCATCGAATGCGCGCTTGTACGCCGCCTGCGCTTTTCCCAGGTGCTCCCGGACCTTGGGAATAAGGGCTTTCAGGTCCTCAACATATTGTTCCGACGCCGAGCTGGCGTCGACGGGTCGTTCCTCGGCTTCTCTTAGCCGAGGCATTTTCTCTATCCCAATGAGTTGGAGCCGCCTCGGGCTCACGAAAGCAAAGGGGATCTCCCCAGTGCTAGAATGGACCTGCGTATTGTACGCAGTCGTCAAAAGGGACAGATGGCTGTCTCACTCGGCTTGGTGCTCCGCCACATAGCAGCGGAGCTGTCGAACGAGGGTGCAGTTATACCGCTCCACCTGCCCGTTCGTCTACGGGTGATAAGGCGAGGTATAGTTCGAAGCTATACCGAGTAATCACAGGATGCCCTGGTAATATTCCGAGGCACACTACGGTCCCTTGTCCGTAAGGACCGAGTCGGGGATGCCATATGCGGCAACCCATGTATCTATGAAGGCCGATGTCACGGTTAGTGCCGTGGCCTCCCTCAGAGGGATGGCTTTTGTCAACTTAGTAAACCGGTCACAGATGCCCAGGACGTGCTTATGCCCCCCTTTAGAGGTGGGCAGTGGGCCCAAAAGGTCCATGGAAAGCCCCGAGAAGGGCTCGTCGACGGTGAAAAGCTTAATCATTGTCTTATGCTTTCTCTCTGAGAGACGGTTCTTGGCGCACGCGGGGCTTTGCTCCACGTGCTTGTACACGTCGACCACCATCGTTGGCCAGTATACATACCTACGAAGGGTGTTGTAGATCCTTCCCGAGCCGGGATGCCCGTCTTGCACCAACTCGTGTTGGTGAATCAGCAGGCGCTTCTTTAGCGCATTTGGGATAACCACTTGGGTTTCCCGTCCATACATCGAGCGACGGCAGAGTAGCCCGTTCTTCTCCCGGAAGAAGAACTCTTGTTGACTCCAAGAGGGGTCGGGAGGCGAAAGAGCATCGAGCTTTTTAAGCCTGGCCTGACAAAAAGCGTCCTCAGCATGGCCCAGGATGATCTCTCGGGCTGACAGGTCCCCCAAATGGGCCTCCTCCGGTGACGCTTCTTTTAAGGCGTCACTGGCCCGAGTCTCGACGGCTAGGACAAGAATGTCCCCGTCCAAGGGCGAGGTGTCCAGACCCTCGGTAGGGAGACGCGATAGCGCGTCTGCCACCTTGTGATCCTTTCCTGGTTTATGATGTATGTCATAATTGTACTCCGATAGTCGGAGTCGCCATTGGTTGATCCGACCATTCGGACTCATACTAGTGAGAACCGATAAGAGGGCGCGGTGATCGCACCGCACCACAAATTCCGCACCTTCTAGGTAAGTCCGTAAATAGGCCACGGCCCAGACGATGCCTAGCGCCTCGATCTCCGTGGAGAAATAGTTCTTCTCCGCAGGGAGAAGCGCACAGCTATAGCAGACGATGAGGTGGTACTCCCCGTCGGACTGCTGCTGCTGTAGGCAACAACCCAGCTGTTCATAGCTGGCGTCGTCGTCGACGATATAATGCCCGTGCCTCTTGGGCAGGGAGAGGGTAGGGGCGTCCAATAGACGGCCTCGGAGTATCTCAAAGGCGTCCGTCTCCTTCCTTGTAGGGGGAGGAAGCTTCTTAGGCAGCTTGGTGCTTGTAAGCGCCGTTAGTGGCTTCGCTATCTTGGCGAAGTCTGCTACGAAGCGGCGGTACACACCGCACATACCCAGAAAACTCTTCATATGGGTCTGGGTTTCCGGATAACGGAGACCCCGAAGCGCATGGAGGCTCTTCTTACCCGTCCTGGTCGGATCACATGACCGAGGTATTCCACTTTCTCCTGGAATATGTGGCACTCCAACGCCTTTAAGGTGACCCCTGCCTTCCCAAGCAGGGTTAGCACCTCGTCAAGGTGCTGTAAGTGTTCCTCGGGGGAACCCGAAAAAACAATCACATCATCTAAATGTACTAAAAATATCTGCCACTTCACACCGGCCAGGATCATATCCATGGCGCGTTAGAAAATCGCAGGGGCGTTGCACAACCCAAAGGGAAGGCGCACGTACTGCCACGCGCCCGAGTGGCACGTGAAAGCCGTGAGGTGTTTGTCCTCCCAGGCTACTGGTATTTGCCAGTAACCCGCATTACTGTCCAGGGTGGAGAACACCCTGGCGTCCCCGAGGGAGTCAATACACTCATCCATCCCGGGGATGGGGTACGCATCCTTGATAGTCATCAAGTTGAGCTTTCTTTTTTCGATACAGAAGCGTTCCGAACCATCAGGATTCGGTACCATCACCACGGGGCTAGCCCATTCCCCGCTTGCGGGTTCAATAACGTCCATCGAGCGCATACGCTCAACTTCCCCTTTCTCTCTCTCTCGGGCCATTGACAAGGCCTTGTATGGGTGCTGTCTAACGGGGACAGCCCCAGGCTTCAGTCGGATCCTGTGTTCCACAGCTCAGAGTAAGCCTAACTTCCCCTCCCAAAGGGAGGAATGCTGTTGGAGAAGGGCCTTTACGGGCCTCGACAACTCCATCGGCACCGACGAAACATCTACATTCGGCGGAGGTAAATCCTCTACCCCCTTTGGTGGCGTAGCGAGTTCCTTGAGTTCGCTCTCCGAGACCTCTTACGTCAGCCTCTCATGGGCGTCGATGTACCCGATTGTCATATCGGTTGTTAGCCGCAACGGCGTAACACCCAGGTGCATCACTTGGTTGGTTATGGGCTCATTTTCCATCATTATGGCGGGGCCTTGGTCGACCTGTAGGCCATGCTCATGGTATAAAGGGGGTCGCTTCCTCATAACGCCATGCCCTGGGTACGTACTCCTCACGGGAACATGTGCTATTGTCCCGGGTTGGACCCAGGTCTTTCGGGCTGGCTTCGGCTGAGCCGTAAGCCCCTCGGGGCAAGCACAGACCGCCTAGATAGAGGGATCGGGGCGTCCCCTAGGGGCTTGTCTCCTCTTGATCGGCACCTTGGTGCCGTCGAGGAGTTCCACATGTTGCTCCTGTGTCACAATGTTCTTCGTGGCGACATCTTGAAAGGAGGTGCCCAGAATAGCTGGGACATTCATATTGTTCACGACTCCAAAGGAGATGTACGAGGTCTGAACCCCAAGGGTCACACCAAGACAGACAGCTCCAACAATGGGGAGCCAGGCCCCATTGACGTCGTGGAACACCTTCGCGAGATCACCCAGCGGTTGTAGCGGGGTGTCGACCGGCAATAGCCGCCGGTCTATTAGAGTTGGGCCACTACCTGTATCCAATATAGCCCGGGTAGTGAGATCAAATCCTGCCGTCAGCCATAACCGGACGGCTAGTTGGTAACGGAAGGAGGGCATGAAAGCGCAATGCGTGCCCTTTCGGGTTCTCTCTTGGGATGCCCCCACTACTCGACTAGGCCGATTCCTCCCGGCCCTCCGGGATGACTTGCATCTCCGGTCGACCCCACTCGTCTTCCGGGCGGCTGGGACAAACCCACACGCTACTCGTTTCCCGAGGGGAAGTTTTCTCCCTGGTCCTGCTCGGCCTCGTCCCTCCCAGGGGAGGGCGAGTCGTCCAAAGACGACCACGGGGGACCATAATGTTCCCTCAGCGCCGCGACCGGTTTTCCTTTATGAACCTTCTCCTCCGTCTTGCGGCGCTCTTCGCACGGCTCCAGAAACGCTTTGGTGAACAAAGCCTTTGTCCCCGCGTCGAGGCGGGGACACTCTCTGAAGAAATGCCCCCGCATGTTGCACGCGAGACAATTGCTCGTCCGCGGACGCCCGGAACGACCCGCATCTCCCCGAGGAGGACCACGTGGAGCTTTCCCCGCCTTTGTGGAGGTCCGTGGGGAAGGCCCTCGAGGCCCTTCCCCCACCTTAGCGGGAGCCCATGGGGTCTGGCCGTGAGAGACCTCATTCACCTTATTGGGGCCTCATCGGGATGGACCCGCTTCACCAACCTTTTGGGGGGCCCTTCGGGAGGGATCCACCTCCCCCACCTTAGGTAGGCCCCATCGGGAAGGGCCCAGAGGAACTTCCCCCACCTGAGGTGGGGCTGATACTGCCGCGGTTACGTGTTTCCTCGGCGCTGGCCGGGCAGCGCGACGTACCGGACGGGCCTCGGCCCGTCGGTCCTCTTCATCCATTTGTTCCCGGTGGCTTCTGCGACAGACGTCCCCCTTCCGCTGGGCATATTTATCCAGTAGGTCCATTGGCATGTTAGGGGTATTATGTTCGCGCAAATCGGCGCGAATCTCCCAGCCAAGCCCCTGCATATAGCGACTTTTCATTTGTCCTTCCGTGTGAATACAGCCACACAGGCGACGTAACCCCCGAAGGCGTACGTAGTAATCATTCTCTGTCTCTTCCGCCCCTTGGGCGGCCCCATGGAACAAGGCATCTTGGTCGCTTAGCGACTGCTCATCCGCGAATATGCGGAGGAACCAGTTGATCAGTTCCAAGTAGGAGCTGACCTCTTCACGCCGCCCGATACAGGGCTCGGCCCTTCGAGACATCATTGTCGTCACCAGCTTTTACGAAGCGGCTGAAAAATTCGAGGACGCCTAAGTCGGGGGTCCCATCCCACTCTGCGTCACGGCCAAAAGTGGCAGATACGTCCTTACGCAGACGGCGTAGGCCGTGCGCCATGGTCCGGTCGTACCGGATGTCGGTTTTCGCTGAAGCGTAAGTTGCGCAATATAAGAATGCTGCATAGCGATCTTCCGCTAAGACGATCTTAAGGGGAATCCGACGGTGATTTCCACCTCCCAGCTCGTGCCCTAGGGCACGGGTGAATGATCGACGGGGCACATGGCGGCCTCCATCTCCCTCAGAGAACTCTCCGTCCGAGGAGGAGGAACTCATGCGCCGACGCCGGCGCCGGGACCGTCGTGTCGTCCCTATGGCTGTCACTATAAGAGACATTCGATCGTTTAAGGGGCCAATCAAAGCGTCCAACGAATCCCGTAGGGCTGCCGATATGGCAGCCGCATCTTGGGCCCCCGTTGGGGCCCGGTCACCACCTCCACGAGGAGGTGTTCGGGGTGGGCCGACGGCTCTCGCCCGCCCGTCATAAGGTCCCCATGGTAAACGGAAGACCGCTCGGTCTCGCCCACCCGAGGGTAGAGGATGGGGAGGCGGGAACGCCCCTCCGGCTCCACCCTCCACACCTTGGGGGGGAGGAGGTTGGAATGCCCTTCCACCTACGCCCCCCGCTCCTTCGGAATGGAGAGACGAGAATGCCTCTCCGTCTACACCCCCCGCTCCCTGGAGGGGGAGAGACGGGAATACCCT
>Ga0209303_1001825_pt1 | contig 12118 bp, 19 predicted proteins | sample SidtaG_3_FD_187449 | JGI IMG/M metagenome (GOLD analysis project Ga0209303, IMG submission 187449) | Marine algal microbial communities from Sidmouth, United Kingdom - Sidmouth_Asex1 metaG (SPAdes) (version 2) | ecosystem: Host-associated > Algae > Red algae > Unclassified | place: Sidmouth... | reverse complement strand
ACGGCGGATCGTGCCGATGAAGAAAGAAATGCCCCCAGACAGAAGGCTTTCTTCCTTGCATGAGCAGAAGGCCTTTGGTGACGTTTGTCGGCTTCCTGCCTCTCGCGTGGGGATCATCAGAGTGCGAGAAGTTTTACCGGGGCACAAATGCGGCACAGTCATTGGCTCCACATGCAGGAGGATCGCTTACAGCACGATGTGGGAACGATGCATCCTGATCGGCGGTGTGTCCATTTTTGGGGGAAGTGCCATATGCGCAGCCGATACACAAAGAATATGTATGAGAATACGTAATCTATGCAAAATATTTCGGATTATTAAACATGTATGTCCGACAGGATGCACTTTCAAGGCGTGTTGCCAAGAAACAACAAGGAGTGGGTTGTGCTGCAGGTTGTGAACGCGGCCCACGCCAGCCAATGACCAGCAGTGAGCGTGCCAAGGTCAATTTGAAGCAAGGGGCTTCGGCGTGAGTGTCCATCTTGATATCTTGGTCAGCCTTTTCTCTTGATACTTGTTTTGATTCTTGTGGGCCTTGCATGGGGGGCCACGCGCGATGTTTGTCACAACTGCGTACTGTCGACGATCGGGCATGAGATTCCTCACTACTGTTCAGCACTTCTCAAACATGTACCTGCGTATTTTGTCCCGACTTGGAGCATCATGACGCACCTGGCAAGTGAAGCTTCCTGAGTTAGTTGGATGCCTGCATCCCACGCAGGCTAAATAACTGGACTTTCGTTTAAGCTCTTTGGAGACATTTAAGTGCTGTACAATTCAGATATGAGTATGAAAAATCGGGCTTGCTATGTTTGAATCTGAGTATATCCAACTGTATCTATACATTATATCAGAGTGCAATTTCTTAACGAAAGCCCCTGGTAGTGGTCATCAGATGGCAGATTCCGCTTCGCGCGCTCTGTGTACCTGACGGACCACCAAGACGCCCCCAGTGGACCCCGGGCCTTAGCTCATGTGCCCGTGATCTGAAGCAGCGGAAGTGCATTCGCTCGAGCATGTCCTTACAGCAAAAATCGGCCAACAGACAAGCACAGGGCCACCGGGCAGAACCCCGCTTGATGAGGCACGTGCAGAGGGGCTAGTGCGGCCTACAAACTGTAGCCCGCACCGGTGCCGTAACAGGCTAGGCACAGTTTGGAATGCGCTCATGAGGCCCATCAGAAGCGGAATTTCGGGGTTCCTTTTGGCTATTGCCACAGCACGGGCGTCCTGGCGGTTGCGTGCCGAGCCGAAGGTCGATTCGAACACGGAGACGCGGCGTTCAGAGTCCATCAAACTTTACGGTCACACCGTGCCAAAGATTGTGCAGTCTTCCTGTCTGAATGGCGTCGCTGGTCGCCAGTCCTTCCCCACGCGAGCCCAGGACCGGCCGCCATGTGACGAGGTCCGTCTCGCGCCGAGGCGCCGGGTTGAGCGCCGGGGACAAGGAGTGCGCTCGGGCTGCGTTGGGTTGCAAACGTTCTGCGGGCCGCGCCACGACACGGATATTAGCTTTCACGAGCGGCAGTACCCCGCGGAGTGGGGTTGGAACCGTCGGTCGCACGCCGAAGGCCTTGCGTGTTGTCGCCGATGCGGCCGTAGCCGACTACATGTCTCAGTGGACGTCTGAATAGTCTCAAGCTTCGCCTGCTGAGCTGTAGCGTTGCCAATGCTCCGGCCGTGGCTCCCGCCTCCGCCATTCGCATCGAAAGGCGACAGGAGGTTCCTCAGTGCCGGCGCTGCTGCCGCTTCGAACCGACCCCGAATTGTAGTCGCCGCCCCCCACAAGGGAATATTGGTGGCTTGCGGAGGACGCGCGCCGGCTTGCTGTTCTCCCTGCTGAGGACAGCAGCACAAACGGCGAACGAGGGTCACGGCAGCATCATCAGGGAGGCGGGGCAGCCGCCAGCGGCGGCGTGCCGGCCGCCGACGGGTCTTCAAGTGCATCCACGGCTAAAGACCAAAGTGCACCGTCACCTGCTCGCTCCTCGCAGCCATGATTCGTGCGGGTCATGAAGCCGCCGCTCAGCCAGGGCTTGATGCAACGGTTGGAGGTGGTGGCCAATGCACACAGGTGGAATGCGCGGCTCATTGCTCAAGCCAAGATTGAGGTCAAGCAAGAGCAACCCGTCGCGAGACTCGCACCACCACCAGCCAAATGAACGCCCCGGCGGCCGCCACAACCAAGGCACCTACTGCTTTTGCGCAAGCCACAGCAGCTTCAGCGATGAGGCGTACCAAGGCTGAGCCTTATTGGCCTGATGAAGACGACAGAGACAGGGACCGCCTGAGGAACAGGGGCACGGACGACAAGGACCAAGCGTGCTGCCCGACGGCACTCTTGCGGGGCCAAAGATTTCGTTTGCGGAGCCGTCCATACTGAAGGAGGCCAAGGTCTTGCTGCAAAGGTTAATAATATTTGTGTGGGGGCTGAGGCGCGCCATTTTTCCGGGCCTTGTTCGAGACAGCCCCAAAGGGAGGCTGTTGCACATGCTAGGTGGGCTCGGATGGCGTGCGCGTTCTTCTTGGTACCGCTTTCGTGATGGTGAGCATGATGACGGGCAGAAGAGAACTGTGAAGGAAGCTGGTGTTTTCTCTGATAGGCTGGCCCGGACGGGCGGCTGGAAGCTGCCGCTTCCCACTGTATAGTGGCTATCGACGGATCCTAGCGCTTCGGCAGGTCATGCGGCCAACAGGTACCCAGAGGACACGGGATACGAAGCGCTGTCGGTCTGCAAGACGACCTGCAACATGGCTTGCCCCTCTCTGTGTCGCAAGCGATGGCGTATTGCCGCGCGAAAGCGTCTGAAAACAGCGTCGGGTTCTTACGGTACACTTGGACCGCCGAATGAAGATGGCGGCGGTGGCGGCCGTGGTGGGCAGCAAGGGCAGCGGCTGTAGAGGAAATGGACGCCATGGCGGCTAGCGCCGCGCTCCCGTCAACCAATCAGTCAAAATCGTAATTCCCATCTAAGATATATTCCTTCGAAACCCAATTCATGGGCAGAACTTCTGTAGTCATCGCACCGGGCCGCCCCTCTCGCCCGACTGACAGAGTCAACTCCGCTTGAACCGGCGAGAGGACGACCTTCGCCCTGTGCTACGCAAGGTCACTGCGTCAGTGCCAATGCCACTGTGCCGCGCACTTTCCCGAAAGCGGTGCGTCAGGGCCCCCTTAAGCGCCTACCTGTGCGTTGTCGGCCGCTTCACGGCTGAAATGGGGGCTCTGCTCACCGCCGCGTTGGAGCCGGTGCCCTGGGATTGAGTGATTGGACTGTTTTCGTTTTTCTCTTTCTTTGCCCGCACGTGCCCGGCCTGGCTCTCTGCGCGTGCGAACCCGCGTTGGAGTAGATGTCAACCGCTGTCAAACAGAGGTCTACTGTCACTTCGGGCCTGCTGCAGGCTCTATTTTGAGGAGCGGGGGACCACTGCTGCCGTCGTTCTGGCGCATTGTCGCGCTCTGGCCGTTATGTGGGCCAACTGCTTTTGCAGAAATGCTGACATCGCCAAGATTCCTTCGTCAGCAAACGCAGCCTGCTTGAGTGTCGATATCCTCGCGACAGCGGCCTCGGCGCTTGCATACAACACATCTTGCGCTACGAGAGGCGACGCGCAGCTTCCTGCTCTGAGCCAGGCGCAACCGCAGCATTCAGGTCTGGGGCCGCCGGCTGCAGGCAGCCTGGCCGCCGTCGACCAGCCCGTGGAGGCCCCTTGGGCAATTCCCGTGCAGGTACGTGGCGCGTTTTTGACGTTACTTGAGTGAGGACTTGTAAGTATCTGGACCTAGTTCGTGTGCCTTCTCTTCCATCCTCCGCTTCCCTTCCGTCGTGCCCGAACTGACCTTCCGGAATTGATTCTGCTCCTGGTGTTCTCTTCTCTTGTACTTGCTGAACATTTCTTTTCATTATATTCCCAGGACAAGCTCGGCGAGGTCTACCAAAAGCACGGGTTCAGCGGCACAAGGGAGATGTCCGCCTTCGTCACCACGATTCATGTGGACTAACAGATTGCCATGCTGGTGTCACAGCGCTTTTCATAGACCACCCTTGACGCCAATAAGCGCAAAAAGAAGAAGATATTAGCCACATGAAATACTGCCAAGACCGGCCTGACACCCACTAAGATCCTTAGCTTAGTCAGGTAAGTGTTGCCCCGGTAGCAGGACAAGTTCAGCAAGCTGCTGGTGAAGGGCCTGCACAAGAACTTCTTCGCCATCCTCAAGACAGGGAAGAAGAGCGGAAAGGGAACGCGCGGGCACAGCTTTAAGCTGCAGAATTCTGACGGCCGCACAAGCTTGAAGGACAACCGGTTTTTGCGACACATAACGGTCAGATCGCGCTCAACCATGCGCTCAAGCATGCATTCACAAAGCTCGGATGCCTCTGGTCGGTTTACGTTGACGCCGCAGTCAACCAAGCCGAGTATCTCAAGACGCGCATGTGGTCGTACGCGCGCATTGTTTGGATGGTACGTTCTCGCAACGCTAGTATAGCAGAGCCGCCTCTTCTGTGTGATGCGCTTTGCACAAGGGCGAGAGCGTTGATGACTCGGTGCAGGGATCGTCCTTGTGTGTCCTGCATCCTGTCATGGCACTTACCCTTTGCTTTGCCAATCTATGTGGCTTCGACTGTTCTTTTATCTGGATTTCTTGTGTGACTGTGACGGAAGTGCGTGTTTTTTTCACATCCGCCGTTCCACTGCACAGGTTGACCATGGATTGCGTCAGGTGGCGGACTACAAGAGCCTGAGCGACACTGGAGGCAGCACCGCCGCGGTGACCCGAAATGTGTGGGCGGTCTTCCCCACCCTCACTGGCGACTTGTGTGCCAACGACGCAACCGCCGCGCAACAAGCGTGCCCGGAAACGTCGGACGAGGTGCCCCTGTCAAGATGAGGATGAGGGCGACTCTCATGCACCCTCTTTTGAGCATGACGGCCTCCAGCTGGTTAATCAGGCCATGTAGGAGAGTTGAGTTCCGTCCGCGCACGGCCCTGGACGCGGCGGTGTTGGGGGCGAGGAGTACGACAGCGTCGGAGACTCAGGCACCTTATAAGACCCCGACAACATTCAAAACATGCTCCACTCTTAGACGCAGGAGTGGGCGACTGGTGGGGTCGGCGACAGTATGAATATGGACCTGGTGGTATCGTCGAACTGGTCAGAAAAACGCTGCCATTGTTGGGCTTGAGAGCAACGTCTCGTAAAGACAACACTTTCGACACCCGTACAGGTCCACGGTCTTTCAGCATGTGCCAGTCCTAATTGCTAAGCAAAGCCTAACCAGTCCATGCAGCCCTCTCGTAGTATGCAGAGTTAAACGTTTGATTTTGCGCTCGAATGCAACATCCGCAAGCGGTGATCAAGTGATGGCTTCAATGTCACGAGACTCGCAGGCGCAGAAAAATCTGACATGATGCTCCAATCTGCACACCCTCTGACACCATGAGGAGCCCAAACGTTCACTATACGAGCGACCGGCGAAAAAAAAACGAAAAGACACTTTATGATCGGCTGGACGAAAGCTCGTTCGTAGGGTCTTTGTTTGACGAACGAAGATCGAACGAATCAGGCCTTCGTGATAGCGGTACCAGCTCCCGACCTCGACCAATCCTTCTTGCCGTAATGGTGAGGTTCCAGCAGGCACGATCGCGCACGTTCGATGATCTAAGCGATCGAGCGCACCGAAAGGGCTTCAATTCCACGCGCGCGCGACGTCTGAACGCACCCTTTCCGGTTCGTTTGCGCGAGCACGCTTTTTTTTCTTGCCACCTGGTGTCCTCGAGGGCTGCTCCTCCCTGACGACGACCGCCCCCGCCGCCACCGTCGCGGCCTCCCGCACTTCTGCCGGCGGGCAGGGTCCTGTCCACGCCCGGCGTCGTCGCAGAGAGCGGCGCCGCCCGCCTCCCTCTCGCCCTTGCTCTTCACACCGCCCTCGCCCCCTGCTGGTCTCATCGGCGGCGACGCGGCGCCACCGCGACGCGTGCGGCCGCCCCCGACCCGCACCATCGTTGGGCCTACGATGAGGGGGTTGCTCGTCCCCTTCCCGGCCTGGAGGCCATGACGCCGACCACGACCGACCCCCCTCCCCAGCCTGCCAAAATTGCCGTCGTCGTCGACGGCATGGTTGGCAGGCTGGGGAGGGGGGGAGGTTGTCGTCGGCGTCATCAACGCTCTGGTGTTCCCCATGCGGGGGACGGGGAATTTTGTGGCGGCCGCCAACTCGATTTTCCGCTTGTTGCGGCATTGGCCACAGGCAATTTTCCTCAGGCGCTCGGTGTCCACGGACCTCGCCGAACCGATCGGCCATGACGCCGGTCTGGCGGAGTACCTTGATCGACTTACGTTGGTTGCGGCGAAAGATAACGACGCGGTCAAAATTGTCCGAAGCTTACGCATGAGCGAGCTACCGAACCCCTTCCAGTTGCCAATGTTCGCGACCGACCATCGTCGGGCGGCGGACACGCGGTTCTTCCGCAGGTGCGGCCTACTGCCGACGGATCGGTCAGCTGGATTTCTCCGCGCGCCGCGGACATTCGAGTTGTCCCGTTGGCTTCCACCGGTCCCCGACTGGGAGCCCTTTACAAATCTTTGGGTGGCGACCCCGGTGGTGGCATCGTACTGAGCAGACTCGTTGCGCCACGATTACAACTCTGCCTGGCAGGTCGTATACTCCCAGACCTACCGCAACCTGGTTGCTTTGTGGGTTCGCACCCTGCAAGAGGACAAGATCTTTTGCCGTCTGGACGACAATACGCTTCGTCAATTCGACGTCTTGGACGCGTCAAAATTGTGTGACGAACATGACGGCGAAGCAGTATACGCCTTATATGGAAAGATGCGTCGGGCTATGGACGTGTTCCCGTGGGTAATTGTCCTCATCGACGTGGCCCGGCGTGACAAAAAAAAAGGTGAGGCGCGAAACGTGCGCGTGACGGTCGATGAGACCACGGAGTACGGCTTTTCCTTCCGACACTCGCGTGTGAACTTCAACTGGGCACACTACCCGAACGCGCCTGCCCATGCGGCGTCGATTCCTCCGAACCATCTCGGAGTGCGGCGCCGCTGTCAAAACTTCCACCCGGAAGGGGGCTATGCCATCATTGGCGACCGAGGTGGTTTCCACTGCCCGAGTTCGACGCGTCGCGAACGTTCGCGGTCGCGGCGGCGCGATCGCTAGCGATCGGCATCACCGCCAAGTTGAGTCTGCCTTGTCCTGTATTAGACAGGCCGCGGCTCTTGCCGTTAACGGTGAGGCCAACTACAAGCGCTTTGCGCAGCACCTTCAGGCTGTGCAGCATGGAGAGAAAGTCGCACCGACGCGCTTCAACGCTCAGATCGTACCGGGGCGTCGCGCTCACGATGATGAAGGGCCTTCGGGTGGAGCCGCACCGTCGGCGCGCAACACGAGGGCGCGGAGCGTCTCTCAGGATTCGAGGGCAAGCGTTGACTCTCTTGTTCTTTGCCGTTGCGACTCACGTCTCAGCGACGAGGAGGAGGAATAGGGTTCACTGCGAAGTGACTTGCTCGGTTGACCCTCGTGGAAGGGTGTGTTAATGTCCGGGGCTTGCGCCTTTACGGTGCTGGTATTTCTTTGTCTCGTTGTCGTTTGTCGTCTGACATGTTCTTATCCACTTTTCAAATTTGCTGTTAGTCATCATATGGATAAGAGAAGTGACAGGCCAGCATGGCCAATAGTGTGGTATTCGTATCCCTGGCATCTGTCAATACAAGATATTTGTACTCGAAGCATGCGCGTATGGCTGTGGCGTACCAACTGTTGTTAAATCCTTGTCGATGACAACGGTTGCTTCCTCAGTGGTGGTGAACAGGCGACGAAGCATTGAATCCAAGTGCTGCACCGGTGGAACGAGGAGCCCGTCGGGGAGCACTGGTACCGAAGGATCGGCTCCGACCCGTGTCTTTTTAGCGGATTTTGGCCACAAAAAGGTGTACGGACCGTACTCACGGTTCAGCTGAGGGAAATGCCGCGAGGCAAGTTGGGGGTCGTACGCGAAATTGCGCGTCATATACGGCAAGGTCGACTGAAGACACGCGAGAGAAACAACTTACTAAATTGCAGCGATTGCGTTAAAGTCCTCCCGCGAAACATTGGCATGGATATCCCCGTCACCAGTGATATGGACACGTTGGATAGTGCGCATCCATGTCGGGTCTATGACGACGTTGGCCACGATTGCCAGCCCGGCTTGTCGGCGACCTTGCCGCGTCGGCGTTATACAACCGTACCCAAGAACATGGCTCTTCTTCTGTCGAAAAGAGCGCACAACCATGTTGCGGAGGAGGCTCTCCAGGAACTCTAAGGTGTCGTTCCGTACGTGCGCTTGCACAAGGTCTGAGAGACCAGTTTTGAAGACGTCCTTAACGTCTTGGATGTCAAACAAACCGTTCAGGAGATCGCATAGCGTTTCCACGCGGTCACCTAAGGCCGTGGACGCCTCGTTGTCTTGTTGCTTCATCGTAATGATGTCTTGGTAGGCGTTCGCCATAGTTGCGTTTGTCGCGTACTTCGAAAGGAGCCAGTTCACGGCATCTCCGTATGTACGGATGGCATAACGCTTACGTCCGAGGGTGCTGTTAAGCGCGCCGGAAAAGGCCATCTTGGCGTTGCCGGATAGTCGAAAGACCATAAGCGGAAGGGCTTGACCGTGCGTCAGCCCAGCCGCGTCGCACGCGCAGCGAAAGGTCGTCAAGAACTTGAAGATTCCCAAGAGCAGGGCTTCCGTCAACAGCTGTTGACCGTGAAACGCTTCTTCTATTTGTTATTTGAGACGGTGAGACCGTTGTGACTCTTGAGGCGTGTACATCAGTTGACGGCGGATCAGGAAGTACTTCCAGTTGTCCAGGAGAGTCTTGAAGCGACAATGATCCGTGCGGATCACATTGGTCCTGTCGGCTTTCTGAAGTCGCTTCATCCGTGCAGTAGGGGTCGCGGGGCGCTTGCGCGCGGCCGCGTCGGACTCGCTCGAGCTGTCGCTCGGTGAAGACCCACTTGGGGGCGACGGCGAGCTTCGCGGCCCGTGGCCATCATCCGAAGAGGATGCGTTCGTCGCGTTGGAGCTGTCGTCGTCTGACGACGTCAAGCTTGACCTAGAGGCGGAATCATCGGAAGATGAGGAAGGCGCGGCGTTAGCCGGATCGTCCTTGGAGACGGACTTGTCTTTAGTCACCTTGCTTGTCTTCTTGTCATTCTTGGTCTTGTCGCCCGACTGGCGGCGAGACTTAGCCACACGGCGTTCCTCCTCGTGGGAGTTGACCTTGCGCAGGTCTTTGACGTCGTCGACAAATTTGTCATTGGCTCGCGCCAGAGACTCGTTAGTCTGTTCTTGGGCCGTCAGGCATCGTTCACGTGCGTCAACGGCCGCCTTCAGGTTCTCCACCACCTGCATCTTCCTGGAGGCGGCTCGATCTGTAGGGATGGGAGGAGTAGGAGCACCGTCCGTTGGTGCGTCGGAGGCGGCAGGATTGCCTTGTCACCCGCCCGGCGGCCGGTAGCCAGCTGGCAACTTGCCGTCTCTGGCTCGCCGAGTGCCGCCGGTACCACCAGTAGACATACTGGGACCTGAATGAAGGGTTCGGACTTGGCTAACGCCCTGCGCGCCAACTTCGAAGATCTCAACCGTGATGCCCCCGGCACCACGCGCAAAAGTCGATGGCTGACGCCCCTCGCGCCAAGCGACCGTATCGACGCCGTCTCAATGCCACGAGGCAGCGAAAAAGCCCTCGGGAACACCGCGCCGCGAGGCACGATGAAGGCGAGAGTATCCCCTGCTGCTCCACCCAATGTTGTATAAATAACATTGGTTCAATTACCAGTGTATTGAGACCGACCGTAGCCAAGCAATAAAGCGAGGTCTATCGCCGTCGCGGCGAGGAAGAAAGACCATTTGTTGAAGGGCATCCGATGGGGAGCCGGGTAGTGCCCACGACGGCGATCCCGGACCCATGGTGATTTAATACAAACGAGGGCACCGGTCGATCGACCGTCCGATCACAAGCGATCGCAATGAGTGTCGGCAGACTGGTGAGACAGGCAAGCAAAGAAACAATAAAAAATGATCAATGCGGAAGTAACACCCCAAAGAGCGTGCCACAGGCCAATTCCCACAATACATGGGCTTTGGCCCGTCAAGCAGGCTACTTGTGGTCAATTGCCAATTGGGAGCAAAGATATGCTACATTGCAGACAGTTGCGTGACGATCTGGCAGGCATGGAGATTGTGTGCAGTTCGTCTGTGAGAACACTGGGGTGCCACAAATGGCGCCCACCACCAGAGACGTCCAGGCAAGCTCAAGTTGAAGACGTGATCTTCTTGATCTTGGCTCTGAGTTTGGAGAGACAGTGACAGCGCCACACGTTACGAACACGTTGCCCTTGGGTTGAACGGTTGGCTCCATTGGTGGAGATGCTCTCAAAGGTGGGCTCGCCTCGACATCTGTGGCGGTGGGCCTCTGTTGTGGCACGCCAGTTTTCACACAGAAGCACTACAGAGAATCTTTATGACTGCCAGATCGTCTTGCAACTGTCTGCAAGCCACGGGTCACGCCTTCCATTGGCTTCCGTGGTCCGAACAGGGGACCAAATGTTGGCCAACCAAACAAACAATAAATTACGAACAAGGCGAAAGAAGCCCCTCAAAGGACGTGCCACTGGTCAATTTGCACAGTACGTAAGCTTCCGCCAGTCAAGGAGGCCTCCGGTGGCAGTTTCCCAATGGTGGGCGAAGATGTGCCACACCGCCAACTAGTGCGTCGTGTCGGGCGCTCTTCCCGCTGCGCGCAGGTGAGCTGCGAGGCGAGGTGTAGCCCCACCAGTGGGCGTTGCGCCATGCCGGTAGGCCGCCGCCGCTGCAGTGGCGGCGGCGGCACCCCTTTCCCGCCCCACGCCCCCCCCGCTACGGCAACTTGGCTGTACGTGGCCCAGTGCGTGCTGGCGGCTACGGAGCCGGCCGGAGTGCCCAGTGTCGATGCGTCGCTGAGCGCGACACTGCCCTGAAGGCCAGAGTATTGCACGCAGAGGTAGAAAATGGGCATTCTTGTTTTTGCAGAAGATCCGCGAATATGAGCTGCGAAAATGAGCACTGCACTATGGGGGGGGGGGTGGGTGCTTAAGGGCATGTCCAGCAAAGGAGCCAACCGCCCAACCAAACGGCCACGTACGGGTCACGTGTCGCCCTGCTACTGACTCACCAACCGACGGGCCAAGACAAGGCACATCACGTCTCAATCTTGGGCTGCTGCAGGCGCTCCCAGACGGTGAGCATCTTTTCTTGCGGCCCAAGCATCAGCCAAGGCTCCACCATAAATCTGCTCCAATCACTCGGCATCTCGGAACTGTTTGATCGGCACGGGTCAGCCATGCTAATGGCGTTGAGTGGCCACGTTCGAAACCATGTTTTGGTGGTATTCTTTGGCGCGCCGCCAGACAGGTCTTTTTAGACCTCGGTGCAATATTGCTGCCCTTGAAGCTCCAAAAAAACGCGATTGCGCGGGCCTCACACAAGACCGATTAGAAGACTACGATATGTGAGGAAGGGCTATTTTTGGACCGACACACCCACGTTTTTGAGCTCGACCTCGCCACCAATGCCCGGTTGGCCAGACGGTGCCACGTTCAGCCGTGTTTGAAGTTCTGGACTGTTGGCTCCATTGCTGGACACGCCCTGAGGCATCTCGTCCGATGGCTCCAACCGTCGAAACAGCCAAATGCGGAACCGTTTCGCCAACGGGGGCATTGGTGAGGAATACGAAGTCCAAAACCAGTGTATGACGGTGGTGCGACGGCCAAAAATTGCACTCCTTACGTTTTATAATCCCGTACTGCATCTCGTTATGGCCTCGCCGAATCGCCCTTTTTCTGAAGCTTGAACGGCAGCGCCACTCCAAACAGCCTTGTTTGAAGAAGCCCCGAGTCGTTTGGCCAACTTTTGGTACCCTGTTTGGACCACGGAAGCCAATGGAAGGCGTGACCCGCGGCTTGCAGACAGTTGCAAGACGATCTGGCAGTCATAAAGATTCTCTGTAGTGCTTCTGTGTGAAAACTGGCGTGCCACAACAGAGGCCCACCGCCACAGATGTCGAGGCGAGCCCACCTTTGAG
>Ga0209303_1001820_pt1 | contig 12143 bp, 10 predicted proteins | sample SidtaG_3_FD_187449 | JGI IMG/M metagenome (GOLD analysis project Ga0209303, IMG submission 187449) | Marine algal microbial communities from Sidmouth, United Kingdom - Sidmouth_Asex1 metaG (SPAdes) (version 2) | ecosystem: Host-associated > Algae > Red algae > Unclassified | place: Sidmouth... | reverse complement strand
TCTCATCAAAGATCAAGATATCGAAGGATACGCCCTGTACATGGATCAAGTCAAACGCTACGGCGCGAATGAACTTGAAGATGATCAACAGGCGATGGCAGATGCAAAATCAAAGCATATCCCCAATGTTCACTTACTCCAAGCCAGGCTTTCTTTTGATGGCGGCTATTACGACAAGGCATTAGCAATACTACAGCGACACAGCCATACCCTCAAGAGTCAGAAAGCAACTAAAGTAGAGTACCACTACCGCATGGGCAGGGTGTATCAAAAACAAGAGACCACCACTCTATCTCTCAGCCACTATCGTGAGTGCCTCGCGTCGAGCCGCAGAAAGAGTTTTTACGGCTGCAATGCTGCTCTGCAAAGTGGAATCGTATATGAGCAGCTCAATCAATCATCTAAGGCAGTGGCTATGTATCAACGCTGCAAATCCATCAAATCCAAGAAATACAAGAATCAGCTGCATCTAAAAGCACAAGCAGGCCTGGACCGCCTGGCAAGAGCGCCACAGTGATGACAGCCACGCCCAAAGTTTATTAGCACCCTACAATTTGATAAAAAGAGCTCTAACTATCATAAAAATTGCTGAATCGAATAATATTTTAGATTATATTTGCGGTCCGTTAGAAACGGCGTGGTAGCTCAGCTGGTTAGAGCGCAGCATTCATAATGCTGAGGTCGAGTGTTCAAGTCACTCTCACGCTACTTTAAACAAAATCCTTGTCAAACTATTGGCAGGGATTTTTATATTTTCCTATTGATTATCAAAGACTTACAATACAATACTTAATAAAATGCTATTAATGAATTATCATAGATTGTCATAGATTAGCACATTAAACGCACGTTCAATGCACAATTGATCGTATATTGGCACAAATTGCTATAAAAATGGAGCCAATCAAGCTAAAAGCTAAGAGAAACCGTAAAGCACGACCAAGATTCAATTTGGAGCTACAGAATGGTAAGTCAAAGCAAGAACCTCATTTGATCTTTCTTGTCTATCGGTATAAGAAGAATGCACCTCGACTGAAATATTCAATAAGTGAATTTATACCAAAGGCGAACTTCGATCAAAAGATGCAGCGTGCAAAGGTTGGCATTAGATTAACTGAACCAGATGCAGAGCGAATTAATAATAAGCTAAGAGGCTTTTATGATGAGGCTAAAAGGATAGCAAGTGAATACCCTGATATAGAGATTAAAGAATTCAAATTGCAATTAGACTACTTCACAGGGGATAAGAAGCGACCTAAAACCAAAGCCGATTATACGCTATTGGAGTATTTCAGATTATTCATTAATCGAAGTACAAACCACGAACGAACTATCCTAAAGTATGAAACTACCTTCAATCAGTTAGATGATTTTGAAAAAGAATTGATTGATGGTCCAATAAGGTTTGATCAAATCAATGCTGAATTAGCTGAACAGCTTGCTAATTTTCTATATCGGACCAGGGAGCTATCACAAAACAGCGCATCCAGATCAATACAGGTATTGAAACAAGTTGTGAAGGACGCTCACGAAAATGGCTATCATTCAAATACCATGTATCAAAGTCGCAAATTTGGAATCAAGCGAATCCAAACAAGTAAGCATTTTTTAGAGATTGACGAACTCGAAAAGCTGGCAGCTAATAATCTAACTAAAGAAAGTGATCAAAGAACACGTGATCTTTGGCTGATAGGTGCCTACACAGGACTAAGAATAAGCGACCTACACAGATTGAACTATGAGAAGCATTTTAGTACTATTGACGGTATTGATGTAATCGATTTGAATACATTTAAAGGACGCACGACGAAAGAAAATACAAGAGTCGTCATACCTGTTTTACCACAGTTGCAAAGCATCCTCGAAAGACTCGATTACAAGATTCCAGAATCCTACAGTGAACAAAGAATGAATGATTATATCAAAGATGTTTTGAAGATAGCTGAGATCGATAGAATAGTTGAAACTAAGAAATCAAAATCTGGCAAAATCGAGATTGATCAACAACCACTTTACAGCCAAATCACAAATCATTCAGCTCGCTATACATTTATAAATATCATGCTAAATGACTTTGATATTCCTGCTATAGAATTGGTAAAGATCACTGGCCAGACGCTAAAGACCTTATCAGGCTATGAGAGAGGCGATAAAAAGAAAAATGCAGTGAAGGTTTATGCTAAGACTATTGCGGCAATGAGAGCAAATGAAATAACTAAAATGAGAGTTGTATGATTCGAGAAAAGATTGCCAAAGAAAGTAAAATAGTATGTGATATTCTACTTTATTCATTTGCTACATTGAGGGCCAAGGATAAGAATTTTGATTTTACAAAACGAAGAGAATTGAAATTCTTAGAAGCCATGTTTGATGATTCAACTCAGCATTTTGTTTATAAATTTCCTAAGCTGAATTATTCTTATGGCTTTTCAAACATTACTTGGCATTTTGACTTTGCGATAAGAGGCATACAGCCAAACAAGAAGCAATTTGAACAATTTAAAAGCTCAAATTCTTTTGTTCCATTCTCAAATAAATGGGCGCTCATATATGGAACATGGAAATACTATAATGAATTAAAAGAGATCACAATAGAAAATATAAACTACAATGAGTCTCAGCATGTTATCACTATTATCCCAGATTCCCTAAGCAATTACAAGCCCAAACCTTGTCTTGAAGAGTACCATGATTGTCCAAATCCAGACAAATGTCCATACAAGGAATTTTCAATTCAATTCAGAAAGCTAACTGATAAAGACCCAAATCGATGGATAGCAATTGGGCAAAATATTGGTTCAGGAAAACTATGGTCATATTTAGGAAAAGACTTCGAAAAATACAAAAATGAGGTTATTGTTACTCTCTCAGAATTATCTATAGACGCTAAAATTCTATTTCTTTCAAGATTTATAAATAAAAATGGAAGGAGTGATGAAACTGACAGAAAGATATTAGTATTTCTAAATGATGAATTGAATAAATGTATACTGGAAAATAATCCGAGTCTAACTAATGATAATATTCCAGCTAAAAAGATTGCGTTTAAACATCTAGTTGGAGCATTAAAGTTAATTGCATTAAAAACAAACGAAATACCAGAATTAAAAAATCCTCAAAATACGGATGCAGCTTTATGTACTATTTATAAAAAGTTGAAAGGTATTTCCAAACTAAAATGGCACAGCAAATCCACATTAGGCAATTTTCAGAAAGAATGGAAGATTTTTGACATTCGTAATCCATCAACATTATTCTGTTCTAAAATTATACAAAGCAAAACGCTAAAGGATTACCCTGAATTAGAAGAATGATAAAATATATTTTCTCTATAGATCAATGGTTCGGTAAAGAATTAAGCTGCGATTTTACCAAAGTTAAGCAGATCACGATATCTATTGTTTATTTTGATCAACTTTCGGTCAATACGATACATTGAAAATATTCTACTTATCATATTTCTATTCTGCATTTCTGTTTTTACATCCGAGACAGAGACTTTGGTTCTTGTATTATTCTTTTGACCATTTCTTGATATTACCTTAGCAATCGACACTGCGGTGAGAGAGGCATTAAAATGAAAATCAAGTTTGTTTTTACTCCTTGCCTGACAATGCTCAAGACCCATATGTTGTTTTGCATCTCTGAATAAATATTCCATTTGGAATCTTAGTCGATAGTATTCTAAAAGTTGACCAGCCTCTCTTTCAAGGTTTGTACTGAAATATATCTTCTTGATTATTTTACCTTTCATCGAGTGCTCCACAAAAGCTACACATATCTTTCTCTTTAGACCTTCACTGTATACTACTTCTGAGTAGATTTTATAATCCTCATTTTCACAGACCAATTTCAGTCTTCGTTTATCAATCTTCTTTGTATTGATTTTACCATCATACTTCTTCGGCCTACCTCTTGTTTGGCTCTGTTTTCCTTTATATAGGTACTTCAAATTTGCATCATCACGCATTCTGCCTATCATTTCAAATCCTGCTATATCAGCTACAGCTTCTACAAACTTTTTCTTGGTAAAGTAAGCGTCGAAAACCGCTACAGTACTAAGTTCTTTAAGCTTTGAGGCGTTAGAAATCACTAATTTAGCATAATGGTCTACTAATGTCTCCGTCTCACTTACACGATCTCTTTTTGCACTTGGACTCTGTATGGCACTTAGATGATATGCTAAATGCTGAGACACGTCCAATGCTGCAAAACTACCAAGCTCCAATCCCTTCGAATAACTACCTTGACATCCAGAATAATAGTATCCTAAACCAGGACTGTGCTTACCACTTTTGCGTATGAATGATGGGTCAAATCCGATCACTAAATCACGGCTACTATTCTGTTTTACTAAATTCACGTTGAATGATAGCCAATTAAAATCTTTTTCATATTGATAGCGGTAACTTTTCTCGTTACGACTTCCCTCGCGAGACATCTGAAGGAAATTATGACGTCCTCGAAGACTTAGAAATAATAGAAGAATATCTAATATAAATCCAGACTGACTTTTGGACAAAAAATTCATTTTGGACAAAACAGAATTAATCACCATCTTGCCAATTGTAAATGCGTCTTGTGTAATCATGGTAAGAGCTTGATTACAGGTTGGTCTACCAACTTACGCATTTACTTTTTATCAATATATATGTTCATACAATTTTACCGAACCATTGAAAGAAAATACTTTTGAGTACTAAAGTACCTTTTGGTACGCTTTAAAGTCCTGCCATATATTTGCCTCAAAATTTATACTATGGCAGCAATTCACTTAGCAACTACAGATGAAATCAAAGCTTATTTTAAAACGACAGATAAGCGATTTGACGAAATAACCTCGCTTATACTTCAACAACGTAACCCCGAACGATTAGTCGGCAAATCAGAATTGTCAGATCTTTTAGATTGTGCAGAGTCTACAATTGATGGGATGAGGCGCAAAGGAATTATAAAAGCATACTACGTAGGTATTGGAGAAACTGGACATCCTAAGTTTCGACCCTCAGAAGTATTTGCAGCACTCAAGGAACGATCAAAATAAAAAGCCCTATCCACTACGAATGGACAGGGCAATTTCTTCAATAATTCAATTACAAAATTATGAAAAATGTTAACAAGCGCAAACGTAGGCATAAGGCTACACAAAATCAAATTCAAAGCTTCATAGAAGCCAAACAACTTGGTATCATAAAGAATCAAGAACAATTCCTTGTCCTTACACTTAAACGACTTAGACGGCCAGTAAGCAGACTGCAATTAGAAAAAATTACAAAGATACGATGCAGCTCTCTAACAAGAGCCTTAGCGGATTTACGAAAGGCCAATGTTATAGGAGTTGCCAATGTAAAACGATGCAATACTACAGGTATGCCAGTTCAATTTTATTCATTATCCCAAAAATCAAAATCATGATTGACTTTATAAAAGCAAAAACAAAAGTAATTGATCTTAAAGTATGTGAAAATTCAGAACACATTTATATAGAAAGTATTCAAAAGCAAAAAGTGAAAAATGGATTTTCAACTACACTAACATATAAATTTGGTGCAATGCAAATACGAATCACTGAGGCAAATACATATTTAGAAGGATCCCTCCATAAGATGTATAATGAGGTATATAAAAGAGAATCACAAAATTACGATGATTTTGATTTTGGAAAACTTTGTGAAATAATATATTATATATGCACGCACCTAAAGATTGAACCAAACCAATTGATTATCCAAAATGTAGAATTCGGAGTCAACATAAGAACAAAGCAAGCCCCAGCTAAAATACTAAGTGCGCATACTATCCACTATAAGAATAAGCCAGTTTCAATCAATTTAGATGAAATCGCTAATGAAGGTGCTAAATACTATAGATGGCAAATGACAGAGCATTGGATAAAGGTATATGATAAAGGTCTACATTTTAAGTATAGACAAAACATACTAAGACTTGAAAAGAAGATCACGAAAGCAAGATCAATTCATAGACTTGGTATCGTTACCATGAATGACCTATTAGATGAGAATTTATTCTCTAAGCTTTTTAAGAATCTTATTGATGTATGGAATCAAATCTGTGTAGTTGACTATCTACAAGGAACCACAGAAATGACGAATGATCAATACAATTTGTTTCTAATCATGGTGAACCCAAAAACCTATGAAGCTTATCAGAACAGTCCTAAGACAGATAAGCATAGAAAAGCTATGCAGCGACTACGTTTTAAATTTAGCCATTTGAATGATTCTTATAAATTCGATTCTATTCATAAGGAAATATTGGAATCTATAAAGACTAAAGCATCTAAGATGTCACAGAATCACCAATATATGTAATAGGTGAATCTGTGACATTCTATAATTAAAAGCAGTTATGAATTATACTCCATTGGTATCAAGTGAACAATTAGAAGTAAGTGGTTTTAAAGGACCACAAAGGGCAAACCGCAGGCTTAGAGGTATAACAACCAAACAAGAAGCAAGAGATACCATCCACAAGATGTATATCAACCTTCCAAGACAAGAAAGACGACGACTTGATTATTATAGGTACGAGATAGCAATACGTACCGAGATGACTAATTTCCTACTAAATAATAATAGGTTACCGTCTGTACTTGAATTGGAATATGAAACTGGTATTAGTAGAACCACCATCTATAAGCACTTAAAAGAAGATCATAAAGGATTTGACCAAGAGTTCAATTATAAAGTAAACAAGTTACGCAAACAGGCTATAGAGCGATTATTTACAATTGGCATTCAAAATGGTAATGTCAAAGCGTTGACCGAGTTCTTAAAGCTCACAAGTAATGAAAAAGCAGATTCTATAAATAATAGCTTAATCCAAATTAATAACATATACATTGATCAAGGGACCATCCAGAGCCTACCAGATCACACAAAAGAAAAGTTAGAAGTGTTGTTGTTGGAATCAAGTAAAGTTGACAAAGGTTAACAAAATAGATAAGTCAAAAACATTTGGGTCACATTCCAATATTCTCCTAAAACTGTGAGGACCGTTCTCTAAATAAGCCGAAATGAAAATAAATGATATTTGGACTGGTTATCGAAAATCATCAAAAAATACCGAAACCCGCAAAGACCGTTTACTAATGAAATGTAATTTAACCGCGATTGAAAAGATCGAGACTAAACCTGTGGAGACTGAACCTGTGGAGACTGAAATTGTGGAGACTGAACCTGTGGAGATAGAAGTTGAAGAAATCTAAATTGAAGTAGCCTCATAAATACATTTTCATTCATCTTATTATTTTTCATTATTCTATCACTAATATCCGCTTGGTTGTTTTCAATATGAATAGTAGAATCATGAGAAATAACTGTAAGACCCTATAATAATACCACTCAAAATTGTTAATATCCTTAGAGTATGGATTGAATTGAAAACTAAATCTTGTGATTCTCGATACTTGTTGAATTCCTCTTTAGCTTTTTGTTCACGTTGTATGAATAATTGTGTAGACTCAAGGGTTCTTCCTCCTTTAGCACTCTTTTCTTTAGCTATCTCATAAATAATTTTTGAAGATTCTAATTTGCCATAGTCTTTTATTGCTATGAATGAAAAGTATATATATGAAACTGCTATAAAAAAGGTCCAAATATAAGCACCAGTTTCCAACTGGTAAATATGGATAAAATAACCAGAACTGGAAAGACTATGAAAGACAGGAGTAACATGATGTAGTGACGCTCAATAATTGAAAATTTCATCTTTATGGTTTAGTAGAAATCTAATAAAAAATAATATTATAAAATAGTTTAATCTATAAAACGATAAGATTATACGACACTGAGTGATAATTTTTTTTAACATCAAAATCAAATAATCATGAATACTACATCATGGAATACATTTGAAGAATTTCTAACCACGAATCAATTCGAGTTTACTCATGTTGAAACTGAAGAAGAGTACTTAAATGAACTGAACTCCTATAAAGTCAATTTGGAAAACGTTAAAAAATTCGTGGAAGGAGAACAGTCAGAAGAACTTTGCTGCAAAAGATGGATGCCAGCTACAAAAAGAGTGTGTAGATGGGTACGTTATCGCAACCGCAGGCAATACGAATGAACTACGATTAGTTACATGAAATGTATTGAGCGCTGCTAATTAGTTCTTATTTATTTCAAAATTACTTTAATCAATAGTTTATGTTTAAATGCACGTTAAACGCACGTTTGTAAATATAAATAACTGATTATCTGTATTAAAATTAGCGACTCTCACGCTACTAAAGCATTATTTATCAATATTGATGCTAAAATGGCACCTCTTGTGGTGCCATTTTTCTTATAAGACTGACTCTTCGACTCTCTCGGTCGTTCAAGCCGTATACTCAACGAAATATGGTCTTGGCATGAAAAATGATTAACCTACAGTCCAAAATTTAATCCAGCTCATTCCATTTTAAAATATGGTGATAAATAAATGAAAATTATCCGACAAGAACTACATATATTCAGCTTCATCTATTCTAAGTCCACAGTAGCCAGACACATAAATCAGGATTGCGGACAGCATTCTACAATCAGTTAAAGGGTGAACCAGTCGCTATCCATATGTAACACAGCATAGGCTATCACCTAAGTAGGATACAATCCTTCGTTAGCATCCATTAATATAGAAGAGATCGATGGCACGATATAAAGTATGACTGTAATTAGAGTATATAGAATAGATATTTAGATTATGTCCATCTGATTAGTGACGTCAAAGTGATATTTTCTCGCATATCGTACTTTGACACTCGTACTATTATTGCCATAAGCATAGAGTCTAGATACTAATAAAATTGACTTCTAATGAGGCTACAGGTGTAATTAGCCACCAAGTAGTGAGGTCAGAGAAGGTCACTAACCAATATTATTAAGGTAAAGGAGAGTGTTAACAAAATGTTCTACTTATGTAAGGTCAATGTAAAGCCCAGCTATCTAAGAAGTCTTAAAATTTTTCATCTTAGATAACATAAGATAACAGAATAATACTTATGTAGATTTTTTGAATATATACTTTATTTACTGTAGGGTCATTGTAGGAGATCTGACACATTAGTGTAGTCGATAACAGCCTTCTATTGACTCTATATTTGAATCGTAATTAAAAACAATGATTTGTAAAATTATCATTGAATTACGCACCCTCGATACTCACTGTACTTTGTAAAGATTTCCAGATAGTGAGCTAAAAAAAATAATCTCTGACTTATCAAGTGGCATGGACTCCGCTAATAATTACAGAAGTAATGATTGTATTTTTATGCCTTAACTCTACACCTAAAAGATAGCTATCTAAGATTCTTTCCTCAGTACCAGTATCGTCATTTTTATTAATCTTAATAATCTATTTGACATGTTTTACCGAAATGTACTTTTGGTGATCGGGGCATACTGTGTCCTCTTCATATCTACTCAACAATCATTTGCTCAATGCAACAACGGAAGCTACTCCCTCAGTGAGTACGTCAATATTGCAACCAGCCAAACTATTTCATCTTCTATTATTACTGAAGTATCTGGACTCACCTATAATGATGTCTCAGAAGAATTCTTAGTCGTGTCTGACGATGGAAGCGCCGCAAGAAGGAGAAGTAATGGTTCTTGGGCATCAATTTATTATATCAATTGGAGCGGTAATACTTGCGACGCTACCGCCTTTAGTGATACAGAGGCTATCACTTATATGGGTAGTGTTGGCAGCAGTCACTCTTATGCTATAGCAGATGAGAGAGAAAGAGTTGTGACATTTGTTGATATTGATAACTTCCAAAATACGCTGAGTTATCCACAAAATTCCTACGTAGAACTCGCGGGGCTGAGCACCTGCGGTGGTAATGATGGCATTGAAGGATTGGCATATGATGCGGCATCGAATACGATGTATGTTGCCTTAGAAAATAATAGCCAAAGCATCTATAGCTTTACGGTGCCGTCTACAATTATTGGTCAAACAGTGGACGTCAACGAGGTAGTCAATCTTAGAAATATAAACGGATTAAATACCTATTCGACTCATGGGATGGATATCTTACCTAATGGAAATATTATTGCCTTAGTCACTAAGCCAGGCTCAGGTGACAATGGATTATTTGACAGGATGATAGTAGAGATTACTCCCTGCGGCGCTTTAATAGAGCAGCATGATTTAGAACCTACCATCACTAATTCAGCAGAGCTGGAGGGCGTCGTAGCAGCAGGCGGTGACATATATGTTACCGGTGAATATGGCATACTATACCAACTAAGAAGACAGGATGTAAGCTATGATTTATCACTCACTAACCCAGGATCAGGCGATAGCTTTACGGCTGGAAGTTCTGTACCGATCAGCTGGACGTCTAATAATATAGCAGGTAATATTAGAATCGAGCTTATCCGAGTGACCAGCACGGTACAGACACTAATTAACTCTACACCGAATGACGGTATCCAAACAGTCAACATCCCCGCTTATCTAGCTACAGCAAATGACTATGCCATAAGGATATCAAGCGTAAATGATCCATCGATAAGTGACTTAGGGCAAAACTTTACGATCACTGCTCCATATATAGCTGTCAGTGATCCTACTTCGGGTACCTCGTTTAGCTCCAATACTGACGCAACAGTAAGCTGGGCATCTAACATCAGCGGCAATGTGAGAATTGATCTTTATAGAAATCAAGCACTGGTGCAAAATCTTGTTGGCTCTACGCCGGGAGATGGAAGTCAGTCAGTATCTCTGCCATCAGTAGCAACAAGTTTTACTAATTACCAAATAAAAGTCACTAATGTAAGTGACCCAAGTATTACTGACTACAGTGATGAGTTTGCTATCACGGCTGTACCTCAGATAAGTAATGTAGCGATCTACGGCTCAGGTTTTTACATAGCAGGGAATCAACTGACAGTAAACTGGATAGATAATATCCCAGAGAATGTCATCATCACATTACTGAAAAATAACCTGGCGGTCGCTACCTTAGAGAGCTCCACTCCGAGTGATCAAAGTCAGACAATAACGCTCCCTTCAAATCTGACTACGAGTAGTAATTATAAAATAAACATAAGGAGTGTAAATGATAGCAATCTATTCAAGAACAGTATCTCTTTCACCATCAATGAGCAAGTAGTTGCTAACGGTAGCCCTGATCTAATCGTAACGAGCTCTGGCACGGCATCGATCACTGGCACTACCTATAACATATACGGCATCACGCTGAATAATCAAGGAGACGAAGCTGCCACTTCTTTTAATGCGGCAGTGTATGTGTCCACAGATCAGACAATCAACTTCAACGATCATCGTGTCGGCGTGATAGCCAGCTATGCGAGTCTACCAGTGAATGGTAGCGTCACTGGAAACTACTCTTTTGACTATGCCGCACTTGGACTGGCTGCAGGCACGTATTATGTCGGTATCTATGTGGATGCAGACGAATCTCAGACAGAATCAATCGAAAATAATAACTCAGCGAGTATATCCTCTGCTGTCATAGTGATATCTAATGGAGGTCAATCTGGAAACTGTGTAGGCATAGCAGGTAATATCATGAGGGAAAACTTCGAAAATGGCATTGGTAACTGTGAGCAGTCATCGAGTGATAATATGGATTGGTCCGTAACTAATAGAAGGACACCGTCTAATTATACAGGGCCTTCTGCGGCTAATGAAGGTAACTCATACCTTTATGTAGAGGCATCTCGCAATTATAATAGAACTGCCATAATCACAAGTCCGTGTTTGGACCTGAGTAATGTGAACAACCCTAAAATGAGCTTCAACTATCACATGTATGGCTCATCTATGGGTAGCCTAACCATCAGTGTCATCACATCCTCTAATCAAGTCATTCCAATCTACTCTAAAAATGGAAATCAAGGAGACCAGTGGCATACTGCGAATTTGGATTTATCTAATTACAGTAATGATCAAGTCAAGATAGAGATTAAGGGTCGTGTAGGATCAAGCTATAGAAGTGATATTGCAATAGATAATATTACTATTGAAGATGCTCAAGGATGTCCTCAAATAGGTACGCCATGTGATGACGGCAATGTCTGCACGGCTGGAGAATCATATGATGCTGCATGTAATTGTGCTGGAGGTCAATACATCGATGACGACAATGATGGATTCTGTATTGG
>Ga0209303_1001805_pt1 | contig 12230 bp, 10 predicted proteins | sample SidtaG_3_FD_187449 | JGI IMG/M metagenome (GOLD analysis project Ga0209303, IMG submission 187449) | Marine algal microbial communities from Sidmouth, United Kingdom - Sidmouth_Asex1 metaG (SPAdes) (version 2) | ecosystem: Host-associated > Algae > Red algae > Unclassified | place: Sidmouth... | reverse complement strand
CAGCGTTTGCGAATCTGTTGGATAGTAGTAATTTTGCAGTTGCTACTATACCAGGTTTACCGCTACTGTAAGGTGTTAATACAATCTCGACAGTATCAAGAGGGGGCGCACCTGTAAGCGTAAATTCCGTATTCTTTATGGCTGTAATGAAGTCATCTGATGTTGTGGTCGAGTTGGCGACTATATGAATTCGCTGTGGGCTTATTCGCCTTATGGAGTAATTACCAGAGTTGATAGTGAGATATCCTTCTTCATAAGCGAGTAAACATATGATACTATCTAATCTAGTTCTAGATGTTATCGACAGGTCTACATCAGCTATTGGGAGGATGTGACTACAGGTCGATTCATAGAAAAAATCTTCGTTTATTGCTGTATCATCGTTTTGGTCTAAATCAATGTAATTATCACAATACGCCCATGATGGATCCGGGTAATGTTTGATAGCTAATAAGGATGAGTTTTCGGAAGGATAGAAAATGGGTGTTTTCAGTTCAAGCGTGCCTTCTACTAAATCTATTGCATGCCATGACATATCAAAGCTTTGAACCCAGAGTTCAGAAGAGTCACAGTTTGTTCTATATTCAAATATACAAGAAGATGGAGCAATGTGATTTGTTTCTAACAGTCCATCTCGTCTTTTTGGATTAAATGGATCAAAGACAAATATGTCTTTTCCATTCGAGACACTTTCGTCTGCAGCGTCCAATCCTAGAACCGTTCCTCGATAGAAAGACATAGACTCAGCTTCAAAAGAGTCACGACCAATGTCATCGATAGTTGTTGTTTCTTTAAGTAGTGTTCGGCTATTTAGATTTATATCATAGTGGACATAGGTTCTTCCAGCTATCAGAAGTAAGCTGTCACTTATAAATTCTACTGAACTGGTGCGATTTAAGAAAAAATCGCGTGGTAGTGTGTTGCGCGGTGATATGTCGGTAAGCACTGCCAAAATTTCGGAAGACCTATTATATTCATATAGATCACCCTCCAACTCCAAGAAGTAGATGAGATTCCTGTCCGATGAAAATGCCATATCTCCAAGTACAAGACTATATCCAGTACTCGCACTATGCTCGAATTCTGACGCATCGAGGTGCACGATGGCGGTTCCGCTTGTCTCTAATAAATCAACCTCATAAACTGAGAAAGTTCTCTCGCCCTGTTCAAGCGTTTCAAAGAGTTGATATGTTTTTTGGGCTAAGCTTAGGTTCGAAATGAGTAGAATCAACGTCGTGGCAATAATACGTAGTGTCTTTCGTTTATTGCTTGTTATGCCAGATTTCATGTTGCTAATTTCTCTTGTAATGTACTTAAGATTCGCTTTCCGATCCCAAAATTCCTCTAAGGTAACTATTTTTGTTCAACTTGTTATTTATTTGGTAGTTCAAAGGATGTTTGCTATATTTACTTGACATGCTGAATTTGATGCGGCCTGCTGCTCACTAAATATTAAAATTCTGTAGTTTATGAAAATTCATAATTTATTGTTGTTGCTGGCTTTGGTAGCTTTCATGAGTACGTCTTGTGATGAATCATTTGAGGGGGTTACAGGAGGTGACGATGTTAAAGAGAGCTTCAACAGAAGTGATTTAACGCATAGTTTTGAGAAATCAGCACAGTTTGATGATGCTAATGATAGGGTGCATTCCCTAACCTATGAGATTACAAGGCAATCCGATAATCGAGTATGGACGTCACACTATCTTATAAGTGATTTGAGAAAGAAACTCAATGACATAAACGCACCTAACTATAAATGGAAAATCTTGGAGGACGTCGCAAAGTTCGAAATAGACAGATTCGGTCGTAGTTCAATTACCAAAGATGAGCAAGCGCTGATCGACGAAAGTAATGGCTCGTTAGATGAGGCAGATCCCTTCGGTCCATGTACGGGCCTTACATCGGGAGCTGGTGCTATTGCGGGCTTAGAGTATCTTGATATGCGATTAAATGAAGACCAGTGGCTGTTCTTTGGTGGAATCGAATGTATAGTAGATCAGCCTCAATTTACTGCCTGGATTGAGCTGTACGAGTCTGAGGCAGATCAATCTCTTATTGACAATCTCCCAGAGGACACAGAAATCCAGCGATTTGACGATCTGACTGTCAATTCGGCCCCGGTGAATTTAGATTATTTTGGAATTCAAATTTGTAATTGCCCTGGCGAGATTATTCCTTATTCGTTATACGAGCTGTTGCGATCAGAATTTCATCTAATTGACGAACCTAATTGTAATTCTGATTTTATCTTGTATGATGAGTTTTCGCAGGGAGATTGGATAGATTCACCAGAAGGTACATTATTTACAGTAGATATTGAGGGTGATAATGGTGACGTAGTTTGTTTTGAAGAGTCTTCAGATGATGATGAATTGCTGGAAGAAATATTTAATGGATACCACTGGATTTTTGCGACTGTTTCTCGACCGCGATTCGGTGATCGCGGCTTGCACCCCGTATCTGGTAATCGCAAGTTTGGGCTTTTTCAGAGTGGTCAGCAGTGTCTCACGTTTTATACGTTGGGAGTTGACAGGGTGAGAACTCTATCTAGGATTTCAGAGATTCCATTTATGGGAGCCGATGCTTTATGGACATGTTTGATTCATGAGGAAATCGCGGCTTACACCAGCAACATAGGCTGTCAGATTGGCGGGCCATTTCAGAATGTTTGTCGTCCCCAGGTTTCGGAGTGGCTTTCTGTTTGGAGAGAGTCGTGTTATGATTTACAACTTGTAGATGATTTGGAGGGTGATTGCGTCGATTGTAATTGATCATGAAAGCCACCCTCGCAGTACTTGAATTCTTTATATTTTACTTTTTATTTGTGCTGAGCTTTGCCTTGTTTAAGGCCCACGTTTGCGGTCAGACTGCTGGCTTGTATAATGCTCCTGTTCGGACGTTTTTATTAATCGGCTTGATACGAGTATATATATGGTTGCCCTTATTGATATATAGATTTGTCGTCAGACTTACCAAGCGTAGAATTTATCATATTTTATCTATCGTTCTTCTGCTAGCATATACGTCCTTTTATTTTATTGGGACCTTGTGCTACACGCTAGCTGGTAAGTATCAGTGGAGCTCATTATTAAGATATGATTTTACTGCTGATTTTGTAGGCTTAGTAGTAATTATTGTACTCATGCGTATATATGAATCGTTCGTTTCTCCGGCGATTGATTAATGCTGGATAGAATAATTATTCGGGACTTATATCGCAATGCTGTGCACGCTCCACTAGTGCCCCTCACTCACAGTCATCTTCCCCCAAGCAATCGATGCTGGTGTCGCTACTTCGATATCCGAGACGAGCTCCGAGGGTAGCATGGTGGCAGGATCTGTGAGGATCGAGGTGATGCTACTGCATCTAAGTGCAACACTGTTGCGTAAGGTGTATCTTTGAGGAGAGGATATGATTACCAGATGTACCACCGCCTTACTCATGCTTCTCGTGGGAATGCTTCAAGCTCAGGATCCGGCTGTAGTCGATTGCACGCATGCTGTACAAGGCAAAGTCTTCGATGCTGAGACGCAAGAGCCCTTGGCTTTTGTCAGTGTGATCCTAGAAGGCACGCAGATCGGGGTTGAATCAGATGCTGAGGGTAAATTTATTCTGTCTGGACTTTGTGAGACTGAATATGACTTGCTCTTTACCTTCATCGGGTATAAGTCAGTACGGCATCATCATGATTATCACCATCCTGATATAGAGATATATCTTGCTCCCTCGGGTTATTCTCTTGAGAGTGTAGTTATCGAACAGGAGGCTATAGAGCGCGGCTTGGCAACCCTCAGTGTGACCCGTCTCGGGGCAGTTGAGTTGAGCTCTCTTGCTTCAGAGAGCTTTGGTGATATCGTAAGTGAAATGTCTGGGGTAGGTGTACTAAAGACAGGTCAAAATATTGTCAAGCCTATCGTGCACGGTCTGCATAGTAATCGGGTACTAATAATCAATAATGGTCTACGGCATGAATTCCAAAACTGGGGTGAAGATCATGCACCAGAAATAGACCCTTCACACCTTGACCAAATAGAACTTGTGAAAGGTGCTGGAACGGTCCGATATGGACCTGATGCACTTGGTGGTGTGATCATCGTGAAACCACGTCGTGTCGAGTTTTCTTCGCCTTTTTATGGAAAGGTCAGGCTTGCTGGAAGGACAAATGGGCGCGCCCTCAAGGGCAGTGCTGAGCTAAGTCGAGGATTTAAGCGCTGGAGTATTCTCACTGGTGGGTCATGGCATAGGCAGGGAGATCTACGAGCGCCAAATTATTTCCTGAGTAATACTGGAAAGGAGGAGAAGAGTTATTTCGGAGAACTCTCCATTCACCCGATGGCTAACCTTACGGTAGACATGAGTGCCAGCCATTTTGATCAGGACTTAGGTATCATGAGCGGCTCTGTATTTGGAAATCTTGATGACATCCGTCAAGCATTTGTCGTAGATACACCTCTCTTCACTATGCCATTCTCCTATGATATAGATCAACCTAGACAGGCGGTGCAGCACACTGCCTACAAAGCAAGTATAAAATACCTAGGTGCAGATCAGGCTCTTGAGTTGCGATATGGGTCGCAGATCAATAAGCGTAGGGAGTTTGGCGTACGACGTATAGATGCGCCCAATATCGATCTAGAATTGCGTACGCAGAGTGTCGATCTAGATTGGTCTCATCCAGAAGTCTTAGGTCTATCGGGTAAGATAGGCGCGCAGTGGATCTCTAAGGCGAACGATAACCAGCCGGGAACTAATACAGTGCCATTTATCCCTAACTATGATGAGCAAAGACTCGGTATGTACCTCATAGAGTCTATGACAGTTGGAGATGTACAGTTGGAAGCAGGGCTCCGATATGATAGACTCAGGTCTGTTATTACTGGACGCGAACCAGATAACACCATCTACAGAAATACCATACTTTATGAGAATATATCTGGAACTGTAGGCGCCAAGATTTCTTTAAGTGAGCACTCGACTCTAAAGTCCAATATAGGGACTGCTTGGCGAGCGCCAAATGTGGCCGAGCTTTATCGATTTGGACAGCATGCGTTCTTTTTGGAATATGGTCTTTGGCGTTACACAATTAATGAGGGATCAGACTTTGTGTCCACGAGTCAAGGTATACTCGATCAGAGCGACCGAGTCGTTCCATCTGAGAAGGGTTATAAATGGATAACTACCTATAGTCATAAGGGTGATGATCTACAGTGGGAGCTTACAGGATATATTAATTATATCAATAATTATATCTTCTCTAGACCCGCTGGCATCACGCGCACACCGCGTGGCTTTTTTATTTTCTTTATTTATGATCAAGCTGATGCACTCTTTATGGGACTAGACCTTGATGGCAAGTGGAAGCACTCAGCCCATATTACATCAGAGATTAGAGGTAGTTTTCTCTGGTCCAAGCAGATCAATCCGTCAGATTTTCTCGCAGCTCAGCCCACACCAAATCTCAGCTACACCTGTACGTATAGTCCAGCCATAGAGTGGCTGCAAGAAGCAAAGTTGCAGCTGAGAATCGATTATACCTTGCAGGCTTATCAACATCCTCGCACGATAAGCATAGAGGAATTTTTATTCGCCGCTCAAGAGGGTATCAATCGATTCTCTGATGATGCTCAAGATTTTGACCTGCTTCCACCACCACCCTCCTATCTACTGGCGCACGTGAGCTGGTCTCATACGTGGAAGCGCACACAGTTGCGTGCTGAAGTGAGAAACATATTTGATACTCGCTACCGTAACTACACAGATCGGCTGAGATACTTCGCCGATGACCTAGGACGTAACTTTCTGCTCACTTGCACAGTGAGATGGTAGGAGTCCAGTGGACAGTTGTGTAAATTAATAGCACTCTAGATGAAACATCGTTGCATGTGATCATTGTTATCTATATTTGCAACATTGTTTCATCTAACGTATAATTATGAAGAAGATTTACCTTGTATTTGCCTTTATTATAGGAATAGCCGCAGCGACGTCTGCTCAGCTAGATAGTATTACTGGGGTAACCCTTACATTTACTCCAGACGCTGGGCCATCGATCACAGCAACTGCCACTGACTCGGGCTCTGGACTGGTGGCAGACGGTCCTATACTTTTGAGCGAAAGCTCCGACTACTCCCTCAGCATCACCCTGCAGAGTGGTAGTGACGATATTACCATGTTGATCGCAGACGATCCTGATAATTATCAATTTTTCTATGAGCCATCACACGATATCATCAGCGGCGAAGTGGAGGCTCAAGATATGGACAGTGAGGGGCTGCCAGTTGGCTTAGAAAATGAATTGACTACGGAGTGTACAGATGATGGTGATCCGACTGGCACATGGAGAGTCATTCTTGCTGACTTGACAGGTATCAAGACAGCGTCATCTACGAGTGATGACGGTACCAGCTTACTAGATGTGAGCTGGACAATCACCATCGAAGAAGATGCCGCAGCACCGCCATGCGAAAATGAAGAAGAAATTATCACCGATGTGGTACTCACCTGGACACCAGACGATGGTGGCGCAGCGGTAGAAGCGCGCGCTCAAGATCCTGATGGCGAAGGTCCGCTGGGACTAGAAATACTAGATGAAGTTGAATTACTGGAGAGCACAGAGTACACGATGACGATCACCTTGACCAATAGCATAGAAGGTGAGGACATCACAGAGGAGATCATGGAGGAAGACGATGAGCATATGTTTTTCTTCAGCTTTGATGCAGATATATTTTCAGATCCTACTGGAGATGGAAATATCGACGATCGACCAGACCCAATTAACTACAACGACGTGGATGAAAATGGTCTGCCGGTGGGACTGTCTACTACTTGGACTACAGTGAGCGGAACCGCACAAGGTGACTTCCGCGTAGTGCTCAAGCACCAGCCCGACATCAAATCAGCGACATCTACTTCAGAAGATGGCGGAACAGATGTGGATTTGATATGGACTGTCAACACAGGAACGGTGAGTGTCGATAACAGCCTAACTTCCGATCTGAGTAATCAACTCGACCTCTCCCCAAATCCAGTCGTAGATGCCCTGACTTGGTCACTAGATCTTGACGCTCTTGATGGTCCGACTCACGTACATATCTTAAGCAGTACGGGCCAGTTATTACAAAGTCATACCAGCGCGACATCTAGCATCGATGTTTCAAGCCTTCCATCAGGAGCTTATATACTCCAATTGACTGATGGACGTATCAGCGCAGTGAAAAGATTTGTCAAATTATAGTAGCCGTCCTTGATAGGCGACAGGATAAGCTCTTGTCGCCTATCTTTATTCTATCACCTTAGAAATATCAAACTACAATTCCTACTTACATGTCCACCAGCTCTGCAGATACTCTGAAAAGTCACGGACTACGTGTCACACCTGTCCGTGAGCAAGTGTTGCAATTGATCCTACAATCTGGAACGACAGCTTTGTCTAGTGCATACATAGAACAAGCACTCCATCCATTAGATAGGATTACCCTGTATCGCACGCTTAGAGTCTTTGAGCAGAAAGGAATCGTACATCAGGTGACCGGTCAGAAAGGTACCATTAAATACGCGTCTTGCACTTCCGGATGTGGAGAGCATACTCATCATGACGATCATGTACACTTTCACTGTACTGATTGTGATACGACTGTGTGTCTTCCTGATACGACCATTCCAGCATTTTCAGTACCCAGAGGATTCAAGGCCGAGGATCAACACGTCCTGCTTTCTGGCTTATGCGATGATTGTCAGAACTAAAGAAATATCACCACCGTCTCTCTCTAGCTCATTACGCTAGAGATCGATTTGCACTAAGGAACTGTACCGTTGAGATGATTTTACAGGTAGTACATCAGTAAGTGCGCGTAGATAATCACACTAGTGCCCCTCACTCACAGTCATCTTCCCCCAAGCAATCGACGCTGGTGTCGCTACTTCGATATCCGAGACGAGCTCCGAGGGTAGCATGGTGGCAGGATCTGTGAGAAATACTTGGATGTGGTCACTGTCTTGATAGGCTACGAGCAGGTACATCCCCATAGGACCTAGATGTATATCTCTCGGTGTGCGTCCGTCGAGCACTTTGGTGCCCGAGGCGAGCAGTCCACGACCTGGTATGACTCGATAGAGTGTGAGGATCGCTGGTCCGCCATTTTCTTTTGCTCGATGCGCAGCATAGATCATTCGACCATTGGGATGGAGCCGTATGGCTGAGCTCTGATAGAGCTCTGATGGAGCTTGATCTCCTGGAGCGTAGATAGTGAGGCGCTGCAGTGGCTTCACGATACTATCAGTAGCCATGAGATCATAGACGAGGAGCTCATTACTGAGCTCTGTGAGCACCACCATCTGAGCAAGATCATGTAAGATCACCATATGCCGTGGACCGGTAGCATCACCTGTGACATAGCGACGCAGGAGTGATTGATTTTCAGTGTCATACTCATACACGGCGTCCGACCCTAGATCTGTAATCAGTAGGTGACCGTCATAGTAGTTTACCATGTGTGGATGTGACGATTCTTGGCGTGGATGCTCTGATAGACCATCTGGAAGAGTAAGCGTATCGATCAATTGCAGATTTCCATCTTCTACGATCCTGTAGCGAGATACCCCGCCGCCATAGTTGGCGACCGCTAGTTCGCTTTCGTCTGGGCTTAGGATGAGGTGGCATGGCCAGAGACCTTCTGAGCTCAAGCGTTGCTGCTCTGACCATCCGCTTTCACTCCTTTTTAGCACTACGACGTGACCGCTTTCGCTGCCTTCAGGATTTCCAGTTTCTTCTACAGCATAGATGCGATCTTCAGATCTAGTAACTGCTAGGTAGCTCGGATTAGTCAATGGAGTGATGATCTCGGGGTCACTGAGTTCTCCCGTCATCAAGTCAAAGTCTAGTCGCGCCACCCCTGTTGACTTGCCGTCCACATGCCCTTCCGTCCGAGTATAGCTTCCGATATAGCAAGATACGATGGAGTCATCAGCATGGGAGTGGCAGGAGGATAGAACTAGAGATAGTAAGATGGCTTTCGCCAAAATGCTCATCAGTGAAACGCCCTCAGAAGGCATCGAGATTGTTCTAGTAAATTTCATCGAGCTGCGCATCGTATGCAAAGATCACTCTCAGGAAGCAGCATCAATCGTGCTGGTCGTATCGCTGCTTGGCACCTCGTGCAGTTGCCAAAGTTTGGTTGATCGACCTTTTTGAGCGCAAGCTCCAACTTAGAGAGCTTCTCTCTTTTGCTACGTAGACTTGCTTCCATCACGCTCTTATTATTGATGGCGTCCATACGGCTTACCCGACCAAGGCTGTTTTCTGGCTTGACGGGCTGAGTCACATCTTCCAGTTTCTCGATTTCAGATCGTGTGCTGATGATCAGCTCTTGGATCTGTAGTGTGAGGGATTGGAGTTCATCATAGGTCATGATGTTTCAGATTTCTTGCTCGCACGGAAATCTAAGATATTTCCCATGCTGTAGCAGACACGACAGCGCGGCTCATAGCTACCCTTATCTCCTAGGAGAAACTGATCATCTTCTGCTACAAGCCTATAAGAATGCGTGGCCAGATTGCCGCAGTGAGGGCAGATGGCATGCAACTTCGTCACATACTCAGCGACGGATAGGATGTCAGCCATAGGCCCAAAGGGCTTGCCCATAAAGTCCATATCGAGTCCAGCGACTACCACGCGCATTCCACGCAGTGCAAGCCGCTGTACATGCTCGGTCAGCTGATCATCAAAAAACTGGGCCTCATCTATTCCGACAACTTTCACCTGTGCGGGCACATCGAGTATGATGCTGGAGTGTGCAACTGGCTCAGCGTTAAAGTCATTTTCGTCGTGGCTGACGACATGATTCTGACTGTATCTAGTGTCTTGCTTGGGCTTATAGACGATCACATCTTGATTAGCATACCGCGCTCTGCGCAGTCTGCGTATAAGTTCCTCTGTCTTTCCAGAAAACATAGAGCCGCAGATGACCTCTATCCAGCCGCTGCGCTGTCCTCTAAAACTTGGCTCTAAAAACATTAAATCAGCATGTGTCGTTACTCTCGCGGGACAGGGTAACATCTATCTTTGCACCCTGAGCTTCCCATCAATTCTACTCGAAGATAGACAAAATCACCCTCTCGCTTATGGACTACACACAGGCTAAAATCCTTACAGAAAAGATCTTAAATTTCATACAGAGCCTAGAGCAGCAGGATAGTCCCGTATTGCCTATGGAGCAAATGCTCCTGCAGAACTACGCCAAGGAACTCTACCATGCGCTGGGTGCTACGGAGAGGTTAGATGATCGATCCAGTCCTACAACTGCCACCGTCACCAGCTCTGACAAGACCCCTGTGAAACTGACCGCACCGCCAGCCTCTACGGATAAGAGCGCTAGTCATAGTAAAGAAGAGGTCGCCGAAGTAGTACCCATCAGGCCAGAGATCAGCAAAAAGAAAGAGCCAGCACCGATCGAGCAAGCCGATAACTCAGGCCAAGCACCATCGCATGAATCAGACAGTACGGAGCAATTTCCAGAGATGGAGAAGGGTCATATCGAAGCTGTGCAAGACAAGGTAAAGACGCAGCCGCTGGATCGACTGCAGGATTTTATAGAGGAGAAAGTCGCTACACCAGACCCTAAGCCAGAGGTAAAGCCAGAACCTGAAGTGGTGCAGAAGAAGACCGTCAGAAAATTTGGACCGGCATCGCGCACTGAGAAAAAGACGCCAGAGCTAAAGGCTGAGCCTAGCAGCACTTTCAAGCCATCAGAACCAGTCAAGTCCTTTAAGCCTGCTGAAAAGGCAGTAAGTGAAACAAAATCTGAATCGGCCAAGAGCTTCAAAGCTTCGGAGCCCATCAAATCCTTTAAGCCAGAGGTGGCAGCCACATCTTCTACTCCTGAGATGAGTAGAATCATTCCTGCAGAGATCGCTGAGTTATTTGAGGCGACCAAAGCTAAAGATCTCTCTGAGCGACTGGGTGAGGCGAAGCTCGATGATCTTTCCAAAGCCATGGGAATCAATGAAAAAATCTTTACAGTCAATGAATTATTTGACGGAGATCACGATGCATTTGATGATACCATCACTAAGCTCAATGCAAAGACTTCTCTGAAGCAAGCGCAAGACTTTCTAGCTCGCGATATCGCTCAGAAATTTGAATGGGCAGATCCATCGCGACAGAAGAAGGCTAAGAATTTTATAAAGCTGGTACGGCGTCTATACGTCTAGACTGATATCAACCCAATTCGCGCATTAGGCTTCGATGGATAGTGACTAGCTGCAAGAGTGTCAGGTGTTCCGCCGACGAGTCATAGCGTGCTATGTGCATCTCGACTATCGCTCGATGAACGGTTCAGGAGGTTCGTCTTCACTGCGAAAGGCGAGCAGGTGAAACTTGCCTACCTCTGGTAGGTGCCTGAGGCTGAAGCAGACAGACGCTAGGCGCGAAGTCAGGCGACAAGAGTTGATTTCACGGATAGAGCCCATGTTATAGCTGCGGTGTATGTGTAACAAAAACTTACACAAGCAAACTGTGTTAAATCTTTATAAGTCACTGTAAACATGAATGTTATATAAAAAGCAGTGCCAATAAAAAAATCCTAATGCACGAAATGGGTTCGACCTAGTCAGGTTTCCAGAAATAGTAATCGTAGTAGTAGTCCGAGTCCACAAGCTCTGCGCCAGTACTACGTAGCCATACCATGGCGCCATGTACACCAGGATCTGTACGCGGATGACGCTTGGGCTTATAGTCCGATGTGCCTGCGTAGAATGCTCGATTGACCATCACTAGGATCGTCTGTCCTTTAATTCTTTGTAGAAGTCTAGCCCGAGGAGCAGAATTATCCATGGCCGTCCTTGTACTATCTATAGGATGCGCTAGGAGGTCCCACATGGCCTCGGCATCTTGCATGGGAGTACGAGACATCTGGCTTGCCATATTGGGAAGTCCCAGTCCCAGCGAAGTCTGACTGTGATGAGTCATCTGTATCCTATGAGGGTCTACTGTGATATCGAGCTCTTCAGTGCCTACATAATAGTAAGGTAAGGGTAAGAGTGCATTTGGCTCCGTGAATTTTGAGGACTCTAGAGAGCCATTTGACTGAAAAGTCACAAGTACCTCGGCAAGATCTCCCAGTCTTTCTTCCACGGCTCGTGATGACAGCGTGCTCAGCTTATTATAATGCTGTGAAAATGATTGTACACGACCAGCCACATCTGTGAGGCCCATCACGATCGGAAT
>Ga0209303_1001804_pt1 | contig 12233 bp, 12 predicted proteins | sample SidtaG_3_FD_187449 | JGI IMG/M metagenome (GOLD analysis project Ga0209303, IMG submission 187449) | Marine algal microbial communities from Sidmouth, United Kingdom - Sidmouth_Asex1 metaG (SPAdes) (version 2) | ecosystem: Host-associated > Algae > Red algae > Unclassified | place: Sidmouth... | reverse complement strand
GCCATTTTTGTGGCGCTTCCACCGGATGCATCATTCCGATACGCAAATGGATGTGACTACGGGCGCACGCTTTCACATTGGCGAACACGCGATTAGCACCTGCTGCCGAGCGCTGCTCTTTGCTGCGTTTGGCATGAATGGCTACTTCATTTTGATCTACGAGACGGTCTTCTTGGCCAATGTGCTTTTCCACCACGCCAACATCACTATATCCGAACAAGCGGATCGGATATTCCGCATCTTCTTCGCTTCGCCCAACATGCATAAGGTCCACCATTCGGATATCCAACCCGAGACAGACTCGAACTATACGAGCCTCTTTTCGTTTTGGGATCGACTCTTTGGCACATACAAAATTGTCGACAATCCTAAACGCATTGTGTATGGGATCAAGGGGATGGAGGATCATCAGTCTTTTGTGGCAATGCAGATGACGCCGTTTCGCAATATTAAGACGAAGTAATGTTTTTTGACTGCAAAGACGCAAAGGTACTCGAAGAAAAGTTGAAAACAACTACAAAAACTCTCTACACCTGATTTTCTGGATTACCCTAACGTGATCGAGCTTTCGTAAGGACATGGGGTTGATGAACGGGATTGATGCTACGATGCTGTAAGTTGCTTCCATTAAGGCTAAACCAGAAAAATAGTTATACGGATCTTAGCAATTTTCTGGAATAGCTTGTGGTCATACTGTATATTTTATTTTTTGGAATGGCCTAACCTTATCTCTTCACTAACGAATAATATTGCCACGGCACGGCCGGACACGGGACAGCGAATGCAATCATCAGCGTGTTGATAATGTTGCGTCTCGCTGTACCCATGTTCCCACCAATCCCCCATCCCTACTCAACATCCTTAAAATACCGCTCATCCCCAACATCGGCCTGCATTTGATGCAACCGCGACTTTAACCCCTTCACCAACTCCGCATTTGCCGGATCGTTCACAATATTATTCAACTCATACGGATCTGTTGCCAGATCGAAGAGCTCCCACTCTGGTTCGTAGGTGCCTTCGATTGAACCTTCCGTGCCAAGCGCATCCGCATAATAATAGATCAACTTGTACTGCATCGTGCGGATTCCATAGTGGGCGTAGACGTTATGGTGCGTTTTGTGCATCCAATACCGATAGTACATTGCATCGCGCCAATCATCTGGCGTCGAATCCTGCAATAAGGGGCGCAGGCTGCGGCCTTGCATGTCGCCAGGGATGGGCAGCCCGGCTAGATCAAGAAAGAGCTCAGCAAAATCGATGTTGAGAATGATGTCATCATTTACAGACCCCGCCGCAACCTCTTTTGGATAGCGCAAAATAAAGGGCATACGCAGCGATTCTTCGTACATAAAGCGCTTGTCGTACCAGCCATGATCGCCCAAAAAGAAGCCCTGATCCGACGTGTAAATAATCAGCGTATTTTCCGTTAAACCCGCCTCATCCAAATAGTCGAGCACACGACCCACATTATCGTCGATACTAGCAACGACGCGCAGATAATCTTTTATATAGCGCTGATAGCCCCACTTCCGAATTTCGTCCTCAGATAGTTCATGGGGGATTTCGGCCTTGAGATCTTCCGCTGTGCTGTGACGCCCGACGCGCATTTCGGCTGCGGCTGCGGCAGATGCTCGATTCTCGTACTTGTCATAGAGCGTCTCTGGTTCGGGCACATCTTCGTTGAGATACATGTGTGCGTGTTTTTCGTCGGGGTGCCATGGTCGATGGGGCGCTTTGTGATGATAGAGCAGGCAAAATGGCTTGCTTTCATCACGCTGCTTGAGCCAGTCGAGTGACAGGTCAGTGATAATGTCGGTAACATAGCCTTGAATTGTGCGCCGATCGCCACTATCGGGTCCATTGCCTGATCCTTTGAAGATAAATTCGGGGTTGTGATAGCGCCCTTGGCCAGGGACAACGGCCCAGTCGTCAAAGCCGGTGGGGCAATGATCCGGCCCTTGACCGAGGTGCCACTTGCCATAGATCGCGGTTTGGTAGCCATTGGCTTGCAGCATTTTGGGGAAGGTGGGCAAGCGGTTGTCCATGTGCGTGTCGAGTGTGGTAACGCCGTTGATGTGGTTGTAGGTGCCGGTCAGAATTGCGGCACGGCTGGGCGTGCAGATCGAGTTGGTGCAGAAACAGTTGTCGAACCGCATACCGCCATCGGCAATACGATCCAAGTTGGGCGTTTGGTTGATGCGGCTGCCGTAACAGCTCATGGCGTGCGACGCATGATCGTCGGACATGATGAAGATAATATTGGGCTGGGATGTGCTCATTTTGGTCTCCTGATGTTTGAAGAGTTAACAGATTGACTAATTATCGCATAGAGCAAGACCAACAGAAAAGGCCAAAAATTATCTGGCAGCTAAAACCGTTAATAGGTATAGCAAGTTTTTATCTTTCCGTCTGCGAGAAAAATTGCTTGTTGGTTTAACGCACAGCTTCGTTATATAGTGGCTTTTCCAGTATAATGTAATTACATTTTTCACCCACACGGATAAACCATGACAAAACCATTCGACACGCTCCCCACAATTGCTGGCTACGAATGGCGCACGCCGCAACCCGATGATGCGGCTCCACTTGCCGCGCTCGAAGCTGCCTGCGCCAAAGTCGATGGCAACAAAAGTGTGACAGACGCCGCGACATGGCAGAAGCGGTTAAGCGATGCTGCTTTTCGGGGAAAAAATGTCGTTGTCCTCGGCTCGATCGATGGGGATCTCATTCACAATATCGTTGCGGCGGGCCGTCTTTGGTATCAAGAAGAGGCGCACGAGATTCAAGGCTTTCTGGATGGATGGGTACACTCAACGCGTCGCCACCAGCGGATTGGCAGCGCGCTACTTGCATGGCTCGAAGCACGCTCATGTACCAACATGCGTACACGCTTGATTGAATTGGGCACACCCAATCTGCCGCGCGTTTGTCGTCTTTTGATCTACCATCAAGCGCCGCACGCACTACAACTTTATGCGGATCATGGCTTTACTTTCCAAAATGTCGAAGATGAGCTGCACATTGCTCTCGCCCACCCGCCGACGCTCGAACTGCCCGCGGAACTGACTGTCGAACCTTATCGAGTAGCCAATGCGCTTGACTTTCACGCAGCTTATCTGGACGCCTTCTCGACCCGCACCAGTGATTTATGGAACGAAGAATCGTGGCGGTATCATTTTGCCGATCCGAACGATGGCGAGTTTGTGCCGCGCGTTTCGCTGTTGGCAAAGTTGGGCGATCAGGTTGTAGGGTTTGCGGTTTGTCACAGAGAGGATGATATTAGTGAGGCTGATGGCAATATGGCGGGCAGTATCGACGTGACGCAGTTGGGTGTGGGGGTAAATTTTCGGCAGCGTGGCTATGCTGCCGCAATTTTGGCCGAAACATTACGCCGCTGCGCGGCTGCGGGCTATCCGCTGGCAACGATTTCGGTTAACGCCAATAATGCAGGCGCGCGGCGGGTCTACGAGCGGGTGGGCTTTGTGCTGCACGAACGATTTATGACGTTTCGCAAGGCAGTGGATAATTCGCCGGAGAGGATGGCGGGGTAGGGAATGAGAGGGTATTTTGCCTATAGGTTCTGAATCGCAGTAAGAAATTTAGATGCTGTGAGAGTTTGGGTTCCTTATTTGGTTAAGTGTTTCTATAAGTCCTAGATCATCGAGTAAATCTGGATCCGATGTCATCAGGTATGACACTTAACCGCCAACAGCAGTGGCAATTAAGGATGAATCTCGTGGGCCGCGACATATGGGTGCGGTTAGATCGGGTTGAACAAATTCTGATTTTTGAAGAATAAGTTGAATAAATGCGTTTCCTTTTGTAAGTGAAAGATATTGCTGAATTTTTGGACGCTCAAGAACAACCTGTAACTCTGTTAATGTTGCCAGTGACATAACAAGCATGATTCTGTTATTCCGCCACAAATTCATTAGTTCCGAACGGCGACCGCCTGCCACCATGCGCAACAAAATATTTGTGTCGCACAAGACTTTAATCATTGTAACTGTTCACGAACATCATGAACGATCTCAGAAAGTTCATCATCATTTAACTCATCAAGTGATAAATCAGAATTAGTTGAATCCACTAAGTCAAAATATGTATCGAACGCAAATTGCTATTCCTGATTTATAACGTTTTCTATTTCTACTTCCGGCACGATGACTAAAAACGCTTTTGCATTCTTTGGGAGCAAGGCATTATTCAAAATTCGAATAGCACCATTTTCTACCGACACAAGTAAAGTTTGTATTGTCATGATGAGTACCTTTGGATAATGAATCTATAAATTGGACTAAGTACTATTTTATCACGAATCGATTGTATATTACGATAGGGCATAATTTTTGGCACAAATGTTCTTTTCTGCTCAATTGTTACGTTAAAATTAGGAGAAACCCCACCATGGCGACACGCTACACACTCGAAACAGAGATTGATGTTCCCCGCGACAAAGTGATCGAATATTTCGACAACCCGGACAACATGCCCAAATGGCAGCCCACCCTCATAAGCTTTGAGCACATGAGCGGAGAACCCGGAAAACCTGGGGCCAAAACCATGCTCAAATACACAATGGGCAAACGCGAGATCGGAAATGGTCGAGACGATTGTGACGCGCAATCTGCCAGATGAATTTACCGGCACGTACGAAGCCAAAGGCGTATGGAACAAAGTGATCAACCACTTCCATGAGAGCAACGGCGGTGCTGGCACGCGCTGGGCCTTCGAGACTGAGTTCCGCTGCACCACGTTGATGCTGAGGCTGATGTCGTTCGTGATGCCGAATATGTTCAAAAAAGCATCGGCCAAAAATATGCAAGATTTTAAAGAATTTACCGAAGCTGAATATGCAAAGGAACGATAAAGATGAGCAAACTCCCACCATTTAATCCACTTGCGCCAGCTCACTGTCGCGACCCATATCCAGCCTATCGGCACTATCGTTTGGTTGATCCCGTCCACTGCGCGACAGGAAATAGTGCTGCTGAAAACAATTCGTGGTATCTTTTTCGCCACGCCGACAATATGGCTCTTTTGCGCGACAGCCGAGCGGGAGTAGACTCTGCTACACCAACGAAATCCCCAGAATTTGCACCAGAACTGCCCGTTATGGATATGCGCTCGCCCTACGAAATTATGGCGACGAACATGATGCTGCTGCGCGATCCACCCGACCACACGCGGTTACGCACGTTGGTGGGCAAAGCTTTTACGCCGCGCACAATTGCCAATTTGGATACGCGCATCCACAGCGTGACCGACTATTTGCTTGATCAGGTGGCGGACCAGGGGAAGATGGATATGATTGCGGATCTGGCCTTTCCGCTGCCCATGATTATCATTGCCGAATTGTTGGGGATTCCGTCCACAGATCGGGATCTGATGCGGACTTGGTCTGTGACTTTTTCGACTGCGCTAGATCGAGTGCGCGAGGAAGATGCTGAACGAGTTTTCACTGCAGCCAACATCTCGGCTATGAAATTTACGAGCTACTTTGAGGACCTTATTAATGAGCGACGACGTGCGCCCGAAGAAGATCTGATTAGTGGGCTATTGGCGGCCCACGATGCAGGGGATCGACTGGATACGGAAGAGCTGGTCTCGATGAGTTTTCTGCTGCTGGCTGCGGGGCACGAAACAACGGTTAACTTGATTGGGAACGGTACGCTGGCGCTGCTGCAAAACCAGGATCAGCTTGACTTGCTGATTCAACAGCCAGAATTAATGGCGTCGGCGGTTGATGAGTTTTTGCGCTATGATGCGCCCGTGCAGTTGACCGACCGAACTATATTTGAGGATATCAAACTAAATGGGGTATTGATCCGCAAGGGAGATTGGGTTACGTGCTTGCTGGGTGCGGCCAACCGCGATCCGGCTGTTTTTGCCGAGCCGGACAGGCTGGATGTGCAGCGCGCGAATGGCAATAACCATTTGGCCTTCAGCAGCGGGATCCACTATTGCCTTGGCGCGCCGCTGGCAAAGTTAGAAGGTAAGATCGCGTTTGGTCGACTGCTGGAGCGGATGCCCGATTTGGAGTTGGCCGTACCAGCGGCCGATCTTACGTGGCGTGATGGGGTTGTTTTTCATGGGGTGGATGCGTTGCCTGTGAAGTTTTAGGGAATATGTTCGGTCCCCGAGATTCTACTGACCGAGACTGTACCACAAAATGTGTAAATAACTCTGTCTGCTTGAGCAATCTAACGCCATTTACACACAATTTGGGACAGTCTCCACTCACCCGTCGCGCCGCATGAGGCTAAAGCTTTGTGCCGTGGGACCAATGAGCGGCTGGGACGCCAAGAAAAGGGCCATGGGTGCGACTTTGTCGGGTGTTTTGACCCACTCTCCGTCGATTGAAAAGACTGAATCTTCCCACTTGAACTCTTCGTCCTGAATCGAGGTATTGACCGGACCGGGGACTAGCTCGTTGACGCTGATTTTGTCGGGCCACAGTTCTTGGCCGAGGACGCGTGTCAGCATCCACAAGCCCGCTTTGGAGCAGCAGTAGGCGGCACTATTTTTACGCCCGTTGTGGCCCATGCCCGAGCCGATCATGATGATTTTACCGCCGCCACGCGCCCGCAGCGCCGGAATGGCGGCTTGGACGGTGTTATATGCGCCGGTTAGGTTGATGTCGAGCGTCCCCTGCCAATCCGCTAGGTTACTTTCTGCCACCGAGTTCCGATCCAAGTTGACGCCCGCGTTGACTACTAAAATATCTACACCGCCGAAGTGCTCTTGCGTGGCTGCAACCATCTGGCGCATGGTGTCGGGCTGCGTCACGTCTGCCTGCACGGCCAACCCGATGCCGCCACTTGCCTCGATTTGGCCGACCGTCTCGTCGATTTCGAGTTGGGTGCGGGCTGCACAGCAAACTGCGGCTCCGGCCTGCGCATAGGCCAAGGCTATGGCTCGACCGATCCCGCGTCCTGCACCGGTAACGATGGCAACTTTATTTTTTAAAAGAAGAGTTGTGTGATCTGTAGTTTTCATGATTCCTCGATTTTTGCTTTTCTATTGCGCCATTTCGTAAAAATTTGGAAAATTCCCCGTCATCACAAGCATAGAAAAGAGCCGCCACGCATCGTTATAATATTCGGGTGGATTGTGCGGGGTGGCGAGTGTTTTATTGTAGGCCGACTGTTTGTCTTCGCGTATCGAGCCATCAGCCACGCCACAGCTGATCGTTTCGAGCGTTGGTGCTGCATAGACGGCTGATGCGACATTAGCGATGAAGAAGGTATAGGGACCACCGCCGGTGATTTCCCCGTCCATGCTTTGTTCCCCAATTCTATCGAAGCCCGCATTGGCAAAAAAGCTGCCGATTTCGGTCATAGTTTCTGCGGCCTCTGCGCGCTCGTACCAAAGCTGATCGACCGCCACGCGCCACGCAAAACGGGCCGCGTCATAGCTCCACCACGAATAGCTCTTCTCCTGCCACGGAACAAGCTGTGCATCGCCATTGTAGTTGATCCAGCCCGGCACAAGCCCCGAGCAGTTATCGGGCTTTGCTTGAACGAGATCGGTCAACTCATATTGACGATCAATCACGTCATACCAGCCTGCATTGTCCGTGAATTTGGCGAACACCTCGAAGTAGCCAGGTGCAAAGTACGAAAGGTTGACGATGCCGTCGCTGTAGGAATCACTTACATTCCACGTGCCACCGGGGATCAATTCGTACCCCTGATTATTGGTTAACCCGACATCCGGCCCGGGTTTGTCGACCTCGCGCGCCCACATGGCGTTGATCAATCTTGTCGCTTGTTGGCAGTAGTCGATCTGCTGCGGACTGGCCGCCCACGCCGCCACCTCTACTTTGATACAGGCGTTGACCAACGCGATTGCCATATCTGCTTCGGCGTCGGTCGCGGCTCCTTTGCCCTCTAGCTCCCCCGGGTTGCCGATCCACCAGTGCATCAGGCCATACTCATCGAGATGATCAGATGCAAAGAGCCACAATCCTTCAAATGTATCCTGCTCATCAAATATGGTGGCAAAAAGCATTCCGTAGGCAATCCCTTCGGATACGCTGCTCTCTTTGTTGACGCCGCCCATCACGCGCAGTCGATCCGCACCGCCGCTATTTTCGCTGGTGATTGTCGTGCTCTTCCACTGCTGCCACGCTTCGTCTAGATCCGCTTGATCGAACGCAATTTCGCTGCCTTGATTGTAGGGCCAATTATATGGATCTTGCGCGGGTGAGCTTTTGCGCTGGTCTCTGTTAGGATTCGAACAGGCACCTAGAATAGATAGTAGGGTTAGTAGAGATATATAGAAATGAATGTGGTTACGCATGTTTTCTCTTGGATAAATGTAGATGGATAATGATGGAAGAGTATTTTTTGGCAAAATCAAAGTATATCATGCAGTATGAATAGAAAATAGTTGGGCCATTTCAAACTGGGAAGGTTCTCTGATGAAACCTGCGGTTAATTGTTTTTGAGATTCACTACTGGACATTTTCGCCAAAAACGAAAAATCCGCTCTTGTTGCCATGCCCAATAACAGCACCCGGGCATCTATATTGCTGAGTATCCATGGATTCCCGCTACCCTGCCCTCGAGCGTTTGAATCGAGGGTGCGAGAATAATAATGAAGTATTCATATTTTCAAAAATGTTCAGTAGTGAATTCTGAGATTAGTTTTAAAAACCACTTATTCTGACAGAACTAGAAAAATTATACTTATCAGCACCAGCATACAATACTTGTGCTGGTGCAAAATCTATTAAGCAAAGAGCATAAACGAATGGTAAACACAGAGAAAAAAATTGGCTATCTAGAACTGGTACGCAACAATGCAAACTTTCGTAATCTCTGGTTTGGGCAGATTGTTAGCCTACTAGGTGATTGGTTCAATCTAATTGCATCGGCAGCGTTAATCGCACAGTTAACCGGATCAATGAGCGCTGTTGGCATACTCTTTTTATTGCGTTCGTTGACGCCATTTTTCGTCAGTCTTTTTGCGGGGGTGGCGGTTGATCGCTATAACCGTAAATGGTTGCTGATAGGGGCCGACATTGTACGTGGACTAACGGTGCTCTGCTTCTTTTTAGTGCGCGACGCGAATGACATCTGGCTGCTTTATCTGTTGATTTCGATTCAGAGCGGCATCAGTGGACTCTTCTTTCCGGCACGCAACGCGATTTTGCCGGACTTAACGAGTGAGCATGAACTTGGGACTGCAAACGCGTTGAGCGGCACAACTTGGTCGACTATGCTGTCGTTGGGCGCAGCTTTGGGTGGGTTAGTCTCTGGATTGTTTGGGGTCTATGTTGCATTTGGCGTCGATGCGTTGACTTACTTTGTTTCGGCTTACTTTTTATGGTCGATCCACTATGTGAAGCCAAAGCAAGAAGATGAGGATGTCGACGGATTTAGCCTGAGCCAGATTCTGATAGACTATGTGGATGGGATCAAATTCTTGCTGGCGCACCACAACGTTTTGGTAATTGCATTGCAGAAGACGGCAATTTCATTGATCGCTTTTGTGCCATTTGAGTTGATTTATGTGATGCTCTCGGAAGAGCGTTTTCGATATGGCGAAGGGGGTGGCTTGGGGCTAGGATTGATGTATGCAATGGTGGGGCTTGGATCGGGCATTGGTCCACTTTTTGCACGATATATTGTGGGCGATGTGGATCATTCTGTGCGGCGGGCCATTGCTGTTGCATATGTAATTACGCTGGTTGGCATTGCCATTGCAGCACCCGTGATTAGCTTTCCCATCTTCTTATTTGGCACCTTTTTGCGTGCTTTTGGCAACGGCGTTATTTGGGTCTTTTCGACACAGTTACTCTTACAAACTTTGCCCGATAAGGTGCGAGGCCGCGTGATGGGAACTGAGTATGCGCTGTTTACAATCGCCAGCGCACTGGCGGCGGTGGTTGCGGCCTGGGGATTGGATTTAGCTGGTTCGGCCACACCGATTCTGTGGATTATGGCAGGGTTATGGCTGCTGCCGACAGCGTTTTGGATCTGGTGGAATCTCGGGCAGAAAGAGTCGACCTCTATAAAAATAAAGGCAGGAGCGTAAGATGATTAAAGCGGTAATTTTTGATGTGGGTGGCGTGTTGGTGCGGACCGAGAATCCAAGCTGTCGACTGGCACTAGAAGCGAAACACAACCTAAGCGCAGGCGAGGCCGAGTATTTAGTCTTCAACAGCGAGATGGGGCGTAAGGCACAACATGGGGAGATTACAACTGCTGAACTGTGGGCGTGGCTGGCCGATCATCTTTCTTTGGATGCGAATCAACTCGCCGACTTTCAAGCGCAATTTTTCGCCGGTGATCAACTGGATCGGGGAATGGTCGAGTTTGTACACAAATTACAGCACATCTATCAAACCGCGATTATTAGCAATGCAGCAGATAACTTGCTAGAGAATATAACTGATATCTACCCAATGGCTTCTGCCTTCGGGTTAATTGTTGGGTCGGCCTATGAGGGAATTATGAAGCCGGATCCAACGATTTTTATGCGGACGCTTGAACGGCTCGATCGGCAACCGAATGAAGCGGTTTTTATTGATGATTTTCTACATAACATAGAGGCTGCGCGGTCGCTCGGCATGGAGGCAATCCACTTTCAACCAAGTACTGATTTACCGCAGGAGTTAGCTGACTTGGGTGTGGTTGTTTGACGAAGTTGTGCCTTAAACCCATAAGTTAGATTGGACCCGTATAGTTTTGTAAAAAGGTATGTATGCCAGTTGAGTGCAAACGAAGCAAATTCTGTATCCATCGCTGTACGAAGTAGAAACGTAGCTGGTCGCACCTTTCAACTTCTCTACTCTGCAACCGTTTCTGAGTAGATCTGCTGCATATGGCCCACAATTGTTTCCCACCCAAAATTGCGTGCGTAAGCATGAGCCTGCTCGCCCAACTGCTCGCGAAATGTGGAATTGATTAACAGTTCGAAAAGGCGCGATGCCAACGTTTCTGCATCGTGCGGCGGAATATGAAAACCCGTTTCGCCATGGGCGACAAGATGCGCTAGCCCACCAACTTCCGAAGCTATCACGGCTCGTCCCATCGCCATCGCTTCGAGCGCCACCATGCCAAAGCTTTCGTAGTGCGAGGGCATGACCACTACATCTGCCGCTGCGTAATAATCGGGCAGCAACTCGTGATCCTTCGCCCCGATAAATGCAACGACGTTACATAATTCAAGTTCGCAGCGCAACTCCTGTAGGCGCGCCATCTCTTGGTCAAGCGTATCTGCATGGGGATCGCCACCAATGATTGTGATGGTGAGCTGAGGCAGTAAATCGGCGTGACGGGCTTTGAGCAATGCAGCCGCTTGAAGCAATGTATCGATCCCTTTAAGCCGTTCGATACGACCCGCAAAAAGAATATTCTGTGCCGCAGCGGGGATGGTCAACCGAGCACGCGCCTCGCGCTGCGCAATTGGCTGAAAATGGGCTAAATCCACGCCAGGCGGCAAAATCTGGATTTTGCTGGGATCGGCACCGTAACAGTCGGTCAACTGTCTTTTTTCTGACGGAGTCGCCGCAATGATAATGTCCACCGCATCGACCACAACTTTTTCGCCATCCAGACGCTCCTGCGGCGCACGATCTTTTTCGGCCAGCGCGATTTGGTTCTTCATTTCGCCCAATGTGTGAAACATATGCACAATGGGGATCTGCTGCCACTGCTCTTCATGTTGTTCGCGCAGCTGAATCGCCACCAATCCCGAAATCCAATAGTGGCTATGAATGAGATTGTAGGCAATGCCCTCGGCGCGGGCGAATGCAATCACCCCTTGGGTAAATTCATCAATATAAAGACTCACCTCGGCTGTGGGGATTGGTGTCTCTGGTCCGGCTGCAATATGGATCACGCGACCGCCAAAGCCGATATCGTGCTTCACGGTTGGTTGACACGCATCCTGCGAGCGCGTGAAGACATCGACCTGTACACCTTGTTGCCCTAAGGCACGCGCAACGTCGCGCACGTAAACATTCATGCCGCCCGTCTTTTTGCCACCCATCAGCGCCAATGGACAGGTATGCACGCTCAAAATTGCGACTCGTTTGATCGGTGAGGTGGCTGCTTCCGTAGCCTTATACCCTCTTGATGAGTAGCCCGCCGACCACGTGTGCCGCCAATCTAACTTGTCTATTGTCGATACATCTTCTTGCGTGGCAGCGGAATGGTGAATTGTTGGGCTGTGAATGCCTGCAATCAGGGGTTGAGGGGGAGGAAATTCAGTTTTCT
>Ga0209303_1001802_pt1 | contig 12244 bp, 13 predicted proteins | sample SidtaG_3_FD_187449 | JGI IMG/M metagenome (GOLD analysis project Ga0209303, IMG submission 187449) | Marine algal microbial communities from Sidmouth, United Kingdom - Sidmouth_Asex1 metaG (SPAdes) (version 2) | ecosystem: Host-associated > Algae > Red algae > Unclassified | place: Sidmouth... | reverse complement strand
CTCCCACCTCCTGCGGACGTGGGAACTTATCGTTCGCGTCTTTAACAACGACGATACGGCGGAGCTATGAGCGACAATGTTGGTCGTCCGCGGGGCTGCCGCTGAACCCCCCCCCCTCTCTCCACGCACCTCCACCACCGCGGCGGCCCCTCTCATTCATCTCCTCCGCTCTTCTTTCCCCGCCATTGACGCGACGCTGCTCACTGTCTACACAGATAACGACGAGTCGGTCATTGACCTGGCTGACCCTGCGAGCGCCGCCGCCTGTTTTAAGGTCACTCGGCGGGACAGTACGCGGCAAGGAGGTCGTTGTGCGGGGCCTGTCGCTGCCGCCGCGCCCTGCCACTCCTAGCAAGACGTCGGAACCTCTTTCGCATCCAAGCGGCGGCCGTTGATACCCTCGGCGTCCGCACCCGCCCCATTTGCCGTCACCGACCACCGCGATCTTCCTCTGCGGGCTTCGCCCCTCGTGCCCTCGCTCCGTGCACCTATCCGCCAACCTGCACCAGACCATCTTGATGCTCTTGGTGGTGGACACGGCGAGCCCCGCAAGCGCGTGACTTGGGCGTACGGCGGAGGCGGCGGAGATCGCGCTGGCAGCTGCGGCAAGACCGACCGCGCTGCGCGCCTACCTGTTTCAGCCATACTGCCAGCGTTGCAACTGCCGTCTCGAGTGGATGGAGAAAGCCTGCGTATTTTTAGGATGCTGCTGCGCCGCCAAGACGTGTTTTTGCCTGGGCCTCCGGGCTGCGGCAAGACATACCTTGTGAGGGAGGGGATGGAGGCACTTTGGGATGCAGACGTTGCCGTCGCCGCCTGCGAAAGCTCGGGCGTCGCCGCGGCGCTCGTTGGCGGCACAACGGTTCACAGCTGGGCAGGATTTTGTTTCGGTGACGCCGACGTGTGGTCCCCCCTCGACACGGTAGTCAACGACGTCATTCCGTACGAGGCTTAAGGTGCGGATGTGCTCCTCCGTCGTGCTCAATATGGACAAGGTGGGTACGTTGTCGGCGGCGTTCATGACGCGGCTGGACCTGGTGCTGCGCGCCGTCCGCCGGCGGTCGGTTACCTTCGGCGGCCTGACACTCTTCGCAGTGGGTGCCTTACTGCACATGCCGCCTTTCCATTCTTGGAACGTCATGTTCAACGCTGCTGTAGGCCCTGCTGCTGTAAACGAGCCAAATTCAAGAAACCAGGTATTGACAAGGTTCGAACCCCCAACTCCCGGACGCGACCCAAAGGTCACACCTAGTGAGAGTGGGAGCCCTCCTTTCCACTAGGCTGCACATGCGAATTCCTCGCGGTTTGGTGACCGCTGGTGCATTCGACATTTGTACCCGTGCGATGTTGAGGGAACTTTTCGTGATTTCACATTTTTTGTTCTTGTGCTTCTGATGCTATGATTTGCGTGGGCTTTGCTTCGATCCTTGATGCTTTGATTTGGTGAGCGCTTCGGCTTAGTGTGTGGGCGGGCGCGTGCGCGGGCGAGCTGCTTGTGCGGCGTGGTAGGCTTGAGTGCTCCGACTTGAACTCCTTGAGGAGTGCCCTTGATGGGAGGAGGGGTGCTTTGGCGAGACAACCAACAAAGCGCGTTCGCACATATACACAAAAGCTCGAGCCGCTCAACCACTTCACCGTGGTCCCCCATCCTCTATCCCCACTGCGCTTCATCAAGTCATAGGCCCAGAGCCGGGGATGTGACAAGAGCAAGGTGTGCCAGACGGCATCGCGTCGGTCGCGGCAAGAGCAAAGAAGACAATTGCAAGGTGGTTAAAGGACGTGACGGTCAAGGCGCAATGTTTGGCAAGGTCGGGCCGCGCTACGACAAGCAATCATCATAGACGGTGGTGATGCCGGCATGGGCGGCATCAAAATCGACAAGTTGACGGAGACGAACTTCCACGAGTGGCGCCAGCGGGTCAATATCATTCTGGCGCTGCGCGACCTGGACGATATCCTTGACAAAGACGGCAAGCCGGCTGACGCGGAGTCCCGCGATTTGGCTGTGTGGAAGCGTCGAGACACGAAGACGAGCGCCATCATCAAGCTCATCCTTGGGTCCGAGCAGCTGGAGCACGTGTCGGGGAGCAAGACGACGGCAGAAATGTGGTTCACGCTGCAAGGTGTCTTCCAGCGCAAGAGTTTGATGAACAAGATGAAGGCGCGACGTGAGGTCTACACCGTCGCATTGAATGCCTGCAAGGGCATGCTTGGCTACATCAATCGTGTGAGCAACCTCGGCGAGAACCTCCAGGCCATGGGCGGCGAGGTTACGGAGATTGACGTTTCCATGAGCGTCCTCAACGGGCTGACGTCCAATTACGAGAACCAGCTGGTGGCTATAGACGCCAAGGGCGAGGACGAGCTAAGCCTCGACTGTTTCAAGAGCCGCTTGCTTCAGGAGGAGTGGCGTCAGGCGGACACGTTACCGGTGATCCAGCGCATTGGTGACATGGTACTCGCCGGCGCCAACTATCGAAGTCAAGGTCGCCGTGGTGACCTCTCCAAGATCGAGTTCTACTGCTGCCACAAAGTTGGGCACATCGCTCACGATTTCCCCGTGCTTAACGCTAGGAACAAGAGCAAGGAGAAGGTGGCCGCGATTGCGGCTGATGACGGTAGCGACAGCGACGACGCCATCTGTCTTGTTGGCAACGCGGATGACAACGATGACATTTCCAAGTCGTGGCTTGTCGACTCTGCGGCGTCTGCACACATATGCTGGATGCGCGGGTGCTTCGACGACTACCAAACGACCACGGGACAAATCGTCACCATGTGTGAAAAGTGGTCTGTGGTCACTGCTGGTGTCGGAACTGTCGTCCTCAGCGTCATCGGTCAGGGAAAGACGCGCGAGATCAAGTTGAAGAAGGTACATTATGTTCCTTCAATGGGCTTCAACCTCATGTCGGTCGTCATGATGGACGAACGCGGTGCGGAAGTGTCGTTCAAGCGCGGTACGCCCATCATCAAAATGAAAGAGAAGGTTGCTGCGTGCGGCACGCGTAAGAACGGGCTCTACCACCTGGACATGGCCCCTATGTCGGATATTGCTGCAATGCCCTCTATGCAGCTATGGCATGAGCGTCTTGGCCACGTGAACGTAGCCGGTGTCAAGAGAATGTTCCAGAACAAGGACGTAGACGGACTCACGTGCACTTCCATGGTGCTCAAGGACATTTGCGAGCCGTGCGTGGACGGCAAGCGGCAATGACGCGCATTCCTAAAGCAGGAGGCGTTCGTGTCACCAGGCGGCTCCAGCTCGGGCACTCGGACCTCGGTGGACCTATGTCATAGACCTCTCGTGGCGGAGCGCCCTTCTTTGGCACGTTCACCGACGACTTCTCCCGCTGGACGGACGTGATCTTCTTGCACAAGAAAAGCGACCTTCTCGCGGAGTACAAGAAGTGGCTGACCAAGGCCCAGCTGCACACCGGCAACAAGATCAAGTTGCTCCGGTTCGACAACGCTGGCGAGTACGTGTCGTCCGCATTCAAGGCACTTCACAATGAGAACGGCACGACGCACCAGACCACGGTGCCAGACACGCCGCAGCAGAACGGAGTTGCTGAGAGGCTTAACCGAGTTCTTGTGGAGATGGCACGCACGATGATGCGCCACAAGCACGTTTATCAGGTTCTTCTGGCGGATGCCATCAAGACGGCGGTCAACATCAAGAACCGCGTCACCAGCCGGGCGCTACCTGTCGGCAAGACGCCTCATGAGCTACGGACCGGGAACAAGCCGGACGTACGCCACAGGCGGGTGTGTTGGTCAACGTGCTGGGTGGTACTGCACAAGAGCCACATCGACGGCAAGTTCGGAGACAAGGCGGCAAAGGGCATTTTCGTTGGCTATCCAGATGGTAGTAAGGCGTACAAGGTCATCCTTGACGACGGCAAAGTTGTCAAGGCGCGAAGCGTCGTTTTCTCCCAGAACACCTCAAGCAAGGTTGCAGATGTTCCAGAGAACTCACCCGTGGAAGATGGCGTCGAAGGCGAGACGGGTTTGGATGCTGGCAGCGACGACCAAGACGTCGACGCTGAAGATGATGGCGAAGACGACCAGCACGATGATGGCACGGCCAGGTCGGCTGACGACAATCAAGGTACTACCGGCTCTCAAGATACGTTTCGTCGGAGCGGCAGATCGCGTCGGCCGCCGGTTGAGTACTGGCGTCCAGTGAGCCTCGTTGCTCACGAGGCTTCCATGACGTATGGGCAAGCAGTTCAAGAACAAGAATCGACCAAGTGACAGGCCGAAATGGACCAGGAGATGGACTCCATCCGCAAGAACAAGACATGGCGCTTGACGGATCGCCCTGTCGGCCGTCGCGTACTCAAGGGAAAGTGGGTTCTCAAGGTCAAGGACGATCTGGACAAGGTCGGGAACAACACGACGCGGCACGAGGCGCGCCTGTGCTTTATGGGCAATCGGCAGATCAAGGGGCTTGACTTTAAGGAGAAGTTTGCGCCGGTAGCCAAGTTCACTACCATCCGATGCATCCTGGCGATGACGGCGGCAAACGGGTGGAGCTGCATCAGTTGAACGTTAAGACGGCCTTACTGAACTGCGACCTTGACGAGGAGTTCTACATGGAGCAGCCGGAGGATACATCGATTCCAAGTATCCGGACAAGGTGAACCGTCTTCTCCAAGCACTGTATGGGCCTCATCAAGCACCCAAGATGTGGTACGCCAAGCTCGACGCCTTTTTCAAGTCGCAAGGGTTCGACAACATCGACCCGGATGCCTGCCTCTACCTCCAGATGGATGACGGTGAGATCATCATCGTCCTTGTGCACGTCGACGATCTTCTTCTGGTCGGGTCAAGCATGGAGGCGATTAACAAAATCAAGAAGGCACTTCGCAAGTGCTGCGAGATAAAGGACCTGGGCGAGGCCAAGAACATCATCGGGCTAGAGATCAGCCGTGACAAGACGTTGGGCACCCTCAAGCTATCGCAGGGCAAGTACGCGGCACAAGTGCTCGCGAAGCTCGGTATGGCGGAGTGCAACCCGATCGCGACTCCTTTGCAGGTCGGGCTGCAGCTGGCTAAGTCGGAGCAGAGCGACGAGTCTCTTCCGTATCGCGAGGCCGTCGGAAGCCTGATGTACCTGATGGTCGGGACGCGTCCTGATCTCGCCTTTGCGGTCGGCAAGCTAAGCCGTTTCGTGTCAGGCTACAGGAAGAAGCACTTGGCGGCTGTGAAGCGCGTCCTTCGATTGGTCAAGGGGTCTGTCGACAAGGGCCTGGTCTACAACAAGTCCGCGTCGGGCATCCTGCAAGGTTTCAGCGATGCCGACTGGGCAGGTGACTACGAGACGCGGCGGTCTACGACGGGCTTCATGTTCATCTTTGGCGGGGCGGCCTTCAGCTGGGCTTCGAAGTTGCAGAAGACAGTGGCGCTATCCACCATGGAGGCGGAGTACATGGCTCTTTGCGAGGCCAGCAAGGAACCTGTTTGGCTCGACAAGCTCATCCAACGCGTCACCATGCTCGTGACGCAGTCGGACAACTTGGTTGGGCCGGTTAACATCAAGGTCGACAACAGCGGCGGCATCGACTTCGCCAAGAATCCCATCGAGCACAAGCGCACCAAGGACATCGACATTCGCTACCACTTTGTGCGGGATGACTTTGTGCGGGATGCGATTACGACGGACAAGGTCATCCTCGAGCACTGCCCAGCGGACGAGATGGCGGCAGACCCGATGACGAAGGAGCTCGCCATGGTCAAGCACATCAAGCATGTCAAGTCGATGGGAATGTGTTGATTTTAAGTACGCGCCATAACTACATCCTGATATAAGTGCATTGCTGCTCCAAAGCGGCCATGACGGGCGACATCCGAATCGCAACGACAAGATTCTAGGCGGACTTATTTCTCGATTAGTACCTCACGGGCGGTCAGCTGTCAGGCGCCGTCAAGCCAGGGGGCGTGTTGGACTGAGGACACTCCGCTTTATCCGGTGAGAATATTGTTGCACTGTCATGCTCAACGCGGCTGGAAGCCCTGCTGCTGTAAACAAGCCAAATTCAAGAAACCTGGTATTGACAAGGTTCGAATCCCCAACTCCTGGACGCGACGCGAAGGTCACGCCTAATGAGAGTGGGAGCCCTCCTTTCCACTAGGCTGCACATGCGAATTCCTCGCGGTTTGGTGACCGCTGGTGCATTCAACATTTGTACCCGTGCGATTTTGAGTGATATTTTCGCGATTTCACGTTTTCTGTTCTTGCGCTTCTGACGCTATGATTTGCATGGTCTTTGCTTTGATCCTTGATGCTTTGATTTGGTGAGCGCTTTGGTTTAGAGTGTGGGCGGGCGCGTGCGCGGGCGAGCTGCTTGTGCGCTTCGACTTGGACTACTTGAGGAGTGCCCTTGATAGGAAGAGAGGTGCTTTGGCGAGGCAACCAACAAAACACGTTTGCACACACACACACGAGCTCAAGCCACTCAACCACTTCACCGCGGTCCGCCATCTCCTATCATCACTGCGTTTCAACACCCTTGGGAGCTACACCTTCTTGGCTCTGGTGTTGCGCTCCGTCTTTGGCAACAGGGCAGTCATCCTCAAGACGAACTGGCAGCAGATCTGCGACCAACAGATGCTTGGGCTGCTGCTGCGGCTGCGGACGGGGCAAAAAATGGAGGCGGTCATGGCGTTGCTAGCCACGCGCAGCACGGCGGTCGCTTTCCCCAACGTCATTTTTCTATTTTGCCACCAACTGGACGCGACTGACAAGAATGAGGAGGAGCTGCAGCTGCTGCCAGGGCCCTCAGTGTTGATTAACGCGGTGGATAAGGCCCAAGATGCGGCTGACCCCACCCTCGCGCGGGCTTCGGCTCTGCTGAACGGGGAGCCCAAGCTCCCGCTGGACGTCTCCCTCCGGGTCAGCGCCGTGGTGGCTGTGCAAGCGGCCTGCCTCGCATCACAAGGTGTGCCCTGCGAGACGCGCTGTATCATCGTTCGCTTTCGGGCTCTCTGGCGTCGGTACAACCCGCGTGATCGGTTTGCTACGCCCATGAAGACCAGCCAGGTGATTGACGTGACGCCGAAGGTGGGCCACGTCGTCGCCCTGGACGGTGTCAAGCGGGCGGCTACGAGGATGCAGGTGCCGCTTGTTCTGACATGGGCGTCGACAATTCACTCCGCTTAAGGATGGGCGCTGTTGGAGGCGGCGGTTGACCTGACCAACGCATTTGCTGCTGGGCAGGCCATCTTGAACTTTCACCCTGCGCGGGCTCTACCTGATGGTTTTTGATGAGGATAGGATCATCGTCGACGATGCGGTGTTTTCTTCTTATGAGGCCCTTGTTTTTATGTTATACACAGAGCGTGGGGTTGCTTTTGTACCTTCTCGTCTCAAGCGCCGTGCAAGACTCAAAGGGCGTGCTCCAGCACGGCTGGTGGCAGTGGACAACCAGGCTGCGAGGCGCGCTTCCAGGTAAGCTATTGAGACAATGGCCCAGGTCCTTCCGCTGCCATTTTTCTTCTTAGCCATGCAATACGAAACCTGCATCATCCAGTCGCAAACATCCGGCGTTTCCGACAATCTCATGACAGAAATCGGCGATTTCTGATTTTTGGATTTCTGAATATTGTTGGAGGATCAACCAAGATCGCAGCCCTTGCTGCCCCTGTTTCGCCAGTGTGACGCCCGCGCTTTACATTACCACGCGCCCCAACCGCTTGCGCAATACCGAAACCCGCTGTAACCGTTGCTGTTCGCCGCGCACGCACCAGCCCCAATCGCTGCTCTGCGCCTTCGACTCGGCCTGCCGCATATCGTCCCTCCGTGCGTACGCCGGTCCACTGCCCGGGGAAGCTGAGTCCTGGTGCCCTCCCCTTTGTGTCCCTCTTCTCTTGCAATCCTTCCTTTCGGGACCCCCCCGTCGTCGGCCACCTGGTGCCAGTGGCGCCCGCCTCGTTGAGCGCCCCAGTGAGTAAATCCCAGGAGGCAACAGCGCAGGGCTCCGCCGCTATCGAGACGATCAACAGGTCCGTTGATTCGGCCGGGTCGGCTCCCAGCCCGATGCCTTTCAAGAAGCCTGGCGCGGTCATGGCGGACGTGTGGTCGATGCCTGACGCGGAGGTGAAGCCAACGCCTCCGCCCTCGCGTGCTCCCACACCCCCGGCATCATTGCACGGGGATGCAGCCAACGCCGTGAAACCTGTGGCGATGCCGTCCCGACGGATCAAGATGGCGGCGGTCGAGGCGACCGTGGCGGCCGCAGCGCCGCCGGTGCCACCGGCGACGAATAACGGCTTCTCCGACGACTTCTACACGGCCTGCAACGAGAACGTGGCAGAGGCGAGATACATGGCCATCAAGGCCGCCAAGCAGGCCGGATACTTCACGGCGCAGGCGGCCGCCTACCGGGCGGAAAAGCTGGGAAGTGTTGACCGTGCGTGTGAGCACGACGCTCACGTTGCTGATGCCACTGCCTAATTGTGCACAGACCTTGAGGCGGCCGCCGCTATCTTCGCCTGTGTGACACGCGCTGCTGCCTTCGCCGGCGCCTACACCGCCACCGTAACGTACCAGTACGACGACGTAGCTGGTCAGATTAAGCGTGATATCCAAGCTGAAAACCAGGATGCGTCTGACATGCGCGCAGAGGTCACGTCTGAAGTTTCGTTTTCTCCTACGTTCTGTTACCTTTTCGAGTTGCGGTGAATGCGTTGCTTTGCGTGTCAATGAAGAAGCTGTGCTGACCAGTGCCATGCACAAGAAAAACCTTGTATACAAGAGGCAAAGACTGCCTTGGCGCTTTCTCCATCTTCGACTCCACCAAAGAAGCATTGTATGGTCGAAACAGAGCTATGAGAACTTAAAGTGCCATTAGACAACCACTATTGCTGATCCCCCAATTCTGTCCTCATCGCCCCGGAACGGTAGTGGAACGGCAATGAATGCAGATCTCTCATTGGTCGAGCAGTCCGACAGCAGTGCATGTCCGGCCCGATCTTCACAGAATGTGCCCGTACGGCCCGCAATCGCACAATCGACGCATTCGTTTTTCTGCACTTTTCTGCGTATCTCCCAGAAAATCTCGATATCCCAACGATTGCGGGCCGGTTGCTCCCTTGCCACGGAAGGGATCGGAGGACAATCTCAAGAAAAAGAAGGATCGCGGTTCTGCACGGAAGTGGCGGTGGGAGAGCTAATAGGACGTCTCAGATTCGTGCTGAGCAGCTGTTCACGGCTGCGTTTAACCAATAGATGGCCAATTCCACAAGAACCGTACCGCCAGGAACCGTTCCTGTTGGATGAGGACAGAATTGGGGGATCAGCAATACCAAGCATGCATCACTCTCGCCTAGCCCAGCGCCACACCCGTGTTCTCACAAATTCCCCACCCATAAGGCACACACCCCAGCTACAGATATTCTTGCGTACACACACCAAGCGGCACACACCTAATCCGTCCGCTCCACTCCGACGAATCTCCGCACTTGGTCTTGTGCACGTTGGCTGTGGCACGTGCAGACAGCACCGCCGCCGACATTATTGCACTCATAGTTATCTTGGCGGCGGCGACAACGCCCACACCAGGTCCCGCCGCTGCCCCTTGACGCCGATCGTCGAGTAGGATGTGACGCCGACGGGCCCCAGCGGAGCCGCCTCCGCCATGTGGCGAAAGTCATTGCGTCCGCGGCGGCGAAGGTGCTCAACCTGTGCCGCCGCCGCCCATTTCCGCTGATGCTTGCGTCCATGGCGGCAGCGAGGCGCGCCACGAGCGACGCCACCGTAACTTGGCACAGACTGTTGCGATGGCGGTGGCACCCACGCTCGTTCCCCAAGCCCCGCGCCCACCACTTGGAACCATTGTTGCTAATGCCTGCGGCAGTCACAGACGCCAGCAGCTTCGCCGCCTCCATTTTGGTTACTCGCTGATGTGGGCGGCACTGCTGCGGATCACAACCAGCGCCACCCACGGAAGTGTATACAATTTCTGCCTTCGGGGGAGGCCACGGTAAGTGCCACCAGCGCCCCGGCCGCCCCTTTCTTGCCAAAGGCCACATCAGGGGCGGCGCCGACAGGCCCATCAAGCCCTGCTGCCGCCCTGTGGTGTCGATGGACGCGTCAACAAGCAGAGACCGGTTGCGCCAGCAGCGCGGCCGCTGCCGCTTACAGCCGGTGGTTGCGTCGTGGGCGTCGTTTGACATCACGCTCAGCCCACCTCACCCAATTGGGGGGAGGGCGAGCCAAACCGTTTAGCCGGGTAGTCCTGTCGGGGAATACCCGCCCCGGAAGAAAACCTCGAAGAGCACACACGCGCGGCGTCGACCGGGGGAAGGCGCCGCGAGCGACAAACACGAGTCGTGTGACCGGAAGTTTACTTGCCCGCGTCGAAGGCCTCGAGGCGACACTCACTCCTCACCGTCTCATCCCATTCGATCCCCTCCGACCCTCGGAAAATCCTCCTCAGACACCCTCTAAGGACCCTCGGAAACCCCTCCTCAGACACCCTCAAAGTACCCTCGGAAAACCCTCCTGAAACACCCTCAAAGGACCCTTGGAAAACCCTTCTCAGACACTCTCAAAGGACCCTCGGAAAACCCCCCCCTCCGGGCTCACGGGGCCTCAAACCCGGAGGACGGCCGAAGCTTCGAATACCGCCTTGAGTAGAGGCGGGGAAAGGCTGCTACGTGACACCCTCGCAGCGCCCCGGGGTCAGGGGCGCGAAGTATCATAAGTCGATAATCCAAGTTGGGTTTACACAAAATTAGGCCCTTAAGTAGGGGCCCTCTCGGGGGGGTTACGAATCCCAGAGAAGTATTGGGATTGCGGTTGTGGTTGGTGAGCTACGAGGTGATCACAAGTGTGTCGCCAACGGAACAATCTTAATTATGTGTTAGTGGGGCATATTTCCGGGATATCAGGTTCCCCGAGTGTGGGGGCCATGTGACGGACCGCCACAATTCCCCCTTCTAAAGGGGTCGCCGTCCCGGCGGCCCAGAGCCAGGGGGGGCGGGCCCGCCCGAGTGTGACGGGCGGGCCAGGACGGCTAGCCACCGGGCTTCCCAGTGTGGGGCCCGGGTGCTGCCCCGGTCCTCGCCAGCGATGGCCCCCCCGGATCGTGGGGACGCTTCCGCCGGGGCAAGGGGGTACGCGCCGTCGCCGTACGGTAGACACGGCGGGGGGGGCCAGGGGTTCGGCCGCGTGTCCGGGGCGGGCCTGCTAACCGTGCCCGGTGCGCCAACAGGGGGTCATCCAGGGGGAGTGGCCCGCGGGGCGGGGCTGAGGGGGCCCGGGGTAAGGGCCCCTGTCCCCACACAGGTGCTCATAAAAAGGGGGTAGGCGGGGGACAGACGGGGAGGCCGTCCACTATCGGCCCTCACCGTTCCCCCTCACCGCTTCTCGAGTTCAGAGCCTCCCCCTCGTCCTTCTGTGAGCTGAGCGTCCCCCATCGCATTGCCCTCCCCCTCGCCGTCCCCCCTACCCGGTCGCGGCGGCTATGGCCTCCTCGCGGTCGACGGCAGAGGCGCCGACCGAGGAGGGGCGCCGGGACGTACGGGCGCCCCCAAGGCCAAGGGCTCGACGGCGGCCACCCCGCGGGCTGGCGGGGCGGCGGCGTCGGCACCTGCCACGCCGGCCGGCGCCACCAAGTCAAGTGGCGCGGCCGCGGCGGCGTCCCGGGATGAGGCAGCCCGCCGGGCGGGCCAGGCCAACGCCGCGCCCCCGAGCCGGGAGTCCTCGGCGGCGGGGAGTCAAGCAACACAACCGCCGCCTCCCTTCCGCCGGTCCAAGTCTACGGCGGAGTCGGCGTCGGCCTCCTGCGCGTCAAGTGCGCCGACGCGGTCGGCCGGGGAGGACGCGGTCGGGTCCCGCGCGGCGATGGTGCGCGTGCCGCTGCCGCCCAGCCTGCCGGCCACTCCCCCGGCGGCGGAGACGTCGCCGGGCGAGGCGGGGGATGATCCCATGGAGCAGGAGTCCCCCCCGCCGGTGCCGCGCCGGGGGCGCCTCCCGGCAGTGAGGGAGGCGGGGCGCGCGGTGCCGGGGGCGTTGGTTCAGTGGACGCCCCCGGCTGCCCCTAGTCAGATGGGGAAGTGCCGCTTGCCGACGCTTTACTCCGCGATCCCGCTGCCCAAGCAGGGCCCGGCTTGGCGGCCCTGGCTGGCGCGCCACCCTGTGCAGTACGAACTGCCTGCCGGGGTGGCGACGGACCTCTTCGCCCTACAGGAGGCAGGGGACGCGCCGTGGCTGGAGCGCGTTGCCGTGCCCCTGTCCAAT
>Ga0209303_1001786_pt1 | contig 12303 bp, 9 predicted proteins | sample SidtaG_3_FD_187449 | JGI IMG/M metagenome (GOLD analysis project Ga0209303, IMG submission 187449) | Marine algal microbial communities from Sidmouth, United Kingdom - Sidmouth_Asex1 metaG (SPAdes) (version 2) | ecosystem: Host-associated > Algae > Red algae > Unclassified | place: Sidmouth... | reverse complement strand
AAAACGAATTTACTCATTGCTGTTCGCTTCTTTAATAGAATAACTATTAGACAAAGCTCACATCGCGATTAAATTCGTTTTAAATTGAATAAAATTTAACCCTGAAAGATCAACAGACCCTAACGTTTTAAATAAAACGTTAGTATCTGCGTGCATGCAGGCAAATTATATTTAGATAGAAGTAACACCACAACCAATAAAATAAAGCACTGGCGGTGGTGTAGCTTAAATTTAACTTACATGTAACGGTTAACGATGTTTTCTAACATTTCTTGACGACCAGAAACTTGTTTAGGGTCAATGTTCTCTTCGAGTACCAGTTTTGATAGACTTTCAAGGCTATGCTCGCCTGACATAATATTTTGCCCTAATTTTCCTTTCCAACCTGCGTAGCGTTCGTCAACAAAGTTAGATAAAGGTGCTTCTTCAATTAATTTAGCGGCGTTAACTAAAGCTTGAGCCATTGTATCCATACCACCAATGTGACCAATAAATAAATCGTCACGTTCACACGACTGGCGACGAAGTTTAGTATCAAAGTTAAAACCACCGGTATCTAAACCACCTGCTTTTAAAATTTCATACATAACTAAGGTGCATTCAGCTACATCGTTAGGGAATTGGTCTGTATCCCAACCGTTTTGCATATCGCCACGGTTAGCATCTACGCTGCCCATTATGCCTTCAGCGCAAGCAACGGCAATTTCATGATGAAAGCTATGTCCGGCAAGTGTTGCATGGTTAGCTTCAATGTTTACAAATACTTCGCCTGCAATACCATGCTTGTGTAAAAAACCTGAAACAGTCGCTGTATCATAATCGTATTGATGCTTAGTAGGTTCTTGAGGTTTAGGTTCAATTAACAATTTACCTTTAAAGCCAATTTTATTTTTATGTTCGATAACCATTTTAAGAAAACGCGCGTATTGTTCGCCTTCTTGCTTGAGGTTGGTATTAAGAAGAGTATCGTAACCTTCACGACCACCCCAAAGTACATAGTTTTCACCACCTAAACGGTGAGTAACGTCCATCGCATGTTTAACTTGTGCAGCTGCGTAGGCATACAAATCTGGATTTGGGTTAGTTGAGCCACCTGCGCAAAAACGAGCGTTTGAAAATAAGTTAGCCGTTCCCCACAATAATTTTACACCTGTACGATCCATCTCTTTTTCAAAAATGTCAGCAATATGGTTTACGTTTGAATGAAATTCTTTTAATGAATTTCCTTCTGGTGCAATATCCGCGTCATGAAAACAAAAGTAAGGCGCACCCAGTTTTTCAAAAAACTCAAAGGCTACTTTTGCTTTTTGTTCTGCAAATTGTAATTGATTGCCAGTAGGTTGGATCCATGGACGATCAAAAGTACCTTCGCCAAAAATATCAAAACCTGTTGAACAAAAGTTATGCCAATAACATGCAGCAAAACGTAAGTGCTCTTTCATGGTTTTACCTAGTACTATTTTATTTTCATCATAGTGACGAAAAGCTAGTGGATTAGTACTGTTAGCACCTTCAAATTGAATTTTATTTACGTTGTTGAAAAATGAATTACTCATGGTTTTCTCCTAATTAAATTTTTTGTATATGTTTTTTGGTTTAAAAGTGTTTAAAAGTGTTTAAAAGAGTTTAAAAATGATCTTTTAAACTGAGGTATAGTTGTTGGTATTTGAGTTTTTGTGTTTTGTAATATTGAGCCATGTTTGGATCAGGTTGTATCACTTCAACTACATCTCCAGCAGTACAAACTTTGCTCGGTGATAGTTTACTTACACCTATTTTTGCTAAACGCGCAGCACCATAAGCAGGACCAACTTCACCACCGGTTCTATAAGTTAGGGATTTATTTAAAACACTCGCCAGTACTTTTCCCCATAATTGACTACGAGAACCACCACCAATAACAGACACGCAATCGATTTTTGTACCAGCTGCCATCAGTGCTTCTTGTCCATCATTAAAGGCATAAGCGACGCCTTCTAAAACGGCTCTACCTAGTTCAGCCGCGCCTGTGTTGTGACCTAAGCCAAAGAAAACACCTTGAGCATTTGGATTATTATGTGGTGTGCGCTCACCTGATAAGTAAGGTAAAAATATAACTGATGAAGGTGTTGAAAAATCAAGCTTTTCAACTTGCTCTAATAAGCTCTGTTCGCTTTTAAAGCCTGTTAGTTGCGTTACCCAGGTTAAGCAACTTGCCGCGCTTAAAATAACTGACATTTGGTGCCATGTATTAGGAATACAATGACAAAACGTATGTACGGCGCTGTCTGGATTTGGGTTGTATGTTTCATTGGCTACAAAATAAACGCCTGAAGTTCCCAAAGATAAAAACGCTTCATTGGGGTTAATTATACCAATACCTGCGGCACCCGCTGCGTTGTCTCCACCACCAGCTATTACAGGAACTTTATTAACACCCCACTTTTCAGCTATTTTTTTATTTAAATAACCGGTAATTTCTGTGCCTTCAAACAATGAAGGCATTTGATCTATGGTTAACTCTGTGGCTTTTAGCATTGCTTGTGACCATTGTCTTTTTTCAACATCGAGCCACAAAGTGCCAGCACTATCCGACATATCTGAAGCGTAATCACCGGTCATTAAAAATCTCAGGTAATCTTTAGGTAATAAGACTTTGGTTATTTTTTTAAAATTTTCAGGTTCGTGCTCTTTCAACCAAACTAATTTAGGCGCGGTAAAGCCAGGCATCGCAATATTGCCCGTAATTTTGCGAGTATTGGCTTCGCGTTCTTCAATTGTTTTACATTGCTGTTCGCTACGACCGTCATTCCATAACATTGCAGGGCGAATAATATGGTTGTTTTTATCAAGTAAAGTTGCACCATGCATTTGACCAGATAAGCCTATGGCAAGAACACTAGTTAACGCCTCTGGATTTTTAGTTTGCAAAGTGGCCATTGCTTTATTTGTTGCCTCCCACCAATCATCAGGATTTTGCTCAGACCATAAAGGGGCAGGGCGACTAACGGCTAAAGAAGCAGATGCCTGCTCAATAATTTTATCGTTATCGTCAAGTAAAATAACTTTTACACCAGAAGTACCTAAATCAATTCCCAAGTACATAAAACTCTCTAATTATATATAGTATATTGTTAGCGCTAACATTATCATTGAGTTGCTTACTTGGCAATGTGTTTGTAACGACTTTATTTAGTTATTAGTTAAGTTGTTTGTTTAAAGTTTTGATTTGAAATGAAATAAATTTTTCATTCATAATATTTTTTTTATAATAATCGATATATTTTATAATACTTATGAAGTATTTACGCATTAATAAAAAAAGCTAGGTTTAATTAAACCTAAAACTTATATCTTTTATTCTTGCTTTTTATGATACCGCTATCAATTATGAACGTTTTTTATCTCTATTTTGGTGAATAATCTTCTTAAAATTACTATTTAATCTAGGGTCTGTTGATCTTTCAGGGTTAAATTGAATAAAATTTAACCCTGAAAGATCAACAGACCCTAATATTTGGTGTTATTTTTTTACGCGTAACTCTTCTGAAGAAAAGTCATCAACATCAATAGCTATTTTTCTTCCTTTTTCAGCTTTACACAGTAAATCAGCTTCTGTTTGCGTAATAACACCTGCAGCTAAAGCTTCTTCAGCAACTAAATTCAATTTATAAAAAGGTAGGTATTTATTAAGTTCCTTACAGGCTTTTTTATAAATAGGTTCGCAAGCAATAATATCTTCTAAGGTTTGCTCTAATTGCCCCATAGGATGTGAGGGATCACGTTTTAAATATTGCCATTTACCTATGCGTGATCTTGTTTCGCTAGGCGTCTGTAAAATTTCAGAAACTTGTTTGTCTAAAGTATCAGAGGGTTTTTGTAACCATGTACCTAATGGAAATATAGTAAATTGTAAAAATGCTTTTGCCACTTTATTGGGGAAGTTACTGATCAAATCGTTTATAGCTTCTTGTATTTTAAATAAGCAATCTTCAACAGCCCATTGCACTAATGGCAAATCTTCAATTTTACGACCTTCATCGTTGTATCGTTTGAGAGTTGCTGATGCTAAATATAAATAACTAAGTACATCGCCTAATCGAGCTGATATGCGTTCTTTTCTTTTTAATTCACCACCTAAAGTTACCATTGAAACATCTGATAACATGGCAAGGTTTGCACTAAATCGGTTGAGTAATTGATAGTATCGGGCTGTTTTGTCATTGAAAGGCGTTTTTTGTAGACGTGCCCCAGATAATGAAAACCAAAATGTGCGGCTCATGTTACTAATAAAAAAACCTACATGACCAAAAAATGCATGGTCAAAATTGTCTAGCGCTTGTTTTTCATTTTCGTTATGTGTAGCGGCAATTTCCGCTAAAACATAGGGGTGACAACGAATTGCTCCTTGCCCATAAATAATCATACTACGCGTTAAAATGTTTGCCCCTTCAACGGTGATCGCGATAGGCGCGCCTTGATAATTTCTGCCCACATAGTTGCTTTTTCCCATACATATTGCTTTACCGCCATGGATATCCATAGAATCTGATACACATTGGCGCATTTTTTCGGTTAAATGATATTTGGCAATAGCTGATATAACAGAGGGTTTTTCACCTAAATCAATTGCACCAGTTGACATTGTTGTGACTGCGTCCATTAAATAGGCATTACCGCCTATGCGTGCTAATGGTTCGTGGATACCTTCCATTTTTCCAATTGGCAATTTAAACTGACGTCTAATTCTGGCGTAAGCTCCTGTTGCTAAAGCTAATGATTTAACACCACCGGTGCTATTTGATGGCAGTGTAATTGCTCTACCAACTGATAAACATTCAACTAGCATACGCCAACCTTGACCTGCCATTTCTGCGCCACCAATAATAAAATCTAGGGGAACAAATACATCATTGCCTTGGGTAGGACCATTTTGGAAAGTAATATTTAAAGGGAAATGCCTACGACCTGTAATAACTCCTTCTAAATCGGTTGGAATAAGAGCACAAGTTATACCTAATTCTTCTTCTTCACCGAGTAAATGATCAGGGTCTTTTAGTTTAAATGCTAATCCTAAAACCGTTGCTATGGGGGCAAGGGTAATATAGCGCTTGTCCCAAGTGAGTTTCATGCCTAATACTTCTTTACCCTCGAATTGACCATGGCAAACAATTCCAAAATCTGGAATTGAGCTGGCATCAGAGCCCGCTTCTGGGCTAGTAAGAGCAAAACAAGGTATTTCGTCACCTACGGCTAAGCGTGGTAAATAGTAATCTTGTTGTTCTTTTGTTCCATAGTGCTGCAATAACTCAGCAGGACCTAGAGAATTAGGCACACCTACTGTACTGGCAAGTACCGAGCTTACTGATGAGAGTTTTTGTAATATTCTTGATTGCGCAAAAGCGCTAAACGCTAAACCGCCATATTCTTTTTTTATGATCAAGGCAAAAAATTTATGATCTTTCATGTATTGCCATACTTTAGGCGATAGGTCAGCAAGTTCATGAGTTACCTCCCAATCGTTAGTCATTGCACAAATTTCTTCAACGGGACCATTTAAAAATGCTAACTCTTCACTACTGAGTCTTGGCTCAGGGTAATTATGCAATTTTAGCCAGTCAGGATTACCTTTAAATAACTCGGCTTCAAACCAGGTTGTGCCGGCATCTATTGCTTCTTGTTCAGTTTTAGACATTTTAGGCATAATGCCTTTAAATATTTTTAGTATGGGCGCACTGATGTACTCTTTTCTCACCTGAGCAATATTTAAGGGTAGAGCAACAATGGCAAATAAAAGCCAACCGGTAAAGTTGACTACGTCTAAAAAAGTACCAATGGCTAGAAAAGTAGCAAATGATAATGTGCAAGTTGAAAGCGAAGCTCTGTTGTATGCCATAAACATACAAAGCGCTATCCCCAGGATGATCCAAATGAAAAATTCCATAAATTTCCCTAAATTTATTATGTAAAACTTATACTAGGTAAACATAATATGTTGTATTTAAAAAGATATTTTAATCATCAATATATTATTAGTTTGTTGGTTTTAGAATTTAACTGAGTAAGCTTTTTATAAACAATTGATTTTAAATTAAAAATTAATTATTTAAGTGATAATAATTAATGAGTAACAAATATTGAGTTAGTTTATAATGCCGTAATTAATGGTATATAAAGTGTTTTTACTTTCTAGCTTTTGCGCGCAGCCATTTAATTAATCGAGCTTTTCCACTTTCATTCTACAGCTCCACATAGGTTTACAGCACCAAATATGTAGATACTATACCCGTTATCATTCAAGATGCATGTTTCAGAGCGCTTGAGCGATTTCAATTCAAGGGCGCTGTGATGAAATAAGGGTTATTCCCTTGTAAATCTCAGCAACGACGAAGTGATATTGCTCAAGCCCTTCTTCGATGGGTTTAAAATGGCTTTATGCCGCGGTCAATAATCAAAACATAGAGTGACTATGTTTGAACTATTCCCCTTGCCTAAAGTCATTTTAATTCCCACTGAAATCGAGCACTTTGAATGGTAACGGGTATATATTATTTATTTTAGCTCATTTTATATTTTAAGGATTATTTATTATGTGTGAACTGTTGGCGATGTCGGCTAATGTGCCTACTGATATTTGTTTCAGTTTTAGTGGTTTGATGCAAAGGGGTGGCAATACAGGTCCACATAAAGATGGTTGGGGAATTACCTTTTATGAAGGCAAAGGGTGCAGAAGTTTTAAAGACCCTTTACCAAGTTCTAACTCTCCTATTGCTAAGCTAGTTACCGAGTATCCTATTAAGAGTGAGTCGGTGGTTTGTCATATTAGGCAAGCCAACTCAGGCGAAATAAGTTTACAAAACACTCATCCATTTACTCGTCAAATATGGGGACGTCATTGGACTTATGCTCATAATGGTCAACTTCAAGGTGTACATAACAAGCTAAGTGTTAAGTATCATATTCCGGTAGGAGAAACTGACAGCGAATTCGCTTTTTGTTGGTTATTAGATCAAATACATAGTAAATATAAAGATAAGCAACCTGATGATATTGAGTTATTTAGTTTTATCGCAAAGCTGAGTGAGCACTTAAATGAGTACGGGGTTTTTAATATTATTATTACTAATGGGGAGTGTTTATTTGCTTATTGTTCGAATAATTTACATTGGATCACTCGTAAAGCGCCTTTTGGCAAAGCCAGCTTGATAGATGCTGAGGTAAAAGTAAACTTTAGCCAAGTAACCACTGAAAATGACATTGTAACGGTTATAGCAACACAGCCACTTACTAATGACGAAGCATGGCATAAAATGTCGAAAGGTCAGTGGCACTTATTCAAACTAGGTTGTTCAATTGCTAGTGGTGAGGTTTAGTTATATACCCGTTACCATTGAAGATGCATGTTTCAGAGTACTTTGAATGGTAACGAGTAAATTTTATTTTTGACTATTATTAGCATTGCTATCATCGCTTTCAAAAGACGTTAGCTGGGCTTCAAACTGCTCAGTTCCGTCTTTTGATTGATACAAACGTACTAGCAAATAATTAAGTGACGGGGCAAACCATGCGTAAGTTACTTTTTCTTTTTTGGTAACTTCACGCTTTAATTTAATTGTTTTAACAAGACCATAAGGCAACATTAACTCTTCTTCGCCAACATATTCATAAACATATTCTCGAATATCACCAGACGATTTTATTACTGAGTAGCGGTAGCTTTGTTGTGTAGGGTTTTTAATTAAATTGATGCGGTGTTGTAAATGATAGCTTAGGCTATCTTGAATATTGTCAGGGAATTCAACATTTATTGTTTTATCGTCTTTTATATTTTTTGCCGTTTTATTGTTTATATCATAGCTCCACTCATAAAATTTATCGCGTCCAGTACCTTCACGAAAATATTTATAATGAGTTGGAATAACTCGATTGTTAGCAAGTGTTATAATAGCTTCTTCAGAGCGTTTATCATCAAATATAAGCCATTCTATATCTGTGGTGTAGCTATAACGGTATAAATTATCGGCTAGTTTTTCTAGTTTTCTTAAGCCATTACCGGCTTTTTTCGATTTATGAATAATACTATATTCAGCTTTAAAAGGGGAGATCACAACGGGTGAGGTTATATTATTTTCTGTAGTTGTAATTAGCTGGTTTTTGGCTTGTGTTTCATTAGTAGCAGCTTGCTTGATTGTTGATGTTCTGGAAGCGGTATTAGTTATTTTTTCTTCAGGAAAAGTGTTTGCAAGCAATTGAGTGCTAGTTAAAGAACTAACAGAAAATAAGATAAAACATTTAAAAAGTGGTTTAAACATATAAATTCCCTCAACTTAATTAAAAGTACAGTAAATTATTTGAATGCATTATTAGAATGTATTATCACTAAGTCAAAATACATTCATCATAAAATCTTAACGCTAACCGCACTAATCTACTTTAAACGTAAATTATTATTCACTCGCGTAGCCTGATGCAGGAATAATATTTCCATCAAATAATGCGTTTTCACCTTGCATAACAACGCGCTTCAAACAACACCATTTTACAACTAATGGATATATTCGATGTTCTTGCTCGTGTATTCGGCTAGCTAAATCTTCAGCGTTGTCGCCAGCAAAAATGGGTACTTTAGCTTGTAAAATAACGGGTCCGCCATCGAGTTCTTCAGTAACAAAATGAACACTAACACCGTGTTCACTATCACCAGCGTCAATAGCACGTTGGTGTGTATTAAGACCTTGGTATTTAGGCAACAAAGAAGGGTGAATGTTCAATAATTTCCCATGAAAATATTGAACAAAAGCAGGGGTTAAAATTCGCATAAAACCCGCCAGTACAATAACATCGGCATTGTAGTGATCAATGATTTTAATTAGAGATTTATCGTAATCTTCTCTAGAATCAAAGGCTTTGTGAGATAACGTTGAGGTTTCAATATTGGCTTCTTTGGCACGGGTTAGGCCATAGGCGGTTGGAATATTAGAAATAACTCCCACCACTTTGCCCGGGAAACCATTCACTTTACAGGCATCAATAATCGCCTGTAAATTGGTACCGCTTCCAGAAATTAATACAACAATTCGGCTGGTCATTAAGAGTTAACCTTTATTAATAATCACTTGTTCTTCACCGGTAGGAAGATCAGTTATTTCACCAATATGCCAAGCTTTTTCGCCATGATTATTTAGTATCTCAATACTCTGAGCTAATGCATCAGCAGGAACAGCGATAATCATACCTACACCACAATTAAAGGTACGGTACATTTCATGCGTCGTTATATTGCCATTAGTTTGTAACCAATTAAAAATTTCTGGCCACTGCCATGTACTTTCATCGATAACAGCTTGAGCGTTTTTAGGCAATACGCGTGGTATGTTTTCCCAAAATCCACCGCCTGTTATGTGCGATAACGCATGAACATTAACTTCTTTGAGTAAAGCTAAAACCGATTTTACGTAAATTTTGGTTGGTTCAATTAAATGATCGCCAATAGACTTGCCGTTTAATAACTCATTAGTATCGGTGTTATTTACTTCAAGCACTTTACGAATAAGTGAATAACCGTTTGAATGAGCACCAGAAGAACCTAATGCAATAAGTTGGTCGCCAGCAGCGACAGCACTTCCATCTAATAAACGAGATTTTTCAGCTATGCCAACGCAAAACCCAGCGATATCGTAATCGCCAGCATGATACATACCTGGCATTTCAGCAGTTTCACCACCGACTAAAGCACAACCTGAAAGTACACAACCATCAGCAATGCCCGACACTACAGCTGAAGCTACGTCAACATTTAGTTTATCCGTTGCGTAATAATCTAAGAAAAACAAAGGTTCAGCGCCTTGTACTATTAGGTCATTTACACACATAGCAACAAGGTCAACACCTACGGTATCGTGTTTCTTTAAGTCAATCGCTAAGCGTAGTTTAGTACCTACTCCATCAGTACCTGCAACCATTACGGGTTCTTTATAACCGGTAGGAATTTGACAAACAGAGCCAAAACCGCCTAAGCCACCCATTACTTCAGGGCGAGTTGTACGTTTAACGGCACCTTTAATATTTTCAACAAGTGCGTTACCTGCATCAATATCAACGCCAGCATCTTTATAGCTTAGGGATTTTTTTTGTTCACTCACGGTGGAGACCTCAATAAAATTACTATGGGATGTTAATGGCGCATATTCTACCAGCGCTAAGGCTTGGTTAAAATCTTTATAATAAATTATTTTATTATGTGATTAAATCTATCAACTATATGTTAATATTTTCATCATTATTCTTTAAATTTATTTAGCTATGCGTAACTACTATTTTGTTTTTTTTCTTATGTTTTTCAGCCACTCAACTTATGCGATAGAGGTAAACGATCTATATAGTGCTAAAGTTGAACTCGACTCTCGGACTCAGAAAGAACAAAAAGCAGCGTTAAAATCAGCATTTAAAGCGGTTTTAGTTAAAATTGCAGGTAATGAACAAATTTTAGCTAACGCATTTATCAGAAACGAAATTCAAAAATATCCAAAATATTTAGCTCAGTACAATTATATAACTGAATTTGGTATCAATAAATTAGTTGCTACCTTTGATGAAAATAAAGTTAACCAAGTGTTTTTTCAAGAAAACCTTCCACTTTGGGGGAAACTTAGACCATTAGTATTATTTTGGATAGTCACGGAAGAAGGCTTGAACCGTCGTATTATTTCTGAAACAGATGATTCATTACTCCATAAACAAATTTTAACCCTTGCCGAACAGAAAGGCTTACCCATTATTTTGCCATTAATGGATTTAACCGATATGCAAAATATTCAAATGTCTGATTTATGGGGGCGGTTTATTGAACCTATTAATACAGCATCGCAACGTTATGCTCCTGAAACTATTGTAGTTATTAGAGTCGCTAAAAAAATTAAAGACCTCGCCAATATAACGCTAACACCTGAATGTGATTTACACTGTATGCAGTCTCAAAAAATAGTGGATTGGCACATTGTGACTAAACAAAGTAACAAGGTTGAAAGTGGCGAGCAGTATCAGGGGGCAAATGAACTTGAGTTAATAACAACCGCTATGTCTGATATTACCGCTCATATTTCGAAAAAATATGCACTAACAACTGAAATTGATAATGACCTTGTTATAGATGTTGCTAATATTGATTCGTTAACAAAATATGTTGAACTGACTGAGTTTTTAACCAGCCTTTCTGCCATTAACTCATTTAAATTAGTGAAAGCTGAAGGCACTAATAGACGCTTTCATCTAACACTTATGGGCTCAATTGAATCCTTGTTTTCTTCGTTAAAATTAAACAATAAATTAACTCAATATAGTGATCCGTTATTAGAAGAACAAGTCGATGATGTGCCGGTATTTTATTGGGGAACTCAGTGAAATATGCCTCACAAATGAGTTTGTCTGTTCAGTTACCTGACGATGAAACTTTTGAGAGTTTTCAAAGCCAAAGCAATCACGCCGTTGCGATGCAACTACAAACGTTTATTGATCTGCATTTAAACCATGTACCTCATCCAACCGCTTTATATTTGTTTGGGATTAAGGGAGTAGGTAAGTCACACCTGCTTCATGCTAGCTGTACTTATGCTAATAAATTGGGGTTGTCGGCATTAAATTTATCGTTTAGTGAAATTGAGCAACTGTCTGTAGAGATGCTTGTGGGTTTAGAGCAAATAGATATTATTTGTTTAGACGATATTCATTTAATTGCGGGAAATGATGAATTTGAACGGGCAGTATTTGATCTATTTAATCGTGTGACTGAACAAGGTAAATGCCTTATTATTTCAGGCGATCAAAATGTTAGTAATTTAGCCATCCAGTTACCAGACTTGCTATCAAGATTAAGCTGGGGTTTAACCGAGCAAGTTAAACCTATTGACGACAACGAAAAAATACGTGCTTTACAATACAGAGCTGAGCGAAGAGGTTTAAGTTTAGCTAATGAGGCAGCTAAGTTTTTATTGACTCGATTTTCTAGAGAAATGAGTGACTTAGTTAATGCACTTGACGAGTTAGATAAAGCGTCAATTAGAGAGCAACGAAAAATCACTATTCCTTTCATTAAAGATATTTTTCCTCATATATCTTCTTAAACTTTATTTTTTACTCAGATGATCAAGTGAAATTATTTAAATTAAATTGAAATCCAGAGCCACATTTTTTCTGTAGTTCTAGGGTCTGTTGATCTTTCAGGGTTAAATTTTAAATGAACCCAGAGGGCAGTACCTGTTTGAAATTTATACGTCGTTATCGTATGTTCGAGTAGCTAGCTACACTTCACATACTCTGCCTTGTCTA
>Ga0209303_1001775_pt1 | contig 12370 bp, 5 predicted proteins | sample SidtaG_3_FD_187449 | JGI IMG/M metagenome (GOLD analysis project Ga0209303, IMG submission 187449) | Marine algal microbial communities from Sidmouth, United Kingdom - Sidmouth_Asex1 metaG (SPAdes) (version 2) | ecosystem: Host-associated > Algae > Red algae > Unclassified | place: Sidmouth... | reverse complement strand
CAGCATCATGGCGCCGTACCCGTTCCTGTTCCGCGAGGTCGAGTACCTGGGCGACCGGACCGAGGTCAACCTGCCGGCGCCGTACGCGCCGCGCAGCGGCACCTACATCGTGCCGACCCAGCGCGCTATCGAGCTGGTCGATTACCTGCTCGCGCTCGATCGCACCTACCCGGCCGATGAGCTGCCGGTGGCGGATCCGGAGGCTGCGCCCGCCGAAGCGTCCGACGAAGGGGACGACGGGGTGGAACCGCGTGCGGCCGTCGATGCGGCGGGAGAATCGGTGCAATGAACAACGGCAAGAACGAGACCGGGACCGGGACCGACAAGGAGAACGAGACCTTCGATCCCGGGCACGTCCCCGACCTGCCACCCGGAGACGACGAGCGCTTCGACGACCATGCCGCCGAACGCGACCAGGACGCGTCGATGCGCGGCGACATCGACCATCGGGCTTATCATCGCGAGAATTTCGAGCCGAACGAGCTGTCGAATCCGTTGCCGAAGTGGTACTCGGCCATGGCGCTCGGGTTCGTGATCTGGGGTGGCGGCTACTTCTATTTTCAGGGCAACGTGCCGGCCGATGCCGGTGATCACCGCAGCGTGCTGGCCACGGCGGTCGGCGATGCCGACGGCTCCACCGTGTACGCCGGCAACTGTGTGGCCTGTCACCAGGCGACCGGTCTCGGCCTGGCCGGCGCGTTTCCGCCGTTGGCGGGTTCGGGTTGGGTACTGACCGAACCCGAAGTGCTCGGACAGATCCTGCTGCACGGCATCCAGGGCGAGATCGAGGTCATGGGCAACGTCTACAACGGCGTGATGCCGGCCTTTCCGCAGCTCTCCGATGCCGAGCTGGCAGCGGTCACCAACTATGTGCGTACCGAGTGGGGCAACGAGGCCGGCGAGGTCGATGCCGCCTGGTATGCCGATCAGCGGGCGCTGTTCCCGGTGGACCGGGGACCCTGGCAGGGCGGGGCGGAGATTCGGGAGACGGTCGGCGAACCGCTGGCCGTCGGCGGTAGCTGAGCCGTCCGGGTGACCATACCGGTTCGGTGTCGGACGCAGCCGGTGATCGCGCTGTCGTGAGCGAGGTGCGCGAAAGCGCCTTCGCGGTGGAAGGCATGTTCTGCGGCGGCTGCGCGGCGACCGTGGAGCGTGCGCTGCGCCGACTGCCGGGGGTGGACGACGTGTCGGTGTCGTTCCTGTCGGATGCCGCCTTCGTGCGGCATGACCCCGAGCGCACGACGGTTGCCGCGCTGGTGGCAAGGCTTGCCGACATCGGCTACGCGACGCGTCCGATGGACGAGGGCAACGCGCGCGCCACCCAGGATGCCTTCCTGCGCTCGCACCGCATTCGCCTGGGCGTGGCGCTCGGGTTCGGCATGTGGGTCATGCTCGTCACCATTGCCCGCTATGTCACCGAACTGCCCGGGCCGGGCTACGCCTGGTGGCTGGCCGTGGCCTCGGGAGCGTTCTCGCTGCCCGTCCTGATCTATTCGGGCGCGCCGTTCTTCCGGCTCGGCTGGCGCGGGCTGCGCAGCGGCGTACCCGGCATGGAGTCGCTGATCCTGCTGGCGACCGTGGCAGCGCTCGGTGCCTCGGCAGGCGCGCTGCACGACGGGCGCAGCGAGGTCTGGTTCGAGGTGCCGGTCATGCTGATCGTGTTCCAGCTGATCGCACGCCTGGGGGATGTGGGAGCACGGCGGCGCGCCGCGGACGCGGTGCGCACCATGCTGGACCGCTCTCCCGAACGCGCCTGGCGGGTGGAGGCGAGCGGGGTGACCTCGGTGGCCGCATTCGAGCTGGCAGTGGGCGATACGATCGAATCGCGTGCCGGTGAGCGCCTGCCCGCGGATGGCACCGTGACTTTCGGCACGGCACTGCTGGACAACAGCCTGCTCAGCGGCGAATCGTTGCCGCGGCCGGTCGGCGCGGGTGACCGGGTGCTGGCCGGTACCGTGAACCTGGACGGTGTGCTACGCATCGACGTCGAGGCGGCGCACGGCAAGCGCGCCCTGGACCGACTGGCGGCGACGGTGGGGCGAGCGCTGAACGCGCGCAGCGATCTGATGCGCTTCATCGATCGCATCGCCGGCTGGCTGGTGCCCCTGATCGGCGTGGCCTCGGCCTTGGCCTTCGCGCTGGCCCTGCTTGGCGGTGCATCGGTGAGCGAGGCGATCGTGCGCGCCCTGGCCACGCTGGTGGTGAGCTGTCCCTGTGCCCTGTCGCTGGCGGTGCCGATGGTGGTCGCCACCAGTGCCGCCAGCGCGGCCCGCGATGGCATCGTGCTGCGCGATCCGTCGGTGTTCGAACATGCGCACCGCATCGATACCGTGGTGCTCGACAAGACCGGCACGTTGACCCACGGACGAATGGCGGTGGCGCGAGTGGTCACGGTCGATGGGGGCGATGGGGTCGACGAGCAAACCGTGCTGCGCCTGGCAGCATCGGTGGAAGCGGGTTCCAACCATCCGCTGGCCAGCGCGATACGAGCGCATGCCGAGACGCGCGCCGGCATCGTCCGATCCGATGACGACCTGCCGGTCGAGCGCCGTGAGCGGGCAGGCTCCGGCGTGCGCGGTGTCTTCGCGGACGGGCGGGTGGTGCTGGCCGGGTCACGACGCTGGCTCGAGGAGCACGGTGTGGCAGTGTCCCTCGAGGCGATCGAACCGGCTTGCAGCCGTGTGCTGGTAGCGCTGGACGGGATCGCCATCGGAGCGATCGAGCTGTCCGACACGGCGCGTGAGGATGCGCCGGCGTTGCTGCACGCGTTGCGTGCGCAAGGGCTGGAGGTGATGATCGCCAGCGGCGATACGCCGCCGGCGGTCGAGGCGCTGGCGCAGCGGTTCGACATGGCCTGGCATGCCGGCCTGCAGCCGGACGACAAGCGCGAGCTGATCGAGGCCTTGCAGCGCGATGGCCACCGCGTGGCGTTCGTGGGCGATGGGCTCAACGATGCGCCGGCGCTGGCGGTGGCCGACCTGGGCATCGCCACCGGCGAGGCCAGCGATCTGGCACGCAGCGCGGCGGCACTGTCGATACTGCAAGGCGGGCTCGCCGGTGTCCACGCGGCGATCAGGTTGTCGAAGCGGGCGGCCGGTGCGCTGCGTCGCAATCTCGCCTTCGCGCTGCTCTACAACGCGGTGCTGATTCCGGCCGCCATCGCAGGCTTCGTGCATCCGCTGCTGGCGGTGCTGGCGATGGCCGCCAGCACGCTGTCGATCAGCTTGAGCGTGCTGCCCCTGACGCGTTCGCGGCGCGGGTGATCGGCCGGGTCCTGTCGAGCGAGGCGCCGCCGGTGCTGATCGTCGGCGCCGGTGTGGCAGGCCTCTCGCCTGTGCGCTGACGCTGAGCGAGGCTGGCGTACCGGTCCGCGTGCTGGAGGCGAACGCCGTGCCCGGCGATCGGGTCCGTTCGCTGCTGAGCGGCGGGCGCGTGGTCGGGGAGCTTGGCCCCAGTTGGGTATGGCCGCCCTGGCAACCGGCGGTGGCGACCTGGTTACCGCGCCTCGGCGTGCACACGGCTGCACAACACGACGTCGGAGACGGATTGTTCGAACGCGATGCCGGATTGCCCGTCGAGCGCGCCTTCCTCCCCGCACAGAACGGTATCCGGCGAGTGGTCGGAGGTCCGGGTGCGCTGGTCGATGCACTGGTATCGCGCCTGCCCACGGATACCGTGATCCCTTCCTCGGCCGTGGTCGGGTTTCGTGCGCGGCACGCGTCGTCGACTCCCTAGCTGGCCGACGGTCGATCGCTGTCCGCACGGTCCGTCGTGGTGGCCACGGCTCCCAGGATCGCCCTGCAGCACATCGAGTTCGAACCAGCGTTGCCGGAACCACTCGTCAGCACGTTGCGGACGACCCCCACCTGGATGGCCGCGCAGGCCAAGGCGGTCGCCGTGTTCGCCACGCCGTTCTGGCGTGCGGGTGGGCTGTCGGGACGGGTGGCGAGCGCGGTCGGACCACTGGTCGAGATTCATGATCATTGCGGCCCGGGCGGCGAACCTGCCGCAGTGTTCGGCTTCGTCGGCGTGCCGCCCGCAGCTCGCCGTGCCGATCCGGACCGCCTGCGAGCCGATCTGCTCGATCAGCTCGGTCGCTGCTTCGGTCCCGCAGGGCGAACGCCGCTGAGCCTGCACGTGGAAGACTGGGCGCAGGACCGGTTCGTGTGCAGCGACAGGGATCTCACGGGCCCGTCCGGACACCCGCAGGCGCTCGCCCCCCGGGTGCGGGAACCGGTGTTCGAGGGCAGGCTTCGCTTCTGCGGATCGGAAACCGCCGCGGTCGGTCCGGGGCTGCTGGAGGGCGCTCTGTCCGCCGGTCAGAGCGTGGCCGAGGCCTTGCTGCGCGCAGGCTGAGCCGGGCTGTCGACGGCCACGCACGGTGGCGTGTCGGTTTCCGGGCGATGTCGGTGGCGTCCCAGGGTTGCGAAGTTGACCACCGCCTCGCGGTGACGGCCGACCACCTCGAGCAGTTCGCCCACCACGCCGTCCAGCGTGATCATGGAGGTGTAGACACTTCGGGTCGCGGCGCTCGCCTCGCTCACCTTGCCGCTGGTGAGTGCCTCGTCGACTTGCTTGATCAGGCCGATCGAATCGACGATCGGCGTGCGCAGCTTGGTCGATACCGATGTGGCCAGCAGGCGCAGCTCCTCGTTCGCCTCGTCCAGCACCCCGATGCACCAGGCGACCTTGTCGACCATGGGCCGGAAGATGAATACCGCCTCGATCAGCAGGACCGCCAATCCGAACAGCAGGGTCATCGTCTCGTAGCGACGCAGGTGCACCGTGTGCATCTGCGCCTCGTGCGTGTAGCGCTGCAGGACACCGTTCAGTCGGTCGAGAAAGACGCCATCCAGGGCTTCGGCCAGCACGAACCCCTCGTTCGCCCGGCTGTCCGCCTCGTTGCTCGGGGCGTCACCGTCGACCAGCCGCTGCGCCGCTGTCAGGAAGCGGTCCACCTCGGCGCCGATGCCATCGCCCGCCAGGTAGCCGCTGTAGAGCGGATCGTCGCCCAGGGCGCGTTGTCGCCAATCGGCCGACAACTCCGCATGGTTGGCCTGCATGCGTCCGATGCTGGTGCGCAGCTTGTCCTCGTTCGCCCGGAGCAACGCCGCATCGCTGACGATCACGCGCTCCACCGACAACAAGGCGATGCGTTGCGAAAGCATGCGTTGCATGCCGCTGACATCGATCAGCCGCGCGTGCTGTTCCCCGCTTCTCAGACGATCGCCCGACGTGATGTGCGTGACGATCAGCACAGAGGCGACGAGTCCCAGCGCGGTGGCGTACCGCAGGGTCAGGCTGGATTTGATGTTCATCGGCGTGAATAGCGGAGGGGTCCCCCCTCGCCTGAAAGCCCGAAGGAACGAAAACCGATTACCACAAGGAAAAGTTGCAGATCAGGAGGAATGGCGCTCAGATGGTGGTGGTGGCGGCTAAGTGATTCGTGCTGTTCGGCCGATGCACGCGTGCCGCCGAACGATCGTCAAGGCCCGTGTCTGTTGCAGGACACGTCAGCTCGACCGTCACGGCTCCTCTCGTCAGTCCGGGATACCCGTGCTTCATGCCTGATCCGATCGAATCTGACGGCCGCCGTCCGAGCGCACGATCCATCGCCGGCTGGATGTTGCCCGCCGTCGCGGTGCTGGGTCTGTTGCTGCCTGCGGGGCGCGCGCTGGGCGAGGGCATCGTGCAGATGGGCATGAGTCAGAAGCTGCTCGAGCCGGAGGCGGCGCAGGAATTCGACTACATCGCCGATATCAGGTCGGGATCGGTGTACGTGGACATCCTGAACGTGGGCGAGGTCATCAACGTCTCGCTGTGCGGCTCCGTGAATGCCGATGCGGTCTCGTTCGAACTCTACGCGCCGTCCGACCACACCGATCCGGCCCTGGACAGGCCGATCACCACGAATCCCCAGGAGCGCACGCGCAGCTCCGGAACGCTGCCCTGCGACGACCCGATGACCGCGCCGTTGACCGATCCGATGCGTCACGTCGCGCAGGAGATCGGTACCTACCGCCTGGTGCTGTCGAACGACGATGGAAGCGGCTTTTTCGACGGCGGCTTCTTCTCCCGCTACGACATCACCGTCACGCCGGACGCGCAGACCGATCCGGATCCGCGCGCTACCGACGGCAGGCTCTGGGCGTACACCTTCGCCTTCAACGCGGGCGGCTTCGAAGAGCAGTTTTCGACCGACGCGGACTACTACGCGCTGGTGCCGGGCGGACGTGCCGGCACGAACTACGTGTGGAAGCTCGATCTGAACAACTTCGCAGGCTACGGCTACAACTTGGTGGCCAACGCGCTGGGCGTCGATGGCGACAACGCCGGCTACAGCGTGCAGAGACCGGGCAACGGCATCTCGCCGCGCTTTCCCCAGTACGTCGGCTATCCGGCGGTGGCGCTGGAGCGGCCGAGTCAGGGTCCGGTGCTGACCGATGTGCGTTTCGTGGACTCGGACGGCCAGGACTACGCGATCTCGCCCGGCAGCGGTGACAGCGTCCAGGAGGAGGGCACCTTCGAATTCGACAGCGATGTCACCGGCAACTACGCCATCCAGATCGATCTGAACGAGGACGGCGTCTACGGTAACGCCGGCGACCGACAGCTGCTCGGTCCGGCCGTGGTCGGAACCAACTCGATCGCCTGGGATGGCAGGGATGCGGCCGGCACCATCGTGCCGCTCGGCAGTTACGGTGTGCGGATTCGCGTTCGCATGGGGGAGTACCACTTCATCGCCAACGATGCGGAGACCAGCGGCGGTCCGAATGCGAACGGCCTGACGATCTATCTGGCGAACGATGACGGCTCGCTATCGGACACCTTGGTGTACTGGGACGACGTCACGTTGCTGAGCCCGCCGGGCACCAGTTCCACACCCGACGGAGCGCTCGCCTCCACCGATGCGGGCAAGCACACCTGGGGCACGTTCGTCAGCGACGGGTTCGGCGAGGACCGCTACATCGATACCTATGTCTACGGGCTGGCCGCGACCGCCTTCTCGCCGGTGGCGGTGGTGGCCGATGACGCACCGCAGGTAACCGTCGACGGCAGCATCGGCGCCGAGGCGGCGAGCGTGCCGGGCGGCACGATCGCGCTGTCCGTCACCGATGCCGACCTGAACGAGGACGCCGGCCTGGCCGAGACGGTGATCGTGCAGCTGAACAACACCAGCACCGGCGAGCGTGAATCGATCACCTTGACCGAGACCGGCATCGATACCGGCGTGTTCGACGGAACGGCCGGTACCATCGACGGGGCGGCGGGCGGAGCCAACGATGACGGCACGCTGGTGAGCCGTACCGGTGATTCGCTGGAGGCGGTATACGCCGATGTGGCCGCGGACGGTACCTTCCAGCAGCGTACCGCCGTCATCGCCGTCCTGCTCGATACCGACGGCGACCTGATCGCCGACGTCGACGATCTGGACGACGATGCGGACGGTATCGCCGACGTGCTCGAAGGCGCAGGCGACAGCGACGGTGACGGCACGCCCGATCGCCTCGATCTGGACTCCGACAACGATGGTCTGGAGGACGGTGCGGAAGACATCGCCTCGCCGGCCTTGCTGGGTACCGACGCCGACGACGACGGCATCGATGATGCGATCGATGTCGATCTGACCAGCGGTACGGACGAGAACGGGAACGGCGTGGACGATGCGCTCGAGCCCACCGACACCGATGGCGACACCGTTCCGGACTACCAGGATGCGGACTCGGACAACGACGGTATCGCCGACATCGTAGAAAGGCGTCAGGGCACCGATCCGGACAGCGATGGCGATGGCCTGGTCGACCGTCTCGACACCGACTCGGACAACGATGGCGTGTCCGACGATGACGAGGACACCCGTTCGCCGGCGTTGCTGGGTCAGGATGCGGACAACGACGGCATCGACGATGCGCTGGACGTGGAGGCCACCGACGGGATCGATCTGGACCTGGATGGCGTGGACGATGCGTTCGCCCCGCTGGACAGCGATGGCGACGGCGTGGCCGATCACCTGGACATCGATTCGGACGCGGACGGCATCGCGGACGTGATCGAGGCACGCCTCGGTGTCGATCCGGACAGCGATGGCGACGGTACGGTCGATCGGCTGGACACCGATTCGGACAACGACGGCATCGCGGACATCATCGAGGACACGCGCTCGCCGATACTGCTCGGCCAGGACACGGACGACGATGGCATCGATGACGCGATCGACGTGGATACCGTCGGCGGCATCGATGCGAACGGCGATGGCGTTGCCGATGCATTCGCGCCGATCGACAGCGATGGCGATGCACTGGCCGATCATCTGGACATCGATTCGGACGCGGACGGCATCGCCGACGTCATAGAGGCGCGGATCGGTTTCGATCCGGACCGGGACGGGGATGGCACCGTCGATCGACTGGATACCGACTCGGACAACGACGGTGTCGGGGACGACGTCGAGGACACGCGATCCCCCGCTCTATCGGGCACCGATGCGGACGACGATGGCATCGATGATGCGCTGGACGTCGATGTCACCGGCGGCGCCGATCTGAACTTCGATGGTGTCGACGATGCGTTCGCGCCGAGCGATAGCGACAACGATGGCGTGGCCGATCACCTGGACATCGATGCGGATGCGGACGGTATCGCCGATGTGATCGAAGCCCGGACCGGCGCCGACTCCGACAGTGACGGGGATGGAACGGCCGATCGGATCGACACCGACTCGGACAACGACGGCGTACCGGACGATGTCGAGGACAAGCGCTCACCGATCCTGCTGGCAGCCGATGCGGACGGCGATGGCATCGACGATGCGCTGGACGTCGATATCGTCGGTGGAGACGATCTCGACGGGGACGGGGTCGCAGACTCGGTCGCGCCGAGCGACACCGACGCCGACGGGGTGGCGGATCATGTGGACATCGATGCGGATGCGGACGGTATCGCCGACGTGATCGAAGCCCGGACCGGCGCCGATCCGGACAGTGACGGGGACGGCACGGTCGATCGGCTGGACCTGGATTCGGACAATGACGGTGTCGACGATGATGTCGAAGACGAGCGCTCTCCGGTGCTGCTGGGCGTGGACACCGACCACGATGGCATCGACGACGCGATCGATGTCGATATCACCGGTGGAACCGATGCGGACAGCGACGGCATCGACGATGCGCTCGCGCCGAGCGACGCTGACGAAGACCTGATCGCGAACCACCTGGACATCGATTCGGATGGCGACGGGATCGCCGACGTGGTCGAGGCACGACGCGGTACCGACCCGGACAGCGACGGCGACGGAACGGCCGATCGACTCGATACCGATTCGGACAACGATGGCGTATCCGATGCCGACGAGGACGGGCGTTCGCCGGTATTGGCGAACGCGGATGGGGACAGCGACGGCATCGACGATGCGATCGATGCCGATGTGACCGGTGGCGACGATGACGATGGCGACGGGATCGACGATGCGCTGGCGCCCGTGGATACCGATGGTGATGGTGTGCCCGATACGGCCGACGGCGATGCCGATGGCGATGGCATTGCCGATCGGATCGAAGGCACGGGCGATCGCGACGGTGATGGCGTACCGGACCGGCTGGATACCGACTCGGACAACGATGGCGTGCCGGACGCGGACGAGGACACGCGCTCGCCGGTCCTGTCGGGCAACGATGCCGACAACGACGGCATCGACGATGCACTCGATGTCGATGTCACCGATGGTGCCGATGCGGACGCGGACGGCATCGACGATGCCCGGACGCCACTGGACAGCGATGGCGACGGCGTGGCCGATCACCAGGACATCGATTCGGATGCGGACGGCATCGCCGACGTGATCGAGGCACGGCAGGGCACCGATCCGGACGGCGATGGCGATGGCACGGTCGATCGACTCGACATCGATTCGGACAACGACGGTGTCTCGGACATCATCGAGGACACCCGTTCGCCGTTGCTGTCGGGTCAGGATGCCGACAACGACGGTATCGACGATGCGCTCGATGTCGATGTCACCGGGGGGGGCGATGCGAATGGCGACGGCATCGACGACGCGCTGACGCCGAGCAACGTCGACAGCGATCCGCTTGCCGATCATCTGGACATCGATTCGGACGCTGACGGCATCGCCGACGTGATCGAGGCGAGGCTCGGTACCGATCCGGACAGCGATGGCGATGGCGTGGCCGACCGTATCGACCGGGACTCGGACAACGACGGTGTGCCGGACGATGTGGAGGACACCCGTTCGCCGGCACCGCTCGGGCAGGACACGGACACCGATGGCATCGATGATGCGCTCGATGCCGACACGACCGGCGGTGTCGATGCGAACGCCGACGGCATCGACGATGCCCGCATTCCGCTGGACAGCGATGCCGATGGCCTGGCCGATCATCTGGACACCGACTCGGACGCGGACGGCATCGCCGACGTGATCGAGGCGATGCTCGGCACCGACCCGGACAGCGATGGGGACGGGGTCGTGGATCGCCTGGACGTCGACTCGGACAACGACGGGGTGTCCGACGATGTCGAGGATCTGCGCTCGCCGGTGCTGTCGGACCTGGACGCGGACCACGATGGCATCGACGATGCGCTCGATGTCGATGCGACCGGTGGTACCGATGCGAACGCGGACGGCATCGACGATGATCGGACGCCACGGGACAGCGATGGCGACGGCGTGGCCGATCATCTGGACATCGATTCAGATGCGGACGGTATCGCCGACGTGATCGAGGCAAGACAGGGTATCGATCCTGATAGCGATGGTGACGGGATTGCGGATCGGCTGGATATCGACTCGGACAACGATGGTGTGTCCGACGATGAGGAGGACACGCGTTCGCCGGTGCTGCTCGGCCTGGATGCGGACAGCGACGGCATCGACGATGCCATCGATGTCGATGTCACGGGTGGGGCGGACGAGAACGGCGACGGTATCGATGACGCCCGGGTACCGTCGGACAGCGATGGCGACGGCGTCGCCGATCATCTGGACATCGACAGCGATGCGGACGGCATCGCCGACGTGGTCGAGGCGAGGGGCGGTACCGATCCGGACAGCGATGGTGACGGCACGCCGGATCGGCTGGATACCGACTCGGACGGCAATGGCCTGGCCGATGCGGACGAAGACGATCGCTCGCCGCCGTTGCTGGGCATCGATGCGGACAACGACGGTATCGATGATTCGATCGATGTCGATGTCACCGGCGGTAGCGACACCGACGGCGACGGGATCGACGATGCGCTGATGCCGGGCGACATGGATGGCGACGGTGTACTGGACCATGCCGACAGCGACGCTGACAACGACGGCATCGCCGACCTGATCGAGAGCGATGGTGACACCGATGGCGATGGGGTGCCGGATCGGCTGGACACCGACTCGGACAACGACGGCGTGCCGGACGCGGACGAGGACACCCGCTCGCCGGTGCTGTCGGATCAGGATGCCGACAACGACGGTATCGACGATGCGCTCGATGTTGATGTCACCGGTGGCGTCGATGCGAACGCTGACGGCATCGACGATGCCCGGACGCCGCTGGACAGCGATGGCGATGGCGTGCCCGATCACCTGGACACCGATTCGGATGCGGACGGTATCGCCGACGTGATCGAAGCACATTCTGGTACGGATCCGGACAGCGATGGCGACGGTACGGTCGATCGCCTGGACACCGATTCGGACAGCGATGGTGTGTCCGATGATGACGAGGACACGCGCTCGCCGGTGCTGCTCGGCCTGGATGCGGACAACGACGGCATCGACGATGCCATCGATGTCGATGCCACGGCCGGAGCGGACGAGAGCGGCGACGGTATCGATGACGCCCGGGTACCGTCGGACAGCGATGGCGACGGTGTCGCCGATCATCTGGACATCGATTCGGATGCGGACGGTATCGCCGACGTGGTCGAGGCGAGAGGCGGTACCGACCCGGACAGCGATGGCGACGGAACGCCGGATCGTCTGGATATCGACTCGGACAACGACGGCCTGGCCGATGCGGACGAGGACGGTCGTTCGCCACCGTTGCTGGGCAGCGATGCGGACAACGACGGTATCGATGATGCGCTCGATGTCGATATCACCGGCGGGATCGATGCGGACAACGACGGGATCGACGACATCTTCGTGCCGGGCGACATCGATGGCGACGGTGCGCCGGACCATGCGGACATGGACGGTGACAACGATGGCATCGCCGATCTGATCGAGGGCGATGGCGACACCGATGGCGATGGGGTGCCGGATCGGCTGGACACCGATTCGGACAACGACGGCGTGTTGGACGCGGACGAGGACACCCGCTCGCCGGTACTGTCCGGTCAGGATGCCGACAACGACGGTATCGAC
>Ga0209303_1001770_pt1 | contig 12389 bp, 15 predicted proteins | sample SidtaG_3_FD_187449 | JGI IMG/M metagenome (GOLD analysis project Ga0209303, IMG submission 187449) | Marine algal microbial communities from Sidmouth, United Kingdom - Sidmouth_Asex1 metaG (SPAdes) (version 2) | ecosystem: Host-associated > Algae > Red algae > Unclassified | place: Sidmouth... | reverse complement strand
ACAGCTTGAGGGTGCCCAACGCCTTGTCACGCCTCATCTCTAGCCCGAGGATGACCTTCGCCTCTCCCAGGTCCTTCATCTCAAAACGCTTGCGCAAAGCGTCCTTAATCTTGTAGATCGCCGCCAGGCTTGATGCCACCAACGGGAGATCGTCGACGTACACCAGGACGATGATGACGTCGCCGTCATCCATAAGGAGGTAGTGGCATGCATCCAGGTCAATGTTGTCAAACCCCTGCGACTTGAGGAAGTCGTCGAGCTTGGCGTACCACATCTTGGGGGCTTGCTTCAGCCAAAACAGCGCTTGGAGCAGACGACACACCTTGTCAGGATACGTCGGATCGACACAGCCGTCTGGCTACTCCATGTAGACCTCCTCTTAAAGGTCTCCGTTGAGGAATGCCGTCTTGACGTCCATCTGATGTAGCTCCCACCCGGTCGCCGCCGTCATCGCCAGGATGCATCGGATGGTAGTGAACTCGGCCACCGGCGCAAACGTCTCGTTGAAGTCAAGCCTCTTGATCTGCCGATTGCCCATAAAGCACAGGCGCGCCTTGTGCCGCGTCGTGTTGTTCCCGACCTTGTATAGCTCGTCCTTGACCTTGTAAACCCACTTGCCCTTCAGCACGCGTCGACGGGCCGGGCGATCCGTCAAGCGCCAAGTCTTGATGTTGCGGATGGCCTTCATCTCCTCGTCCAACGAAATTTGCCACTTAGCCGATTCTTGGCCTTGAACGGCTTGCACGTACGTTGTGGGCGCCTCCTGAGCAACCAGGCTCACTGGGCGCCGTTAGTCGACAGGTGGTCGCCGCGCTCTGCCGCTCCGACGCAGCTTGTCTCGAGAGCCGCCACTACCTTGATTGTCGTCCGCGGACGTGTCAGATCCATCGTCTTGCTTGTTATCCTTGTCGTCTTTGTCGACATCTACGTCTTCGCCGTCGCTTGCAGAACGCAAGCCCGTCTCGACTTCGACGCTTCCGTCTCCAGGAAGCTCCTCCGCATCTTCTGCGACCGCGCTTAAGTTTGTCTCGCCGAACACAACGCTTCGTGCCTTGACGACCTTGCCGTCGTCGAGGATGACCTTGTACGCCTTGCTGCCGTCGGGATAGCCTCAGAAGACGCCCTTTGCCGCCTTGTCCCCAAACGTGCCGTCGATGTGACTCTTGTGCAGCAACACCCAGCATGTCGACCCAAACACCCGCATGTGGCTGACGCTGGGCTTATTCCCGGTCCACAGCTCAAAAAACGTCTTGCCGACAGGAACCGCCCGGCTAATGACGCGGTTCTTGGTGTACACTGCCGTCTTGATGGCATCCGCCCAAAGATCCTGATCGACGTCCTTGTGTTGCATCATGGTGCGAGCCATCTCCACGAGAACTCGGTTGAGCCGCCCAGCAACTCCGTTGTGCTGCGGCGTGTCGGACACAGTGGTCTGGTGCGTCGTGCCGGTCTCATCGTGAAAAGCCTTGAATGCGTTTGACACGTACTCGACGCCCTTGTCGGAGCGCAGGATCTTTATCTTGGTTCCCGTGTGCAGCTGAGCATTAGTCAGCCACTTCTTGAACTCAGAGAGCAGATCGCTCTTCTTCTGCAGGAAGACCACGTCGGTCCACTGGGAGAAGTCGTCGGTGAAGGTGCCCAAGTAGAGCGCACCGCCACGCGACAGCTGCGACATTGGCCCGCCCACGTCTGAGTGCACGAGCTGCAGGCGCTTGGTCAATAGACCGCCTCCTGCATTGGGCATAGGCGTCAGAGCCGCCTTCCCATACACGCACGGCTCGCAGACGTCCTTGACCGCCATGGAAAAGCATTTGAGTCCGTCAATGTCCTTGTTCTTGATCATTCGCTTAACGCCAGCCACGTCGACGTTCTCAAGGCGTTCATGCCAGAGCTGAAGAGAGGCCACCGCAGCAACATCCGACATAGGGGCAATGTCCAGGTGGTAGAGCCCGTTCTTACGCGTGCCGCACGCAGAAATCTTCTGGTTCATCTTAATGATCGTCTGACCGCCATTCAATGACACTTCCGCACCACGCTCCTCCATCATGCCGACCGACATGAGGTTGAAGCCCATTGTAGGAACATGGAGTACCTTCTCCAACTTGATCCTGCTCGTATTGCCGTGAACGATGACGTTGAGCACGACGGTTCCGACGCCCACCGTGGCAACGGGCCCCTTGTCACCCATCGTCAGGCTGCGTCCCGTGGTCGTCTGGTAGTCGTCGAACCACCCGCGCATCCAGCACATGTGTGCAGACACCGCACAGTCCACAAGCCACGTCTTGGAGATGTCATTGATTTCAGCTGAATTGCCCACCAGACAGATGGCGTCGTCGCTGTCGCTACCATCGTCAGCCGCAATCGCGGCCGTCTTGTCCTGTCTCTGCTTCTTGGCTTTGAGCTCTGGGCAATCGTGAGATATGTGCCCAAAATTATGGCAGTAGTAGCACTCAATCTTGAAGAGGTCACCACGGCGGCCTTGACCGCGATAGTTGGCGCCGACGAGTGCCATGTCGCCAATGCGATTCGTCGCCGGTGACTTGTCCGCCTGCCGCCGCTCCTCCTGAAGCAAGCGGCTCTTGACAAAGTCGAGGCTCAGCTCGTCCTCTCCCTTGCGTCGAGAGCCACCATCAGGTTCTCGTACTTGGACGTCAGCCCGTTCAGGACGCTCATGGCACCGTCCATCTCCGTCACCTCGTCGCTGATGGCCTTGCGGTTCTCGCCGAGGTTGCGCACGCGGTTGAAGTAGCCCAGCATGCCGTCGCCGCCGGTCATTTCGACGTTGTAGAACTCGCGTCGCGCCTTCATCTTGTTCATCAAACTCTTGCGCTGGAAGACACCTTGCAGAGTCGACCACATTTCCGCCGTCGTCGTGCAGCCCGACACGTGCTCGAGCTGCTCAGACCCAAGGGTGAGCCCGATGATGGCGCTCGCCTTCATGATTCGACGCTTCCACACCGCCAACTCGAGGGTCTCCGCGTCCGTCGGCTTGCCGTATTCGTCAAGCACATCGTCCAGGTCGCGCAGCGCGAGGACCATCTTAATGCGCTGACGCCACTCGTGGAAGCTCGTCTCCGTCAACTTGTCGATATTCATACCGCCCATGCGTTGAGACAGCCCCCCAAGCCCGCGCAGGTAAGTCGGAGCTACCGCGGACTGCCTGGCTAATTCCGGAATACTAATGCGGTCATCGGCTTGTTTTACTGTGCCATTGTCATGCATTGCTGTACGTGTGTGATGTAATTCCATGTACTTGTATATGGAGGGCAGCTCCTTTTGGAGCTGAGCTCGGGGAGATTTTCGTGGGGTCATCGAGGGGCGTCGCCATTTGTGAGGTGGTCAGAGCCTGTACCCTCCAAGGGAGGAAGCACTGCACTGGCGAGGGTGGCGCGCCGGCAGAACGTGGCGAGAGAGGCACACGAAGGGTTTAAGAGCCTGATGGTCTCGCGCCTCAGACCGCTCTCGAGTAATGCAACGCATCCACCCTACTACCGCTCACTTTACAGGTTATTGTCCAAGCTGTCGCTGGTGGTAACCATCGTCTTTCCTGCGGTCGCTGGAAGGACGACGTCGCTGGGATCGCAGTGTGTTCCGGCGTCGGCCGGTCGTGTTCTGCTCTTTACGTCGTCAGTGCGGCGCTGTGGGGCACCGTGATCGTCAACATTGCAGACCACGGCCGCTATGGCGGCTCGCGGTTTGCGCAGCTGGACGACGAGTACAAGGTGTGGGTAGCGTAACAGCGTGCGCAGCTCAACAATGAGAAGCTCTGGGCGGCGGTCGTGACGGACCGACCGGCATCTTCATCCGACGACAAGAAGTCCGACCCGGTGGTCGACGCGCGGGACGCCATGATCGAGGCGGCGCTGGCCACCTTCCAGATGTTGGTCAAACCCGTGCATCTCATCATGGTCATGACGGTGAACACGGCCAAAGAGGCGTGGGACGCGCTCAAGGTCATGTTCGAGGCGCTAGACAACGCGCAGCTGCTGCGGCTCATGGACGAGTTGAGGACTCTCAAAAGGGGCGGCGACGAGAACATCATCAAGTTTGCGTCGCGCGCAAAGATGCTCCGGGACGAGCTCGCCATGCTCGGAAACCCGGTGGACGACGACACGCTTGCGCTGCGTGTCCTGGCGGGGCTCCTGGCAGAGTACGGGATGCTCAGGACGGTGTTGGAGAACAAGGACACTAAGCTCGTCATGTCGGACGCAGCGGTTGTCAGGATATGCATTTCGAGGCGAAATAGGACACGGATACACGCCGATGCGGTGTATCTGATTACGGATAAATCGCTTGACTAAGATCCGGATGCGGATATCTGTCTCCAAAACCGGATTATTACGTAAATTATATCCGTATCTGAGTACGATTATCGTATCCGATTATATTCCTACAAGTCCGTTAGGCCGCACAATTAGGGCCAGAGAAAAACGCCATTCAGACACTTGTTGAGTGCTAAATGGACGTCAAGTACGACGTGATATTCACATTTGATGTGTGCGCCCCAACGGGCGCGGTCCAGGCAGTTCCCCGCCGTTTTTGTGAACTGTCGTCAGATAGACCGTTCTGAAACTCGTGTCACACTTTGCTGATATCGCCAGCGGGCCGAGTCGCGTGCTTGAACGGATTCTTCCGGGTCGGGCGGGATTGCCGCTTGTCGCTGCAACATGCTTGCACATGAATCTCCCGATGGTAGGATTGGGAAAAGAGAGGTGGACTGCGTTGTACCGGAATTCTAAACTTCATCGTGACGCCGCGACAGCAGCGGGCGGGGTTCGAGAAAGGAAGCGGCGGCGGCGGCCGGCGACGGCCGCCAGTGCCGACGAGGAGGATATGCGGGGCTCCATAGTTGACAGTGGTGCCAGAAGTGGAATAGGGAGTGGCACGGCCAGCAGCGAGGACCGCGTGTATGACGTTGATGAACAGGTGCATGGTGCTGGCGGGACAATGTGAGACGAACATCATGAGCGTGTGCGGGAGTGGGGGTCATAGGACACTAATTTATTCTCTATTATTTAGTCACACTCCGCGGCCATCCCGTGGCAATCCCGCCAAACACAGGCAGCATGCATGTGTCTGCTGTAGCCTCCCTCGCTCCCAGAGGCCCGTGGACCGCTGCGCGGCCGTCGCTCTGATGGTGGAAGACGGGTCGGTGCGGGCCACTGGGGTGTCGACTCGGCCGCAGCATATTGAAATGGGCGCTGCCCGAGAAGAAAGGTGCTGCCGGCGGGGTTAAAGAGTAGCAACGAAACGATGCAGCACGGGTGGCGCGCACTGTGGGAGCCCTGTTGTCTGCGTCAAACATTGGTGCCGAAGCCGGCAGTTGCGCCGACGGAAATCAGGGAGTTGTCAGGTTGTGAAGCAGAACGTGGGAGGAGGCGCGTGCTGGCGCAGGCAGGCGCGTGCAGGCATATGCAGGCGCGCGATTCTCGAGAAGACGAGGCAGTCGACTTCGTCTCGCATCACTTCTCGCAGCTGCAACGGATCCGGACCGTGAAATGGACTTTCTTCAGTACATGTGGAACTCTTCGGTAAATGCAAGCAATGTGCATTTCCTGTTGTCCACATGATGGCGTGGTGACGTCATAAGTTTTCTCTGACAGGTCCTCTTCGACAAAAGTCCGGGCAAGTTCCAGGGACGAGGTTTTGACGAAGAGAATGCGTCATGAAAAGCGATCTGTCCATTTTTCATGACTGGGAAGCGCCCACCCACGGCCCTCATGCACATGCCCCACAATACATTTTGCTGTCGGACGTTAAAAGATTGACCACGCACGCTGTGAAAGTGAATCATGCGAGCCTCGCGTGGCCCCGTCTGGTGGGCTGTGCGATTCTCACGCGAGACTAAGTCCGAGCAAAGGCATTCAAGAAGTGTTTCGCAGGAGGGTGTCGAAAGTCGACGATCGGTGTGAGGCGGTCTGCCAGCGACTTCCACATATCGGTGATCCGTGGACATGAGGTTCCAAAGCTGCCATCACCACAAGGTGGGAACAGGCTCTTAGTGTTTTTTCAGTCAGCCACATCCACTCTCCAACTAATTGTTCTGAAACAGAAGGTCGCTTTGCCATTCAACACAGCAACGCGTTCCGCAGGTCATCGTCGAACGACGCAGCTGCTGCTCCATCCCGTACAGCCTTTCCTCATAGATTGTTTGCGCACCTGAGGCCCATGTGTCTAGCAACACCACCCACGTCGCGCCGCTCGCTGATGCCCGCGGCTCCCCGCAAGCATTCTGGTGGCTTATCTGCCATCGGTCCGTCGCATGGGTACGCCGCTGATGCGTTTTGACAATGAGAGTACTGGTACCTCTCCCCACGCCGCCTTGTGAACAACTGAGACAACGCACTCTGACATGCTCTCCCCGTCGCTTTTGAAAGAAAAACACGCCAATGCACAACGGAGACCTAGGGCGCAGGACAGGTCCCCACCTCCACCGTCGCGCCAGCTACCGTCGTCGCCTCTGTAGCAGTCACGGCCGGCTTGGTGGCGATGGCGGTGGTGGCACCGGCCGTGGCAAACGCGGCGGCGGCTGCAGCCCGGCCCACGGCTGCGGGGGGAACGTTGGGGTTGTATGATGGGGGGCAGCGTCTCGGTTGGAGGGATCTGTGGTGTGCGTATCACCCGGGCAGTTGCTTGGCGCACCGGTTGCACAGCGTCTTGCGACCCGCGGGTCTTGGCCGCCACTTGGTGCTCGTCGCAGTGTCGCTCTGCAAGTGGCGACAGAGCATTGCGCAGGGTGGGATGAGACAAAGATCAAATAAAAAAATATAAGAGCACAAGGCGGAACTAAGCAGGATAAATAGACAGTGGTCACGGTGACACACGCGGGTTGGGGTGCGTGAGATGTCGTGCTGGCGAAAGGGTGTTTGTCAGCAGGTGCCTGCGCGAAGGCATGGGACGACGCGCTGCGATGGAGGGGCCGGGTTGAGGGTGTCCAAGGCATGCCGTGGCGCCATCCCTTGCATGCACGAAAGCATGGGAAAAGCCCAACGGCCGAGCCAATAAGCGCCGCGGCGCACGGACCACGATCTTCCCGTCGGGGGATCCCATGAGATGCAAACAGCGTTAGATCGAATACACGCAATCCGCCATTTAAATTCAACAGGCGGGCTCTCACCGCGAGTTCTGCGCGTGACGTCCTCTCCATCAGAGGGGTGTCGATCTTACTGTCGGAGTAATCGAAAGCACTTCAGGGCACCTGCGCCACAACTTCCGTCCGCCTCGATCGGTCTCGAGTTGCACCCCGCCCCTCCCACGAGTCGGGTCGGGCACGCCGTCAGGGTTCCGTCTCCCAGCGGTTTCCCTTACCACGATGCTTCCATTTGACAACAGCTGGCAACGGCATTGTGTTCACCAACGCGGGCGGGGCTGGTGGCAGCTCTGCGGTCGTTGACTGCACCACGGCCGTGGTCGGCAGCGGCGGCGGCGGCGGCAGCGGCCACCGCGGTCGTGCAGCAGTTGCTCTTTTGGCATCGGCAGGGCGCGGTCGACGACGGTGTGGACATAAGAGACAGCGGCAAGGCCGCCAACCTGGATGTGGAGTGCCCCTCATTCTTGGTGCCGTGGATCGGAAGGACGCCACGGTCGGCAACAGCGGCGCGCTGCCTCGTCGAGGGGGTTTGGCGGCTGCCAGGTCTCTGTCGCGACAGCGTGATCGCTGGTGAAGGCGGCGAGGATGCCCGCGTTGATGTCACCCAGGATTCTGATTGCCACCACCGACGGCAACGACGCCGCGGGGGTTGGCGAGGGCGGCGAGCCCTTCGCGGCGTACGCAGCGCGGGCCCAGTTGCGGGCATCGCTGCACGTGGATGGCGACGACTGGGTGGTCTTCAACGGCGTCAAGGCCGTTGCGGCGCACGTGGACGCAGTCCTGTTTGTCAACGCCCCGGTCGGTGACGACGTTTCGGTTGTCAACGGCGTCACGGCCGTCGCGGCGCACGTGAAGGTCTTCCTTTCCGGCCCCGCGGTCGGCGACGACGGGGCGGTCTCCAAGTGCGGCTTGGCCATCGCGGCACGCGTGGACCCCGACGTGCGTGACTCCCTACTAGAACGAGGGGGAGGGCCACGGCGGGAAGGCCGTCGCGGCGCGCGCGTAGCGGGTGGTGTTTGGTGCCGCGGTCGACGAGGACGCAGCGCTAGGCGCCGCCGTCCCCCGGGTGGGCGCCGTCAATGAGCTTCTTTACCGGACGGACCGACGTGTGCGAGACGATGCCGCGGAAGGATTCGCACGCGGGGTGCGAGTGGTGCGATGGGGACCCTTCCACAGACGAGAGCGCATTCTCTATTGACGCGGAGGTTGAGATTGACGACGCTGTCGCTGCCTGCTCAGGAGACCGGGCGGCGTTGTGGCGTGTGGTTGCGCGGATTGCGCGGCGAACGCAGCGGCGCGCTCGCCGGCAGTGGCGGTTGGATGTGGTGACGGCTTTGCGCGTGAACCGACAAGTGGTCTGGCGGCAACAACAGGAGGCTTCTTCACGCGCATCCGGACCACCGCCAGCTGCTTTTCCTGTCGGACTATAAGTTTGAACTCCTCAGGACCATTCACACCGGTATTGTGGCTGTAGCTGAGTGGTACAGTTTTCGAATCCCAACATTTCCCATTATCCACACGCGAGACGCTGACGGGGAACCTGATGCTGTCTCGGAAGGCCACCGCGCTCCGCCGCGGAAGAAGCGGTTGCTGTCTGGCGAGGGGACTGCCAGATTCTCGGATCCCACGCCTGTACGCACCCCAACACAGCCGGCTGCGCGGATTCTTGCACCAACACCACTGGCGGTGGAGGCAGTTGTCGCCTTCAAGGACAGGGCCGAGCCGCTGCCCGCCAGCACGGCGCAGCAGCCCCGCCAAGGGAGCGACGAGTCGCGGATCCATCTCGCGGCCGTAGCTTTGCCTCCAGAAGTTGACAGCGATGTTGTCCACGCGGGAAGACGGCGGCAGGACACGGCGTCCGCCAAGGCACCACCTACCTCAGTTGTGTCTCTGCGGCTGTCGTCGCCGCCTCCCCCGATGGGGATGTATTGCTCGGTCTACCACTCGTGGAGGCGCATGCATGCTCCCTCGCCGACCCGAGCAGTGCACCACTCAGGGTGCTCTAAGGACTCCATGGCGGCACGGACGACATTGCTGCAAAAGGAGAAACCGAGTGCGGTCGATTCGGACGACAGTGACGCCTTCGGGACGTCCGAGGAGTCACGCGACGCCGCGTTCTTCTCACTCCCCGCCCGCTCGTCTCGGGCGCAGGCGCGCCTGGCGGCGGCGGCCGTCGTCGCGGAGTTGGGTTCATGCGCACGGGTTTGCCACATTCTCCGTCGCGTGCTCCATTTGTCGCGGCCGTCACTGCGTGCCATGCTGCAGGTGGTGCAGCGTCGAGCGTCTCTGGCACGTGCAGCCATGACGCAGTGCGAAGCGTCGGGGAAGCACGAGGCGGAGATGGAACAATTCCTCGGCGGCGGGCGGCTTGCAGCGGTATTCGCCTCGAAAGCCTTGCCGGAAGAGAAGTTGCGGTCCTGGCAGCATGGCCTTCCTGATGTGCGGAGCGACATCCCCTCGCATCCCCAGGGGTTATCGACCGCGTCTTGGGGGGACCCGACGAAGGCAGCCTCGATGGCGGGTTCGGACGCCGCCGCCGCGGGGCTCTCCACCCGTGAATGCGCGTGGGTCTCTCAAAAAGCCGCTCGCGTGGCGAGGGAGCGGACTCCTACTCTCGCATTCAACCGCGACGTGGCGACCGTCCGCAACATGCTGGCGGAGGCGCGCCTGCCAGACGGCGATCCAAGAGCCGCAGCACTGCTTGTACTCGGGACTGCTCTCTCCTTCAATGCCGTGCGCGCGGCGCTGCCGACAGTGTTTTCCCAGGGCAACCATCATTTGATTGTGCCGCTTGCAATGGATATTTCGGTCTTTGCACGTGTTGAGGCAGCCCCCCAAGCCCCCGCAGGTAAGTCGGAGTTATCGCGGACTGCCTTGATAATTCCGCGAGTAGTTATGCGGTCATCGGCTTGTTTGGCTGTGCCATTGTCATGCATTGCTGTATGTGTGTGATGTGATTACTTGTACTCGTGTATTGAGGGCAGCTCCTTTTGGAGCTGAGCTCGGGGAGATTCTCGTCGGGTCATCGAGGGGCGTCGCGATTTGTGGGGTGGTGAGAGCACGTACCCTCCAAGGGAGGGAGCACTGCGCTGGCGGGGGGGGCGCGCCGGCAGAACGTGGCGAGAGAGGCACACGGAGGGTTTAAGGGCCTGCTGGCTTCGCGACTCAGACCGCTCTCGAATAAAGCGACGCATCCATCCAACTACCGCTCACTTTACATCGTCTCAGTAGACAAGGCATATCTGCCACTTAAAGCCCGGAAGGTTAATATCCATCGCGCGCTGAAAGGTAGCGGGCGCGTTCTTCAAGCCAAAAGGCATTGATAACCAGTGGTATATACCGCAATGCGTTGTGAACGCCGTCTTTTCTTGGTCGTCCTTGCGTAAGGGCACTTGCCAGTACCCCGCGGTGCAGTCGAAAGTCGTGAAAACCTGGGCATCTCCCAAGGAGTCGAGGAAGTCCTCCATCCGAGGCAAGGGATAAGCATCTTTCTTGGTGATGTTGTTTAACCGACGATAGTCGACGCAGAATCGGGGTTTGCCGTTCTTCTTTGGTACAATTACCACGGGGCTTGCCGAAGCACTATGGCTAGGGGCAATGACGTTGAGCTTCAACATCTTGTTGATCTGATCAGCGATGATTTGCCGTTTGAACGGCTCGGGTCGGTAGGGTTGAGCCCAAATGGGCAGAGCGTCTGGAGGAGTGACGATGGCGTGCTGCGTAGCACGAATGACGCCAAGGGTTTCATTCCACATGGACGAATACGTCTTGAGCATGTCTCGAATCTACTTTTGCAGGTACTCGGGGGCCTCACTGAGGTTGAGGTCATCGAGTGGGTCACGACTCGCGTCGTTCGATAAAGTATCGGTACCATCTTTTGGATGGTTGTCATGCAAGACGGCGGCTTACATCGGCCCTTGGTAGGGTTCTGCAAACCCAAAGGTTGAGTTCTTGCGAACAATGACTTGGTCTTTGCCAAAAATGCATAACTTGACTAAGTAGGGTTCGTTGGGCTTGACGATTGCCAGGCCGCGGGCGACCGCCATTGACTTATGTCGGCACAACCGAGCGTTCGGTGTGATGGTTTCCATACCAGGGGTGTCGCATGTGGCCATGATCCACTCCTCTTTTTGTCCGTTGACACGCACCTGGTTGCAGGCTCGAACCCGAGCGGGTTTATCTTGCCAATGACGGTCCCAGGCACTGTCATTAAGACAAGCCAAGATCAGCGTCGGCCGAGGAAGATTCTTCGTGCAGCGCACGTGTTCCTGCCAGACGATCTTCCGCAAACGTGGCAAGATCGCCTGGATGTTTCGTTCAACGAACTCGGTGCCAAGGATGCACGGGACTGACCAGTTGTCGGGAACGAGGAACCGGTCAAATAGACGTACACCTCCAGTGTCTACAAACAGATGTATGGCATACTTCGCCACGAGACGATTGATGTTTGCATCTCGGATGCGCGGAAGCGTGGTCAACTCTTTGGCGTAAGCCATCCAGTTCACAGGGCTAGCACTTCTTCGCACTATGTTCACCCCGGCGCCCGTGTCAAGTACCGGGCGGTAGCTCCGCATCTCACGCATGCACGGGCCAAGCGCTGCGGCGATCTCCTAGGGCCATAAGCCACGGCGCAAAAACCATTTTACCGTACGTTTTCGCGATCCGCCGGGCAACCCCACGTCGGGCACCCGGCCTCGGCATTTTTCGAGTCGTCCACGGCGTCGGCCGGCTGTTCTGTCTCGTCTTCTTAGACGTTACCGTCCGCAAGGGCATGAACGCCGATAGGCGCTTGGCGGCGCTCGCGAGGGCGATATGGTTCGGCACACTGTGCGGCTACGTGCCACTGCTTGTTACAATTGTAACAAATGACAGCCCGATTGGCTTGAGGGACAGCGGCCCACGGGGGCGGCGGGGTGCGAACAGGCGTGAAAGGTCGCTCCGTCGTCGTCCGCTGGTCCTGTCTCGCGTAAGCGACTTTGATTGCCGTTGGGCGGGTCATCTTGAGCTGCAAGCGCAGCTTGATGGTGCCGTCACAGTACATCTGGGCGAGAGCAACAGTCACGGAAAGAGTCCAATCCAGTAATTGGCCATTCAAGACCCGCACGTGCGCTTGCACAAGGTCTGATAGACCAGTTATGAAGACGTCCTTAACGTCTTGGATGTCAAACAAACCGTTCAGGAGATCGTATTGCGTTTCCACGCGGTCACCTAAGGCCGTGGACGCCTCGTTGTCTTGTTGCTTCATCGTAATGATGTCTTGGTAGGCGTTCGCCATAGTTGCGTTTGTCGCGTACTTCGA
>Ga0209303_1001763_pt1 | contig 12423 bp, 7 predicted proteins | sample SidtaG_3_FD_187449 | JGI IMG/M metagenome (GOLD analysis project Ga0209303, IMG submission 187449) | Marine algal microbial communities from Sidmouth, United Kingdom - Sidmouth_Asex1 metaG (SPAdes) (version 2) | ecosystem: Host-associated > Algae > Red algae > Unclassified | place: Sidmouth... | reverse complement strand
AACAAACTCCGCTGGTGATGAACTTAAAAGAGCGACAACACATCATCATTAATTGCCTTGGTGATGTGTACAGGAGAATTTATTCTTAAAATGGGTGCGGAAGATCGGTTACAGCGCTCACTGTAGCGCCTTTAGCTGTTTGGCTAAACAGCCAATTTTTGCGGCCAATCACGAAGGGCTTAATGGCTCTTTCTGCTCGCTTATTGTCGATATTGAGTCGGCCATCTAGTGTGTAGCATTGGAGTTTTGGCCATTGGTTTAGACAGTATTGCATGGCATCAAAGAGTTTGGTTTTGGCCAGTACTTGATCTTCTGACTTGATGAGTCATGCTTGTAATTGTGATAACAGCGGTACACTCTTTTCTTGTCGGGCTCGATAACGCTCTTCTATGGTTTTGCCTTTGAGTTGGGTTTCTATTCGATACAATTTTTGAATATGGTTAAGTGCCCAGTCAGCTTTACCATTTTTTTTTGCCTTGGGCAGTTTTAGCCTCAACGAATTTACGTCTAGCATAGGCCCAGCAGCCCACGAGTATAGCTTGGGTTTTGTGATAACCCGCATAACCATCAACTTGTAGATAACCTTGATAGCCATCTAGATAATCCACAGCACATTGACCTGCACGGCTGGCATGGTAATCAAACAGGACGATGTTAGGTATGTCAGCATCGGGAATATTATCTTCAGGCTAGTCTGCGCCTGTGACGTATAGCCACACATAACTAATTGCTTTGTCTTCCTTAACCACCTTGACTGTGGTTTGCTCGCCTCATTCATGAGGCTCATCGCTTCGCGACCAGCTAAAGCTGTCCAAATTCGTTCGATACGAATTTGTCATTCGCATGAATGACGGCTTGTTTAAGTAAAATTTGCCGCATATGGCCATACAGTATTTGTAGTATATCGGCACTTCTCATCATCCAATCGGCCATGGTTTTTCGATTCAGCTCAATATCATATTGTTTGAACATACTCTCTTGGCGATATAGCGGTAAAGCATATTGGTACTTGCTGGTGATGATTTGGCTGAGTAAACTCGGTGTTGCATACCCTTTAGGAATAACACTCTTGGGTACCGGCGCTTGTTTAATGTGATTTTGAACACCGTCTTTTTTACAGGCTCTGCAGGCGTATTTAGGACGCATATGCTCAATCACTTTAACTTTGGCAGGAATAAATTCAAGCTTTTCAGATGTGTCTTCACCTATTTTATGTAATTCTCCTTGGCAGCCATCACAGATTTTGTCTTCATCAGCAATATGATGCATAACGACCTCACGAGGTAAGTGTTTGGGCAATGGCTGACGCTTAAGCTTGTTACGGGTGTAACTAATATCTTCTTGTTCAGTTTCATCTTGCGCAATATCAGTTATCTTTTCGGCTTCATTAAATAACTCGCCCTGGCCAGGATGGCCTTCACTGCTGGCACCAAATTATTTTTGTTGGGCAAGACAAAATTGCTCTTCTAAATAAGCCAACCTTGATGATTGTTTTGCCAGCATCTGCTTTAATAAATGCGGGTCATTGGGAAAAGATTGAATGTGCTCAGGCATCTGTTGCTGTTCATCAGTCATTCTATCGCTTAAATGGTATTGTTTTGCACAACAAGCTAACACCAATTTGATTATATTGGTGTTAGCTCATCGACCGGACGTTTTTAATATTTACCATTAAAAATTTATGTCAAAAATCTCTAGTTGATTGGATTTATGTCATTTGCAGAATGTTCAACACGAGGAAAAGGCAACGCTTCAAGTGTTTTTATTGGCTGAGTAGAAATTTTATTTTGCAAATATTTGATTGCCTTAGCAAGTTGCGCATCGTCACCCATAAAAGTTGCATGAGGCAAATTAGTCACTTCAATATCTGGAGAGATACCACGACCTTCTGTTATCCAATTACCATTAAGATCAAACACTGGAAATTCAGCTACCCTTGCCATCCATTTATCCGTCAGGCGGTTGTTATCAGTCAACCATACGCCTGCACCAGCAGTTTGTTTTCCTATAACTGTACCTAAATTTAAAGCTTTAATGCCAGCGGTAAACGTTTCACCATCAGAATAAGTAAATTGGTCTGCAAGTACGACTAAATGCCCTCTAAATGCTCCTTGCATGTTGCTAGTTTTATCGCCGTCGGGTGTTTGCCAAAATGACCATGCTCTGCGCATAAGTTTTTCAATCAAAATACTATCAATATTTCCACCACGGTTGCGTCGTACGTCTATTATTAAACCTTGTTTATGATTTTGTGCGTAAAAATCTCGTACAAACGAGGCCAAGTCATATGGACCCATCGCATACAAATGCATGTAGCCAATATTGCTGTCTGCTTTATTCACTTTATGTAAGTTAGTTTCAGCCCAGTGCTGGTAACGGTATTGAGATATTCGATCGGCACTTGATGGTACAACAATTGTTTTTAGCTGTTTTTTACCCCGTTGTAAGGTCAATAATACTTGCTGTTGGCTGGTATTAATGAGTGCTTGCTTTAATTCTGCGGTGTTTGAAACGTTTTGATTATTAACCGCTAAAATGATGTCACCTTGCTTTGCATTAACCGATGGGTGTGCAATTGGCGGCGCTTGATTTAGCATTTCGGGGTCATACTTAAAGATGGTGTCTATTACCACGCCTTTATTACTATCTTGGTAGCTCGCGCCCAAACTCGCATAATTAGGTGCGTCGGGGTCGTTGGGCAAGTTGCCGCCACGAACTTGAGAATGCAGCGTATTAAGCTCGCCCATCATTTGCTTAAATATGTCATTTAGTTCAGAACGCTCGCTAACTTTAGTCAATAAGGGCGTATACTTTTGTTTAGTCGCTTGCCAATCTAAGCCGCGCATATTACGGTCAAATAATGAATCGCGATGCATTAACCAAGCATCTTTAAATAGTTGTTGGTATTCTAATTTAGGGTCGATAGCAAGAGACCAATTATGCAGCTTAGCTGTAAATTTGTGTTCGTCAGACGGATAGCTTAATTCTGCTGGTAACAAGAGCAATGAGATTGAATCACGATTACCTTTAACAACCAACAAATGTTCTTTGTTTGGAGCCATTTCTATTGTATTTACATCGTGTGTCATACTATTAAGCTCAGCTTTATATTCAAATGATAGGCTTTTTAGTTCTCTTTCATCTAATAAAAACAAACCTGATTTATTCGCCACCAACTGACGATAGTTACTAGCAGGAACATCTATTTCCCATTGGCGCTGGCTTATGTTGTTAAAGTCTATTAGAGTGGTATTAACGTTTTGCTCATTATTTTTGTGTTCTTGCCCTTCTTTACTTTTATTTTTTTCACTGTTTTTATCTTCATTTTCTAAGGAGAGTTCTGTTGGTGGTGCAAAAGGAAATTTAGCCTGCGTATTGAGCGCCATTGCAAAGACTTGTGTACGTTTATTAAAAGAACTTCCCGTGTTTCTATCGCCCCATGGGTTTGATGGATTTGCATTGAAGTTGCGCTCTGATAAAAAGTACAACCATTGCATGTCATGGCTAAAGCTTGGGGAGTAAGCGCTGTATTTAGCGCTTGTTACAGTGGCAGATTCGTTATTTTTAATATCATGTAAATAGAGGCGTGAACGATCTTGAGAACGGGGTCGGTAAGTAACCGCAATATAGCGACTATCGAGTGAAAAATTGACGTCGTATACGCTAGTGAGTACATCAGTGCCGATTGGCTTAGAGGTGTTTGATGTAAGCTCGTGAAGCCAAAGATCACCAGATTTTACTGTAAAGGCTAAGTGCTTACCGTCAGGCGATGTCCATAAATTAGTAATAAGACCTTTACGGCTATCAAGGTTGGTTAGTTGCTTACTTTGCGCTTTTCCTGTTGCATCAAAACGCCATACCTGATATTCGCCACTTTGGTCGCTAACGGCGTAAACATATTTTCCATCAGTACTTAATATACCGTGGCGAAATCTAGCACTGGCGTCAGTGTCTATTTTTACTAAACGCTGATCAGTGGTTGTAGCTACAGCCATATGCCCACGTGCAGTGACAAGGGCTTTGGTGCCACCCGTATCGATACTTGCATCTTCAAAGTATTCCATGGGTTTATTAATATATTTGGTGCGCAATCCTAAAAAATCAGACTGAAGTTTGACAGGAATATCGCTGATCTGTTGGTTTTTTAAATCAAAGCGCTTTAAGTCAGCGCCATGCTGAAACACAATAGTATCTTTGTTTAAGCTTGCCCCTCGCACTGCCCAATGTTTAAATTGAGTATGTTGCTTGAGATCATTTCCGTTGAGTGTCATTGACCAAATATTGTCGATATTGTTTTCATTACTGACAAAGTATAAGCGTTTGCTTTTCTTGTGCAGCATTGGGGTATGAACTGAACCTTGATGTTTTTCACTTAAGATCTTTGCTTCACGTTGACTTTTATGCGCATTGCGGTCAAAACGCCATAGCTCTCCTGCGGCTCCACCTTTGTATTGATTGGCGTTATCGAGAGAGGCTTGCAAGCCATGTTGAACAAAAAATAGGGTTTGTTGATCTTCGCTTAAAACCCCTTGCACTGCGTCTGAAACAGCTAATGATTTGCTTGCTAAAGTATTAACATTTACTTCTTTAAGCACCCACGACCTATGCATACCTGTATCTGTGTTAGTGCTGAACAATAGAGTATTTTCATCAATCCACCCTTGTAGTTTTATACTGCCGTATTCAAAAGTAATTTGTTTTGTTACACCGCCTTGTGTAGGTAATACATGAACCGCAGGTAGGTTATTGTAATTGGCTACAAAAGCAATTTGTTGACCCGAGGGCGAGAATCTAGCTTGAGTTTCTACGCTTGCGTGCGTGGTTAAGCGTTTTGCAGCTTGTTGATTGTCCAATGCACTCAGCCATAAGTCGCCTTGAGAGGTAAACACAAGTTGGTTGTTGTGGATATCAGGTGAACGCAAATATACGTTAGTGTTAGATTCATTATTTGTTTGCGCGATAGTGCCAGCACTAATGACAAAACCTAAAGTGAGTGCACTCAACATGTGCTTATACATACATTGCCCTTTTGAATCGAAAATAAAACATGGATTGATGTTTTAACATAAGATGTGATCAGATCTCTAGTAGAAAGTGTGGAAAAAGCTACGAGGTCAAGTCTTGCATTTCGCATAAGTCCGAAGGTAAACTAGGGGCTGTTTATCTTTGGTGTATAAATTTTGTTCAAACTAAACGCTTTTTAATCGCGGCGCTGGTTTACAGGCGCTAACTTCTTAAAAGCGGCCGGCTAAGTCAAAAATCAGCAACAAAGAGTAAAAAGCGTTTAGGCAGAACCCTTCGGGCTGAGGGCTCCCCAAAAAAGTGACAGACATGTAAATTTATGATCTTATTCCGTTTACCACAACTAAATGAGACCTTATCTACATGTCTGCCAATACAATATGCCACAAATTATTCCAGCAAGCTTTATCTAATTTCAATCAGGCTAGAAGCAAGACACTGTTGGATTGTGCTGATGCACTTATTCAAAGTAATCGCATGACATTAACCGATATCGGACGGTCGTTACGTGGCACAGCCCATGTCAAACATAAGATAAAGCCAGTAGACCGTTTCCTTGGTAGGGATAAGTTAGACAAAGATAAAAATGCGATATATGCCGAACTTGTTCATCACTTATTTGGAACGCTACCTTATTTCGTTCTAGCGGTTGATTGGAGTGGATGCTGCGGTGATGATTACCATCTTTTACGTGCCAGTTTAGTCGTTGACGGGCGTTCAATGCCCATCAATAACATGGTTGTAAGTAAAGCAGATTACGCTACACGGGCTTCCCATAACCGATTCATTGATGAACTCGTCAAAATACTCAATACCGATAAAAAGGTGTATATCGTGACAGATGGTGGGTATTTAACACCTTGGTTTCAGCATGTACTGAACCAAGGCTGGCATGTTATAGGCAGGCTGCGGGGAGGCACCAAGAGTTGTATTAATGAAGGTGATTGGCAAACTGTCCATGAACTGCATGAGGGAGCGACAAGCACGCCCACGTATTTAGGACTGGCACAGATTGGTAAATACACGGATTCGACAGGCCAATTCCACCTTTATTTGTATAAAGGAAAAGTCAAAGGACGAAAAGGGTCAAGTCGTTTCACTAAAGACAAAAAAATGTATGAACGTATGGCCGATGAGCCGTGGTTATTGGTGTCATCTGATGATGATTTAGAAGCTAAACAGGTCGTAAATTTATATAGTAAACGAACACAAATAGAGCAGAATTTTCGGGATGATAAAAGTCAACGTTATGGTTTTTCATGGCGTTTAAGTAAAAGTGTTGGCGTCAAAAGAATAAGTGCACTCTGTCTTATTAGGGTCATTGCCACCCTGGCTTTATGGCTCATAGGTTTTGAGGGAGAATGGCGAAAACTACACCACCGATTTCAAGCAAATACGATTAAACATAGAAGAGTATTGTCTTTCGTTTCATTAGCCAAACAGATACTCAAGCACTATAAGCGGAAAGTGACGCACAGATATATAGCGAACAGTAAACGAAACCTTATTTATTACTATGATGCCAGTGTATTAGCGGAAATGGAAAAATAATGGGGATCCCTCAGCCCGAAGGGCAGCGTTTGTGCGGTATTTCTACTGCTTCATCACTCATTCAAGTAGAACATCTACATCACACTCGTGCTTTATTGTATAAATACCGCACAACTCGTTGCAAAAACATATACCAAAGATCAACAGATGTATGGACTCCCATCCCCCTCGGGAGTAACGTAATAAGTGACTAAACTTTTACCAAGGAGCCCATACATGTTTAATTGTAATGTGATTGCGATTGATTTAGCAAAAAATTTATTTCAGGTTTGTAAGACAGATAAAAACGGTAAGGTTATTTATAACAAAGCAATCTCCAGAGCTAAACTCAAAGAATGACTAATTAAAGAGAAAAAATCTTTAGTTGCTATGGAATCCTGTAGCGGTACACATTATTGGGCACGCTTTGCCAAACAAGCAGGTCATTATGCAAAAGGTATCAATGCGAGACAGGTTAAAGCGTTTAGGCAAGGCCAGAAGACAGACGCTAATGATGCACTCGCTATTTCTGTTGCGGCTCGCCAGCCTCATATAAAAGAAAGTCGTTTACTTTCAGCGCAAGAGCAATGTCTACAAGGAATGGAATGCATGCGGGATTTATTGGTTAAGCAAAAAGTCAGCTTAAGTAATCAACTTCGCGCTTTATTACTTGAATTAGGACATGCCATTGCCCAAGGCGATGCTAGGTTAATACAAGCTATTCCTGAGATACTTGAAGATGCTGAAAATGAATTAACACATACTTTTCGCTTTTCAATACAGGTCATTTTTCGACGTTTTATTGATACCATAGAAGAAGTTAAGCTGATTGAAGAGAAGTTACGAGAAATCGTTAAACAAGACCAAATCTGCACCCGTTTACAAGCATTAGAGGGTGTGGGTCCTGTCTGTGCTATTTTAATAAAAATAGCTTTAGGTAACACCGCACATTTCAAAAATGGTAGGGAAGCTGCTGCCTGTTTCGGCTTAACACCAGTACAGCATAGTAGTGGTGGTAAGGAAAAAATAGGCTCAATATCGAAAGTGGTAGGAAACAAGAAGCTGCGTAGTGCTTTGTATAAAGGTGCATTAGCTGTTGTTTGCCAACTAGAAAAAAGAGAAAGCCGTAGCCAAAAAGATATTTGGTTAAAAGAGTTAACCGCTCGTCGAGGTAAAAAAATAGCCGCGATTGCGTTGGCTAATAAAACAGTAAGAACTGCTTTTGCGTTGCTAAAGCATGATGCAGAGTATCAGCCACAATTACTTGTGGCTTAGATTTGTCAAAAAGAGCGATTAAAATAGGTAAGACCAACCTTCAAGAGACTGTTAGGGGCTGAAGTTTATAAAACTGCTCAACAGAAAAGTCATGAAGGTGCGAAAACATCAGAGGCCAGAGGTAGCACCTCAATATGAGCCCGTATATAAGCTAGCATCTAACTTATTTTAAACTTTTTCTTTTTGACATTAACGGGGAGTCCATATAAGCCACTAGCTATTCACGCAAAATTTTCCTTGGATTGAAAGAATCAGGTTTAATAAAATTAAGGTTGTTTACATTAGTTGTTTACATTAGTTGTTTACATTGTCATCAGTGAGGTATTCCCCCCAGCAGCAGTAGTATCTGTTGTTATGGTTTTTTCCGTGATCATTTTTTGAAAGAGTAATATATAATTTTCGGTTGATAACACAGGTAAAATAGCGCCTTTTCTGGCAGATATCGTCTTTTTAACATAATTTAGTAAATTACTATTAGGTATTATAATCGCACCATGAATATGGTTTTGACGTAACAATGCAGGTAGCAGTTCAATGGCACAGGTTTGAACTAATCCTTGAGGTAAACCTGATCGTGCTAACGCATCAACAATAAATTGTACTGATTTATTTTTAGCTGTATTCGTTGTTACGATAATAGAATTGCCGCAGGTAATGGCCGATAAAATAGAGGTTAAATAAAAGGTTAAATGGCTGTTTTCACACACCGGATGAATAAATACGCCACGTGAATCTAAATGTAAAATATTAGACTCTCCAGTTGGACCAGGCAATTCAGTAGGCGTTTCGAGGGTATCCTCAATGTTAATGAGTAAAGCTCTAATCGTTGCTAAACTCTCGGTTAATTCGCCTGTATTATGCGTTAAATTGTTTGCAGCAATATACGCTAACGTTTGCCTAATAATAGAAATACGTTCACAAAGGGGGGTTAAATTCCATTCAAGTTCTATTTTTTTTGTTTTATCAATAAGTGATTGCGCTTGTTCATTTTGTTCGTAAGTGACTTTAATTTGAGTAAGAAAAGCATCATTCATTGGTGCAGAAGGCGCTACTTGCAGCGAGTTATTATCAGGTTTGTGTTTGATTAAACTGGTTAAATAATGAGGGCCGCCCGCTTTGGGTCCCGTTCCTGATAAACCTCGTCCACCAAAAGGTTGAACCCCCACTACTGCGCCAATCATATTACGATTAATATAGACATTACCGGCTTTTGAACGAGCTGCTAAGTATTGGCTTCTTTCTTCTATTCTTGTGTGTATGCCAACGGTTAAACCAAAACCTGTATCATTAATTTGGTTAATAACCTGTTCAAGCTGATTCGATTTAAAGCGGATCACATGAATTATTGGGCCAAATATTTCTTTTTTAAGAATGGATAAGTCACTTAGCTCGTAGAGCCTAGGGGCAAAAAAGTAATGTTTTTTTACGGTGATATGCCTAGTATTACAAACATGATGCAAGGTTGATTTATCTTTTAAATATTTAACATGCTCTAGCAACGCATTGTATGCTTTTTGGTCAATTACCGGACCTACATCGGTAGATAAATAGCTTGGGTCGCTTATGTGTAATTCTTTCATGGCGCCGGTGATCATATGAATAATTTTATCAGCGATATCTTCTTGTAAAAACAGTACACGAAGCGCGGAACATCGTTGCCCGGCACTTTGAAAGCCCGACGCTATAACATCATCAACCACTTGCTCGGGTAAGGCAGTTGAATCTACTATCATACAGTTTTGACCACCTGTTTCAGCAATAAGCGGAATTTGTTCAGAGTCACGTTCTGCTAATTTTTGCGAAATCCAATTACCTGTTTCTGTTGATCCAGTAAACATAATCGCTTTTATGCGTTCATCGGGTACTACATGCTCACCTACAACACTACCTCGCGCAATAATAATTTCAACTACGCCGCCAGGCAAGCCACATTCACACATTATTTCAAGGGTTCTTAAAGCCGTTAAACTTGTTTGTTCAGCAGGTTTTGCGATAACGGTATTACCCGTGACTATGGCCGCTGAAACTTGGCCTAAAAATATCGCTAACGGAAAGTTCCATGGGCTTATACATAAAGCTATACCATGAGGTTGTATATTGGTATTTTCATATAGCTCAATAGCGCGTGCAGCATAATAACGACAAAAATCAACGGCTTCACGTATTTCTGCTACACTGTCTGGCGTAGTTTTACCCGCTTCTTTAATACATAAAGCAATTAACTCATCGCGATGAGTTTCTATTGCATCAGCTATTGTTAATAACATTTCGGCGCGTTGTACAACCGGCGTTTCAGACCACTTGTTAAAAGCTATTTCAGCTCGGTTTATTGCGGCTTTTATTTCAACTTCATCTGCGTGGTTTATGTAGCCAACAATATTATCAATATTGGCAGGATTAGTGACTGGATGAGTATTTTTAGTTAGCGTAAGTGCTTGTTGATTCATCTTAGTAACTTGTTGTGTAACATGATTAAGCAAATAACTTTTCATTTGAGTTAACGCATCAACATCGGTTAAATCAACACCTTTAGAGTTTATTCGACCGGTCTTACTTTCTTTTTGGTACAGATCAATAGACTGCGCAATTTTCTTGTTATAAACATTTTTCCATTGCGTAACAGTTTCAACAGGATCTGTGAGTAAAGACTCCACAGCTATGTTTTCATTAATAATGTTATTTACAAATGAGCTATTAGCGCCATTTTCTAACAACCGTCTCACTAAATAAGCGAGTAAGTCAGAATGTTTACCTACGGGTGCATATACCCGACAAGGTATTTTTTTTATGTCAATAATTTGGTCGTATAGCGATTCTCCCATGCCATGTAAGCGTTGAAATTCAAAGCCATGATTATCAACCGCCATTTCAATAATAGTAGCCACGGTATAAGCATTATGTGTAGCAAATTGTGGGTAAATAGTGTCTCGATATTCAAGTAATTTTTTTGCACAAGCTTGGTAAGAAACATCGGTGGATGCTTTTTGAGTAAAAACGGGAAAGTCGTTATAACCTTCAACTTGAGTATTTTTAATTTCGGTATCCCAGTAAGCACCTTTTACCAAGCGGATCATCATTTTTCTATTAAGAGATAATGTTAGCTCTCTGATCCATTCAATAACGTACAGGCTACGTTTTTGGTAAGCTTGTACAGCCATTCCAAAACCATCCCAGCCAGCAAAAATAGGATCTTTAAATACGGCTTCAATGATATCTAAAGATAGATCTAATCGATTCGCTTCTTCTGCATCAATAGTAAAACCTATGTCGTATTCTTTTGCGGTTAATGCCAAAGTATGTAATTTAGGAATTAACTCTTTTATTACCCGTTCACGATGAGAAAGCTCATAACGTGGATGAATAGCTGATAACTTGATTGAAATACCGGGGCTTTTCATCGGACCTTTATTATTAGCGGCTTTGCCAATGGCATGAATCGCTTTTAAATAACTATCAAAGTAGCGCTCAGCGTCTTCCATGGTTCTTGCGCCTTCACCTAACATGTCGTATGAATAGGTGTAACCTCTAGCTTCAGTGTCTTTTGCTCGACTTAATGCTTCTGAAATTTTATGTCCTAAAACAAACTGTGTTCCCATTACTTTCATGGCGTATTTTACAGCTTTGCGTATAACGGGTTCGCCTAATCGACCAACGGTTTTTTTAAGTAGGGTGAGTTGAGTTTTTGGTTTGATAATGGTTTCATCATCATCTGAGTAATTAACAATTTTTCCGGTAAATAAAAGTCCCCAAGATGACGCATTAACAAACAACGAATCGCTGTGCCCAAGATGTGAATTCCAGTCGCCTTGGGTCAATTTATCTTTAATTAAAGAATCAATTGTGTCTCTGTCTGGTACACGAAGTAGAGCCTCAGCTAAACACATTAATACTACGCCCTCTTTAGTCGAGAGAGAAAATTCATTTAATAATGCATCAACTCCGCCTTTACCTTTTTGCTCCTTTCTAATTTTTATCACTAACTGACGTGAAAATTCCCATGCCTTAGATTTTTTATCTGCACTAATTTCAGCAATAGGTAATAAAACCTGAACGATTGAGTTTTCGTCTGCTCGGTAATGATCTCTAATTTTTTGTCGTAGTGGGTTATTTGTTTGAAAAGAATGAGTAAAAAGCATGGTTCACCAATAGAAAATTAAAGTGTTAGAAAAATGAAAAGTAAAAGCGTATAACATGAAATTGATACTTGTCAGCATGTGACATTATCTGTAATGGGCATTTTAGTCGGTAACAGCCCCTAGCTTTATAAACCCTTATACCACACTTTATTTTGTTAGAAAGTTTATTTTGATACATCGTGTACTTACTGAGGTCAATACCGAATAAATTAATGAATAACAATAACCCGCTAGTGCTATACCCGTTACCATTTAAAATGCTCTGAAACATACATCTTGAATGGTAACGGGTATATATGTAAAATTTCTAAAAGTACAATTAAAGCAGTAAGGTCAGGGTAAGAGCATAAGCGTTCAAAAAACAGTCGACAGTACTTTTTCTGCATAATCACTGTCCAGAGCCGCTTTAAAACGTTTAGCCTTTATCCCTTTTTTACATGTCTTTTCTTGTCTCAACATA
>Ga0209303_1001761_pt1 | contig 12437 bp, 10 predicted proteins | sample SidtaG_3_FD_187449 | JGI IMG/M metagenome (GOLD analysis project Ga0209303, IMG submission 187449) | Marine algal microbial communities from Sidmouth, United Kingdom - Sidmouth_Asex1 metaG (SPAdes) (version 2) | ecosystem: Host-associated > Algae > Red algae > Unclassified | place: Sidmouth... | reverse complement strand
CTCAGCGCTCGATCCGATTGAAGGTATTCGCTTTCGCGGATATTCGATACCGGAATTGCGTGAAGCTTTGCCATCAAAGGGGGGCGAACCGTTACCGGAAGGGCTATTTTGGTTGATGCTCGTCGGAGAGATTCCGGACGAAGAGCAGATCAAGTGGCTGAGCGATCAGTGGACCAGCCGAAGTAATGTACCAGAACACGTACTCAAAGTCATCGAGGCGCTACCGGTCGGAAGTCATCCCATGACACAATTCAGTGCGGCAGTGACGGCCATGCAGACGACGAGCCAGTTTGCCCACCGATACAGCGAAGGACTCAATAAAACTGAATACTGGGATCCGGTCTATGAAGACTGCATGAATCTCATCGCGCGACTTCCCCGTATTGCCGCTTATATCTATCGCAGAAACTACCATAATGGGACGCATATCGCTCCTGATATATCAATGGATTGGTCAGGTAATTTTGCGCATATGCTCGGGATTCCAGGTGAAGATTTCAAAAGCTTCATGCGTTTATATTTGACGATACATGCCGATCACGAGGGTGGAAATGCAAGTGCACACACGACGCATCTGGTCGGATCAACGCTTTCAGATTCATACTTATCTTTTGCAGCAGCATTGAATGCACTTGCTGGACCTTTGCACGGTCTCGCTAATCAAGAAGTGATCAAATGGGTTTTCAAGATGATCGATGCTTTGGGAACCTCAACACCTTCTCACGAGCAAATTAAAGACTACGTGAACAGCACCTTAGCAGCCGGTCAAGTGATACCTGGCTATGGCCATGCCGTGTTGCGCAGACCTGATCCGCGATTTACAGCACAGAAAAAGTTTGCACAAGATTATATTCAAGATAGCGACATCATCAACACCATATGGAAGGTATTCGATGTGGTGCCAGATATTCTCAAAGATCTCGGAAAAGTAAAAAATCCTTGGCCAAATGTTGACGCGCATTCAGGTGCTATATTGGTCAATTATGGATTAAAAGAATATTCCTTTTACACTGTATTATTTGGTGTGTCTCGAGCACTTGGCGTTATGGCTGCACTTTGTTGGTCACGTGCCATCGGATTTCCATTAGAGCGACCAAAATCAGTCACTACAGAATGGGTGAAATCTTTTTTAGCTGAACAAAAAAATTAATTATTTATGTCTACGATTCCTGCAGAATTAAAATATTCAAAAGAACACGAGTGGGTCAAAGTATTGGATGATAATACGGCGTTAATTGGCATCACCGATTTTGCCCAAGGAGAACTTGGAGAACTCGTTTATGTTGAAGTGGAAACTGTCGGCGAAGAGCTAGCAAAAGACGAGATTTTCGGTACTGTAGAAGCAGTCAAAACGACTTCCGATTTATATATGCCCGTCGGCGGAAAAATACTTGAATTTAATGATGAATTAAATGAAAGTTCTGGCGACAATCCTGGGATAATTAATTCTGATCCATACGAAGCCGGTTGGGTTATCAAAATTGAATTGACCGATGAAAGCGAACTCGATGCCTTGATGGATGCTGATGGATATGGCGAGCTTGTGGGGTAGTTTAAGGTTCGGGGTTCAAAGTTCAAGGCTCAGGGTTCAGCGTTCAGAGTTTAAGGTTTGTGGCGCTGGGTAGAACGTTGGTGGAGTAGTTTTTGCAGTCTACCTTCGGCAGTCTTCAGTTCCCAGTACCGACATAGTCAAAACCTCCATTTTCGTTACTATGTCGAGCTTGTGGGGTAGTCTAAGTTCTAAGGTTCGGGGTTCAAAGTTCAAGGCTCAGGGTTCAGGGTTTAGGGTTTAGGGTTTGTGGCGCTGGGTAGAACGTTGGTACAACACCCTCGTTATTTCGAATATTAATACTCCTTGACTATTGGTGATTTTAATAAATAGCAATTGAATAAAATTATTATTGAGACCGAAATCAATGCTCCCGTAGAAAGGTGCTTTGATCTTTCGATATCCATCGACTTACATAAAATTTCAGCATCTAAATCAAAAGAACAAGCTATTGCCGGGAAAATAACTGGGCTGATCAAATTAGGTGAATACGTCACGTGGAAGGCAAAGCATTTTGGACTGTGGTTTAAGATGACGGTCGAGATTGTAGAATTTAAAAGGCCGAATTATTTTATTGACGAGATGACTCATGGGATATTCAAATCCATGAAGCACAAACATGAATTTAGTCGAACTGAATACGGTACCTTGATGACGGATATATTTGAGTTCACTTCGCCGTTTGGTTTTATAGGCAAAATCGTAGATAAGATTATTCTTAGAGCTTATTTGACTCATTTTCTAGAACAAAGAAATCAAGTCATAAAAGACTTCGCTGAATCTGATAAGTGGAAAGCGATATTAAATTGAAAATCTAGCTTCTTGTTTAAGTATGAATCGAGATTCAAATCATCATTTTATCGGTTCTTGTCAAACTACTATTGATCAACCTTGTTTAGGCTACATAATTCGTCGGATTCGATTATGTAACAAAGCCAATGACCAACGTTTATCCTATGATAAGCGTTATCTTGGTTTACACAGAAAACATTCATATGCGCGCATTCCGTCATACTCAAACTAACATTAGTGCAATCTACGATCCTGCCGTACCAACACTTTTAGGCCGATCGGTGGGGCGACATTTGATCACCTCACTTTGCATTGCAATATTTACATGTCTGCTCGTAGGGTCTTCAGCGCAAACCAATCTTCGTGTCGATCCATTTTTCAATGGAACCTTTCCCCCAACAACTCCAGGCGCCAACGGAGCTTGGGATGTCGAAGACTTTGTACCTGATCTACAAATAGGGTCTCCATTGCGCGTGCTTGATGTACCCAATGAAAACAGCGTATTTGTCCTCGGTAAAATGGGCCAAGTATGGAAAATAAACCTCGACGATAAAAGTCAACAACTCGTACTCGATATTCGCGAACGATGTATGGTCAAAGGCGAAGGAGGAACAGTTGGCATGACCATACATCCGACGTTCAACGATGAAGACGGTCAGCAAACATTGTTTCTATATTATCGCTATGCCGCCGATCCTATTCCGACATTTAATAAAGGGTATAATCGGTTGTCAAAGTTTACGTGGGACGAAAATGTAAATATGTTTCCAGAAGACTCCGAAGAAGTTCTAATTCAACAATACGACTCGCACATCTGGCACAATGGCGGCGCTTTATTTTTCGACAACGAGGGGTATCTGTATGTCACCGTCGGTGATGAAGGTGCATCAGATATGGTTGACATCACGCAATCTACTCAACGTATCGAGCGCGGATTTTTTAGTGGCATTCTCCGTATCGACGTTGACAATGACATGACGCGTAGTCACCCCATTCGTCGTCAACCAGAACAAATTGTGGCACCGCCAGACGGTTGGGAGCCGACGCTTTCACAGGGGTATTCTATTCCAAACGATAATCCTTGGCTGAGTCCAAACGGTGAGTTACTTGAGGAATTTTACGCCATTGGTTTGAGAGCACCTTACTCAGCTTTTTATGACCCACGTGAGGACGACATTTGGATTTCGGATGTAGGCAGTGTCAAATTAGAAGAAATTAATTTAATTACAAAAGGTAGTAATTATCAATGGCCTTATGCCGAGGGTGATTTATTATCCGATGACTATGAAAAACCTGATCCGCTTTTGGGCATTGAGCAAGCGCCTTATTATTTTTATAATCGAAATGTAGGTTCGGCAGTCGTGGGAGGAGGTATTTATCGGGGTCTTGATTTTCCCTCACTCGATGAAAAATTTATTTTTGGTGACTATGTGCGAAAAAGCGTTATGGTCATAGATAAAGATACAGAAGGTGATCCGACAATATTGATTGGGAACTTAAGTCAATCGATGTCAAATAATAATATCGATATCCCGGAAACGCCAGGCGTCGCTGGTGTTAGTATTTTAAAAGATGGAACAGTTCTTATTTCTATAATTAGCGGGAAGGATTTTGAAGCTCCCGGCAAACTATTAAAATTAATTAATAAAGACGTAGTTGCAGATCCACCAGTCCGGTTATCGGAATTAAATGTATTTAAAGATTTATCCACACGCACCGTTGCAGATGGTTTTATTCCTTACGAACTCAATGCGCCTCTGTGGTCCGATCGAGCTCTAAAAAAACGATGGATGGCAATCCCCAATGATGGTGTTTTTGATGAAACTTCGGAAAAAATAAAATTTAATGATCGCAGCGAATGGGAATTTCCGATCGGTAGCGTATTTATAAAACATTTTGATTTGCCTACTGACCTGAGTTCAAATGATGCGACGATTCCACTCGAAACGCGATTTTTTATCATAGGAGAAGATGGAGTTGGATATGGATTGACATATAAATGGAATACTGAAGGCACAGACGCATTTTTACAACAAAGTAAAACAGTCGAATCTTTTGAAATAGAAGACAATGGTAGTTTTGCCTATAATCAACTATGGGATTATCCGAGTCGTGCCAACTGTATGACCTGTCACAATGCAGAGGCAAAATTTGTACTTGGATTAAAAACGCATCAATTAAATAAAGAAATATTACATCCGAATACGAATGTGGAAATAAATCAATTAACCTATTTTAACCAACTTGGGCTATTTGATCAAAACCTCACTGACCCGAGAGGATATCTACGGAGTTATCCACTTGAAAGTCAGGCTCCCCTCGAAGTGAAAATCCGCTCTTACTTGGATGCCAACTGTGGCTTTTGCCATCGAAAAGGTGGGTCTGTGGGAACGACACTCATGGATTTACGTTTTGAGCAACCGTCAAACGCGCAGTTCATTATAGGACTACCTACAGAAAGTGTTGCATCGACAAATGAATTTATAGTCGAGGCCGGTAATCATATGGAATCCGAACTCTGGGTGCGCGATGCGACGCGCAATACCAATCAAATGCCACCGCTCGCTTCAAATCTGGTCGATCAACCCTATGTCGATTCATTAGCCAAGTGGATTGGTCAATTGCAACCTAAGGAGCAAATGGCTACAGATATAACAATTGGCCCTAACCCAACAGAAGACTTCATGCGCATAGATGTCGGCACATCTTGGTTGCCGGACTACACTGTACGCGTCATCGATATGAAAGGACACCAACGCGTGTTGACAACGTTTACACGCAATATTTCATTTTTGGATCTTTCATCGCTAGCAGCAGGCACCTATATCGTGGAGATTGAGCAAGATGATCTACGATTCTTGACTAAAGTAGTGATCCTCTGAGTTATTTTATAAAAAAGAGAGATAGGTTTACACCCTTTTCACCCATCATGACATCTAACTAACAACCAGATCACGTGAAAAAGCAGTTTACTCTTTGTCTTTTGGTCTGGACGCTCTTTGTTTTCGTGGCGTCACTAATACCGGGAAATGACCTTCCTAAAGTTGGATGGTTGCATCGGCTTCACTTTGATAAGTTCGTACATGCATGCTTTTATTTCATTATGTGTATGCTCATGTATTACAGTCTTGTTAAGGAGTGGAAGCTTTTATTGACTCAATTTAAGGCGCTTATCGCATCATCATTTACAGCGGTCGGCATCGGATTTGTTATAGAAATTTTGCAGTCGAATTTGATTTCAGGCAGATATTTCGATATTTTTGACGTTCTTGCGAATACAATTGGTGTAGTCATTGCTGTACTAATTATAAATTTGAAAAATTAAACTAACCAAACTATGGATGTATCAATTCCAGGAATGGGCGTAGGCTTAACCATGTTGGGACTCGTTGTTGCCGTGATTGCGATTATATTTATTCTTCGTAATCGATATGTCAGCAAAGGAGAATCAGTGATCGAAGAAGGTCATGAAGCTACCGGATGGTCTTTGGCTTCCCGCAACAAGTATCCTGAGGTCAACCCGTTTCGTCTGAGTAAGTCTATCTTACTATTCGGTGTGGCAGCATCGCTTTTGCTGACGCTTCTGGCTTTTAGCTGGACTCGCTATGAAGCTGAAGTGTATATACCTGAAGGTGCTTTGGAGCTCGATGAAGAAATCGAGATCGAGCCACCACGTACGGCTGAGCCGCCACCACCACCTCCTCCTCCTCCACCGCCGGTGATCGAAGAGGTGCCTGAAGAAGAAATCGAAGAAGAAGAACAGCCAGTCTTTGAAGATCAAACGATCGAAGAAGATGCCGTGATTGAAGAACCGGTCCCTGAAGTAGAAGAGGCACCGCCGCCACCGCCACCACCACCTCCGCCGCCAAAGCCTAAAGTGGATGAAATCTTTAAGATTGTTGAGCAACGACCACGTTTTCCTGGTTGTGAAAATGAAGCTGGTGATAACAAAGCGAAAGAAACTTGTGCTCAGCAAAAGATGCTGCAATTCTTATACAAGAATATCAAGTATCCATCTATCGCTAAAGAAAATGGTATTGAGGGTTCAGCCGTGATATCATTTGTTGTTGAGAAAGATGGAAGTATCACCGACACCAAAATTGTTCGCGATGTAGCTGGTGGATGTGGAGCTGAAGCACTCCGAGTGGTTAATATGATGAATAAAATGGGAGAGAAATGGACTCCTGGAAAACAGCGTGGTAGAGCCGTTCGTGTTCAATATAACTTACCTGTTAAATTTAAACTCGAGTAACCGTAAATAAAATATTTAAAAAGGCATCAATCGATTGGTTGATGCCTTTTTTATTTTATTCAAGACCGTACAATTTGCCTTTTCGTAAAAGTTCTTTCCAAAGCAATGGCCGTTCTTTTAACTGTTCGATGTGTTCCTTGATGGCTAAATCAGCTAATTCTTTTTCTCCTTTTATTGCCAAGTCTATTTTATGCGCATTGGTTTCAATTTGAAAATCTAATTTACGTTTTGTCACATCTGAAAGTGAAGTGGTCACTGCTTTATGATTCATGACAAATTGATGTTCGTGTTTGTCAAGCACATAATCATATGGGCTTCGTGCGGAAATTAATTTTACAAAAATTGGTGCAGTTTCTATTGCTATGAATAATAGCATAATAAAAATACTAGCAATATAAATTGCCTCACTACGATCACTAATTCGATCGAGCGCATGTAATCGTGCGGCAAAACCCGACAATGCTACTTTCTCCATATCCGCCAATTCCGTCAGCTGCGTACTTTCCAATGCAGCGATCTCCGATTGCTTTTGATTAATCAAATCGGTATTCATGAGTGTAAGGGCATCAAGTTCTATTTGTGCGTTATCGGCTTCAGCTTTCTTCGCACGATATATGGGGCCCATATTGCGGAGTTGTGATCCACCGGTCCCGTCAGCTTCGGCAAGCGCTGCAGCGGCAAGCGCGTCTCGCTGTGTTTCTTTGTTGGCTATCTCAGATTTTAAATTAACTATATCGGATTTTAATACACTTAATGGCTCTGCAAATCGATCGCGCAAGGCGGTTTCTTGTGTTTTATAATTCTCTTGTTGCATCAGTGTCAATTCGGATTTTATTTCTGAATCAAAAATCTTTAGCTCAAGTGGTTTGGCGATACATACGGCTATTAAAATAGCGAGTACTAACCTCGGTGACGCATGAAAGAAATCTTTGAAAAAATTACCCTTCTTTTTAATGGTAGAAACGATATAGCGATCCAAATTAAAGATCATAAATCCCCATAGCAGACCAAAAATAATTGATAATAAGTAAGAGTTGAACACGGTATATAACGCATATGCACAAGTGATCATAGCGAAAAGGCCTGTAAAAAATATGGTGGCACCAATACCCACATATTTATTGATTTCAGTCGGAGTTCGTTTTAATATATTGAAATCCGTCCCTGAACAATGAAGAAAAAATCGCTGAATACCATGCATAACGCTTTCATGTTTTAATGAAAAAAATGAGAACTTTATCAAAAGTATTTCAAGAGAAGAACAAAACAAACGTTTATCGACGAACTTAAATTGTTTATATACGGAGAAGGTTCGAAGGTTTAAGGTTCAAGGGGTTCAAGGTTCAAGGGGTTTAAGGTTCGAAGTTCAATGTTCGAGGTTCAATGTGCCGACATAGCCAAAATTTACAATTTTGTTGCTATGTCGTGCATCCTCGTAAATCGATAAAATCACAGATTTTGAGATTTACGGGATTCAAGTGGTTCAATGTTCAAGGTCTAAAGTTAAGGGACCCGAGAGTTGGGTTGCGCAAGCAAGTCAAACCTCGGAGCCCGACTTGGAATATGAGATTAAACTTCAAGATGTATTCAATTTAAAAAAAGGATCTATCGTATCGTTTATTTTTACTCGAGACTTTTGGTTTCTTTTTTCATAGTCCAGCTCGCTAGTGCGTCAAGCATTAAGTAAGTCCGATGTATTTCAAGATGTTTTTTCATTGATCGATGAACGAAGATGGAGTATAGCCGGTGCTACACGACTGATGAGTGAAGAAGAGCAATGAAAAAAGATGAAGAATTATGTCGGAGAAATTTAGTTCTTGACGCACAAAGTCTATTTGACTTCGTCACGTAACTCTCGGGTCTGGTTACATCTTTTAACTCAACGCGTCACCCAGTCGCATGCCAGCCATGACGGAAAAAACACAAAGCAATACGCTAAGGGAGATATAAATCGCCAGCATCATCCACCTACCGTCAACCATCAATTGATAGTTTTCCATCGAAAACGTAGAGAAAGTGCTAAAACCTCCACAATACCCAGTGATGAAGAGCAAACGAAGTAAATCATTATTATGCCGTAGAAAATACGCTATGAGAAAACCAATGAGTAGGGAACTGATGACGTTTGCAATCAATGTTGCAACTGGAAAAAGCTCACCAGGACGAGACAACCATATATGAATGAGCCAGCGACATATCGTACCGAAACCGCCACCAATAAATAAAACCAATAGATTACTGAATGTGATCATGTCGACAAATTATCAGCAGCAAAACTACAACAAAACCTTAATTACAAAGATTGATTTTTATTTCGTACTTATTTTAGTGTGTTAAGCATCCACTGGACACACTCCTTTCCATCAACTATATTCCAAGAATGTGGATGAAATTTTCCATCCAGACGTTGACCTTTGATCTCAGATTGTATAAATTCTGCTCGATCATTTCCCTGGAGCATTAATCTGGCAATTAATTCAGATGAATTTAAAAAATTAGTATCGTAAGCGCTTCGTCTTCTATTTTTTAGCTGCCAATTTATATCCACGTCATGATAAACTCGAACGGCAGTATTCAATAAAAACCGTTCATTGCCTGGCTCACTTGATGAAATATCGAATGGTGTGATTTTTTCATAGACGACTCGATTCGAATCTAACGTGCCGTATTTGTTTTTCAACATATTGCCGATATGACGTGCTTCATTCATACCTACTTCCGAATAATCACGATGCAATTCGCGATCAATATATTCCCAAAATGCAATGACATCCACTGGCGAGTCAACGGTAAAAACTCCAGCCGGAATAACGGGATAATCACCAGGTGTTTCATGGCAGTATTCAGCGTACCGCAGCAAAATAGTCCCACCTGCCGAAAACCCACCAAAAATAAACTGTTCTTGATCCAACTTATATTGAATCAGCACATCCGTCAGGGCCTCGGTCAGCCGAGAAACCGTTTCATCATTACATGTGAGATGAAATCCGGTCGAAAGTGTTACAACCAATAACCCTGCTCCAGCGGCAGTCTCCGGCAAATCAGAATCGCGAAATACATCTTCGGCACGTTGCGAAAACCCAGGCATTAAAACGAGAACACCTTTGTAGCTTTTCTCTGAGGCAGACAACGCCATGTAATACATTGCTGTACCGTCGTCTGATGTATATGTATGCTTAATGGGCGTTTGACTCATCGTGGTACATCCCGTTAATAAAACAATAAAATACAAATAAAATATTCGTTGCATTATCAATTATCATTTGGATATTATGACTTTATCGCTGTACCAGCGTCCATTTATTTCAACATTTAAAAAATATAATCCGTCAGCTAAATCGGAAATATTAATTTCGTAATTGTCTTTAATAATAGATTTAACCTGACTACCATCAACGCCGATTAGAGTTCCCTGCGTAAATTGAATATCTGGGTCCAGCCGAAGCAAATTTTTAATTGGATTCTCTATGATTAAATTTATATCACCAGAAAAATTTCTTGTGCCTGATAATAAAGAATTTAATGTATAAATAAAACCACTTGGATCAGCAACATAAACTTCTCCTGAGGCGTCACGTCCAAATGTCGATATTCTGACAGGGTCACCATCTAATAGCGTATCGACAATCCAATTATCCATACCATCTTGATACATCGTTGCAAACATGCCAGTACAAAAATCAGAAAATAAATATCTGCCTTCTAACGTGGGATTCGCCGCGCCATAATAAACCACCCCACCAGTTACAGAGCCACATATATTATTATTTTCAGGATGCTCATATGCGTGTACTGGAAACACATAATCTGGCGCATCGCAATCTAACAAATTGAAAGTCGAATCTCCTTCGTAACATCTCCAACCATAGTTTTCACCGCCAGTGCTCGAAGCCAATTGAAAGTCTATTTCTTCATATACATTTTGTCCTACGTCAGCTATGTACATGTCGCCTGTCACGGGATCAAAGTCCATACGCCACGGGTTTCGCAAACCATATGCCCATATTTCATCCTCGGCAAAATCATCATTGGCAAACGGATTATCTGGAGGAATGAGGTACGACTCATCAGTATCAATATCTATTCTCAGCATTTTGCCAAGTAAACTCATCAAGTCTTGCCCATTGCGCAATGGATCGCCACCGCTTCCGCCATCGCCGGTCGGAATATAGAGATAGCCGTCCGGACCAAAAGTCAGGTCGCCGCCATTATGGTTGTTAAACGGTTGATCAAATGCAAGGATAATCTTTTCGCTAGATGGTAGAGCTTTGGTTAGGTCTGTTTCATCAATAGAAAATCTTGATATGACAGATTCACCATCATTGTCCCCTGTATAATAAACATATACATAAGGAGAATCAGGAAATGAGGGGTGAAATGCCAGGCCTAGCAGGCCTTGTTCTCCCCCGGCACTCTCTACACGGTCTCGAATATCCAAAAACGGCTCGGTTACCACATTTCCATTTTCATCCACAATTTGAATGATACCTGGTTTTCCCGCAATATAAATCTCGTCACCACCTGCATTGGCAATATCAACAGGGATGATCAAACCAGACGCAAACAATTCAAACTCAAGTAATTCCTGACTGTGTGTGACGCTCATGGAAACTAAACTCATCAGGACAAATGATAACAGATATTTCATAATTATTTATTTTTCTGGGTGACAAGATAATGGGAACATCGTTGATGGTCGCAACTACAGCGTGTAAACACCGTGATTTTATACAAAGGGTAGCACTCAAAGCATTACATCGAAGACATTCATTTACCTGCTTAACTTATTTTTTTCAATATGGCAATTTGACCAAGGTGATAATGCGTATGTTCAATAAAACCAGACAAGTTTCGATAGTACGTCCCGTATTTTTTATCAAAAAACGGTTTGTCTAGTATTTCGTCTGGCAGCGACTCGACCAGTGAGATCAATTCATGTACATCCTTCCATATCTGATCTTGCATCGCTATCCAAGCGTCTTGCGAATCGATAATTAGATGGTCAAAACTGAACTTATCGTGTGCATCAAATGCACTCCCTTTTAACACTTGTAAAAGTGGGATGAGATAGTAAGCAATATGATAGGTAAGCTTGAGAATAGAGTTGCAAGAATTAAATTCTTTATTTGCCTTTTGGTAATCAACATCGGCCAATTGTTTTTGTAAACACGATGCTGTCCAATTTCCACCAAAAAAAACTTCTTGGATATGTTTCGCAATATGTGCCGTTGTATTCATTTTATTTTACCAATTTATTCGCAATCCTCCAATATAATCTCTAACACACCACCTAATTCCACCTCGAAAGATGGCTGTAATGTGATGCAAGTTGGAGCTATAAATATAACCGAATCGGTAGACAAAACCGTCCCCATCGATGAAATAGAATTTGATGCTCGATATGTTCCCGTTGGAATTGGGTTTCCATTGACAAATAAATTTTCTTGGCAAGTTGGCGCGGATAAAGTCGCTTGCATTTCCATCACAACTGGCAAATGATCTGACATGAAAAATAACGCATTTAATATTTCATCAGGTACGAGAGTCGTATTCGCATTGTCATTCACAGATTGATTATAAATCGTTCCGTTATTTCCGAGCGCCTCATATGTATTGATCTCATATGAAATGCCTTGCGCTCCACTCAGGATAGGGTCTGATGCTAGTAAAAAATCGAAGCGGCTGTCACAACCACCCCGCGCACCGCAATCGTAAGACGGTGTCCCTGAAGCCCGCGTCGACTGCGTGTGTGTCTGTCGAAACGTAAAATTGTTGTTCCAATTTCCGGGTGTTTGAATCGGGTCATTCAGTGGATTTACACCACTTAATAGCACTTGATAACTT
>Ga0209303_1001751_pt1 | contig 12549 bp, 10 predicted proteins | sample SidtaG_3_FD_187449 | JGI IMG/M metagenome (GOLD analysis project Ga0209303, IMG submission 187449) | Marine algal microbial communities from Sidmouth, United Kingdom - Sidmouth_Asex1 metaG (SPAdes) (version 2) | ecosystem: Host-associated > Algae > Red algae > Unclassified | place: Sidmouth... | reverse complement strand
AATGCGACTATAATCAGAGTCAGCTGTCAAACCGCCCCTATTATTTATTAATAGCACTAACATCGAATCATATATTACAATGCAAGATCGAAAGTATATTAACCAAGCCATTGAGTTAGCCAGATCCGGAATGAAAGCCGATGAGGGCGGCCCCTTTGGTGCGGTCATCGTAAATCAAGACGGAGATGTCATCGGCAAAGGCAATAATAAAGTCACCTCTACCAATGACCCTACAGCTCATGCCGAAGTGGTGGCTATCAGAGATGCCTGTCAGAACACGGATAATTATCAATTAGATGGTTGTACGATCTACACCTCGTGTGAGCCCTGTCCTATGTGTCTGGGGGCCATCTATTGGGCCAGACCTGCGCGAATCGTGTATGCGTGCAGTCGCGAGGACGCCATGAAAGTCGGCTTTGATGATGATCATATCTATAAAGAGATAGCACTACCTATGGCTGAGCGGAAAATACCTACGGAGCAAATAGCAAGAGATGAATCCGTAACCGTTTTCCAAGAATGGCAAGCTAAAATGGACAAACTATCCTATTAACGAGCAAAACGTGGGCTTCATTCTACGAAGGTTTTTCTCAGTGCTACATAAGATTCAGCCAACTTTATCTTCCTCATCAGAACCATGTATGTCGTGCTCCAGATGAGATTAGGTGGGCGCCTTAGTGTGCGTTGAGAAACTATATCTTAGGCATTTGGTATATGAGATTAGAGTTGAGCTCAGATTTGTGATCCATTATCTTTAAGAGGTACTTACTATTTGGATAAAACAAGATATAGCGAATTTTTGATCTTTGGAGCCAGACTAACATGTATAATGTGATCAACAATTATCTAAGTCTCGATCTTAGATGCAGCGAGTGCTCCGCGTTTTAATGTGAATATGTAGCAATTATTAAGCTAGCGGACTCATATCTGAAATAATAACTTTAATACTGTAAGTAACCATTTTCCATTATTGCTCATTATAAAAGTTCTCGTAAGCAATTGTAGATAAATTACGATGCATATTTTTGGTCTGAGTAACCAAGTACTTTAGCTAAGTTTAAGATTTACATACTGTTCCGCACCCTGGACAACATTTGTCAGAGAGTTACTGCTCGGCTTCAGCATCTTTGAGCACTTACAGTTTAAAGCAGTCAGTACATGCATCAGGCCAAATTTTGGCTAGATATTTGGACAAATAAATAGGATGTCAAGTGGTGTACTTTACGGTAAGCTTAATAGATGAAATTAAGTAAGCTGATGATCGCTAAGAATCAATCCGTAAAACGCGCAAAGAAACATAGCACTACATTTAAATGACATGCGTGAATTTTATTACCAGGATAAGATACTACACTCATTAGGGTGATAAAGGATGAAAAAAATTGAAACCAATCTCATAGATATTCATCAGAGAAAAATATACCCAGCAGCCATTCATATTGAATCTGGATTTATTAAGTCAATCGAGCGCATTAAAGAATCGCAAAAAACTTATATCTGCCCTGGTCTAATCGACGCCCATATCCACATCGAGAGCTCTATGTTAGTACCATATGAATTTGCTCGAATCGCTTTATGTCATGGAACGGTAGCTACGGTCTCAGATCCACATGAAATAGCTAATGTACTGGGAGTAGATGGCGTCCAATATATGATTGATAATGCTAAGCATGCGCTACTAAAATTTCATTTTGGTGCTCCGTCCTGTGTGCCAGCTACCTCCTATGAGACAGCAGGTGCCGTGATTGACAGTGAGCAAGTGACAGAGCTGCTGGCCTCAGATGATATTTACTACCTCTCCGAGATGATGAATTACCCAGGAGTGCTAAATGGAGATCACGAAGTGATGGCTAAGATCACAGCAGCGCACAAGATCGGAAAGCCTGTGGATGGTCATGCACCAGGTCTAATGGGGCAGGACGCCGCAAGCTACATTCATGCAGGCATCAGCACAGACCATGAATGCTATACAATCGAAGAAGCCTTAGGTAAGCTGGCTTATGGGATGAAAATTCTGATCCGAGAAGGTTCGGCTGCAAAGAATTATGAAGCCCTACATCCGCTCATCGCTGACCACGCTGACAGACTTATGTTCTGCAGTGATGATAAGCATCCTGATGATTTATTAGTCGGTCATCTTGATATTCTGATTCGCAGGTCCTTAGCCTTAGGGTACGATCTTTTCGATCTTCTAAGAATAGCCTCTCTACATCCAGTGGAGCATTATCATATGAATGTTGGTCTTCTAAGAGTTGGAGATCCAGCTGATTTTATAATGATTGATGACCCAGCATCATTTCGTGTATTGAAAACATATATCAACGGAATACAAGTAGCTGACACCGAAAGGAGCATCCTCAAGCCTCAAACTCATCGCGTAGTCAATCATTTTAATTGTGCAGAAATAGTGGTCGACGAGTTATCATTAGAAGGAGAAACGTACGACACTCCCATCATTGAAGCCATCGATGGTGCCCTCATAACTGAGAAAAACATAGCTACTGGTCCTTCAATCTATGATGGCATAATTAGCTCTAACGTCAAAGAAGACATTCTGAAAATAGCGGTGGTCAATCGCTACCAGCAAGCTCCGCCTGCGATAGGCTTCATTAAAAATTTTGGACTAAGTGCTGGCGCCATCGCCTCTACCGTGGCACATGATTCTCATAACATCATCAGCGTTGGCGTGGGTGATGAGTCTATGACTCGAGCTATTAACATATTGGTGCAGAGCCAAGGAGGCTTGTCAGCCGTCTATGGCGGAGATATGCGTCATATTGCTCTCCCGATAGCTGGACTAATGAGCGATCTTCCATGTCAAGATATTGGAGTGGCTTATGCCGATCTCAGTGCCTTTGTCCAGAGCATGGGGTGCCTACTGCGCTCACCCTATATGACCTTATCATTTATGGCACTCTTAGTCATCCCCAATATCAAGATTAGTGACAAAGGTATGTTTGACGCAGAGAACTTCTCATTCTATTAGTCCTCATTCTACCTTAGATCTAAGAGCATATATAATTGCACGTTAGATAGCTGCACTATAGATCATGATATAGACTAAAGCTTCAGTAAGTGCACAGATTATAGCCAATATGTTGATAGAAATGCTCCAATGTCTAATATGGCTAAATAGAATCTTCCTACTATCAGCCGATTGTCTAAATTTTCCTACTTTCAGCTCAACGAAAACAGTCCACCCTGCCATTGAACTGGATTAAACATATAAAAGATGATGAGAATCGTGCGCTAAAGGAGCTCTACGAAATGTATAGAGATGAATGCGTACAATGGCTTTTAACAAAGCAGGCAATTCAAAATGAAGATGCTAAAGAAATATTTCAAACAGCGGTGATCATTCTCTATGACCATGTGATGAGCGGTAAGCTTGAAAAATTCAGCAGTACGGTCAAATCTTATCTCTTCGGCATCTGTAAGAATAAAGCATTCGAGTTGTATCGCCACCAGAAGCGAGTGCACCATCCAGGTCAGTTATCCACTATACAGTCGTATGTCATTGAAGAAGATGACAATAATCTATTCATAGAAAAGGAGATTAGAGCAGTTAATGCTGCCCTCACTAAATTAGGTGATCCGTGTCGATCTATCATTCAGCTATTCTACTACAAGAGCATGTGCATTGAAGATATTACTATGATCATGAACTATAAGAACAGTGATACTACCAAAACTTTGAAATATAAATGCATGAAAAGGTTACAAAAGGCTCTTGGCCAACATTAAGATGTAGAAATTGGATATAAACGATAAAGATATAGAAACGATAGAAAGATATGTAGCTGGATTGATATCAGGCGATGACCTCATAGTTTTTGAGCGTCGCTTAGAGCAAAGTCCAGTCTTATTGGAACAATTGAATTTTGTCAGGGCATTAAGACAAGGAGCGAAAATATCAGTGCTCCAGGACAAAGTTGAACTGATGCAGCAGTGGGATCTGGAGATTGATGGTGTAGGACAGGGTGATTCTGCTATAAAAGAGGCCATAAAGCGTAGACCGACTGTAGTGAGACATATGCCGTGGATAAAGTATGTAGCTGCCGCTGCAATAATAATCGCTGCTCTTTTTGCAGGCCAAATATGGATGATTAACGTAGAGCATGACCGTTTAGAAAAATTGTATGTTGGTAAAGAACTTCCTGCCAGTGATATTAACCGTATCCGATCTTCAGGGAATGCTCATGATGATAGTACATTGAAAACAAAAGCCTTCAATGTTTACGACTTGGCTTTAATAGAATTAAAACAGAAGGATTACGTGAGAGGCGATCAATACTTAAGAGAAAGTTTAAGATTATTCGAAGAAGTGATTAATGCAGAAGAGGATACTACGATTCGAATATTTATTGAAGCGATTAATAGAATTATAAAATAAGTCGATTAGTTATGGACCATAGATTTAGAACTCAGAAGCTTACCTTAGGTGATATTGGGAAGGGTGAAGCATTAGGTGAAGTGGTGAGCTTAGATTATGGATATGTTTTTAAAGGCCAAATAATATTAGATGAAATTAGGGAACGTAAAGAACTTGAGGTACTCACCATTAAAATAGGTCAACCATTTCATGACAGGTTTGAACTATTTCACATTCAGTCTCCTGTGGATCATGATAATTCAGCAAAGCACCTGAGAGGATCTGGAGGGTGCATTCCCAAATTCTTTCTAAGGAGGATTAAATCAAAAGGAAAGGGTAGTACTGATAAATATGAACTTATTTCAAAAAAATTAAGCTGCGGGCATCATTTGCTACCACTATGTTTAGCCATTCACGATGATTCGCCGAACTATGAATTTAAATTTGATTGCAATCTGGCCTACATAAAGCTCAACAAAACGGATTTATCCGTCATTAACACTGCTTTAGAAGAAGAGGGTGTAACCATGCAGGCAGGGTTAGAAAGAGCCAATTATGATATAAACCATAAATTTTGTTTGCAGCTGACACTCCTGTCTATATCAGGAAAGGAATTGGGACTCATAACTGGTCAAGCATATCAACCTGGTGATTTATACTAATTTATTTAATGGGTGATAAAAGTGGCCCAATAGTAGGGGTGGGCATATTCAGGAAATTTATTAATCATCTCTCGCTTTGAGAGTAAGACTAATTCACTGGCTACCTCACTATCCACCTTCCACAGCGATGAGACTTGTGAGTTAATTCCTATTTGATCAAAATAGCGGTATAGAGAAAAAATGCCTTCATTATTCTCAGTATTCCCTGAACCTGTCTCACACGCACTAAGTACAATTTTTTTTACGGTCGTTTTCGTACCTAATAGCTCGTATCCGTATAGACTATCAATGCCTGATTCTCTAGTGCGGAAGTACAATTTCACATCATCCCGATTAGAAGTATGACTCATGGCATGGAGACATAGATGAATGATGTCAATAGTAGGATCTTCAAGACTCTCAATAAATTGATCTTTGGTCGCAACCTTACCAGCGTAAATAGTTGTTTTTGGATATTTGTCTTTAAGTCTATTTACTTCTTCATAAGCGTATGGTAGTTCAGAAAGTCCAATGGTGGAGGATGCCATGATAGTCGCCGGATCTGAAAAGGAGAATGCCGCTATGCTGGGATCAGAAGGAAGTTCTTGATTCTCTATGTGATTAGGTAGACAGCTGTATCTTACATCATGACTATGTAATAAATAAGGCACATCTTGATACTCTACTATTTCCTTATTTATTTGACTCACTAAAGCTTCAACATTTATCTGATGAATAATGCCATCCGCAGAAATAATCACTTCAGAGTTTAACTTTTGTTTTATGTCATCGCCTATCAAATGACTATAAACATCATATGCCATAGCCTGGTAATCTATAACTGGGATTTTATGATTCTGACTCTGTACTAAAAATAGTTTTTTAATGTCCAGATCTAAATGATGTCTATCTCGCTTGTAGATTTTCTTTTCATCATGATTAATAAGCACAATATAGAGCACGTCTTCCATCAGATAATAATCTATATAACTCTGAGTGGGTGAGAGTTTATTTTGAATATCGCTTAGGCTTTCTTTCTTCCTCGATGCATTAAGGTTTTTATCTACTGAATTATATATTGACAAAATGTATTGCTCTATGCTATCTTGTTCATCTAATAATTCTTGAGTTATTTCCCAGCTGTTGATTGACGTCACGTCAACAGACTTTATTTCTTTTTTAATTTCTAATTCTCTGCTATTAATAGTTTCTGGTATCAAGCTATCAGATTGATGCAGTTGTATGTCTCTATCCAATAGCATATTCTTTTTTATTGAAGAAAATTTATAAAATTCTTCTTTCATATGATTCGAAGGGTTCTGCTGGTATAATCTAAAAATGAAGTCAAGTGCCGATTCGATTAAGAATGACTTGCTTTCGTATATCCTTAGAATTGACTCCTCATTGAGATTAACAGTCTGTTGGAGTAGTAATTGATATGATTGGTCGAGTAGTCTCTTGGCTTCTATTTGGTGACTTAGGTCATCTGATTTTTTCCACTGATTGATACTGATCGAAGCCAGCCTTGCTGCATCTATAAAGCTAAAGGTGAATAGCTTATTTTTTACGCCAGTATTACTTTGTAGAGTTGATTGCGCCATATAAATTGATTTAGCATCTTCGAATTTTTGGTTTGCTTCAAGAGCTTTGGAGTAGTGCCAAGTTATGCTGTTGTATACTGCTCTTTGACTTATGGTCTGTTTTTGAAAGTGCTGGAGTGCTTTCCTCCAATAGATCTCAGCAAGGTCAAACTTTTTATTTTCTGATAATACTTGTCCTGCTACTCTATGGTAATTAGCATAATCACGTCTACAATCTTGGATTGTACTTTTAAATAATGAATCAAGTGCAATGATTCGCTTTTCTGCTTTCTGTTTTACATCTTCTCGGGAGTCATATAAATAGGCATAGACTGCATTTTTCAGTAATATGTGATATTCTGGGGTGCAGCGCCTGCTATCTAAAAGGGCCATATTTCTATTCACGTCTTTAGTCGCATATTCGGCATTGTCTAATCTGGTATACGTCAGGATTCGTTGATTCAACATTCTGGCCCTTACCATATGTGGAAGGGGTAGAAAAGCTCTGTTTGGATCTAGAAATTTATGACATAGAGCGAGGCTCCTTAAGTTTTTACGCGCATATGAACTGATATTAATCATCTCGTGATATAGGGTCAAATGGTAGATAGTATTATGGGCTAAGGGTTCTAAAAGCTGATAGATCTCATTATTTACTCGTTGGGCATCTTTATTCTCTATGTCATCTCTATAATAGTAATAGATACTTAACTGCATCAAATAGTCAATTTTACGATAGAAGTTAGTCTCAGTCTCAATACGGTCTTGAAGGTGGCTGATATTTCCATACTCACCAGTGCGATAGAATACATAATAGAACGAGTCAATCGGAAGGATGAGCTGAGTGTCTAAAGCAGGGAAGTCATCATCTTCAAACATCCACGCGTAATGAAGTTTACATCGCCAAAGCTTTGAGTTAATATACAACCGCTCCGCAGCAGTGATGTCTTGGTCCTTATAATGAATGAGCCTGTCAGCGGCTGTTTCAATTTGCATGCTGATCATAAGGGAGTCGATCTCGTTGACGATGGATGAGTCAGATTTTTCTAAAGGATCGAATATCTCTATAGTATCTTCTTGTTCAGTGCAAGTAGTCAGGGATACTGATATGATGAGTAATAGTAGCCAACGATTCATCATTTCCAAGGTACAAAACAGCCCCGAGAGGAATCTAAGAATCAGCTATATTTGCAGTATAATTATACTTATGATGAAATGTATCTCTTTATTCGCGATCAACTTGATCTGTATATATTTTCTCAATGGACAATCTTTCGACCCGACTCAGTTTAATCATCTTGCTCCGAGAAACATTGGTCCAGCAGGCATGTCAGGTCGGATCACGGCCATTGATGTGGATACTAAGAATAATATAATCTACGGTGGTGCTGCGTCTGGCGGTGTCTGGAAGTCAGTAAATGGGGGTGTGTCATGGGATCCAATCTTTGATGATCAGCCCGTGCAGTCTATCGGGTCCATAGCTGTACACGATGCCAATCCCTCAATCATCTGGGTAGGTACAGGTGAGGGGAATCCTCGGAACTCTCATAATTCTGGAGCTGGCATCTATCAGTCTGTGGATGGAGGCAACCACTGGATGTATAAAGGCTTAAAGGAGACAAAGTTAATTCATCGAGTCATCATTAAAAAAGACGATGCGAATACGATCTTCGCTGGCGCCATGGGCTCGGCCTGGGGCGATAGTGAACATCGAGGTGTCTATAAATCTGTAGATGGTGGTGACACTTGGAAGAAGGTACTTTATGTAGATCAACGGACTGGGGTGGCCGAACTCATCGTTGACCCCAATAATCCAAATAAGCTATTTGCAGCGATGTGGGACTTTAGAAGGACGCCATGGGATTTCACTTCCGGTGGTCAGGGCTCGGGCCTCTACGTCAGCTATGATGCGGGTGAGAGCTGGACTAAGCTTACCGAAGAAGAAGGTCTTCCTGAAGGTGACTTAGGGCGCATTGGCATGACTATATCGGCAGCTAATTCTAACGTGGTTTATGCTTTAGTAGAAGCAGAAGAGAATGCTCTATATAAATCATTTGATGGAGGGCAAAATTGGGTGGAGCATTCCACTCATGAAAACATTGGCAATCGGCCATTCTACTACTATGAGCTTCATGCAGACCCTAATAATGAAAACATCGTCTACAGTCTATGGACCTATGTATCAAAAAGTACAGACGGGGGTAAAACCTTTGAAATTATAGCAGACTATGGAAATGATGTGCATCCTGATCACCATGCATTTTGGATTGATTCTGATGACAGTAACTATCTAATAGATGGTAATGACGGCGGTATGAATATCTCTCATGATGCTGGAGCTAGCTGGAAATTCATCCCTAATCTACCAGTAGGTCAGTTCTACCACGTGAGTGTAGATGATGACTTCCCATATAATGTATACGGAGGTATGCAAGATAATGGCTCTTGGGCTGGACCAGGCTTTGTCCTCAAGAACGGTGGCATTACAAATTATGACTGGCAGGAGGTTATGTTCGGGGACGGCTTTGACGTGGTGCCGCTACCCAGTGATAACCGCTATGGTTACGCTATGTCACAAGGGGGTAATGTAGGAAGATATGATCGCCTCACGGGACGGACAGAATTCATCAGACCAGTACACCCTGAAGGCGAAGACCTAAGGTATAACTGGAATGCCGCACTGGCGCAAGATCCGTTCGAAAACTGCAGTCTGTACTACGGCAGCCAGTATGTCCACTACAGCCGCGACTGTGGCTTGTCATGGGACATAATATCTCCTGACCTGACGACAAATGATACAATGAAGCAGAAACAACTCTACAGCGGTGGTCTCACATACGACGCTACTGGAGCTGAAAATAATACGACAATCCTATGTATCGCCCCAAGCCCCGTCAATAAAAGTGTCATCTGGGTAGGGACTGATGATGGCAACCTGCAAGTGACCACTGACGGCGGTGGAAGCTGGAACAATGTCATCAAAAATATTCCATCCGCACCTAAGCATGCCTGGATACCTCAGATTGAGGTCTCTTCTTATGATCAGGCAGAAGCATTCGTGGTCATCAATAATTATAGACAGAATGATTGGTCGGCTCATCTATATCACACGACAGATTATGGTAAGACTTGGAGGAGGCTGGTAGATGATCGTGATGTAGGTGGCTTTGTCAATGCGATTACTCAAGATCCAGTAGAGCCTAATCTTCTGTTTTTGGGAACTGATGCAGGTCTCTACATATCATTAAATAAGGGTAAGGATTGGTCGCTTTGGAATGAAGGATTTCCTCAGGTGCAGATTAGGGATATGAAAATTCAGGAGGCTATGCACGACTTGGTCATTGGTACATTTGGAAGGTCATTCTGGATCATGGACGATATTCGTCCGCTTCGAGAATTAGTTAAAGCAGCAGGTATTGTTGATAAAGAGTTTCACCTTTTCGACGGACCAGAAGGATACCTCACTACGAATCGATCCTATGACGGTGTCAGGTTTGGGGCCCAGGGTTCTTTCTCTGGTGAGAATAAAAGTGGAGGGGCTGTTTTTTCACTTTGGCATAATCCTACAGATAAGACTGATGATAAGCTCAAAGAAAAATCTAATAAACCAGAGGACACGAAAGACGATGGTGATATTGAAGAGGACAATAATGGAGCAAAGAAGCGTAAGAAGAACATGCTATATATAACCATCATCTCTGAAGACGGAGATACCGTGCGAGAATACAGCCGAAAGCTGACAGAGAAGGGGCTTAACCGAGTATCATGGAATATGAGGCAAGATGGTGTTCGATCTGCGAGTCGTGCAGAGATAGAAGAAGATGCTGACTTGCCCAGTGGATCAGAAGTTATGCCTGGTACATACAAGGCAGTAATGGTGTATGGTGAGCATAAGGATTCGACTCATGTGCATGTCAAGCTAGATCCACGACTTCAAATTACCGATGCTGAAATCAGGGTCAAACGAGAATCCGTAAAGCAATTCGATGAGCTGGTGGATCTTTCAGCTAAATCATATAACCTACTAAATGAAGCCCGTAAAGCAATATTGGTTGTAGAGGGTATGATGGTTAATCTACCCGATTCCACCGAGAAGCACCTGAAGAAACTCAATGAAGAGCATCAGGATAAAATCAAAGAATTAGAACAGCGATTCAGCAATACGGAGAAAGTTAAAGGGATTCAACGCGATCCATCTAAGCTGAATTCGATGCTCTGGGGCGTGAGGCGATATCTCACTTCCTCGTGGGGGGAGCCAGGCGAGAACGCCAGAAATGCCGTGCGCATCTACACTGAGAAATCGAAAGAGGCTATCAGGGCGATCAATGATTATATCGATGGAGATTGGCGAGACTACGAAGCCGAAGTTTCTAAGATCCGATTTAATCCTTTCAAAGAGCTCAAGACCTTGAAAATCGATTAATAGACACCTTAAGCTCTTTCAGACCAACAATGAACGGACTATAAGATAATGATACGATGTCATTCTGAGTTAATGCCAGGTTAAATACCACTCGTTATGCGATTAGGGCATTACATTTGGTGTTATACTTAAAAAATAAGCTATGATTTTCAAAACGGCTATGTTAACGCTGATAATGAGTTCTTTAGGACTCTTCTTCAAATCGCTTCCTTCGGTGAATGTCAAAACATTCGATGGAAAGGAAGTCAACATCAAAGAATATACCTCTAATGGCAAGATACAGTTGGTCAGTCTATGGGCTACTTGGTGTGGGCCATGCAAGCGAGAATTGAATGCGTTAGAAGCGATCTATCCGAAGTGGAAGAGTGATTATGATGTGGAGATCATAGCCATTACCTTAGATAACGCCAGAAGTGTTAAAAGAGCTCATACCATGGCACTTAGAGAAGAATGGCCCTATACTTTTTTTAGCGATCCTGATGGCATTTTGTCAGGAGGATTAGGTGTCCGTGGTATACCATATTCTATGCTTATTGATCAGGGGGGTAATATTGTATCTACCTCAGAAGGATACTATGAAGGATATGAAGCAGAAATGGAAAAGAAGATCAGAGACTTAGTAGAATAGAATATCATTGTTATATTTGGGTCAAGAATGGAGAATCACTTCTAAAATGACACAATAATGAGAAAGACAATTTCTAAGTTCGCATGTATCTTTACCTTATCAATATTAATGAGTTCTTGCTACACACTAAGTTATGAGGTGGGCGATGGAGCTCAGACAGGTATCGAAGTGAAAAAGAAGAACCACTATGTAGTCTATGGATTAGCCGGCATAAGCACTTCTGATCCAACTGAAATGGCTGGCAGTGCCGAGAACTATAATGTAAAAATTGAGCACTCATTCATCGACGGTTTGATCAATGCGATCACTTTCGGAATATACACGCCGACAACAACCACCGTTACCAAGTAATTTAGCTGAATATACGCAGCCATTGCAAGTTTTTAAATATTGAGATGATGCGATCATGAAATATTTATTTCTCGTGATTGGATTAATCATGGTAATTGTTTCTGTTTTACAGCTGTCGAGGTTTATTCTACAACTTGGCTACTTATCCAATTACGGTCAGGGCTTTATGGTAGGTAATCTTCTGCTTTTAGTCATAGGCTCTTTATTCATCTACAAAGGATACAAGGGCTTTAAATTAGAATAGTAGGTCCTGCTCTGTTACTTCAAGGTATATTGGAATTAACGATTTGACTTTCGTGAAATCATCTCGTCATTATTAGTCCTCCAATCTGGTGACTCAGCGGAGTCTAACTTTTGGATTGGACATTACCTTTAAGTATTTTCCTAATAGATAGATAATTAAAGGCTGAGCTGGTATATGTTTATGGGTCACCCATTCGTCAAAGTTTTTCAGAGCTACATTAGGCATGTTCAGTAGTAGTTAATAAATTCAGAAGTAAGAGAACTGTGGGTCAAGCTGATATGACTTTAGCACTTTTAGGTCATAATCTGTA
>Ga0209303_1001739_pt1 | contig 12632 bp, 13 predicted proteins | sample SidtaG_3_FD_187449 | JGI IMG/M metagenome (GOLD analysis project Ga0209303, IMG submission 187449) | Marine algal microbial communities from Sidmouth, United Kingdom - Sidmouth_Asex1 metaG (SPAdes) (version 2) | ecosystem: Host-associated > Algae > Red algae > Unclassified | place: Sidmouth... | reverse complement strand
TGAAGGAGCTCCTAGCGGTCCGCGCCCGAACATGCCGCACAACCATGCGGTCGTAGAACGCCTCCATCATCACGTCGGTGACAGGTGCGTTTGACTGCGGGCGCTCGCCCGCCTCCATGGCATTCTTTGTCTCATCCCGCCGGAACCCAGAGACGCGGGCATCGTTCATGGGATTTCCCATGTACGTGCCGGCAGCGACGCCGCGCAGACGTTCAGCCGCCTGGTCCGACAGGGGCTTGATGCGAAACGGGTCCTCACGATGTCCGCAGTCCGGGCTGACGGGGCCACCACCGAGTCGCTTGGGCAACACGCATGAGGCAAAGAGGTAGCCAAGCGGCTTCATGTTGTTGTTGACCGTCACCATCTTGAGCGGCGCAAGCCCACCGGACACCTTGAGACCCCGCCGCCGACACTCCAAAAAGGACCGGATGTACAAAGGCGTCGCCTTGCTCATCTTGTGCAGCAGGTCAAACGCCTTCGTATCCACGATCAGGGGCGACAGAGGAACTTGGGCTCGAACAAGAGCCGGCTCGGCGACTGCGCGCCCCAAAAAGTTGATGAAGAGCGTAAACGTGGAGTGGTAGTGCCGCCACATGTCCTTTTTTCCGCCTTCTTTGACGGCGGTTGAGTTCGGGTCAGAGTCATTGGACCCAAAAGGAAGGTCCGCGATGATCTCAGACATGATGGCACTTTCCCACGAAGAGTCAATGGCAGCGAGCTGCTCCGGGGTGCCCACCAGCCTGGATGTGTCCGACGTGACTGTGGCCTCCACCTCGGCGATGGCCGCGTCGTCCTCGTCCGTTCTTGTCGGCTCGACCTCGTCCCATCCGCCGATGACGTCAGGCTCCCCCTCCTCAGCGCGCGCTTCGTCAACAACTCCATTGCCGACGGACTCCAACGATGGTCCGCGGCCGGGCGTGGAATCACTCATCGAACCGCCGCCGCCCACCAGGGTCCCGTCTTGTCCAACGGCCTCCATTGTTGCTGACGGCGTCAGTCGACGGACAGTGAGGTAGCTGCAGCTTGTTGAGGACGGCAACGAGGTGCTCTCTCCAAGTATAGCGATCTTGCGACCGTATCACCGTCACCTATGCTCTTTTTGCATGGAGGTGCAGAGACAACACATGGTGGTCGGTTGCCGAGCGCTCGATGTCTAATGTCCCTTTGTGAAGATGCTAGTAGGTCTACTAGTATACAAGTACTACTACTAGTAAAGATTTATTCCAGCACTTTCTCGGCCTTGTCTATTTGGAAGTGAGGGATTGTGCAATACGTATTATTAATGTACTATTAGGTGTTTAATATTGTGGCTATCTGCATTGCGGGTCTGTCAGTGGTTGGCTAGAGCGTCCATACCAGACATCCGTCAGCGGATGCAATCCGTGACAGCGTGAGCGCATTGTGCTGCTCGACTTGTCGCTCGCGTCCCCTCACGCACTTGCGCCATGGCCTCGGAGTCGGATACCCCAAGTGGCCCCAATCCATCTGACCTCCCTCATCACACCAGCCTTCTTCTTGACCTCGGCCTTCCCCCCCCCCATTGCCCCTCCCTCGGTGGTGGGGACTTTCTAGCAGCCGAGGGGGAGCTCCCGGGCTTCTCACTACCTTCCAATCCACCGTCGCCCTGGTTTCCAGCCCTGCCCCCGTCGCCGTCCGTGTCGCCTGTCGACGACAACTTAGTCCCCATGGGGCATCCCGTACCTTGTTCCTACTCGGCCTGGGCAGCCGAAATGGCTCTCTGGGAGGTCACCGAGCCCCAAGAGACGCAGTCGCGAGTGGCGCACCTGCTGTCCAAGTGCTCGGCGGTGTCCGTCGCGGACTTTTGCATCCAAGACTCCCCGCTCTTCCCCGACGACATGGACGTGCACCACAGCCTCGTCACGGAGCTCGCCGAGGTGAATCAAGGGCGCGTGCCGTCACCGGTGCTACTGAGCCAAATGCGCTCAATGCACAAGGCTGCTGTTGCTTGGGACACTAGGGGTGTGCGTCCACCTCATCGCCTTCTGTCTCTGGCGTGGCCATCACCGGCCGCGGCGGCTTCCACCATCCCTCCAGGCCAGAGGAGCGGCGAGATGACTGCTACCCCTCCGGCTTTTCCTGCTGCTCTGGTGACAGCAGCCGCCTCAAGTGTCGCAGCTCTCCCATCATCGGCTGCCACCGCCGCACCGCCGGCTGGAACTACTCCGTTCACTCCGGCCATCAACACGTCGGCACCTGCTGCCGGCCCGGCGGCGCGCTCGCGCACCGACACCTGGGTCCGGCTCAACTGCGTTGCGGCTGTGCTCGTGGAGCGCATCAACCCAGAGACGGGCCAGCCTACAATCAAGAACAGCGAGGTTGGGGCGGAGGTGACGCGGCGGCGGCCAACGCTCTACGCGGTGACGAGCAAGGCTCTTCCATTTGGGCTGTGGCGGCACCGCTGGACGAAGGCGAACTCTGCGCCTGTGGGGTCGGCCGCCGCCTTGTCCATCACCGCCGGTCTGTCTGCGACTAAGGGCAAGCGTGTATTTGACACCGTGTTGGACAAGGCACCCGAAAGCTTTAAGACGCGAGAGCTGGGCGCGCTCGAGTGGATGAGACAAGTCGTTGCTGCTATGGACGCTGACGTGGACGCCCAGAGCAAGCGGCTCCCGGGGGAGTTCCAGACGAACCTGAAGGGCGAGACCGTTTGGCGGAGCGTGCCGCTGACCGTCGAGGCGTGGGCTGCGCACATCCTCGACTATGCCACAGCCAACAAGGACAAGTTTGTGTGAGTAGTGGTAGAATACCGGTGTGGCTCTGAGGCAGTTACAATAGCAGACCCTATGCAAGAGAATAAAACGACACGCCTATACATTATTCCAATGTCTTCGCTCCGTTCGTGCCCGTGCTACCGACAAACGCTGCTTGTTCAGCGTGCATGGCGGAGGCAGTGGCGCTGGCCTTTCTTGACAGCCCCACAAGTGTGAGTACAAAGCCTCGAGGACGTCTAGTTGGCGTCAGCGATCAGGTCTGCACAACACAGTCATACTTCACTTAGAAGCGGTACTCATAAATGGGTTTATCACACCTCAGCACGCACACACCCACGGTCAGTCATCAACCGTCCCCAAAGTCCATCAACAAACGAGCCACCATGTCCTCTTTTTTGTCTTGGAGGTCGCGTAGCACCGCCATCTTCTTCTTGAATGGGAGCCACCAAGACTTCAGCATGGCGTGATGACCGGCCGATGCAGCAGCTAGCAATGGAGACGAGCGACCAACCGGCAGTATGAGGTCACCGCCCGCTTGAACGAGGAGGTGAACCAGCTCCGTCCGGCCAGCAGCAGCAGCCACGTACAAAGGGACGACGCCAGAGCGATCGGGACGGTTGACGTCCGCCCCCCTCCGTACCAGCTCCGAAGCGCACACCACGTTGTTGCGGTAGGCAGCCTCAAGAAGCGGCGTCCAGCCGTCAAGGCCGCACTGGTCAGCTGCTGCACCAGCGTCGAGCAAAATCTTGAGGATGGACAAGCTCCCCACACTGACCGCAAGACGCACACAACCAAGTCCACAAGGCGCCAGCAGATTGGCAAGCGCGCCACCAGTTAATAGAGCCTGCAACACGACCTCATCGCGCTTCCGAACGGCCACGAGCAAGGGCGTAAGCCGACGCCGACCAGACGCTAGGTTCGGGTCTGCCCGCGCCCTCAACAACAGAGAAATCGACTCACGCTGCCCCATCTCCACCGCGTGGAGGAGCGGCAATGTGCCGCCGACAACGCTATTGGCGTCAACGCCGTCATGTAGCAACGTCTCGACCGCCTCCGGCTCGGCGTTGGAGATGCGCCAAAAGAGGGAGACCACGCGGCTCGCGCCCGGCAGCAAGACGCTCTTGCCGCCACGGGTGGCGACAGCGGGCTTCCGCACAGCCAAAGGTGGTGCCAGTGGTAAGGATGCACCATCGACAACCGCGGCGGCCGCCGCCTTGGCGGCATCCTCAGCGGAATTGTTGACATTGCCGGCCGTACAGGCAGTTGCCTGGGCTCGGCGAGCCTGGCAGGCGAGCTCGGCCGCCGCTGCGGCCATCGCATCTGCATCCGTCCCCGGCTCTAAAGCCCCGCCGCCGGTGCCCGCCGGTACGTCGGGGTCCACTAAGGTGGGGGAGGCTTCGGGGGGCGCGGCCACGCCTGCAGTCGGCGCTGTAGCCGCCGCCGCGGCCGGCGCGCCCGTGTCCATCTTCTTGTCGTCAGCCCGCGCCGACCCACCTCCTTCAGAGTGGGGGGGTGAGGCATCGGTGGCCGCAGCCTTGGCAGCAGCCGCCGCCACCGTCCCGCCGTCGTTGTCCGTGCCACCGGCGCCGCTCGGCTCGACGTCGTCCGTGTGGGCGTGAGGGGAGTTGGTGGCCGACGTCACTCCGTCAGGCGCCGCCGCGGCCGCCGTGCCCATGTCCATGTCCTTGTCGTCGGCCCGTGCCGACCTGCCTCCTTCAGAACGGGAGGGGGAGGCATCGGTGGCCGCTGCCTTTGCAGCAGCCGCTGCCGCCGTCCCGCCGTCCTTGGCCACGCCGTCCGCGCCGCCCGGCTCTGCGTCGTCCGTGTGGGCGGGGGGGGCGTTGGCAGCCGGCGTCACGCCTGCAGGGGCCGCAGCGGCCCCCGTGCCCACGTCCATGTCCGCGTCGTCGACGCACGCCGGCCCGTCTCCCTCAGCGTGGGGGGGGGGCGCACTGGTGTTCCTGGCCTTTGCAGCGGCCGCTGCCGTCGTCTTGATGTCCTTGCTCTTGCCACGCACGCCGCCCGGCACGCTTCTGTCCGCACGGGAGGAGGAGGCGTTGGCGGCCTTGGCCACCGCTGCAGCCGCCGCTGTGGCCGCCGCTGCATCGACTGTCCCCCCATCCGAGTTCTTGTCGCCGGCGCCCGCCCGCCCGTCCTCTTTCACGTGCGGGGAGGAGGCGTGGTTGACCGTGTCATTTCTTGCCGTTGTCTTCTTGACCTCCGTCTCCACGCCCTTTCCCTTGCCACTGGCGCCGCTGGGCTTGTCCTTGTCCGCGCGGCCTGGGGAGGCGCGCCTTGCCACCGCTAAAGCAGCCGCCGCCGCCGCGACCATCCCCGCGACTGTCCCTTTGGCTTGACCGTCGGAGCTTGTTGACTTGGCCTTGTCCGCGTTGTCCTTGAGTCCCTGGCGACGCACCTTGTCACACGCGGTGATGATGTCCTTCCTTGTTGGTAGAGTGGACATAAAATCCGTCCAAACGGATGACTTCTTGGTCGATGACGTCAGGCCGCACATGAGGCTGCGGGTCTCGTCGTCGCCGTGGATGAATGCCGCCCAAAACCCCAGCACAAAGAGCCCACAACTCGAGGAGTCGGACTGCTGCGGGACCCTCACATGTCGTAGGGGAAGAGCTTTGCCCACAAGCGAGCGCAACACCGCCTTGTCCACCGTCTCATTGTTCTCGTGTAGCCTGTCCACCATCCAGTCGGCGAGCGCCTTCTTGAGTCCACGGTAGTCGTTGCCACCGCGCTTGGGGTCGAGGATGACCAAAAAGGAGTTGTTGTTCACCAGCGTGCCCCTGCCGACGCTGCCACCTTGAGTAGCCAACTTGATGACGCGGGTGGCCAGCTCATCAGGCCGCACGACGATAGCCAAGCACCAATGGCCGTGCTGGACGACTGCCATCACCCAAAACTCACGCTCGAATGTTGACGACGCTTGATTGGCGAGAGACGCCAGCGCAGAAGCCCGATTCTGCATCAGCAACGTCGCAAACAGCGACGTGAAGGTGGCGATGTTGCTAGGTACCCCCATGTCCGGTCCGAGAAGAACGAGGGAGTAGAAGTCGACAATGCCGTCGCTCAGGTGCCCGCCGTCCACAAGGGTGTCGACGTCATCTTGGGTGACGTCGATGGCGTCCGGCTCGCCCGGGGGGTAGCGAAAAACTACGGATGACCGGTTCGACTGGATGATGTCGTTGTCGACGTCAAACAAGCGGTCCCGCTCCTCCACCGGGGTTGTCGACTTTCCCCGGAGGCGAGCCGACGTACGCAACCGCTTCGTCTTGGACTCACCCGCGCCCCCGCCAGGGACTTCATCGATGGTGTCGGCCACAGAGGAAGCTTCGTCGACGGGTGGTGCAGCAGCAGTGCGCTTGCGGCCTCGGCCGGTCATCCCCGCTGCGCTTGCAGGAGGACTCACACCATCTGCTGCCGAGCGTGTTGAGGCAGTCGCCCGTGTCCCCTTCTGCGACCGACCGCGGCGCGGCGGAGACATGATGAAGAGCCGGAAGTTGTGCCAGCTACTCGTGCCGCAGCAGTCATGTAGGCGTCATGCAGCAAAAGGGCACGGTGGATGCCGCGAGCAGCGCGGTGGAAAGGGCGAAAACAGGAGGGAGGGGCTGCCGCTAACAATGTGGGAGGGGTGCCTCGAAGAAGGCAGGATACGTGCCGCAAACACAGGCGGGGAGGAGGTGCCGGAGCCAGGGGGGGGGGGGGCGCCGCAAACAGGGGTCGCGGGACGTGCCACCAACAGTGGTGGCGGGAGGTGCCACAAACAGTGGTGGCGGGACGTGCCGTAAGCAAGGTCAAGGGTGGAAGACCGGGCACGGACGGGCAGCCGAGGAGGCGGAGGTCACATGACATGTCTTGTCACGGCGAGGAAGAACCAGCACGAGTGGAAGACATGCACTCCTATCAAGAAAAACAAGTACACCACACGAATGTGCTATCAGTCAATATAAGACTATTAGACATGTAGAATGCTATTACCAAACTACTGTTTCGGACGCTGACAGGACCGTTCCGGGGCCAGAAGCTGCAGTCGTGCGAGCATAGATAAACGGCGGGCCAAAGAGTGCGTCGAACGCCGGGGAGTTGCTGACTAGCCCCACGGGATAATCCTGACCCGTAGCCCCTAAATCCTTACTCGCGCCCTTTGCGGTCAAATGTCGCTGCGTGCTGTGGCCGCCACGTGACCCTGCCCTCATCGCCTCACCACTCGCGCCACCAGCTGAAGGCGGCGGCGACGCAACGCCCCCCCCCACACCACCTCGGCGGCCGTTTCGGGCAGGCGCCAGGTCACTCGTCGTGTCCGACAACGAGGCCATGAGCAACATGAGCAGCAGATTCTCTCCCTCCTGCATTCCCCTGCAGCGGGTCAAGCGGCGGACGCGGCGCTCGGGCGCCACCTCCCGGCGTCCCGTCACGAGGTGCGGCTAGCACCGGGGCGACTCACGCACACGCGGCCAAGCAAATACCCAGCGTGACCGGTAGCCCCCGTCACTGGCCTTTTCGCTTTGAAGAGGAGCGACTTGGCTGGTGGCAAGCCCTTTGGGGGGTTACACCCGTCTTTTTTTCTCATTTTTGGCTATATGTACGCTTCACAAGAGTGGCTCACTTTGCGTCGCCCTCTGTTCTCGGTAGCATACCGGTGGGCCACCACACCAGGGGTGGAGCCCAAAGTCGCGCGGGATGCACTTAGGATTCAGGATGTCATGAGGGTAACGGTTTGGCGCGGCAAACAGCATCCAATCGGGCGTGTGGGACAGCTTCTTTGAGCTTGAGCAGCGGGCATCACTCTACATCTGCTGTAGTATGTACCGCCGCGTTGGTCGGCATGCTCGCCCGCCGGGGGTCCACTGTACGGACCTCCTCTCATCCTTTAGTAAAACGCGACGTCTCTGGTGCAACCCTGATTCCAGGGTTCTTCCGTCCTAGACGACGCTGCAGAAGCCGAATGGGCAGCACAGCTGTTTACTACGGGGAAGAGGATAGCACCGCACCCCCAATCCCAGGGTGGGCACTTGCTGTGTGTGGGGAGGCGCCGCCCGGACTGCCCGGGGCACTGCCCCCCGAATGGCACCCCCAACTGGCACCAGCCCGCCGCGTGTGCAAGTCCTCTGGGGCCCATGCTGGCGTGCCAGTGACAGACGCTTCCGGCCACACGCGGCGGTGCGACGGCTGAGAGGGACGGACGAGGAATGAATACAGGCGTGGACGGCTTCAGCGAGGATTGGCGGAGGTCAGCGAACGGTAGGGACACCTGATCGCCTGAGCGATGACGCACGGCGGGGCGGTGGTCTCGGCAGTGAAGAGCGGCGAGCAGGGGAGGGCCCAACGAGTGGCGGAGCGACCCGCGTGCTGGTGCCAAGTGGGGGAAGGTCCCTGTCTGGAAAGAATCCAATACCTGCCTCGCGGACTAGCCCCAGTGGAGGAGAGCAAGAAAACAGATCCTTTATACCCTTTTCGGCAGAAGCGGACCCCGCAGTGGCCAAGCGCCCGCGCTCACCCGGTGCGCACCCGGGGGATTCCTCAAGGCCTCCTTACATCTGCAGCGGACACGCCATCACCACATTGGGCACCACCGTGGGGGAGGCGCCACTGCTAAAGGTATCGGCTCACATCGAGTGGAAAGGCTCATCCTCCCTCCACACCCTTCGGCACAGAAAGCCCTCCGATGCTACATTCCAGAAAGGACCTGCGCCATCGACCTGGGCGGCGGGCCAATTCACAGTCGCCGGTGCGCTACGAGGCACTGAGTGCAGCTAGGGTTGCGTTCACACAAGTTCGGGGCTGGGGATAAGCTTCGCGGTCAGGGAAGAGAGGACAGAGACGTGGGTTACGGTTACGGCCGCGCCGAGCAGCCTCTGGTGGGGCACGATTGGCAGCGAGGGGACCGTAACATGTACGACGGCGGCCTGCAGCGAAGAGGCAGGCGGGCTGGCGTCGAACAGCAGATTGACGGTGGGCGCTGACGGCAACAGGGTTATCGCCAGCGCCTAGAATTGGAGCGCGTCAGATAAGGCGGGGCGGGGAACTCAAAGGTGTCCGTCACTACCACGGTGTGGGACACTCGCAGACCAGCGGCGGTCGACTTCCATGTCGTGCCCTCAGGGACAGACAACGGCACCATATCTCCCATTGCAGGCGCACAAAAAAGGATGAAGGAGAACTTTTTTCAACGATCTGACATGACAGGCGTGATCAGGGACATCAGTTTACCCAGACCAGATAGTTACGCCCTGCTCCACATGACTTTCATTTTTGCGTCTCGCAGTGTCTCAGGAACGCGTGCGCTTCTACACCGGAAGCACCCAGGCATCCTCAACTCGCAAGCAGCAATCAGGGCACAAACAAATGTATGTCATACATGGCGAGACGAAGCAGGATGAGTAAAGCAGCATCCCTGATCACTTTGGCGTGGTCAGAATAGTTCAAAACCCTCTTCTTCATGGTCTCTGAGCTCCCTGTATGAAGCGCTTCATGCCCATCCCACGACCATGAACACATCTCTTCAAAAAGATTTCTGGTGAAATGGCATAGCACGCTATTCACAGAAAGTAAATTGATAGTTGGACTCCAGTGACATCGAATGTTACTTTCAGTGTACCGCCTGTGTACAGCACGACAGTGCGACAGAGCCTCGCACGAAACCCGCATTGAGAGGGCGCAAATGCCGAGACACTTGACCGCCCGCGGTTTGGCGAGGCTCATGATGGGCGTCGTCTGCCAACTCGCTGTCTCACGAAATTACGAAAGGAACAGCCATCGTCTCATATACATCCTACGGTTTTGTGCTACCTTTTCTGCCATTTTACGACAACCTCTTGCACCACGTTACACGGCGGTCACCGGACGGCAACATTTAGATATTTCTGACGATTACTTGTGCTCATTATCCATGGTATCGCTTCATCGATTCCAGAAGGGGTTGGATGATCATCTTGTTGATCTTTCTGGAGTTTCTCCATCATTCGTCGTGCGCTAAAATCTCGCGGGAATCTCCCACGAGTGTGCGTCGAGTGAAGGAGCCCCTCCACGCATTGAGTGCGAGCGGCGCTCGACCGTCCAGGCTAACGTCTTCGATCGGCAGGGGTGACAGTAGCTGTAATCAGGCGTGGCGGAAGGTGCAGCATTCAGGGGTGGGGGGATGTGCCGCAATCAGGGCCGGGCGGGGCCGCCGCGGGGGCGCCGCAATCACGGGTCGCAGGGTGGGCCGCAAACAGAGGCGGTGGGAGGCCGCAAACAAGGTCGAACGTGGCAGACAGTGCATGGACCGACGGCCAAGGAAGTGGAAGTCACATGACATGTCGTGTCAAGGCGAAGAAGAACCATCACGAAAGGAAGACATGCACTCCTACAAAGAAAGTCAAGGACACGAATACCTAATGCTATCAGCCAAAAAAAGGCTAATAGACAACTACAGTATTCGACTTCTTTTGGGGCTCGAGATACTGAGCTCCAGTGCGATCTGTGCATCCATGCTCTGCATGCGCCTTGTACTTCTAGTGCTATGATGTGATACGATGAAGGCGGTCATGAAACTCAAGCGCCCGCCGACAAACAGACACGCGGGAGGCGTCAAACGAAAGCAAAAAGACGTCTTGGAGACGACGGACGCGGGAAAATGCGACATAGACCATGGCAAAAGTAAACACTCGTCCTAAGGAGAGCACTACCGTGTCCAGAGTCATACCCTGCGCCTTGTGAATAGTCATGGCCCACCCCAACACGAGGGGAACTTGCCGCCGCGTCGCTGCCTCCTTGTCCCTGGCAGACAGAGACGTAACACAGAACATCTCCCGCTTGATGAAAAGCCGACGCCGGGCAGCCGTCGGCAATAAGAAGTCCACAATCGGTAGCCTCTCGCTCTTGCCTCTCTTTTCCGCGAAGGTGTAGAAGCCGATCACGACGCCTCGGGCTCCCGCGCTCAACCCGTGCGCGTGGAAGTACGCGTTGCAGGCGAGAAGCACGACGGCACCGACACACAGCTTCATTTCGTACTCGGCCTTGGTGTAGTCGGCAAGCAGCTGCTTCCCATGGCGATCGGACAGCTGCTTGTAGTCGTCTTCCGCTACAAAGGTAACAAGGGGCTGGTCCAGGCTCACTAAGCACTTGTTGTTGCGCACCTTGGCCGCTTCTGTAGTTGAATACAGGTAGACGGCATCGTCGGGAGCGGTCGCCACAACCCTGGATCGCAGGAGCTCTTCTTCGGACGGCGTGAGCTCGGCCCTGCGCATGTGGAGAAGTAAGGAGCGGAACTCAGCATCGGCACCATGGCGGCCGGCTGTCGTAAGAACGACAGCCCTCGGGCCGAAGAGCATCGGCCACACATCGGCTTGAAAAGAAAACTGCCCAGAGAGGGCCCCTTGACCTTGCACAGGTGCCAGCTGCAAAAAATCGCCGCAAAAAAGGACGACAATACCCCCTAGCGGCGTTGAAGGAGCTCTCCGTAGGTGGCGGCAGAGACGGTCTACCCCATCCAGCAGCGCAGCATCCAGCATGGAGATCTCGTCCACGATCAGGAAGCGCGCGCTGCATATCCGAAGCCGGGCAGGGAGCGGCAATCGCGCTACAACGTCCTCCACGTCCAACTCAGAGGCCACAGCGAGAACAACCTCCGGCACTAGCCCGAGCCAGGAGTGGAGCGTAACTCCACCCAGGAGACTGGCCGCCACTCCAGTCGTCGCGCAGACTCCCATCCTGGGGTCGAGCACCTCTAGGAAGGGCAGAACCTTCTTGAGTATCGTCGTCTTGCCCGACCCGGCGATGCCGGTCACAAACACACTTTCACCCCTCTCCAGCATGGAGACGATGAGAGAGGCGTGTGGATCGATAGGTCGACGATGACCCGATACCCTCCAGCCGCCACGGCCGGAAGATCCCTCCGCGCGGGACCTCTTGACACCGACCCCGGTTGTTGCCGTCGGGGACCAGTAGGAGGCCGGGGGAGGCGGAGGCCTGGCCCATGGCCGGCCCTCACCACGACCAAGCGAAGCGGGTGCTTGTACGATGCCCACCGATCGGTGCGGCGCACTGGATGCGATTCGAACTTGAAGGCCCACCATAGATGGACTGGGTGAGGTAGATGTGGAGGGGGCTGCGACCTTCACTGAAGACAGGGCCGCAGCCAATGACGAAAAGCACTTGGTACGCATCAGCCCAACACCTTTACTGTCGCGAAGCGCGGAAAAGAAGCGCTCCAAGCCACGATCAGTGCTCAGGTTAAAGAACCTGCAGCGACTTCCCAGCATTAATCGAACGGCACGGTCCGAACATGAAGACGGTAAGGGAACCTGCACGCCCCGCGGCATCATCTGCAGCCCCGCGTTCGTCCACGCCGCGGCGTCATGTTTGTTGTCAAACACCTGCAGCTCCAGGTCTCCTTGAAGCCACACATGCTTGGTGAGATCTCGTGGACATCCGCGGTCGGGTCCCTGAGCAGAAAAGACGAGCGTGGCCTCATCTGCGCCGGGCCACCGGCACGCGATGACGACGGCCATGCCCGAGGCCCGGTGGGTACCGGTGGGTACAGCACACGTCGGCCGCTGCAGATGTCAAGACACAAGCAAGATGCGCGCCACAGTGACCGCCACAGTCGAGTATGCCGGTGCGACTGCTATACTCATATGCCCCTTTGCAGACGCTCAGACACTAGTTCAATCACTGCTATCCGACCAGCCCAATGGGAAGAAGTATTTACATAGTCAAGAGCCTATGTGTACCTTTAGGACGGACAAGGACAGGTAGCAGCAGCCTGGCTGGAAGCGTCGCAATCACGGGCCCGACCCAAACACTGGCCAGGTCATCCATGAGAGGGGGGGGACACACGCAGGATCGGTCGAATCCCACCCCAATCCCACCCCCCCCCTCCGATTTTGACGCGGGTCCCACAGCAGC
>Ga0209303_1001735_pt1 | contig 12697 bp, 9 predicted proteins | sample SidtaG_3_FD_187449 | JGI IMG/M metagenome (GOLD analysis project Ga0209303, IMG submission 187449) | Marine algal microbial communities from Sidmouth, United Kingdom - Sidmouth_Asex1 metaG (SPAdes) (version 2) | ecosystem: Host-associated > Algae > Red algae > Unclassified | place: Sidmouth... | reverse complement strand
AAACGGGGTAAGAAATCTAATCCAGATAAAAAGCAACCAAAAAGGTATTTGACAGAATCAAATTATACCCAAGTATTTGTACAGATTATGACCTAAAAATGCTAAAGTCATATCAGCTTGACCAACAGTTCTCTTACTTCTGAATTTATTTACTACTACTGAACATGCCTGCGTAATTCAACAGCATAAATGCAGTTAGTGGTTATCTTAATTTGTCTGATTAAATTAAACTTATTCAATGTTACGCTTGAAGCAAACAGGGTACGCCAATCTTGGTGGTCCTAGATTGGTCATTATCATCAGGCCCATATTGATCAATAATTACCTGAGTGCATACTGCTTCAGTGACAAGAGAAATGGCGTGTATTGGAATCGACTCATGATTTTTAAATCTTCAGCTAAAGATGTCTGATTATCCAAAAATTTAAATATTTGCTGAATATCGTTTTTCTCGTACATGGTGCTGAAGACAAGCTCACCCAGATGATTACGATCGTGAAGTATACCCAGCAAGACCGAATCATAGAATCTAAATTTTTTACTCAGGAGACCTATATCAGGACGAATACCAGCTTTTAGATTTTGCACGATCTGCTGAGAAAATAGCTCCGCTCGCTTAAAAGAATATCCAGTAGATGGCTTTACCCATGATCCTGCCTGTCCTATTTTGGTGACGTGATCCGTGCTGGACAGATGGAAGGGTGCATCACTCATGGGTATGACTCCCTGCTCTACAGCTGTAATCTCGTACTCTCTGATCTGTAGTATCTCCTCAATATATTGGCGTAACAGCTCTTCATAGCCCTCATCAGATAATAGCTCCTGATTAAACAAAGTGAACTCGACTATAGCCTCGCGCGCTGTAAAGGGTAGAACGTAGGTGAAGCTGGTGCTGTCCTTCCACTTCAGTCTGTAGTCCATCATCGTGAAAGATTCAGGATCAAAGCTGGGCTGAGCGGTCTTAATCTGCCAACCCTTAAAATGTTGCAAGATGTGATAATACGAAGCGTCATCAAGTTCCGAATTCATCTCGACTCTGCTGTCGAAGACCTGGTGCCCGTAATAAAGATTCGCATCGGTCTTCACCTGAACTGGCAGCTCTGCAAATGACAGATCAACTACCTCCTCAGTCATCCAGGAAATTTGATCTGCCTGATTAATTCTCCGTTTGGCTTCTTTATAAAAGTCAATGGCGTGTAGCGTTTTATATCGATATGGGTGTAAGTTCAAAGGTATCTCGAGTTGGTTGCCATAGAACATACCTTTAGTCCATGACTTCCTGATGATGTGATCCCACTTGCCCTCAGCCTGCTCCCAATAACTCCAAGTTTTATCATTCTGATCTTTTAGATCCTTATCCAATATCAGGATGCGCTTATTCTTGGACCAATCATCCGAAAGCATCGCCAGAGCCAGGTGTAAACCCGCGGCTCCAGCACCTACGATGATAAAGTCATATAACTCTCGCTTCATAAAATAAGCTACTCTTAAGCTCACGCAAATTTAATGATAATCTGCTGCTTATATATCCTGCTTTTTTAGTGCTTCTACCGCATGATGCGCTGCGCGAGCGGCCAGCGCCATATAGGTCAACGATGGATTCTGGGTAGAGGTAGAGGTCATGCAGGCACCGTCCGTGACGTAAACATTCTTACAGGCATGGAGCTGATTCCACCGATTTAGAAGTGACGTGGAGGGATCATGGCCCATCCTGATGCCCCCCATCTCATGGATATCTAATCCTGGAGCCTGCTGACTATCTATCTTGGTGATTTCTGAAAACCCAGCTTTTTCGAACATCTCAGTGAACTGCTCAAAGAAATCAATCATCATCTTATCATCATTATCATCATAATCAATACTGATTTGAATGAGCGGCATACCCCATGCATCAACTCGATTTGTATCTAATTTTACCAAATTGGTTTCTTTCGGAATGGTCTCACCCATCATGTGACTTTTGACCAGCCAAGGACTGAGCTTCGGTTGATAGTTAGTCATACGCTGCGTCAGTGCTTGTCCTATGAGACCCTCTGTATCAGCCGAGTCAGGCTGTCGTCTGGCATCAAAGCCAGCAGCATAACCTCGCATGAAGTCCGTATCTTGTCCATAGACATTTCTGAATCTTGGGATGTAAGCACTAGTTGGCTTCTGCCCAATAACATTTCTATTAGCCATCCCCTCATACTGAGCTGTGATTTTAGCTCTATAATTATGAAAAGCCACATACTTACCTAAAACACCCGCATCATTGCCTAATCCATTAGCAAATCTGTTCGAAATAGAGTTTTGCAATATGGCTATTGAATTAATGGCTCCCGCATTTAAAAATATAACATCTGCTGTATATTCGGTGACCTCTTTAGACTCAGCATCAATGACCCTGACACCATAAGCTCGAGCGGACTGCTCGTCATACAGTATAGATTCCACTATGGCATGGGGTCTTAGGGTCATATTGCCCGTTCTATAAGCCCAGGGTATGGTAGAGGAATTAGCGCTGAAGTAGCCTCCAAAAGGACAGCCTCGCTCACATTCCTTACGACTAAGACAGTTACCTCTGCCCTGTTCGATGTGTATAGCTTGTGGCTTCGTAAGATGCGCACATCTTCCAAATATCACCTGTCTGTCGTTATAATTTTTCCTTACCTCTGAGGCAAAATATTGCTCCACGCAGTTCAGCTCCCACGCTGGAAGAAACTGGCCATCCGGAACTGTGTCTACGCCATCCTGATTGCCCGCTATCCCGACGAATCTCTCTACCTTATCATACCATGGTGCCAAATCTCGGTATCTGATCGGCCAGTCTACGGCGAATCCATCACGCACTGGCCCCGCAAAATCATAATCACTCCAGCGCTGTGTCTGTCTAGCCCACATGAGCGATTTGCCTCCCACCTGATAGCCTCTAATCCAATCAAAGGGCTTAAGCTGCACGTAGGGATGCTCAGTATCTTTAACAAAAAAGTGAGCATTATCCTCCCTATAAGCGTAGCACTTAGATATGGAGGGATTCTCTTGTAGAGTTGATAGGGGTATATCTCCACGGAGGTCAAATTCCCATGGCTGCTTAGTGGCTGTGGGATAATCCTGCACGTGTCTCACATCTCGCCCTCGATCTAAGACTAAAGTCTTAAGGCCCTTCTCACATAGCTCCTTAGCTGCCCAGCTACCGCTCATACCAGCACCAATGACTATGGCATCATATTTATATTCACTCATAATCGATGGCGGCTATGCTGAAGCACATGCTTCATAGGGTGGAGGAATTTGATTATAGTTGTATTTCTCAGTCAGATAGTATTCTGAAGTTTCTAAGTTCTTGAGAGATAGCGATTTTATTCGATCTATAAAATAAATCAGCTCTTCTTGAGGTTCTGCTGCAGCCAATGACGACTCTATCACTGAAATCGCTCGATCTGCATTTTCATTAGTTATCTTACTCCTGCTCTCTTTCATCAATAATTTGTACTGATCAAAGCCAAGTGTGAATCTTCGTACGTCCTCTTGCCTGTGACATTCATTCAGCATACGCACAATGAACTCTCCTGCAGCGGGTATGTGCGGAGACAAAGCCTTCACAGGTAAAAGTGTCTCACTAATTACAGCTACATAAGCCTGATGTGATTCATCGAGTAGCAGCTTACCGTCGGTTAAGAATTCGATGGCATGATCATCGGCGCAAGAGCCAATGAAAAGTGTGGCAGCCGATGCCATTATTATACTAGACAGGGCATCTCTTCTATCCATGGCTGTCATATTTTTGGCGCTTCATATACATTTTAATTCAGGCAGATAAGATAAAGGTATTAAATAATTAGCCACCGCTTTTGTTCAGGTCGGCAAGCGAAGAAGTATCCTCTACACTCCTATCAGTTTAAATGGTATAATTTTTACATCGCAGTTGGATGGACGTCACACGGATAAGCTTATGTCCATCATCTTGCTCTCTTAATGCCATACAAGTAGTGGAGACCAGCCGCTGTATGATTCAGTAAATGCCTGATGCATTAACACATCGGCCATTAAGACTGATCAGCTGATTCATAGATATAACTGTCGACGGCTAGCTGGACTATAAAGATAATGACCTATCTTCCATTTGGGCCAAATCATTAATTTCTTTCGCTACTAAGTCGTAATCTGATTCCACAATTTTCCATTTTTTAATTAAATCTTCAGAAATCCAAAACCACCTGTGGTTTAAATTTGTCAACTCGGGCAGCAATCCATTGCTTCTAACGATACCATATCCATTGAGCAACATAAATAATATAAATCTTGAGCGAGATATGCGTCTGGTTGGATGGTGATTAATCTTATAATCAAAGCTTGCAAAAAATGTCATGGCTCTGGAAAATGCACGCGTCAATTTGTCAAACAAAGGCTGAACTACTTTTGATTGCTCATGCCAGAGTATTTGAATATTAGCATTCCATATAATTTCATTATTCAATTCAGAATGCCCCCCTGACTTTAATTGCTCTCTCTCGTGGTTTAATCTCTCGAAAGCTTCAATGATTAATTTATGTTTGTTAGCATTTAGAAGGTTCGCTTTAAATAAATGAAATTCCATTTGGCTAAAGGCAAGATGTGCTCCACCAATTTCTGCGAAAATATTGTTATTAATGATCCTAATGATTTGGAAGTCGTCTCCTAAAGATCTATTTTTTCTTGCGCAGGTCACAGATAGAGATTCAATACCTGAAGATTCCCAGTTCCACATTTTTAATTTCTCTCCGATATGAAAAGATGCAAATGCCGCCATTCCCGCCCATTTATAGAGATAAGGCTCGCGCTGATATAGCTGAGCATAGTAGGTCGTGATAGTGCGATTTCGCTTGATGACTTGCTCTTCGGGTGGAAGATTAAAAACATAAGTGGGCGAGGGCTTCATGGGCTCCCAAAATACTTAATTTAAACCGAATATTTTATTGATAGTGAAGTGCTATAATTTTAGTCTAACTCGACCATGGACTACATTACAGAGGTCTCTATGCATTCCGAAAATTATATATTCATGATTAATTAGATACTTAATGCAAGGGGAAAAATATTACTGTCGGTTTGTTTCTAAATGAAAATATTTCTGTCACTTAATATAGTAGGTCAAGTATCTGCAGTTATTCTTGCAAATATTCCACTATTCATACCTCCAATGGTTAATGATACAATTTACGTTTTCTAAATTAAGTGTAGGTTGTCTTATTTTGGTATAATAATGAACAAGATGCACACATCAATCAATCTGATAACTTACGTCTAATTTATTTGCAGAGAAATAAATAAAATAACTTAGCCTGCTAAGCTTTTGAATAAATGTTGCGCTTATTAAGATCATTATCTGATAATGGTATAAAGAACGATACACGTTATACTACAAAATCACTGTCGGGATTAAGAATATCTTCTACCTCCTCAGGATTCCGATTTATCTGAACTGTATCATCCCCAATGTGATCTACTTAAACGACAACCTGATTTCATTTTACTTAATTATGGGATTGGTGGGGTCCCTGATTTTAAAAGCGTGCCTGAAGAGCTATCGTCGCCAAAGTGGCCATAGAGTTTACAATCCCTACTCCATTGTTTAAAAGTGCTTTCTAATTCATTGCCAGAATTGATAAGGACATTGAGGACCTTTGTTCCCCATTGATAAGAGATGAGGTTGGCTTCATAGTTGCCGTTTTGTTATTCTATTTTTGGAGCGCCAGTGATTGTCGCGTCTTCATTCTGAGTAAAGTGCATGTAGGAGCCAAGATGTGTTATGGTGCCGCAGCTTTATAGAAGAAGGATAGCGAGTGATAAGCAGAGTGGCAAGGCGAACTTCGTTGTTGTTAATGACAATTGAAATCTTTTGTCTGAACATGATTTATAAGATGACAAAATATAGATGATCTGCTTGCAGGCGTACATGTTTTTTAAGATCATATTTTAAGACAGGATATATGGTAGTTAAGCAAAGAGGTCAACGCCCCTTTGCTCAATATAATTCCAAAACTACTTATGCTTGAAGCTTGAAATGAAGGGCTTCGACTTCTCATCGGCTCAGGCAAAGTGCTCAATGCTATTTGCGACTACAATCCTAATTTGTAGTTTTTATCGCTGTCAACATAGCTTCTAACTTAGACATGCGTTTTTCCAAATCTGTTATCGTTTGTTGCTGAAGCTCAATCACCTCTTGTTGTTCTTGAATAGCTTTTAGAGCGATAACACTGAAGCCTCCATAATTAATACCATACAAATCATCAGGTTCTGAATAAGAGACAAGTTCTGGGAATAAGGGCTTAACGTTTTGGGCTATCAATCCAACAGTTGTCTGCTTCTTTGGCGCATTGATATATTGATAAGAACTGACGTTTAGTTGCTTAACTTTGTCCATTACAGGATTGAGTGTTTCTATATTAGTCTTGAGCCGCTTGTCTGAGGAAACGGTATAGGCACCAGTATTAGCATTGATAAATCCTCTGAGACTACCTCCATAGTGAAATCGTAGCGCAAACCCATGTGTGACATCCCAATCAGCGTTATTTGTATTATCCGTAAATCGCAAACCAGTACCGACACTTTGAGAAGCTTGGAATACATGTAACCTTGCTGTCGGTGTACCCCTAATACCAAGTTTGCCATCGCCTGTCAGTGTCATTCTGTTATTACCACTGGTGGCGTTATTAAAATAGAAATTAAGGCGTCCAGATGTGCTCGTAGTTGAAGGTAAACCAGCAAGTTGCCAATAAGCATCTGACACTGTATTACTGAGCTCAAGCCTAGCATAATCATTACCAACTTCTGTCAACTGAAGATGCGGCTTACTGGTAGATGAATTTTGATAGATGTTCATCCATGCTTCAACTGTAGAAGTATTACCAGCCGTAAACTCACCATTTTGATACATACTGAATCTTTGAGTAGAACTGTTTGAGCCAGTCGGTTTTGATTTAAATTGAAGATCTGCGCCACCACCTGAGGTATTAAATTGCCACTGATTGCCATTATTAGGAAATCCTAATCTTAATACTCCTGCGTTTGTCTGGATGAATAGGTTTCCCCTGACATGCAGTTTATACTCAGGTTCTTTTAAGCCTATCCCTACATTACCAACACCAGTTGTGAGCGCCGCTACCCCAGAAGGAGATGTGTAAAAATGTCCGCCAGTCCCGCCACCAAAGCCATAACCCTGCACACCTACGCCAATATTCGAATTTGAAACACCTTGGACTCCTGCCCAAGAATTTGATTGGGAATACCCATAGACACCATGAGCTCCATTACTATTGCCTATTACACCGGCACTATTAGCCGGAAGTACTTCTGCATTGATACCTACAGATCCTGCTAATCCATAACGCGCAGTCGCGTTATCATTTTGCACATGAAAGACAGCACCAGAAGCAGATGTTTCATTGTAATATGGCAAGGTGATGCCCCCACCACCACTCATTGGCTGCCAGCTTGAACTATTGTAATACATAAATTGATTGGAACTGATATCATACACCATTAATCCGGTGGCAGGACTTGCAATCGCATTACGTTGGGCGGCTGTCATCCGAGGAATCAAGACACCTTTATCAGTGCTTTCATATTCAACGATGGCACTTTGACTTTGAATTGTTATTGAACAAACTAAAATACTTAATATCATGGTGACAGATCGAACAGTAGAGATATTCATTGGAAGTGTTTTAAAAGTAAATAAATTTTTTCTGTACCCACATTGTGGGATTTTCATGTAGCTATAAGTTCAAAAGACTTATCTAAGGAATTTGTAATTAATTGCAATTTAGATGAAATCATCAAAATATAAATCCTCATTTATAGTGATTTTTTAAATGTATAAATCGCGTTACTTCAAGTTAGAATGCTGGGAAGATTGGTGAAGTTTCAGCTGTATAGTGAACAGCCACGCCCTGCTTTAAAGACCACTTTGCTGAAGTAAAAAATACTCTTTCCCAACTGGCGGAGAAGTGGCAGTCTCTAAACGGTGGACTACGGGCTTGTTATATTATTCTTTCGAAAGAGCGTCTTTAAGTGCTTAATAAAAAGCTCCAGCGATTCGCTTACGTCGCTTCTCATGATCTTAAAAGACCTGTCAGGAATATCAGCAGTTTCGTGGGCTTAGCCAAAAGAAAAATTCATCGATCAAAATCCGACGAAGCATTATAATATTTCAATTACGAGAGTAAAAGTGCTAATCAGATGTACATGTTAGTGCACGACATTCTTAGTTATTCTAAAATTGATAATGAGGAAATAAAATTTGAATCAGTTGAACTGGATGAGGTTCTATATTTTGTGATCGACTTTTTAGATGTCAATGATCAAGTGACCTTTGATGATTTAACAGAGGTGGTGTGTCACAAATCGCAAATTCAAATTCTCTTTCAAAATCTAATTGAGAATGGACTAAAATATAATCAATGTGCTATCCCCAGCATGAAGATTATCAATAAAAATTCTAGCGACATGATTCTAATCGTATATGCCGGTAACGGCTTAGGCATAAGTCCAGAAGACACTCAATCCATCTTTGACGTGTTCTCTATACTACACTCTAATGTAGAATATGAAGGCACATGCGTAGGTCTATCCATATGTAAAAAAATCATGGCGGAGCATGACCTCCAGATCCTCTTGAGAAAGTCTACTAAGGATGGTTCAGCCTTCGAAGTAACTTGGCCATAGACGCTCCCAAGATCATAAGCACCTATGCATCATAAGAAAATGTTCAAGCGAAATTGGACTGAATAAATTAAGAATCAGGCCTCAGCCCATGCTGTAATTTTCGATTTTCAGCAGTATCAAGATCACACTGAACTCTGATCCAGCCAGGATTAAAGCCAATGCGATCTGCCCCAGGATTACCCCACGAATAGATAAGTGTTGGTCCGCTCTGAGAGCCTTCTTGAATGAAGATCACAAAAGTCTCACGCTGCATACCAAAAGACCATGTATTTCTCATGCCCAACACCATTGTTCTTCCATCACGATACTCAAACTCAAAAGCACCTCCTTGGTCATGAATGTCTACGTAGTGATGGGTGACGACTGGTCTGCCACCATCTTCTTTCGGAAAGTCTATCATGCATACGAAGCACCTAGCCCTTTCTAATTGATAAGCGGATTGCTGAAGCTTATCTGGTAATCTCGTCTTGAGCTCTCGATCATATATAATCTCCTCGAACCAATATTCATCCTTCGCTATTCTGAACTGATAATCTATACTTTTAGATGCATCGGCATTGTCAGTTTGACAGAATTTATCCACAGCAACTGCCCGAAAAGCCATACCTTCTCTCTCAAGCACCATGTCGCAGCCTGGCTCCAATCGTGGTGAGGATTCTGTCAAATCGTTGAGGTGATTAATAGTCTTACCGACTGATAATAAAGGCATTAGCTTTTTAAAATGGAAGACACTCAGCTGAATGAGTTTAGACGTGTCACTTGGGGTCAGAACATATAAACTTTGTCTCCTGATATCCTTGGGATCCTCATTGATCATCTCCTCGATGTATATCACATACTCTCCCATGGCTGATTGGCTCAGACGCGATGCATGGTGGTGCACTCGCAGATGCTGCCCTAATTCGGAAGACGACTTACCCACATACATATCAAAATCTAATTGCTCTACATTATCATATTGTCCTGGCCACAACTCCATGATATATTCTAATTCTCGCTCTTGGAGAGAGTAGCGGCGTTCTCTGATAGAGTCGTTAGCAGCTGCATAAGCTTTGCTTTTTAGCTTGCTATTTGTCTGAGCTCTGAGCACGGGTATCGGTGTGGTGGCGGGTGCACTATTTTGCTGACAGGCCCATAGCGAGGCAAGAGCTATCCACAGCATAAATATAGTTTTGCTCATAGCGATGATTAAATTAGTGAAAGGATAGTCATACAAATATCAATATAAGAAAATTCAAATTAGTTAAGTTCCTTAATCAATATTTTTGCTGCTTTGATGCGAAGGATCTTATGCTTATGACTATTGGGGTGCTGGTTCGAGATTTTAAGATGTTGTACATGATAGCTCTCAACAAGTTCTTACCTTAAATAAATTTTTCTTATTAACAGATCAAATGTAGTTGATTTTTGAACTGTTCTAGTTTTTGGTAGGTGTACAATTTCTTAATATGGCCTAATTGGTATTCGATACTTTGAGACATCATAAATAAATCTTGGGCTGAATGATTATATCTCATTGATCCACACTTATGCCCCAGGGGTCGCAAAGGTTCAATGCTCATCAGGCCTCCCATCCGCTTGCGTTTCCTTCCTTTTCGATGTCGCGTATGGACATCGACTCTGCAAGAGCAGAGATCAGTCAATCTTCTTTAATCAGAGTCTCACCATATCCAGACCCAGGTGTAAAAGTATATACCAGGCCGTTTCAGCATATAGAAAAGTAGAACTGAGATGAGTATTGATGAATACTGCTCTTGGCACTGCTATGCCTACACTTTAAAAACTGAAGCAATTATTATCCTAAATCAGGTAGATTATAAAATCAGAAATCATGATAAATACGAGATAAACTTAAAAAGCTACCTCATCAAAGTAGCATCGTTATTTTAAAAGCTACATCGTTATACCATAGCGACCAGCCCTGCTTTGATTCAAAATACATATAGCCTTGCTTAAACATCGGTGTACCGTGCAACATAACCAAAAATGTCGTGGACTGCTACGCAGCAATGACATTTGTTGCTAAGTGTTAGCTTTAATATACTTGATTCATTTTAAACTCGAGCGACTGTTTAACCGTATTCCATTCACTATCAATTATTGAAAAAATGACAGTATCTCTTAAATTTCCAGTTTTATCAAATTTATGATTTCTCAAAATACCGTCTTGTTTTGCTCCAAGTTTTGTAATTGCTGTTCTTGATTGTGTATTGTGCCAAATGAGTACGAAATTCTACAGCGATACACTTAAGAGTTTCGAAAGCATATTTTAATAGTAAATATTTACATTGAGTATTAATTCCAGTTCTTTGTGAAGATTTAGCATACCAAGTGGTTCCTATTTCAACCCTTCTGCTTTTTTGGTCTGCATTCATAAACCTTGTTGTGCCTACTAATTGACTCTTATTGGTATCGAAAACAGCAAATGGTAAAGACTTGTCTTCTTCAAAATCTTTAATCGCTTTTTCGATATAACATTGCACTTCCTTTGGGTTAGGTGCTGAAGTATACCAAAGGTTCCAAAGTTCACCATCTTTGACTGCATTTGTTAAGCCATCAATATGCGAAAGTTCCAATGGCTCCAATTTCAAATTTTCGTTTTTTAATTTAACTTTATTTAGCCATTTATTCATTCATTATTTTTTTGGTTTATTAAAGCTGACGACGTACAATGATAAGAGTAGGAGCGACGTAGGAGCTCTCACTTCTTATCTATTGTTGTGTGTAGTTCCCTATTCTTCGTCAATGTTTAATTTAGGAATCTTAACTATTTCAAGAGTTACTGAAGCCATTTGTACTTTTCCAGCTGTCTCTTGAATAGCCTTTCCAATCTTTTCATTTAGTAAGTGCATAGTGAACCTTCTTTTTTTGTAGTCTACAATGTATCGAATGTTAAACTGAACCCAATTGTCAGTCATTGTAATTGCTAAAGTTGGTTCTACCTGAGCATCTTCAATATAATATTTGTTTACAACCTTTTCCCATTTTGCAATAGATTGAGACACATATTCAGATAAAATTTCAGATGCGATTTTAATCACTATTGATTTGGCAATTTCTAAATCCGAATCATACCTTATTGGCAGATTAAATTCATCCCAAACAAAGGGGAAGTCCTGTGAATAATTAAATATAGCTCCTTTAAAAACAAATGAATTACTTAATTTGACTATTCTACCACTATAATTATCACTTGAAACCCATTCACCAATTTCCATCATTGTTGTATAGATGCTATCAATATCAATTACATCTCCTTTTATTCCATTGATTTCAATTCTATCTCCAGGCTTATAAACGTTAACTAAAAATATATAAAACGAACCAGCTATACTCAAGATTAATTCTTGGAGAGTTACAGCAATTCCTGCCGTTAGTAATCCAATTGCAAGAGTAAAATCCTTAACATTTCCTGTAAAATATGATATTGATAATAGTAATAATAAAATATAACCTACAATTTCAATTCCCTTTTGAGATTTGTAGCGAACTGAGCTATCAGGAAGACTTTTTTTGAGTATTCTCCTAAGAAATGAAATTATAAATACGATTATAACTACCCATAGAACATATTTGAGAATGCTTGTTGTAAAAGGATGTTCAACTATCCATTCCTTTATGTATTCAAGTATTTCCATTTATTTCATTTGATTCTGACTAACGTTTATCCAAGTCGTTGTATTTGTTGACTCTTTTCTCAAATGCGAGCTTGTATTCTGGCTTAGTAAAAATACCTAGTTCATCAGGGTTGATTCCGAATTTAATCATTTTCTTTCTGAGTCGTGCTATGGCTCTTCTTTTTTCATCAAGGAACACGTATTGTGTCTTAGGCTTGTAGGGTTCTTTCTTGCCTCAGCATGTGCCAGAGGATGACTGCTATCTTTCGTGCGGTTGCCGTGATGGCAGCTTGTCTGCCTTTTCTATATGCAATTTTCTTAAAGAATCTTTCGAGGTCAGATTCTTTAAGATTGCCAACTGCATTGGCTGCATTTCGCAAAGCGATCTTCAGTCT
>Ga0209303_1001734_pt1 | contig 12712 bp, 5 predicted proteins | sample SidtaG_3_FD_187449 | JGI IMG/M metagenome (GOLD analysis project Ga0209303, IMG submission 187449) | Marine algal microbial communities from Sidmouth, United Kingdom - Sidmouth_Asex1 metaG (SPAdes) (version 2) | ecosystem: Host-associated > Algae > Red algae > Unclassified | place: Sidmouth... | reverse complement strand
TCAGTTTACTGAGCTTTGATATCAAAAGATTAAGAATAACCGCGGGAAGGTTGACGACGTCGATCCTCACCTAATCCAAGTTGCAAGTCAAATTCCAGTTAAGGCCACCTTCAGTTTACTGAGCTTTGATATCAAAAGATTAAGAATCACAGCGGGAGAGTTGACTACATCGATCCTCTCCTAGCCCAAATGGCAAGTCAAATTCCAGTTAAAGCCACCTTCATTTTACTAAGCATTGATATCAAAAGATTAAGAATAAACGCGGGAGGGTTGACTACGTCGATCCTCACCTAATCCAAGTTGCAAGTCAAATTCCAGTTAAAGCCACCTTCAGTTTACTGAGCTTTGATATCAAAAGATTAAGAATAAACGCGGGAGGGTTGACTACGTCGATCCTCACCTAGTCCTAGTTGCAATTCAAATTCCCTTTCCGGCGACTTCGCTGCTCTCAGCACATAAAATGACAAAAGATCAATCAAGCGAGCTTGTTGATCTTTCTTACATATTATGTGTGTACGCCGGAAATGGAATTTGACTTACTGGTGACCGCGGGAGGATTCGAACCCCCAACCCTCAGAGCCGAAATCTGATATTCTATCCAGTTGAACTACGCGGCCAGTTGTCAATGTCGAAATTAGGCTGTAATTTACAGAAAATTTAGTCTTTAGTCACAACATCTCAGGACAACCAATCAAGCACTTTGCCTCGGAAAGTATATTCCAAACAGAGCTTTGTAGATTTAAAATCAAGATTTGTTTACTTATTATCAGATTTAACACTTCATTCATGTAACATCTAATCTAATTCTGAAAAGATGTTCAACTAAAACATAATATCGCCCGGTATATTAGATTTGATAAAAAACTCCTAAAGAAAATTGAGTTTTCTAAGTGGCTAAAACTATTTGGATTTGTTAATTTACTTAGGCAATTTCCGGAAGACATTCCATACATTAAAAAAATTATATATGATTGATGAAGCATAAACCTTTATCGACAGAGCTTCTATTGGCATAGCAAAATATTAAATTAATTATTATCCATCAGGATATTTAATTAGTATTTAAATATTAATTATCCCTTTTAAAATTGGGCTTTGTGCACTTATGCGCATAGCCCTTTTTATGATTAAATAAAAATCTATAAAATTAAAATAATTACTTAATTTTTGTTTTCATTTTTATCATTACAAACACTATGCTTTTGAAAACAATTTATTAATTATTAAAATTTTATCATGAAAAAGATTACACGTTTATTATTTATTCTTGCCTGCCTCGGATGCGCACATTTATCAGAAGCACAATGGACCAATGCCAGCAATACGGTCCATAGCGGTGATGCGGAACTCACAAACTCCACTCCATTTTATCGTGCACAAGTCACAGGCACTGTAAACAGCACATCACGAGGAGGTCTGCACTTTAAGTCTGGATCATCAACGGAAGGATGGCTGTATTTTAACAATTTAAATAATGGTCTTTATTTTGGTGAAAATCTCACCGAAGCAGATGCTCTTTTATCGTTGGACTTGGATAAACCTGGAGTTAGCACAAGTGCCAATGGATTTATCAACCTAGGGCCAACAAATGGCGCTCATCTATCTTCCGACGGAAATGAAATACAAGCCAAAAATGGGAGTACAGCCAATTCCACTTTATATTTAAACTATTGGGGCGGAAACACACAGATAGCAACAGGCAATAATACAGGTGACATTTTTTTGGGCCAAGGAAATGATTTATATATAGATAATTCCACAGGCAATATTGGAATAGGAACCAGTGCTCCTAATGAAGAAGTGGACATTGTAGCTGGAGATATCGGAATGGATGAAGGTCGCTACCTGCTATGGAAAAACGGGACAACGGAAGTAGCAAGAATGGGTTATACTGGAACCACACAATGGATGCGCTCAACCGAAGCTAACTCTGGAATTGAATTAGATGGCGAGACGCAAGTTCGATTTGATGTCAATAGTTCAACCCAAATGAACATTCGTACAGGCGCTGTAGGAATAGGCATTGGCTCTGCCGCTGCATCAGATTTACTGCATCTTGGAACAGGAAATCTTCGTATGACGAACAATAACGACATCCGATGGTACAATGGCACGACTAATACAGGTAGTTTATCGCACAGCACAAATGGTAGCTTCGAGCTCGAATTTAATGCTGCCGGAGCCGACATCAGAATCGATGCCGATGATCAAATCATTTTTGAAACTGACAACGCGAATCGAATGTATATAAAGGAGAACGGAAGAATTGGTATTGGGACATCCTCGCCAGTGTCAGATATGCACATTGCTGATGCCGGTGAAGTTGCCGGACTAGTCATCGAACGTACAGATCAGAATAATTATATGAATTTATTGTCTGGTTCATCAGGTAATTCATTCTACTTTGCACGTGCAAAGAGATTCTCAATCGTCCCTTCAAGTAGTATCACGTCAACTTCACCGAATACCCCTAATTCTCTTTTCATGTACGGACCAAGTTGGGGTACTCCTGCTCAAAGAGGAAATACTGGTATCGGTACAGATGCGCCAACTGAAAAATTACATGTCGCCGGAAATATTCGCGTAAACAGCACAGTAATTACATCAGATCGTCGATTAAAATCTGATATCGAAGAATTCAAATACGGATTGGAAGAGGTCAAACAATTAAATCCTGTTCACTTTACATATAATGGTCGCGGAGCAACTACCGCTGGATCTAAGCACGTAGGATTGATAGCTCAAGAATTACAAGCTATTGCTCCAGAATTAGTTGAAGAATTTACACATGTATTATACGAGTATGACGAAGATGGAACGCAGCGTGAAGTAGGATCTGAGCAATATCTTCAAATTCGAGATACAGAAGTAAAATATATGCTGATGAATTCTATCAAGCAAATGGCGACAGAAAACGATGAGTTAAAAGCAGAAAATGAAGCGATTAAATCAGAATTAGATGACGTAAAGGATATGTTGAAAGAAATTCAAGCACAATTAAAAAACATAGACGGATTCACCAATGGTAGTGCTGAATTGAACCCAATAGATGCGACATTGGTCGGCGATGAAAAAATAGCTTCTCTTTCTCAAAACCAGCCAAATCCATTTAATGAAAACACCGTAATTCCATATTTCATCCCAGAAAATACTGTGGGTGCACATATGAACATTTTTTCATCAACTGGAAAACTTCTTAAAACAATTCAAATTGACGAATCTGGTAACGGTCAAATCAATTTGCGAGCAAGTGGCTTGCCAGCGGGAACATATGTTTACCAGCTCGCTTCTGCAGATGGTGTGATAGGTCAAAAAACCATGTCACTCATCAAATAAATAAAGTTTGTTAAATGTAGTTATAGCTCCGGGTTGAATAATCCGGAGCTATTTTAATGTAATTGTTGACTCCCTAATAAATTCGCACACTATTAGTTTGAAATTTAATGAAACACCTCAAATTAATTTTCTTTATTTAACTTTAAAACAATACCAATGAAAAGAATTTTGTTTCTCTTAGGATGGTCCTTGTGCCTGACGATCAGTCTTTCTGCACAGGATGAATCATCTCAAAAAGATCTTGATTACCCAACTGATTGGAATCAAGAAAATGGTAATTACCATACTTATTATACCGATCGGAGTGACATCTTCACGAACATGACATCTCTTGAGCTTGATCTGAAATCTATTTTATTTGACGATGTCATTCAAATTCGATCGGGGGTGCTTAATGCGAGTGTCACCAAGAGAGAAAGATTAAATCGAAACAATGGCGTTATGTCATTTTTTGGAACCGTGGACGGATTTCCAGAATCTTCAGTTCAAATGACTGTCAATGATGGATTTCTACATGCGTATATCTCGATCGCTAGCGATTTGTATAGAATTGAAACGCTAGATGGTCAAAACTATATATTCAAGGTGGATCAATCTCATGTGCCAAAAGAAGGATGCTTCGATATCGACGATAGCGTGGATCCAAGTGCTCAACCTGGTGAAGAAGAACCAATTGAAACGACTGGTTCTTCACAAAGCAGAATCAATTACACGTGTAAAATTCGGGTACTAGTCATGTATACGACTGCATATGGTAATGCAACCGCTGATCCACGCGGATCCATCCAAGGCTATATGGATTATAGCAATGATGCAAACAATTTAAGCGGCGTAGCTGAAGACTTGGAACTTTGTTATGTGGAGCAAACAAATTATACGGAGACTTCAAGTATGTACACGGATAGAAATCGATTCAGAAACGACAATGACGGTTTTATGGATGAGGTGCATGACCTTCGATTTATTTACGAAGCAGACCTTTGTCATTTAATGACTAACCGTTCGGGACACACCGGTGTAGCTTATACGATCGATGCCGATAATTCGTCAGATGCATTTTGTTTGACAAATAAAGGAAATGCAGAATCCATATTCACTTTTGCGCATGAAATGGGCCATCTTTTGGGTTGCCGTCATGACACTTATGTGGATGGAAGTAGCAATCCTTACGCTTTCGGACATGGATATATCCGCAGAAACCTCGGAGCCAACAATTTTAGAACATTAATGGCTTATGGCACCGAATGCACAGACAATGGAACGTCATGTCCACGTGTATTACGATGGTCTAATCCGTCAATTACATATAATGGCGTAGCTGCCGGAACAGTTTCAACCAACGACAACGAGCGCGTCTGGGATCTTGAATCAAATGAAGTGCTAGGATTTAATCAAGCCGATTTAACTGAAATAATTGACGATGCAGATGTCAGTTTGGCTGATTATGGCTATGTCACCGCACGAGATGTCATCACGACCAGTGGCAATTTAACTATCGAAGGAACTGACTTCGATATGATCGCCACAAATAAAATAACCTTGGGCAATGGATTCAAAGTTGCTAACGGTACAAAATTATTTATGGACACGCAAGCTGTAGGAACTTGCCCCTAACACTTATTTAAAAATACAATCAAAAAATAAAATACAAAATAAAATAATTATGAAAAATTTATATTCAATATTCCTTGGTCTCATTTTTATGTGTTTGACCATATGCGCAAATGCACAAGTTGAAGTTGACGCCAATGGTAAATTGAGAATTTTAAATCCATCCGGAACTTCAAATTTCCTATCCTTTATCGATTCGCCAGAAGCATTTGACATTGATATAGAAAGCGGAGACATGGTTTTCAGACCAAATGGATCGACGTCGAGTTTTGCTTTAAAGTTGACCGACAATGCAAATTTTCCTGCTACATTCAACGGCAAGGTGAACTTAGGCGATAACGTCACAGGAGTAATTTTAGAAGCTGATGGCGCCGAAGCATTATGGTATGATGCAAATAGTTACAGTTGGGGGTTTGGGAAGAATTGGAACTACTTCGCTGATGAAATCTTGATTGGGAATGGTGCGGGTTCTGCTTTTACACCATTAAATTCTGATGGTCTATCTATCGATGCAAGTAAAGATATCAGGATGGAAGGTACTGGTGCTCGATATATACGATTTACAGAATCCGGAAGTCAAAAAGCATTTATGGGCCACACCGGAACAAACATGTTTGTTCGAAACCAAGAAACGGGAGGCGATCTATATTTAGATGGTGAAGTGGATTTATATCTACAAACTAATTCCCAAACGAGAATGACGATTACAGATGATGGACAAATCGGTATCGGAACAACCAATCCACTTTCAGATTTACATATTGAGGATAATGGCGAAGTTGCTGGGATAATTGTTGAACGTGCCGATCAAAATAATTATGTGAATTTATTATCGGGTACGACTGGAAATTCATTTTATTTTGCACGTGCGAAAAGATTCTCTATCGTTCCATCAAGTGCCATTACTTCTACCACACCAAATAATGCTAATTCACTTTTCATGTACGGACCAAATTGGTCAACTGGAGCTCAACAAGGAAATACCGGACTAGGTACTGATGCTCCTAACGAAAAATTACATGTAAATGGCAAGGTAAAAGCAAATATGTTCGTCACAACTTCAGACCGTCGATTAAAATCTGATATTGAAGAATTTAAATATGGATTAGAAGAAGTACGACAACTACAACCTGTTTCTTTTGCATATAATGGTCGAGGTGGAACTACAGATGGAACACAACATATAGGACTGATCGCACAAGAATTGCAAGCAGTGGCGCCGGAATTAGTTGAAGAATTTACGCACGTAACTTATGAATATGATGAAGACGGAACACAACGCGAAGTTGGTCAAGAAAAATTCTTGCAAATTCGTGATTCTGAAGTGAAGTTCATGCTAATTAATTCCATCAAACAAATGGCTGCAGAAAACGAAGCACTCAAGTCTCAAAATGATGCGCTTGATGCTCGATTACGCGTCCTTGAAGATTTAATAAAAAATTCAGGGGACAATTCAACAAATGAAACTGACGTGATAGATGAAGTGAACGTAAGCTTGGACGGAAACAATGAAATTGCATCATTAGCGCAAAACCAACCAAACCCGTTCAACGAAAATACAGTAATCAACTATTTTCTTCCTGAAAATGCTACTGGCGCTCACATGAACATCTTTTCAGCAGAGGGAAAAATGATAAAAACGATCAGATTGAATGAAATCGGCGAAGGTCGAGTCAACTTAAGAGCGAATGGTCTTGCCGCTGGAAATTATATGTACCAGCTAGTGACTGATGGCGGAGTCGTTGGAACTAAAACGATGGTATTAATAAAGTAATCATCCCAAAATGAATCGACAGCGATTCATGCTCCGAGATATTTCTTCTCGGAGCATTTTTTTTAATGTTGTTTACAACTTGACAATTTTTCACACTACCCTCATGAAAGTCTATTTTTTAACAAACTTATAACTAACATGAAAACGATTACAAAAATTTTAATGGCCGCGGCCGTATTATGTTTTACTTTTTCGGCTGATGCACAGTGGTGGAATGCCGGAAACAATCCGTATGACGGAAGTAATGGAAACCCCATAATGGAATACGCCATACCATTTTTGACGATAACATCAACTGGCACTGGCAACAATGGAGTTGTCATGCGTAAAAATGGTGGAACCGGCGCAGGCTGGCTTTATACTGATTCTCAAAATAAAGTAAGACTAGATGCAAGTACGGGTGGTGGTTCTTCTCAATTTGTTTTACTGCCTTCAGGTAATATCGGTTTAGGTACAGCAACTCCTGACGAAGAGCTTGATCTAGTCGATGGCGACATGAGTATGGATGAGGGACATTACATCAAGTGGAAAAACGGAACAACTGAAGTGGCTCGAATGGGTTATACAGGAGCTACGCAATGGATGCGCTCTACTGAGGCAGGCTCAGGAATAGAATTGGATGGTGAAACTGTCATTCGATTCGATATCAATGGAACGACACGAGCAAATATTCAACCTGGCGGTATGGCTCTAGGACTTTCTTCTACTGCTGCTTCTGATCTCCTACATCTTGGCGCAGGAAACATGCGCATGACGGACGGCAATGACATTCGATGGTACAATGGCGCATCTCTTGTGGGACAATTAAGACATTTCGCAAATGGTTTTGAGCTTGAGTTTAATGAGGCGGGTGATGATATTAGGTTAGATGCCGATGATGAAATAATTCTTGAAACCGACAATCAAAATCGAATGACAATTGTTGAAAACGGAAGAATTGGGATAGGCACAGGTAATCCATTATCAGACGTGCACATCGCAGATGCCGGTGAAGTTGCTGGTCTTATAATAGAGCGCACAGACCAAAATAACTATGTAAATTTATTATCGGGTACCACTGGAAACTCATTTTATTTTGCACGTGCTAAGAGATTCTCAATCGTTCCTTCAAGCAGTATTACCTCAACTACACCGAGTATCAACAACTCTATATTTATGTATGGACAAAGTTGGCCAACTGCTGCTCAAAGAGGAAATACTGGTTTTGGTCGCGAAAACCCAGTGCACAAAGTTGACGTAAATGGAAATGTTCGATGTAATACAGTCATTGAAACTTCTGACAGAAGATTGAAGCGCGACATCAATGAATACGATAAAGGATTAGAAGCTGTACGCCAAATCAATCCTGTGACCTATCGATACAATGAGCGTTCAGGAATGGAATCAGACGAATTGCAGACTGGTATAGTTGCGCAAGAACTTCAAGAAATTGCGCCTGAACTCGTTCAAGAATTTACGAATGTAACATATACACATGATGAAGAAGGAGAACCTGTCTATGCTGGCGAAGAGATTTTTCTTGAAGTCAGAACGTCAGAGGTAAAATGGATGATGCTGAATGCAATCAAAGAATTAGCTGATGATAATGACGAACTAAAAACTCAAAACGCCGAACTTCAAGAAAAGTATGATGCTTTGGAAGATCGCATGGCAGCCATTGAAGCGATGTTGAAAAAATCTAATACGAATGTAACTAACGTGATCGAGTCAGTTGATCAAACTAATGTGACACTTGAAGGCAATGGCGATGTAGCTGCATTAGCTCAAAACCAACCTAACCCATTCAATGAAAATACAGTTATCAACTATTTCCTTCCAGAAAATGCAACTGGTGCTCACATGAACATCTTTTCAACTGAAGGAAAAGTGATCAAAACGATCAAGTTGAATGAAATCGGTGAAGGTCAAGTCAATTTGAGAGCAAATGGTCTTGCTGCTGGCAACTACATGTACCAGCTAGTGACTGATGCCGGAGTCGTAGGAACTAAAACTATGGTATTGACTAAGTAATACATAAAGTCAAATCAAGAAAATACTTTTCATGCTCCGAGTGAATCATCACTCGGGGCATTTTTTTGAAGCCCTTGTTTACCTTTCTATCGAAATCCACACTACCCTCATGAAAGTCTATTTTTTTTAACAAACTTATAACTAACATGAAAACGATTACAAAACTTTTATTTCTGTTATGCTTTTTAGCGACAGCGCAGATGGCATACAGCCAATGGTCAACTGGAGTTACTTGGACTGGGGCAGATCCACGCATTCAAAATACTAATCCTGACCTAGAGTTTAGAAATACTTCTACCACAGGTATATCAGGTTTGGACTTTAAAACAAATACAACAACTGAAGCCTATATGGTATATGATCATGGCACAAACGAATTTAGATTTACAGATGGCCCTCAAGTTGCCGCGAATTCTCTATTTTCCATTGACACAGATAATAACCCAGTCACTGGTAGCGCCAATGGATACATTAATATTGGCGCCATCACAGGTGCTCATCTAAGTTCTGATGGCAATGAAATTCAGGCGAAGAATGGTTCTGCTGGTAATTCTACTTTGTTTCTAAACTTTTGGGGAGCTGACACACGAATTAATACAGGAAATAACTTAGGTGATCTCTTCGTAGGACAAGGAAATGACCTATTTGTGGACAATTCAGCAGGTCGCGTAGCAATCGGAACAACGGCGGCTGATCAAAAACTACAAGTTCAACACACTGGAAGTGATGGAATAAAAATCGAAGGAAATAATACGGGAGATTCACGTTTATCTATTGAGAATGGTGGTGGTACTCACTTCATTTTCGATGACGATAGTGATGGTCACCATTTGGACATTCAAAGTGCGAACGAGATTAACTTCATGACGAATGGCGCCATTGAGCGTATGACCATTGCAGAAAGTGGTCGTGTTGGAATCGGTACCGGTGCTCCTGTTTCAGCACTGCATGTGGTTGGAAATGACATGAGACTGGAAGAAAACTTTCCATTTTTTTATTTGAATTCTCCAGCTTCTGGAAATCAAGGAATTATTTTCCAAGAAGGTGGCTCCAATCGAGCATGGATGTGGCATGATCGAGCAAACAACGCCCTACGATTAACTAACGGAAGTAGTACAGCTAATCATTTCAATATTCGAAGTACTGGACGTATCGGTATAGGAACCTTAGATCCATTGTCTGATGTTCATATTGCAGATGCAGGTGAAGTGGCTGGTCTTATTATCGAACGAACTGACCAAGCAAACTATGTAAATCTATTGTCAGGTACAACTGGAAACTCATTTTATTTTGCGCGTGCAAAAAGATTTTCAATAGTTCCATCTGGTAGCATCACATCTACTTCTCCGAATGTACCGAATTCATTATTCATGTACGGTCCAAGTTGGACTACTGCCGCTCAACGTGGAAATACTGGTATCGGTACTGATGCACCTACTGAAAAACTACATGTAGCTGGTAACCTTCGTGTGAATAGCACAGTGATAACTTCAGATCGCAGATTGAAGTCTGATATTCAAGAATTTGAATATGGATTGGACGAAGTCAGACAACTCAACCCAGTTCATTTCACATACAACGGGCGAGGAGCTACAACAGCCGGATCAAAACATATCGGTTTGATCGCTCAAGAATTGCAAGCAATCGCTCCAGAATTGGTTGAAGAATTCACGCACGTCTTATACGAGTACGATGAAGACGGAACGCAGCGTGAAGTTGGTTCTGAGCAATACCTGCAGATTCGAGACACTGAGGTGAAGTACATGTTGATGAACTCCATCAAGCAAATGGCTGAAGACAATGAAGCTAAAGATGAGCGTATCGAAGCACTAGAAACTGAACTGGATGCGATGAAAGCTGCAATAGCAAAAATCGAAGCTAAGCTAGGTGGCACAACTGTCGGAACAGTCAATCCAACTGACAGCGAAGTGAATGCAGAATTGAATGGCGAAGGAACTGTTGCTGCTCTAGCACAAAACAATCCAAACCCTTTCAGTGAGAATACAATGATTCCTTACTTCCTACCAGAAGGTACTACAGGAGCTCACATGAATATCTTCTCGGCAGAAGGTAAATTGTTGAAAACAATAAAAATCGATGAAACTGGTAAAGGTCAAGTTAACTTGCGCACAAACGGTCTTCCTTCTGGAAACTATATGTACCAACTAGCTACTGACGCTGGTGTTGTCGGATCAAAAACAATGGTATTAGCTAAGTAATTAGTATACTTGTAGTTCTCAATAGGAACTAAAACGGAGTACTACTCCAAAACCCATTGAAAACAATCGGAGCCTCTCGTTGCAAAGCGGGGGGCTTTTTTAATTAAGAATTGGCATTTAGAAGTTAGGAATTAGTCGGCCGTGCTGGGCTAAACCTCCAAGGGTTGGTCGAGTAATCGATTGAAACCATATATATTTTATAAAGCTTCAAGGTTCTATATTTTAATAGCATTAACCTTGGAGGTTTATCTTGAGTCCACTTCATCGACTCACACTCAACCATTCAACCCACTCAACCCATTCAACTCATTCAACTCATTCAACCCATTCAACCCATTCAACCCATTCAACTTCAACCATTAGCCTCTGAACCCCTGCAAACCTGAACTTTGAAATTTGAATCTTAGACCCTAGACCTTGAACCCCGAACCTTGAACCTTAAACCTTGAACCTTAGACCTTAGACCCTTGAACCTTGAACCCTGAACCTTAGACCCTAGACCTTGAACCTTGAACCACGAACTTTGAACCTTAAACTTTAAACCCTGAACCCTGAACCTTAAACCTTAAACCTTGAACCCTGAACCTTAAACCTTAAACCTTAAACCTTAGACCTTGAACCTTAGACCTTAGACCTTGAACCTTCAAACCTTCGAACTGGATCGTTTCCTATTCCATTTGGATTTCTTTAACATTTTTCATATATTAACCAAATCGCTATATATTGGATTTACAGGGTTTTCCGATATAAAATGTCTACAGACGCTAGCGACAACATATAAAATTGCTAACATATTGTTAAACAATAAATAATTGTTTATACATTAGCAGTCCCCAAGAGATATATAAAGATTATCACAATGGTTTGCTACCCTATGTAATTTGTATTTCAATTATCTAATCTATAAATCAAAACTAGCCTATGAAAAAATTTCTATTATTTATGGTGCTTCTATGTTATGCGACTGTGTCGTCATGGGGGCAAGATTGCAGCTTGAGCAATGTTGGGCCATTCTGTTATGATTCCGTAAACTTTGTAAACGTGATCGTAGTCGACTTGTGTCCAGATATTGCCAGTGATGCAGTCTCTGTAATGGTCGACTCTGGTGATGTGGAAAATAACTTCGATGAGTTCGAAGTATTATCCATCAATCCTGGCGTTGATACATTACTCGTTTACTCAGCATATGGAAACGCCGGTGATTTAGCCGGCTTGACTGTGACAGGGCGGGCAGGAGATTGCCTAACGCTGCAAGTCAATGCAGATGGTTCAGTCACCTGCGCGAGTTCGGCGACTATCGATCCGATTTATTACTCAACTTCTTGTGCACCACCGCCTCCGCCACCAGCGTGCGCAACGTTAATGGAACCTGCAGACAATGCAGTTGATGTATCTGTTGTGCCAAGCTTCTTATTTGACGTACCGGTGGATGCTGATGGTTATGTATGGTTAGGTGGAACAGATTCCATGAATATGGACACGGTGACAGTGAGTTTCACAACTGGACCGCAAGATTTCTTTCTAAACTTTCAATCACCTAGCACAACTTACTATTGGCAGATCATTCCATTTACAGCTGCGGGCGGTCCTGCCATGAATTGCGAGATTCGAACGTATACCACACAAGACTTACCGCAAAGCAATAGTGGTGTTGTATGTGGTACAGGCTTCCTAGGCAACGTATACCTAGACGAGTTTGACACCAACCTTGGATGGACGGGTGATGTGGCTACTGTAGGAAACGTTGTATGGAGACTACCTC
>Ga0209303_1001725_pt1 | contig 12752 bp, 5 predicted proteins | sample SidtaG_3_FD_187449 | JGI IMG/M metagenome (GOLD analysis project Ga0209303, IMG submission 187449) | Marine algal microbial communities from Sidmouth, United Kingdom - Sidmouth_Asex1 metaG (SPAdes) (version 2) | ecosystem: Host-associated > Algae > Red algae > Unclassified | place: Sidmouth... | reverse complement strand
GGCTAGAGCTTCCCGCACCCCACCGGCCGCTGACGGGTCGAGGGTGATGAGATAGTCCGCTCCGGGCAGAAATGCACGGGTAAAGTGAATCCCTTGGTCGTAGGTTCAAGTCCTACCGGGCCCACCATTTCCGGCACGCTCGCAATCCGGTTCGCTCGCATGAAACTTGCGGACGGCCTCCATGGCTCGACGCGGGGGCACTGTCAATCGGGCAGTATGCGGTCGATCATGTCCGGATCCAGTCGCGCCCCATGCAAGGATTCCCCGAGTGCCTCCCACGAGGTCTCGTCGAGATCTCGCCTTTGCGCATCGGGCAGGCCGAATCCATCGACGCCGGCATAGTCATCTATCTGGAACGGCCGCCCATCGAGGAACTCGTTGGACAACTTTCTGTTCGAGGTGGCGAGCCTGCTTCTCAGCATCGCCAACTGACCCTTCGGCAGCACGAACGCATCGCCTAGACATGGCAGACACCGCAGCGACTGAGCAAACCCCTCACGCAGCTTGAACGATTCGTCTGCCCGCTCGCTTTGTGCCAGGACCCGGTTGAAACGCGCCAGCAGAGATAGTTTCACTACGTCCATCGACGGGTTGTCGCGCCTGCCCGGCTGCAATCCATCCATGCTCATTCCGATCGACAACATGAACTCGGTAAAGACGTCCGAACGGGACGATTCGCCGGATGAGAATTCTGTCACCAGCACGCTTTGCCGTCCGAAAGCATTCGCCCACCGGGTGGCTATGGCGTGATAGTTATATCTCTTGATGTCCAGGTTCAGAATCCTGGTCAGATCGTGCTGACCCGAAATGATCTTCTGCGAAACTTCACTGGCGGCATGTTTGTGCTGCAGGCGAACGTACAGCACTATTCGAATCTTCTCGAACAGCGGCTTGAGCAGTGTGGCCAATGCGTCGACTTCCTCCTCGGTTCGTAGCTCGAAGAGAAACTCCGAGCTCATCAAGCAACTCGGTTCGACGGCAGCGATCGACTCCAGCTCATCGCGCATGATGCTCCGCAGGCGTCGAACGGCTTCCGCGCCCATCGCTTCGTTGTCGAAATCCCGACACTCCGGCGCCAACAGCATCCGGTAGTGCTCGAACTCCTTGGTCGCGACAAGCCGTCTGAGCAGATCCTTGGTGAAGTGCGGCCTCGAGACGAGCAGCGGAAGGAATACATGGTTGCTACCACCGATGTAGTAAGGGACATGTACCCCACGATCCGCCAGCGCATGCCTGTTCTGGCGCAGTGATCGCTGGATGGACGAGGTTCCCGTTTTCGGCGCCCCGATGTGAAGCACCAGTTCCTTTCCGGTCACGGAAACCTCCCCGGCCACCTGGTGTGATGAATCACGGAAACAGCCTCTACCCGACCACTCGCAACTGCGCCGACGCGGCACGTTCGGCTGCATCCGCATCGCCCGGGCGCCGACCGTACTTGTCCTCGATGCGAATGATGTCGTCTTCACCGAGGTAGCTGCCGGACTGGACCTCGATCAGTTCCAGCGGAATCTTTCCGGGGTTTTCCATGCGGTGCACGGAACCCAGCGGGATGTAGGTACTTTCGTTCTCGTTGACCTGCCGCCGTTCATCGTCGCAGGTGACCAGCGCCACACCCCTGACAACGATCCAGTGCTCGGCACGATGGTGATGCTTCTGCAAGGACAGGACCTCGCCCGGCTGGACCACGATTCGCTTGACCTGATACCGCTCGCCCTTGTCGACACCTTCGTAGTTTCCCCACGGCCGGTAGACCCGTGCATGCGTTGTCGCCTCCGTGCGCCGCTGTCGCTTCAGCCGATTCACCAGCTCCTTGACGTTCTGCGATTGCGCTCGATCCGCCACGAGCAGGGCATCTCCGCTGTCCACGACCACCAGGTTCTCGCAGCCGATCAGGGTGACAAGCTTGTCTTCGGTGCGCACGTAGTTGCCGCAGGATTCAAGCAGCTCCACCGGGCCGGCCACCGCGTTGTCGGACGCATCCTTTTCACTGGCCTCCCAGACGCTTTCCCACGAACCTAGATCCGACCACTCGCAGTCCAGTTCGACGACCGCGGCGCCGGCCGTACGTTCCATGACGGCGAAGTCGACGGAATCGGCGGGGCAGCGGAAGAAGGGTTCGGTCGCGAGTCGAACGAACGAGCCGTCACGGGCACGCTCCTCCCAGGCTTGGCGACACGCATCGTGCATCTTCACCGCGTGTGCTTTGAGCTCGCTCAGGTAGACATCCGCCTTCACGACGAACATGCCGCTGTTCCACAGGTAGCCACCGTCCTGGATGAACAGCTCCGCATTCTCCTGATCCGGCTTTTCCACGAACTCGGCCACCCGCGAGGGGTCGGACGCGTCAGCGCGAATGTAGCCGTAGCCGGTGTGCGCCTTGGAAGGCCTGATGCCGAAGGTGACGATCTTTCCCCGCTCCGCCAGTTCGATCGCCTCGCCCAGGGAGGCGCCGAGCGCCGTTTCGTCATCGAAGAGGTGATCGGCCGGTGCGATGAAGAGCACGGCGGAGGGATCGTGCTCGAGCGCCTGCATGGCAGCCACCGCGATGGCCGGTGCGGTGTTGCGGGAGCACGGTTCGAGCAGGATGGCGTAATCGTCCATCTCGCTGACCCGCAGCTGCTCGGCCACCACGAACCGATGTTCCTCGTTCGAGACGACGATCCCGGCTCGGGCTCCCAGGGACGCCATCCGGGCAAGCGTCGTCTCGAACAACGTCCGCTCGCCGTGCAGCTTCACGAATTGCTTGGGCATGGACTCCCGCGATTGAGGCCAGAGGCGCGTTCCGGCACCACCGGAAAGAATGACGGGCACGAGATTCTTCATCATCGTCTCTCTGAACTCCTTGGAATGGGGCCGGGGGCTCTGTGGGTGCATGTCAGGCAGATATCCGTGGCATCGACTTCATGCACCCGGTCGTTGTCGAATCGGTACTGCGATCCGGCAGGCCTTCGGCGGGCGGGAGGGATCCGCCTCGGGATTCGCGGGGTTGCGTGCTCGGCGCGCCTGGCTCTTGCCGGGTATCGAGTGCGTGCAGGCAGATTCCCAGGTCGCGGGCGTCCTCGGACAGGCCGAGCTTGATCGGGCTGCGCAACGCTCCGGTGCGGAACTCGATATGGTGGATGCATGGCCCCGCCACAGGCTGGCCACTTCGATGCCAGGTAGCCGGGTCGTCGTTCCCGATCGGGAATACGATGTCCGTGAGCACACCCGGCGAGACATCCGACACCGTGGCGGTTTCTCCGTTCACGAGTACCTCGATCTCCTGCTCTGCGAAACCGAGCGTGGTGATCGCGGCCCGAGCCGACGTCGGGCCGGCACCGATCACGCGCACGGAATCCTCTGCGGTGACAGCGGAGTCGATACGCCAGGCCAGTCGGGCGGACCGGTCGGATGTCCAGACGCCGGCCGGTTCGGCCTCGTGCCAACCGGAGATTCGTTCCGATTGTCCGGGCGAAGGCAATGGCGCGACGGACACCGCCCTCAGGCGTACGCCCAGCTGTCGAGCATCGGCGGACAGGCCGAGCAGACTCGGCGTGCGCAGCGATTCGACCTGGATGCTCAATCGTCCGGTCGGTTCCTCGACCAGTACCTCCAGGCGCCCGGTCGCGTTGCCTTCGTGCACACACCGCCACACTGCCGGCTTGTCACCGATGCGCACGTCATCGACCGGACACTCGCTGCCTATCCAGCCGATCAGCAGACTGACGATCGATTCCGCTTCGTTTCCGGCGGGCAATCGAATCGAGGACTCGGCAGCGTAGGACCAGACTCCACCGGTCTCCATCGCGTACCACCCGGCGTCCAGGATCGTGTCCAGCGCCCGACCTGTCAGCGATCCGGTCAGCGGCGCCGAAATAGCGTCCGGCTTGCCGACATGCGGGTAGGCACGTTCCGCAAGCCCGGTACCGGTCTCCATCGACAGCAGTCCGAGCACCGGCACGTCGGTTGCCGACGTGGCCGTGTCGCTGGCAGCCGAGCAAAGGGAGGCGCGGACGCGCATCGGCTGGACCAGGCGAACCACGTCGGCAGGAACCCGAACCGTCGCCGTGCGCGTCCTGTCGCAGTCGACGGTCAGCTCGTCAAGCGGGACCCCGTTGAATTCCAGCGTCGCCCGGACCGGCGAACCGTCCACCGTCCGCGCCCGCATCGACAGGGTGCAGTGAAGCTCCTCGCCGGACACCACGACATCGATCGGCACCCCCTCCCTGCTCAGATCGACGCAGCCGAGCGAGGGATCCAGGCATGACGAGATGCGAGGGTCCGAGGCGCGGAAGGCCTCCACCAGCGAGCGATCCGTACGCCCGAACCGTTCGAGTGCCGAGCGGCGGGAGGATCCGACCAGCACCCGGTGCAACTTGATGCCGAGTTCGCGCATGTCGCCACCCCCATCGACAAGATGGGGGATGAACGGCCGGTGCACGTGCAGGACGACCGACCCTGCCGCACGACGGACGGGCAGCAGGCGAAGCTGGCGGGACGCGGTCGTGCTCGTCCACGAGTCGATGATCTTCCCGTCCTGGATCGCATCGATCGTCTGTTCGAGTCCGGAGCGTGGCAGATAGGCGCTGAACTCGATCCACAAGCCGTCTTCACCATCGCTCTGGCCGTTCCACACGAGCATGGCTTCGTGTCCGCACGTGAAGACACCATCCCGCTCACCGGTCGTCCAGCCCGTGCGCATCAGCTCGAGACCATCGGGCGCGGCCAGGTCGATCATTTCCCCGTCGTAGAGCGTGCGCGCGGGTATCTCGACCAGACGGTGCGGCAGCCCGGAATGGATCTCGGCGACCGTCTCCGACCAGGTCCGGGGAACGAAGCTGTCGCGGATTCGCTGTTCCAGGCGCCGACGCTCGTGGCGATTGCGTGACAGCGACAGGATCTTCGCGTACCAGGCTTTCGTGTCCAAGGGATCCAGCATCGTGACCAGTGAAGCATCGGCGATCTCCGGGATCGAGGATCGATCGCTGGCCACGCACACCTTGCCGTGCGCAAGGCTTTCGGCCACCGGAAGTCCCCAGCCTTCGTACAAGGATGGGTAGAGCGTGAACAGGCTCCCTTCGTACAATCGCTTCAGTTGACGATCATCGATGTCGGACAGCACGTGCCACCTTCCCTGCAGTGCCGGATTGCGCTCGATCGAGGCGCGTAGCCCCTCGCTCTGCCACCCGTAACCACCGACGATGACCAGATCCGGGACGTTCTCCGCATTCGTCCTCGTGAACTCGCTCCACACGTTGTAGAGCAGGTCGTAGTTCTTGCGAGGGTGGATGGCACCGACGCACAACGCATAGGGCCGGCGCTGCGGATGCCGTTCCCCGGAACGGGGCAGCGCCATCTGGCGACTTCCGAAATCGGTTCCGATCGTGAAAACCTGCGCCCGACCATCGTCCTCTCCCAGAAAGGCGATGAGGTCATCGCGGGTCGACTCCGAGATGCAGGACAGCGACGAGGCACAGGCGCACAGACTTCTGAGATTTCGCTCGAAGACGAGGGTGTAGCCCTCCCCGTACCAGTGTGGGAACAGGATCGGCACCAGATCGAACACCACCAGAGTGAGCCGCAGTCCGCGCTCGCGCACCAGCGTGACGACCGATCGGGTGTAAGCCTCGTTCTGCATCCAGGCGCTTCCGGCAACGATCAGATGATCACCCCGCACAAGGGTGGGAGGCTGTCCGAGCGATCGGGGCGCCGTGCGCAGGTCGTTGCGAGCCTTCGCGAGCGATTCGTCGTCCATGACGCTGCGCGTAAGCTCGACATGCCCGAAGGTCGGATCGACCCAGCAGGCGAAGCCGGTATCGGAGAAGGTGTGCGTTCGCACCACCAGTTCGTGTTCGACGCGGTTGATCCCGGTCGTGCGGCCGGTCCTGTTGTGCACACTCGTCGTGATGTCGACGACGACCCGGGGAGCCGGTGCGTCCCGCACCTGGGACACTGCCCGGGTTTGCAGAAGTGTGCAGGGCGCTTCGGCGTCACGCGGTGCGATCTCGTCCCGACGCTCCTGGCCGGCAGCGGCGCGGTAGACCTGTGCCAGTGCCCGCACATGCTTGTCCCAGGCGAAGCGTTCGGAGACCAGCTCGCGCAGAACGCGTGAATCGTTGTCGCGGGCCAGCGCCGTGCCCAGTCCGGCGATGATCGAGTCCAGGCAGGCCGGATCGCAGTAGGTCGCGTGAGCACCGAAGTACTCCTGTTCGGAACTTCGGTCGCTGAGCAGCAGCGATTGCCCGCATGCCGCCGCCTCGAGAGCGGCCAGCGGTGCGCCTTCGGCAAAGCTGGGCAGCGCAAAACATGCCGCCTCTCGGAACGCTCCGGCAAGTAGCGGATCGTCGGGGCCCAGCCGGTCAATGTGAACGAGCAAGTCGCCACCCCATCGCTTGACCTGCTCATGGTAGGCCGGATCACCGACGTGACCGATCAGCACGAGCGGTACGCCCAGCTCGCGGCAGGCCGCCGCCAGCAGCAGCTGGTTCTTTCGGGTCTCGATACGCCCTACGCACAGCACGAACCGATCAAGCCCCGCTTCTCTGGCAAAGACGCCGGTTCCCCCGGCAGGAGAGAAACGTGTCGACTCCACGGGATTGAGCACGATCGATGTTCTTCGCTTGTCGAGTCCGTATCGAGCGAGCAGCTCACGCTCCGTCCGGCTCAGGCACACCACGTGATCGGCAAGCTCGAGCATCGAGCCGACCCGGGCGTGATACCCGCCGAGCGGCTCCCGGTCCAGCACGTGGGCCCCGGCCCCCAGCCAACCGTCTTCGGCCAGCGATGTCAGGCCACGCTGCAACCCGGCCACCCCTGCACACCCTTCGGCGATGGCCGGCAATTTCATCTGATAGCCGTCCAGCTCGCACAGATTCATGTAGATAGGCGAGAAGACCACCCGCTGCCTGGTCCTGCGCGCATGCAGAAGCGTCTCCAGGGCGGATTCGGGGGCCCACACGTTGTGCACGTGCGCTATTCCGGAGGCATCGATCGGCGCGGTCTCGCCCCCGAAGACGCACCTTGCCTCGATGCCCAGCGCACGAAGTCGACGCGTCGTGTTCGGCACCCGAAGCGATGGACCGCCCAGCGTCGTCCGCTCGGTGCCGTGGAGCATCAGGTCCACCGGAGCCGGCGACGAGAGGGAGCCTTCGCCTGCCGAGTGCACGCCGAGTTGCCTGAACAGATCATCGTGCCCGCGCGCCCAGGCGTCCCACGTGCAATCCTCGACCGCGCGACGCAGATCGTGCTTCTTCTGCAGGCACTCGTCAAGGACGCGTCGCAGGTCCGCCGCATCGCTGGTCCGGTACGACAGGTGCGGAAACCGCTCCACGAAGCCGACATCGGGCGCGATGACGGGTGTCCCGCACGCCAACGATTCGATCAACGGCATCGGACCTCCCTCGTATCGGGCAGGGACCAGGACGTAGTCCAGCGAACGGTAGAAATCGGCCAGATCGTCATCGCTGACGTGCAGGGCCGGCGAAGGCCAGCCGGATCCGGTGAAGAACCAGTCGATTCCGGGCATGTCCATCACCGAGGCGACCAACTCTTCTCCCTTGCGCCCGGTGTGATAGGTACGGCCCACCACGCCCACCCGAAGCTTCGCCTGGAACCGCTGCAGATCCACGCCCGGCGTCAGGGTGGTCGTCGCCTCGAATCCCCTGTCCCGTAGCAGTTTGCTGTAGCGATCGGCCATGCAGACACGATGGTCTACGCGCGAGGCCACGTCGTAAAAACGTGCTTCGGCTTGAGCGTCCTCTTCCAGGTGGGTAAAGAACGCAAGCTTGACGCCGTGATAATCGTCCTCGGCATGGGAGGAGTACGTCATGTAGTAGCAGGCGGAAGCGCTGGACGGTGCGTCCGCGGTCCCGTAGGTCACGTATTCCAGACGATCCGCCAGCGACGAGGCGAGCTGCTCGATGATCCAGTTTCGATCGGTGATCTTTATGTATACAGCCATTACCGCAGCTACCTGTCCCTGTTAATGAATTGACGCTCCCACCCTCAAGTACCGAAGAATCGTGCCGATACGCGGCGCGCCGGATTCAGACCGGGTTCAGGCCGGCATCGATTCGGTCGTGAGGCGCTCTCGGATCGTGTCCAGCCTGGACCGATACCGTTCGGCGACGGCTTCCTTGCTGAAGTTCTGTCGAACGTAGGCCTGCCCCGCCCGCCCACGTTCCCGGCGCTCCACCGGATCCGCGAAGACTTCACGCATGCAGCGACTCGCCTCCTGCACGCTCGGGTCGATCCAGCTCTGCCCGGGCTCGACGAAGATGTAGTCCTCCTGACGAAGGAATCGCTTCTTGCCGGATACCAGCCAGCAGTGCTCGGGCTTGCAGAATTCGAGATTTCCCGAATAGTCCGTGGCGATGACCGGCGCACCGATCGCCATCGCCTCCAGCATGCCGAAGCCCCATCCCTCGGCACGATGCAGCGACACGTAGCAGTCGATCGCACCCTTGAACCACATCAGGTTCTGATAGGAGAACGTCCGGTTCACCAGCAGGATGCGGGGGTCGTCGGCGATCAACGCGTCGATGCCCCTCCAGACCTCATGCTGGGCGGCGTCGATGATGGATTCGCGATTCTGGGTCTTCAGTATCAGGCGGACCGGTTCTTCGTTCCTGAACGCGTGCTGAAAGGCATCGATGACTGCGCGTGGATTCTTGCGTTGCACGTAGGAATAGGAGTCGAAGGTCGCCAGGTAGACCGTCTCGTCGTGTTCGATACCGTACTCGGCATACAGACGCTCTCGACACGTAGTGCGATCGGGTACCTCCACGTTCTCGAACGACATGCCCACGTTGATGACCGGGATGTCGCAGTACGGTTGATACTGCGAGACACCGAACTCCGAACTCACCCATATCTCGTCGAGCATCCGCATCGCGAGCGAGTGACACCCGGCAGGCGAGTCGAGCTCCCAGAAGAAGTAGCCGATGTTGTAGCTGTTCTCGTACACGTCCGGCGTGTACGCGGCGAGCAACGGCATCGCTTCGGCGTTGAGGTGGATGAGATTGATGTCGGCATGCATCAAGTTGCCCGCCTTCGCCTCCGCCAGAAGCTGTATCGGAGCCGGATTGTCCAGGTCGAAGTCGACCAGGTTAACGTTCGTCTCCGTAGCGGTTATCGCCGCCGCCGACAGTCGCGCTGCCTGACCCAGACCGGATGTCTTGGTCAGCGGGCCGATCACCTGAACCGCGCATCGCGAGTCATCGGTCAGCGGCACATGTTCGTTGCCGCATTGGTGACGGTGGCCGTCCCGACCTACCGTCAGATAGCGCGCCGAGCCGCCATCGTAGGAATGCTCGCGGAGCGAGGTCGCGAGGATCTGGTGAAGGTCGAGCTGATCCAGTTGCCGCACGCTCTCATCCGACAGGCAGGCATCGATCAGCCGACGGTAGATGGTGCGCCCATCGTTGCCCGCCAGTTCGAAGAGTTCGGTTCGAGCGGACGGGGCGAGATAGTGGAACAGGGTCGGGTCCTGGACACTGTCGACATAGGCCATCAGGTGAACGATCGCTCGCTGACGGGGATCGGAGAGATCCAGAGCGGACCGATCGCTGCCCGATGCCACTCTGGCGGCGAAGAAATGGTTGATCGGGTGGGCCTTGCCTTTCCAGTGCCCGGGAACCGAGCGAAGCGTCGAGACGTAGCTGTTCGGAACCAGCACGTCTTCCACGTTGAATTCGGGACAGGTCCTGGCGACCCATTCATAGAGACAGCTCGCATACAGGGCCTCGTCATTCAGAACCTGGTAGAGCGAAAGCTCCGGTCGATACTTGACGAGATAGGCGTGGTGAAAGCGGCTGATGCGATATCGACACCGGGGAAACGCCACGAGTTCGTTGCACCGCGCGATGTCCGATCGGCTCAATGGCACCTTGAACGGCTTTCGCTGCAAGCCGTACCATTCCAGGTACCAGATCAACAGCTCGTCCGCGTTCCAGTCGTTCTCTTCGTAGTTATAGCGCTCGCGCAACCCCATACGGTCGCGGGTGAAGGCGATGTAGGACGACGGTCGATACCCACCCGTGCCGTCGAGTTCGCACTGCGTGGGCGGCGTGGCGTACAGGGCGGCCACGTATCCCGCCTCGGAGAACGCCGGACTGGGACAGGCTCGACGCAAGGGCAACGTGCCTATCGTCTCGCCCGCGGCCGCGTGCTCCACTCGCAACAGAAGCCTGTCGATGCAACCTCTGAGCAGAGACGCCGCTGCTGCGGGAATGTCGTCGTCCAACCGTCCAAGCAGGCCTTCGTGCATGAGCGCCCTGGCATCGGCACACGTCACTTCCACCCGCAGCCGCCCTTCACCGGCCTTGGCCAACGGCATGGCGTAGTCCGGTATGGCCAACTCGAACGCGCAGTCGCCGGAGCCCAGACCGGCATCCTCCAGATCCGGACGGTGCCTGTTCGCACGGGTCTCGCCTATCCGGCGGCCGTCCACCGACAGCGTGATCGTCGGATGGGTCGTGGGGTCGTCCTTCGACACGACCCACCCGCTGATCACGGCCTCGTCGAGTACGTCGATGTTGCCGGTGAACAGCTCTTGGAAAGCATGCTGCGCAACCGTCGGTTCGGCGTTCGAATCCACGTCCATCGATGTCTCCACGCGCCAGCGGTCGCAGGTCTCAGGCTGCGCGGACCAGTTCGAGATCCTGCTTGCTGTCCTTCGTCGCCGAAACGGCGCGCCGCGCGTGATCGACCCGCGTGCCCAGACGGTCCAGGTCCGCATCCACCATGGAGGTGATGAGACCGGACAGGTTCATCTCCGCTTGCCAGCCAAGTTGTCGCCGGGCCTTGGATGCGTCGCCGATCAACAGTTCGACCTCGGCAGGGCGGAAGAACTCGGGATCGATCACGACGTGCTCCTCCATGTCCAGGCCGACGTGCGAGAAAGCGATCTCGCACATCTGACGAACGGTGGACGTCACGCCCGTCGCGATGACGTAGTCATCCGGCGCGTCCGCCTGCAACATGAGCCACATGGCCTTCACGTAGTCACCGGCGAACCCCCAGTCGCGCTTGGCGTCGATGTTGCCCAGGCGCAGTTCGCGTTGCATTCCGCAGGAGATGCGGGCGACCGCATCGGTCACCTTCCTCGTCACGAACTCCAACCCTCTGAGCGGAGACTCGTGGTTGAAGAGAATCCCCGAGCTGGCATGCATGTCGAAGCTCTCTCGGTAGTTCACCGTCATCCAGTGCCCGTACAGCTTCGCCACCCCGTACGGGCTGCGCGGGTAGAACGGTGTGGTTTCGCTCTGCACCTGCTCCTGGACCAGTCCGAACATCTCGCTGGTGGAGGCCTGGTAGAAGCGTGCGCCCTTGTTCACGATGCGGACCGCTTCGAGCATGTTCGCAACACCGACCCCGGTGGTCTGAGCCGTCAGTATCGGCTGGTCCCATGACGAGCCCACGAAGCTCTGGGCGGCCAGGTTGTACACCTCGTCGGCACCTGACAGTTCCATGGCGCGTACCAGGGAGGCCAGATCGTTCATGTCGCCGGACACGAACCTGACCTGGTCGGCTATCCCCAGATGCTGCAACCGCCAGAGCGAGTCCGTGGACCGACGCGCCAGAACTCCGTACACCTCGTAACCTTGCCTCAGCAGAAATTCCGCAAGATAGGCACCGTCCTGACCGGTGATGCCGGTGATCAACGCGCGTCGTTCCAGGGGCGGCGTGAGGATGTTGTGGAGCATGGTTTCGATTGACTCGTTGAGCGAAAGACATGGAGACCAACCGGTATGCAGGCGGATCTTCTGGTTGGAGCCGCGTACGCGGCGCTGTTCGCCGGCACGTAGCCGGCTTTCGTCGATCTGCGTGACGACATCGACACCGGCCGTCCTCGCGGCCATGCCGAGCAGCTCGCGTACCGTGGTTTCGCAAGAGCTGCAGACGTTGTAGATCTCACCGTTCCGGCCGAGACGAAGGATCGCGAAGTAGGCGTCCAGCACGTCCCGCACGTCCGTGAAATCTCGCGACACGTCGATGTCACCGGTCACGATCGGCACCGTCGATCGGACCGTCGCTCTGTGAGCGACCTGGCGCAGGAGAGAGGGCACCACGAACCGCTCGGACTGACCGACCCCGATGTGATTGAAGGGCCTCGCGATCATGATCTCGAAGCCGCAGCGCGACGCGAACTGCAGGCAATAGGCTTCCGCCGCGACCTTGCTTGCCCCATAGGGGTTGCGTGGTGACGGCGCCCGCTCCTCGTCGATCGGCAGATCGTCCTCCGCGACGGCACCGTAGACGTCCCCCGAACTCACGTAGAGGAACCGTCCCGAGAAACCGGACCTCTCCAGAGCGTGCAGCAGGTTCATGGTGCCTTCGAGATTGACGGCGAACGTGCCGCGAGGATCTTCGATCGCGGTCGGCACGTGCGACTGGGCCGCCAGATGGATGACGGCATCGAAGGCATGCGCGTCGATGAACCGTTCCATTCGATCTCGATCAGCGAGCGGTATCCGACCGTGGATGTCGGCCAGCCCCAGACAGGCAGATCGCTGCAGGCAGCGCTTTCCGACGAAACCGGTGTGACCGCTGATCAGCGTCGTCGGCTCGACCCCTTCGGGGGCCGGGCCTACGCGTGCGGCACGGGCCCGCGCAGCCCGGTCACGCGGCAGGTCGTCGTCGGAAAAGTCGTCTTCGTGAGTCACTTGAGTGGGACATCCCGATCAGAAGCCAAGGATGTGAGCCAGTCTGCAAATCACAGGCCAGTCGCCAGCGAATCGAGTCGTCCCGAGGGTGCTTCCAGAACTACGAAC
>Ga0209303_1001721_pt1 | contig 12771 bp, 9 predicted proteins | sample SidtaG_3_FD_187449 | JGI IMG/M metagenome (GOLD analysis project Ga0209303, IMG submission 187449) | Marine algal microbial communities from Sidmouth, United Kingdom - Sidmouth_Asex1 metaG (SPAdes) (version 2) | ecosystem: Host-associated > Algae > Red algae > Unclassified | place: Sidmouth... | reverse complement strand
CTCCAAAACATCAAAACTGCTTCCCTCATTATAACTGCACGAATAAATTTCTAAAATATAGGCATTAAAATTAGCCGAAGGTTTCCAAACAAGTGTTGGCACTGCTGTAGCAACAACATTAGTATTACCAGGAGAAACGGGGTAAGGATAGTCTTGTGCTGAGATTAAAAAAATAGAACCAACTAAACCAATAAAAATAAAAAGAACTTGTCTCAACATAAATTGATGTGTATTAACTAATAATAGAATGTAGTGCCCGAACATTAAATAGTTGTACGTATTACGGTGTAAGGTAAATTTGGTTTCGGTTGAGGTATACTTTATGGTTAATAAAATTGGTAACGTTAAATTAATTTTTTAAAATTAGGCGACTAAATTGGTGGTTTTACAATTGTATAAAATACGATGCCTAATTACCTGTTAAAATATAAAATTGTATTTAGAAAATGTATTTTTTTTGAAGCGAAACAGTTAAACTTCATAAACACACCCGGCCCGCTTTCCGTTCAAATGCTATTGCCCTCGCTTCAAAAAGCCTACGCTACACAATAGCATAACCTCTGCAATCGGGGCTAGTTTTCAAGCAGCGTACTTCGTAGCGTTTTTGTATACACACGCTCCCCTAATATTTGGGGTGGTAAGTATTTTCTAACAAAAAGTCAAACGCTAAATTTTCAGTTCAGTATCACCAATGTTATATCGAAATGTGTGTTTCATTAATAATTTCTTACCACTCAAATCAACTATCTTACCACAATTAAAAGGCCAATTGCCATACAAATTGAAATTCATTTCAACTAATGCTGATTATTTTATTAATTTGATCCTTTTAAAAGATTGATTTTTATAAATGTCGGCGACAAACAAACAAGCTATAGAAACATTGGTATTAAAACATTTTCCTACCAAAAAAGAAAACTATTATAAAGTAGGGAAAATACCACCAACATTAATTTTACAACTTTCTACTTGGTTTAAGCAATTAAATTTGCAGCAAGAAGAAATTTTATTGTTGATTAATGTGCAACACAACAAACAATTTAAAGGCTTCTGCCTTACCGAAGAGCACCTATATTATACCCAAAACGAAATAGCAACACAGCAAGCATTATTAGAGTTTGATGTGGCAGCCGTTTTACAACATATTGAAATAGAAGAAGCCAAACAGTTAAAACAATTTTTAGAAGAATTGAAAACCTTGCCAAACAGCAATAATAAAACCAGCAACGCCCAAAACACCCCAAACACCCCAAACACCCCAAACACCCAAACTGCTGAACAGATTATTAATACAGATCTGTTAGAAATGCTAAGTGCAAATGGTAGGCAATTAGCTTTGCTATACGAAAGCCTTAATGCTGATGAAAGCTTTACCAAAACCTTACATCAAATGTTAGGGGAAGGCAATACCCTAAACAAATCTTACAAAACAGAACATTTAATTGCACAAGATTTTATTAATATTTATAACCGGCTCAACAAAAATGTAGCAGAAACAAGCCAAGCAGCAAAGTTGGTATTAGCCTATTATTTCGAATTATTACAAGGCAATGATATGAGCAAAACGCTTTCTTTACAAAAAATTAATGCCTTTATAGCCAAGCCAAATTTTGATGCTAATATCGATAAAATTACAAAAGCTCGTTTTATAAAAGCTAACGACAATTATAAAAACGAACTATTGCTGCCATCGGTATTGCATCGCTTAAATCATAATTTAAAACAAAGTGCGGCAGCAACTTACAATCGCTTTGCCAACATTTTAGCTAAAGCCGATGGCACGGTAAGCGAAACAGAAACAGAAATTTTAAAAGAAGTAGTAATACAAACTGAACGACCAAAAAAGGAACTCGCCAACGTAAAACAAACAGAAGCACCAGAAAACGAAACTTTAGAAGAAGTATTAAAAGAACTAAACGACTTGGTGGCCTTAGATAATATTAAAAAAGAAATTGCAGACCTCATCAACTTTTTAAAAGTACAAAAGATAAGAGAAGCACAAAATTTGAAAGCGGTTGACCGAGCATTACACGCCGTATTTATGGGGCCGCCAGGTACAGGCAAAACAACTGTAGCCCGTTTGTTGGCCCGCATATATAAGCATTTGGGCTATTTGCAAAAAGGCCATTTGGTAGAAACCGACCGTGCTGGTTTGGTAGCAGGCTATGTTGGGCAAACGGCTTTAAAGGTAGACGAAGTGGTCAACTCAGCATTAGATGGTTTGCTGTTTATTGATGAAGCTTATGCCTTAGCACAAGATACTACGCAGCGAGATTTTGGCAACGAAGCCGTAGAAGCTTTACTAAAACGTATGGAAGACAATCGCAAAAACTTAGTTGTTATTGTAGCCGGTTATCCAGATGAGATGGAAAATTTTATTAACTCAAACCCGGGTTTACAAAGCCGTTTCAATCGCTTTTTCACCTTTAAGCATTTTACTGGCGCCGAGTTACTGTCCATCTTTAAAATATTTGGCCACCAAGCCGACTTTGTTATAACTGCCGATGCGGAAGAAAAGCTCTTATTTATTTTTGAGGAGCTTCACCAAAAAAGAAACTTTAACTTTGGTAATGCACGAGTAGCCCGCAATCTTTTTGAAGAATGTGTAACCCGCCAGGCCAACCGCATTGTAAATATTAGCCCCATTACCAAAGAAATTTTGATACAGTTAACCGAACCAGATATTCCACCAGTTAAAGAAACGGTTAAAAAAATATTGGTGTTTAATAAAGAAAAGGAAGAAGATTAAGGCCAATGAAGAAAAAAAAGTTAAGCGATAGCACCTAAAATTTTGCAAGTTCGAAACCAGTAAGTACTACTAAAAATCACTTCCCCTACAACCTACCTTTTACATCAAAAGCATCGCGCAGGCCGTTGCCCATTAGGTTAAATGCCAACACCAATAACATTATAGCAAAGCCGGGTATTAGGGCCAAAAACGATTTGTTAGAACCAATGTACTGATAATATTCGTTGAGCATAATGCCCCAACTTGGGCGAGGTGGTTGTACACCAATACCCAAAAAGCTCAAGCCGGCTTCAATAATAATAGCCGAAGCAAAGTTAGCTGCCGTAATAACAATTATAGGGCCAATACAATTGGGTAAAATGTGTTTTACAATTATCCTAAAATTATTAAAGCCGAGGCTTTCGGCTGCTTCAACAAACTCTTGCTCACGCAGGCTTAAAAACTGGCCTCTTACAATACGGGCAATTTCAACCCACATTACTAAACCTACCGCAAGGTAAATTTGCCAAAACTGCCTACCTAATGCCAATACTAAGGCAAACACTAACAATAACAATGGTATTGACCAAAACACATTAATAAACCACATTATTATATCGTCAACCGGCAGGGTAAATTTTCTATTTACTATAGGAGCTAATATTTTGATGAACAGTAAGTAAGCAAGATAGCCAACAATTGGGCTAACCACTAAGCTGGCAATTCTAATTGGAGTATTTTTAAAACCAAACAAATAGGTAAGCACAACAATGCCAATTATTACTGCCGGCAGTAACCACAAACTTAACTTTGGTGGGCTATTTTTATAGTAACCAGCTAAAGATCCAAAAAATACACCTATTACTAACGAAATTAATGCGGCCAATAAACCCACGCTTATGCTTACCCGCACACCAAGTATTAAACGGCTAAGATTGTCTCTACCAAATTTATCGGTGCCCAACCAATAGCGTTTATTGGTAGTTGCATTTTGTTCAACTAATTTAAGTACCGCTGCCTTTTCAACCGTTTTATTTTTGCCCGCAACATCAGTAAATTGATAGTTGTTTGCGTTTGCTGTTATGCTATTTTCTTTTATTGGGTACAACACATTAACCAAATGAAACTGATGATTTTTTGTTTTATTTTTTATGCCGGTGTAGCCGCCAGCATATAAGCTATCGCCTCTTATTTCAAAATTTTCAATTGGGTAAAGGGTGTGTATATTTTCAACTCCAGAAAAAATACGTTTTACAAAATTGAAAGCTGAGATGGGCCGATTTTTACGAACCTGTAGCATTTCCATTTGGTAACCAGGAGCCGAAGTAGCTATTTCTAAAACCTGCTCGTTGGCAAACGGGGTTGAGTCAGGCGCTAACAAATAGCCAAATATGGCAACTATAACAGCGAAAAAAATAATCCAGAAACCGGCAATAGCAGGCTTGTTTTTTCTAAAGCGTTGAAAGGCCTTTTGATTAGGCGACAGATATCTATTTTGTATTTCGCGTTTGTTTTGCTGCATCAATAATTTCGTAAAATGCTAAAATAAATATAATTATTGGTTATACAATTCAATAAAGGGTTTAGTAACATTTTAATAGTAGCACAAGCTATATTTTTTCATATAATAAATAAAAACGGCAAAAACCACCTACAATATTTTTATAGATTTTAGGGTTTTCGGCAAAATTAAATTGCCCATTTTACGAGGAGATTATTCGGTTTGCGTCACTTTAATACTGTTTAATTTTTCACCAAAAACTTTGATGTGTATCTCTTACCCTTTAGTAACTTTGAGATGGCACAATTTAATAATAAACATAATAATTAACTTTTATATTATTTTAAAGGCTACCTTTTTTGCGCAAAAAAAAGGTATTTATAGCCTTAAGCATCATAAAATAATGAAATATTAATTACTAACAAAAAAGTACAGCAGCAACGCAAGTAGCTACTGTACTTTTTATATTTTTTTATCTGCAAGAGTCTATTGTCAAAATTAAATTGGTAGTAGAGTCTGATGTGAAATTTGATCCAATTTCAATATGCTTACTAGCTTTAAATATTACTGTATTATCTTTGTAATGTCTATTAGGCACAACTATAAATTGACTACCATTAACCATTTCAATTACGTTCTCTGCTTCATAAAGATTTTCAAAAAACGGAGTATTTGAATTAAAAATAAGATCTTTTTCTCTTTCACCATTGCAGCAACTGCCTGTTGTAAGTCCACAAAATTCTTCCCAAGTAGCATCAAAATTATTATTGGTAAAAGCATTTTTAGTTTGCCTGTCGTCACAAAGTTTTAAAAATTCGTAAGGAAAGCAACCACTTAAATTATTATTTGAAAGATTTACTGATTCTAAATTCACTAAACTATCCAAAACAGTTGGTATGGTTCCGGTTAAATTATTGCCACTTAAATTTAATAGTTCTAATTGGGCTAAATTTACAATTTCAATTGGAATGCTTCCTGTTAAATTACAACTTAACTGCAATGCTTTTAAATCTTTAAAATCTGCTATTTCAGAAATTAGCTGTGCATTTGTAATTGTTTGGTCATCAATAAAAATACCATCTACACAACCATCACCATTTAAAGAAACTCCTTCCCATTTATTTATAGATAAACTTGTATTCCAGTTTAAACCTTCAAATTGATTGTAAAGTTTAAGTAAGGTTAAAGAGTCTTGTTGCCTACAAGGGCTGTAAGGGTTACAAATACCTTCATCAAATTCGCAAAAAGCATACCAGGGCACATCAAAATTATTACCACCAAAAAAATCTCCATCATCATCGTCGTCATCTTCAACAAAGCCCTTACTACTTAAATCGCATAAATTTTTAAGTTCTTTAAAATAGCAACCATATAATTTATTATCCATTAAATACAATGTATCTAAATTTGATAAGCTACCCAAGTTTGCAGGTATTAAACCAGTTAGTTCATTCTCACATAAGTTAAGGTAAATTAGTGATGATAAGTCGCCCAAAGCTCCTGTTATATTACCAGAAAGATTGTTGCCACCCAAATCTAAATGTTTAAGGTTTGTTAATTTACCTAATGATAAAGGTATTAAACCTGATAGATCGTTTGCCCATAAAGATAAATACCGTAACTCACCTAAATTTCCAATTGTTTTAGGAATTTTGCCAACAAAGTCATTTTCCATTAAAGATAAATAGCTCAAATTTTTTAGATTACCGATGCTTTCAGGAATTTCACCGCTTAACATATTCTCACTTAAATCTAATATTTCTATTTCGGTAAAGAGATTAATAAATGGATTGATAGTACCTGTAAGTTGTTGTGCGCTTAAGTTTAATTCGCTAACACAACCGTTTTCATTTAAAGAAACTCCTTGCCAAGTTTCTATTGGTTGTGCCATATCCCAAGTTAAACCACTTGTAATACTTTCATTAAATAAAACTAATACTAATGAGTCAAGTTGCCTGCAATTTTTGGCATCATTAAAATTGCCCATTGCGTGTTGGATAAATAGAAGATTGCATAACAGAACGATGAATACGTTAAGTTTCATAAATATAATTTTTGAGGTAAAAAAATGATTGATTAATTATGGGTATTGTTTGTAATTCAATTATTATAAAACAAAAAACATGCCATATTTTATATTAATCAATGTTTTCATTAATGGTAGTAATGCGTTTTTACAAAATTGACTACTCTTATTTTAACTTGCCGGGCATTAGCCAAGCAAATAGTTTTATTGGCCCTTATTGGCTTACTATCAAAACCAACTCTTCTTTCAACCCTTCTACAAAAACCCTTTTCTCTTTATATGGCATTAAATTATAACTTTCATATTCAAGTCCATTTACATCATAAATTTTAAATTGTTTTATTTTATTAGATGCGTTGGTTAGGCGCACCCAACCATCTACACAAAAAACTTTTACAGCACTTGGCAAAATAGAGTTAGTCGTTTTTACATCTAAAATCACATCTTCATCTAAACTATAAATCCATATATTTTGAAACTCGTGTGGGTTTTCACATTTACTTTTGCAACCAATGCTGTTGCTGTCGGTATTGCCAATAATTACAATATCATTGGTATTGTTAATGTTTATTTGTGCTGTAAAATCTAAATCATTTCCACCAATTGATTTACTCCAAACTAAATCACCTGTTTCACCATTAAGGCGGGCCAACCAAGTATCAAAAAAACCAAAATTTTCTTTAATGTCATTATCAAACGAAAGGGTAACGCCACCAATTAAAACATTGCCATTAGTAAAGGCTGCAATTGTTTTTGGATTTTCAATAGAGCCGCCGCCAAAAGTTTTTTGCCAAACAATATCCCAATCTTCATCAATTTTAAATGCCCAAAAATCGCCATTGCCAAAGCTGCTTGTTACATCACCATTATCACTTAATGTTTCTGCTAATATTACAATTTCATTGTTGTTGGTTTGGGTTAAGCCAACTGCACTTTCAGCTGATGTACCACCAAAATTTTTTTCTTTTATTAGGTTGCCACTTGTTGTATTAAGTTGTAATAACCAAACATCTCGGCTACCAATATTATTGCTAATATCTCCATCGGTTGAAAGGCTAAATCCGCAAAGTATAATTGTATCATCTTTTATAAATAAATCGTTAAGCCGTTCTTTTTTGCTTCCACCATAAGTTTGCGACCAAAGCAAATTTCCATCCAATGAATATTTTTCTACCAAAACATTTTCATCAAAAGTGATCGTATCTTCAATATAACCAGCTACAACAATTTCATTTAAATTTGATAAAGCTAAGGCATTAATTTCACCCGGCTCATATTTGTTTACTTGCCATTTTATAAATCCATTTTTACTTGCAGCATACAAACGCGTATGTGGAGGTATTGTATCATTAAGTAAAACCGTTGTAGCAATAAGTAAAATACTATCGGCTGTTACAATTTGTTTTGCTATTATATCCGCAGTATCTTTTATTTTAAATTGGTTTAATAAAAGCCCTTGATTATTAAAGTTAGCTAACCAACCATTTTTACTTAATACGTTAGTTGAATCTGCAGCAGTAGTAACATAACCACAAGCCCAATAGGTGTTGGTAATTTCATCAAAAACAATATCCATACCTCGTTCATCTTCGGCACCACCAATTATTTGTTGCCAGTTAATACAGCTTTGGCTGTATAATTGTTTTGGTAAGATGAATAAACTCACCATCAAGCATACAAAAATTACAACTTTCATCTATTTTAGCTTTTAAAATCAAAAATACGTGTTCACAATAAAAGATTCAGCTAAATATAACCAATTAAGCGCACAATTAATTAAGGTTATTGGGGGAAAGATAAGTGATGAAAAAGCTACTACCGCTTACGTTAATCAATTAAAAGAAGTGTTAGATTATCATGACTGGAGATACTATGTAATTAGCGACCCAATAATTGATGATTATACTTACGATCAATTGTTCAAAAAATTAAAGCAGTTAGAAGAAGAATTTCCCGCACTGCGAACAGAAGACTCGCCCACACAGCGAGTAGCACGAGGCTTAACCGCCAACTTTGAAACGGTTGAGCATTTGTTGCCAATGCTGTCTTTAGATAATTCGTACAATGGCGAAGACTTAAAAGATTTTGAACAACGCCTTAAAAACTTGACCGAAAAAGAAGCGTTTGCTTATTGTGTGGAACCAAAATTTGATGGTGGTGGCATCGCCTTAATTTACGAAAACGATCAATTGATAAGGGCAGCTACCCGTGGCAATGGTGTAGCGGGTGATAATATTACCAACAATGCCAAGGTAATCCGTTCTATACCATTAACCGCTGCTTTTAGTAAGTATGGTATTTACCGAGTAGAGTTACGTGGCGAAGTAATAATTGAGAAAAATAATTTTAAACAATTAAATATAAACCGTGGCAAAGCTAATAAGCAACTAATTGCCGATGGTAAAAGGCCTTTAGAGTTATACAAAAATGCACGTAATACCGCCACTGGTGGCTTGCGGGCAAAAGACAGCCAAGCAACTGCCAAGCGAAATATGGACGCCTTTATCTATCAAATTGGAATTGCTTTTGATAAAGATGGCAACGATATGATGGCCCGTCAACTAACATCGCATTACGCAAACATTGAACTATTAGGCGAACTAGGGTTTAAAGTGCCCGTTGAAGAAAAGCTAAAAACTAACGACATTAATAAGGTGCTGAACTTTTGCCAAAAGTGGGAAGCACAACGGGAAGAGTATAACTACGAAATAGATGGTATGGTAGTGAAGTTAGATGATATTGCTTTGCAAGAAATTGCAGGCGCAACGGCGCATCACCCTCGTTGGGCAATTGCCTATAAGTTTAAAGCCAAGCAAGGTAAGGCCAAATTATATCATGTAAATTATCAAATAGGTAGAACTGGTGCGGTTACTCCCGTTGCAAAAATTTGTACTGTTGAACATTACGATTTAATTAAAGATAAGGCTTACGAAGAAATTGATACTGACTTAGTATTGGGCTTGCAATTGGCTGGCGTTGAGGTAAAAAATATTTCATTACATAATGAAGAGTTTATAGTTGAAAAAGATATTAAAATTGGCGACACCGTACTTGTTGAACGAGCAGGCGATGTTATACCGTATGTTGTTGGCGTAGTTGAAGAACAACGTACCGGAAGTGAAAAAAGCATTCAGTTTCCAAAAACATGTATTTGCGATAAACAAAGCATCTTACAAAAACCCGAAGAGGAAAGTATATGGCGTTGTGTAGAAAAAACTTGCCCTTACCAGTTAGAAGAACGCATTATTCACTTTGTATCGAAAGGCGCAATGGATATTGATGGCTTGGGTAAAGACATTGTAAAGAAATTTATCAAACAAGGCATCATAAAAACAATACCCGATATTTATACTTTAAACTATAATGCTGTATTAAACTTGGAAGGCTGGAAAGAAAAATCGGTAACCAATTTAAGAACCAGCATTGAGGCATCAAAAAAACAACCCTTATGGCGCTTGTTAGTAGGCTTGGGTATTCGTTTTGTTGGCGGCACAACTGCTAAGCTTTTAGAAAAAGAAGTTAAGCACATAATTGATTTTCAACAGTTTACAGAAGAACAATTGCTAAACATTAAAGATGTTGGACCAAAAGTTGCCGCCTCTATTATTGAATTTTTTAATGAGCAAGAAAACATTAAAATTATAGAGCAACTTGAAAATTATGGCTTAAATGTAATATATTTGAGTTTAGATGATTTTGATTCTGACAAACTAAAAGATAAAACATTTTTATTTACCGGCACCTTACCTACCTTAAAACGAAACGAAGCCGCAAAGTTGGTAGAGCAAAATGGTGGTAAAATTACAAGCAGCGTAAGCAAAAATTTAAACTATTTAGTAGCTGGCGAAAGTGCAGGATCTAAATTAAAAAAAGCACAAGCAATAAATACGATTGAAATTATTACAGAAGAGGAGTTTTTAAATTTAATCAAAAATTGATACAGTTATTCTAATGGAAAAATGGAAAAAACTGCCTTATGAAGGTAAAAAAGGAGAACATTACGAAATTTCAAGTATGGGTAATATGCGTAAATGGCATCCAGGCGAAAAAAATCCGCAATTATTAAAAGGGTCAAAAATTGGAGGTTACCAAGTTTTTAATACTAAGCTTACCAATGGCCGAGGCACTTCTTTATATGTGCATAAAATTGTTGCTGAACACTTTGTAAAAAGAAGCAAAGAAGAAAAGAGCTTTGTAATACATCGCGATTATAATAAAGCAAACAATATTGCCAAAAACCTTAAATGGGTAAACCGCAAAGAAATGGAAAAACACCATTCTGTTAAACCAACAAAAGAAGATATTAAACAAAATATTGGTGCCAGGGTATTAGCAAATATTAGCACCAAATCCGCAAATAGAGGAAAGCCTTAGATTCCTTATTTTTTGAAGCGAAATGGTTGCCGTTCGTAAAAATTTTGGTCCTGCCATCCGTTCAAATACCATTTTGCCTACGCTTCAAAGCCCACCCAAAATGGTATAACCACTTCTGTCAGGGCTATTTTTCGGGCCTCGCCCAGTCGTATTAACTTTTTAAAAAAATCATCTTTCAAAATAAAAAAGCCATCCTTCAACAATCTATCTTCTGTCTTTCATCATATTTTAATAACTCCTAACCCCTCGTAAATTAAAATGCCACCAAAAACAAAAAAACCGCACAAGCGTTATGCTGCAATTCATTGCGAAGCTTTAAATGTGCAAAATCTACCTTCAAAACTAAGGGAATGTTTATCTGAAAAATCAGCTGTTTTTATTTTACGAATAAAGGCGTTTGAAGTATTGATTTTTGAAACTGGGATAAGGAGTTCTGATTTTATGCAATTGCCATAACAAGCTTTTGCCCCCAGCACAAAATTATTTAAATACCCATTACAGTTTAATAAAATTACTTTAACAGCGTTACATTTGTAGTAAATATGAAATACGTTTTTCTTATAAAAATATTGGTAATAATAAGCCTCAACAGCTATAGCCAAATAAACGATAAGGTGTGGAATTACATACAACAATACCACAACATTGCCATTACCGAAATGCAACGCACCGGCATACCTGCCAGTATTACTTTAGCACAAGGTTTGTTAGAATCGGGCATTGGTGAAAGCAGATTGGCAATAAAAGGCAACAACCATTTTGGTATTAAATGCCACAATTGGCAAGGCCCAACCATGCGCCATAGCGACGATAAGCCCAACGAATGTTTTCGGGTATACGCCTCGGCCTACGAATCTTACATTGATCATTCCGATTTTTTGAGCAACCGTAGCCGTTATAGTCGTTTATTTGAGTATGATGCTAATGATTATGAAAACTGGGCCAAAGGCTTAAAAGCTTGTGGTTATGCTACCAACCCTAAATATGCCGATTTGTTAATTGAACGCATAGAAAAATATTACCTACACATTTTTGATAAAAATAATTGGCAAGAGCTGTTAAGTATGGTGAGCTTAAATCGGCAACTTTCGCAAGGTGAAACCGTGGTACAAACCACCACATCTTACCATAAAAACGAAGAACAAGCAATTGCCAAACCGGTAACAAACTATCAACCACCAACTAAGGTATATACGCCTGTAGTAAAAAATACTGAGGTAAAGGTAAATGAACCAATTAGCGAAACTACGCCAGTAGAAAGTAAAACTGTTGTTAATAATGTACCAAAAATGCCAACAACAACAGTAGCAAAAAACAAGCAAAAAATAAAAGAAGAAGAACCAGTAATTGAAAATAAAACTACTGCTGTTGTTGCGCCAACCTTTATTATAAAAACGGTAAATGGAAAAGCGACCATTAACTATAATTTACCTATTAATTTATTACAAGTTTCGAGAGACTATGGCATCAGCATAAAAAAATTAATGGATTACAATGAAGTTGAGGCAGACTTTAGTTTTAATACTAACGCCAATATTTTTATACAAAAAAAACGGAAACGCTATAAAGGCAAGCATAAAAAACACAAAGTAAAAACCAACGAAACCTTGCATAGCATTGCGCAAAACTATGGCTTATCTTTAAATCATCTTAAAAAAATAAACAAACTGAACAGTAAAGATAAACTTAATATTGGCACTTCAATAAAACTGAAGGGTAGGAGCAAATTTTTTTAATTGGCAGGTCATTATTTAAAATCTGATATTCCTTTTCCATTTATTAAAAACCAATAATACATTTTAAATTAGCTTTTATGCATAATTACACATTTAAAACTTAAAGCAATTGCAGTGTTTTTTCTAAAAGCAAAGCAATACTAATTACCTCTATCTTTACGCTTTTTTTTCTTTTTGGCTTTACGCTTTTTAAACCAACCTTCTACTATACTTCCTAGGCCTTCCTTATTTGTTTTAGCCGCTCTTGGTTTATCTGGCGTTCTGGTTGGCTTATCTTTATATAAGTCGCCATTACTATATTTGCCTTTTTTATTGCTTTTTTTCTGCCCTCTCTTCTTTATAAGATCGCCAAAAAAGCCTTCGAAAACACTTTCAAATTCATCTGGTTCATCCTCCAGTTTTAAGT